>Ga0066798_10001267_pt1 | contig 11162 bp, 11 predicted proteins | sample PersoiDNA2013203_FD_70961 | JGI IMG/M metagenome (GOLD analysis project Ga0066798, IMG submission 70961) | Permafrost soil microbial communities from the Arctic, to analyse light accelerated degradation of dissolved organic matter (DOM) -... | ecosystem: Environmental > Terrestrial > Soil >...
CCTCGCTTTGTGCACACTTTTAACGCATGGCGGAAGCGGATTGCCGGAAACGGACTGATCGTCAGTGTTGAACAGGATTTATGCGTGATGGGTATCGTCAGGGATAACGCGTGGCGCACTATCCGCACCGTGAAGTTGTCGGGGGATATGACGTTAGCCTTATTGGCTGCGATAGATCGGGAGATCGTTTTGCAGGGCGAGAGCGAACAGACGCGTGTCTATCTGGACTTGAACGCCGTCATTGATCCCTCGGTATTTTCACAAATGGAAAGATTTCATCTGCTGGGTAGAGGACTTCAAGAGCAACATGGCCGAAAAATCGAAATTGCTGGAGCACCGGTCTGATGCAGTCGTTAAGAATTAATTTTGTTTCCGTCAAAAGCCCATGGCGCTGGCTTGGATTTGCCTTCTTGCTCGCGGCGTTGGTTGTCGCGGCTGGTGAAGGACGCGACTACGTTCGTTCGTCGCGTGAGCTGGCGGCATGGGAAAAATCATGGCGGGACTTGAAACAGTCTGAACGCAAAACCTCCCGGCCGGAAGCAAGCAAGGTGAAAACTGGAGATCGCGATCAGTTGCAAGCCGAACTGAAGGCCGCAAACAGAGCGATTTCGCACTTGTCTTTGCCCTGGGATGCCTTGTTTCGGGAGATCGAATCGACCATGAGCGATCAGGTCACTTTGCTGAGTATCGAACCGGATACGGAAAGAAAAGAAATACGGATTACGGCAGAGGCGAAAGATTTCAACGGCGTGACGGCGTATGCGCGTCAACTGGCGGCGATTCCAATCTTGCAGGATGTGTATGTGATGAATCATCAGGTACAACCGCAAGATCCGCAAAGACCTGTGCGTTTCGTCGCCGTGGCAAAGTGGCTGATGACGCCGGACATTATGGGAAAGAGATAAGGTCACTCCGATGAAAATATCATCCTCTTTCTTTTGGCAGCTTAGAAGATTTTTTCAGGCACTGGGTTGGCCAGGTAGCGTCGGCATATTGGTGCTGGGCATCGGCATTGCCTCTTATTTTCTTGTGTTGATACCGTTGCGTCAGGACATTTCTTCTTTGAAAGCCGATGCGCAGGAGCTGCGCCGGAAGTCGAAGCTGCGTTCCACTGAAATCAAGGCTCTTAATCCTTCCGAGCAACTCGCCGATTTTTATCGTTTTTTTCCCGAGCATGACACTGTGCCGGATGGAATGGACAGAATTTATGCCGCCGCCTTGATGCAGGGCGTTGTACTTGAGCGCGGCGACTACCAATTGGCCGGAGAGCGAGACAGCAAGCTGCTGCGGTATGACATTGTTTTTCCGGTAAAAGGCGGTTATCTGCAGATACGGAAGTTCATTGCTCAGGTTTTGAATGAGGTCCCCAACGCATCCTTGGATAGCGTCGTTTTTACGCGGCAGCGTATCAATGATCCGATGATCGACGCGCAGTTGAAATTTGCGCTGTATTTGAGACCTTTGCAATGACGCCTAAAAAGAGATTTGCCATATTGGGTGTGCTGTTGTTGTTGGCGGTTGGCGCCAGTGTGCAGCAGTTTTATAGAGAAAACGACTCGGTTGCCATTAGCGAGCCGGCAGAGCGAGCAGTCCCCAAAGTCAAAGAGTCTGCGCCGAGAGCAACGCAAGCGCGTGAATTGGAATTGGGAAATTTGAAGCGCCTGGAAATGTCGGTAGGAGATATCAATCCATTTACACCGAAGTCATGGTACGTCGCGCCACCGCCGCCACCGCCACAGGCGCCTCCCAAGCCTACTGCGCCACCTCTGCCATTTTCTTACGTTGGGAAGCTGGAAGAGGGCGATGAAAATTGGACGATTTATTTAAGCAAGGGTAATGAATCCTTTGTGATTAAAAAGGGCGATACGTTTGACAACAGTTATCGATTTGACGGAATCGAAAAAGGCAATTTGGTCATTCAGTATCTCCCGTTAGGAATCAGGCAAACCATCTCCATTGGTGCAGGTTTATAAAGAAGCGAAATAATGAAATTCATGAAAAATGCGGCATGGGGTGCCGCAATGGTGGCGATTCTAGCAGGATGTGCAGGAGAGCAGGCGCACCGCAACGGTCTGAATCAGATCGCTGAGGGGCGCTTTGATGAAGGACTCGCCAGCCTGGAGCAGGCCAGTAAAGAGGCGCCTGACAATATTTCGTTCCGGGCCGATTATCTCCGGCGCAAGGAGGATCAGGTCAATCGTCTTTTGGCCGCCGCAGATACAGACCGAATTTCAGGATCTTTCGAAAGCAGCGAAGGCTACTATCGCCGCGTCTTGCAACTGGAACCATCAAACAACCGGGCACAAGCCGGGATCGATGCATTGGAAAAAGAGCGGCGCTATGCACCGATTATCGAGCTAGCCAAAGAGACATTGGCGAAGGGCGAGGTAGACCGGGCCTCTGCGCTGCTAAAGCCGGTATTTGCGGAAGGCTCTTCCAATGTTGAGCTCGCCGGGATGAAACGACAAATTGATGAACTGAATCATAAAAAGACAGTAGCCGAACCCGTCTTAAAGACGTCTCAAAAGAAGCCGATCAGTCTGGAATTTCGGGACGCCAATTTACGGATCGTCTTCGAGGCGCTGGCGCGCTCCAGCGGGGTCAATTTCATCCTCGACCAGGATGTAAAGCCGGATCTGCGTACAACCATTTTTTTGCGCGACTCGTCGCTTGAGAATGCAATTGACCTGCTGCTTCAGACCAATCGATTGGAAAAGAAGGTTTTAAACAGCAACACCATCCTGATTTATCCCAACACGCCCGAGAAGCTGAAAGATTATCAAGAGTTGGTTGTTAAAGGCTTCTACCTCGGCAATGCAGATGCAAAGCAAACACAGGCCATGATCAAGGGATTGTTGAAGACCAAGGATGTCTTCATCGACGAGAAGTTGAACCTGATTGTCATGCGCGATACGCCCGAAGCAATCAAGTTGGCGGAGAAGTTGATTGCCATGCACGATTTGGCAGATCCAGAGGTGATGCTTGAAGTCGAAGTGCTGGAGGTCAAACGAACCAAGCTTACGGAACTGGGTATTCAATGGCCGACCAAGTTGACGTTGTCGCCATTGAGCAGCAGCGGTTCAAGTTCAACAACCCTGACGGATCTGAAGAATATCAATTCGGATCGCATCGGTGCCAATCTGTCCAGTGCGGTGGTAAATCTTCGTCGCGAAGTTGGTGACGCCAATATTCTCGCCAATCCGCGTATTCGCGCGCGCAATCGGGAAAAGGCAAAAATCATGATCGGAGACAAAGTCCCTGTATCGACGACGACGACCACGGCGACCGGAATTATCTCTGAAAGTATTCAATATCTGGATGTGGGCATCAAACTGGAAGTCGAGCCAAACGTTTATTTGCAGGATGAAGTTGCCATTAAGGTGGGGCTCGAAGTCAGTTCGATCACAAATCAGGTGCTGACGCCTGCAGGTTCCGTTACCTATCAAATCGGGTCACGTTCAGCCTCCACGGTGCTGCGTTTGAAAGATGGCGAGACTCAGGTACTTGCGGGCTTGATTGGCGACGAGGACCGGATGAGTTCAAATCGCGTACCTGGATTGGGAGACATTCCAATTCTAGGAAGATTGTTCTCCAGTCAAAAAGATGATCGGCAAAAGACGGAAATTGTCCTATCGATCACGCCGCATTTGATTCGTAACATCAAACGTCCCGAAGCTGCTTTCAACGAATTTTGGTCTGGTACCGAAATGTCGTTGCGCAATCGTCCTTTGACGCTTCAACCTCAAGTCACTGAGGAGGACTTGAAATCCGGTAAGGCACCTGTGAACGAACCCAGAAGCTCAAGCACCGGTAAAGAAAAGAACACTGCGCCGTCAGCTATCTCGTTGCAATGGCAAGGACCGAAACAGGTCAAGGCTGGAGAGCAATTCAAGGTTGCGGTCAAGGTCAAGACTGACGGGGGGCTACGTAGTCTGCCTTTCCAGCTGGGATTTGATCCCGCTGCACTTCAGGTCGTGGAAATTGCGGAAGGACCGTTTTTTAAACAGGATGGCGGACAGTCGAGTCTGTCCAGCAATGTCGATGCCAAGTCAGGAAAAGCGTTTGTCAGCGTTGTTCGCTCGGGAGTAGAAGGGGCGCATGGCGAGGACGCTGTGGCGATATTTACTTTCAGGGCCTTGGATGTTAAGGGCTCGACTGAAGTAAAGATTGTCTCAGCGACGCCGGTCTCGGTTGGCGACAGCACTGCCGTTCCGGTTCTGCCGGCGCCGTTCGTTGTTCAACCGTCAAATTGACAGGGCGGTTTGTGAGTCAGCGTATTAAACGAGCCAGCCAAGGTGGCTTCACGATTGTGGAGCTGCTGGTGACGATCGTCATCGTCTCTATATTGGCCAGTGCCGCGATCCCGATGGCAGGATTGGTTGCGAAAAGAAATAAGGAGGCCGAGTTGAGACGTTCCTTGCGCGAAATAAGGCTTGCGCTGGATAGTTATAAAAAAGCAGTGGACGACGGCAGAGTGGAAGTGAGGGCGGGAGATTCGGGATATCCGCCCAATTTGGAACTCCTTCAAAAGGGCGTGACCGATATAAAGAGTCCCACTTCTCAGAAGATATATTTCTTGCGCCGGATTCCACGAGATCCGCTGCAAGCAGATCTCCCAGGCGCAGCTACAGCCACCTGGGGGAAAAGAAGCTATGCATCCAGCGCCGAGGAACCTAAAGAGGGCAGCGATGTTTTTGATGTCTATTCCAATTCAGATGGCGTGGGTCTGAATGGCATTCCCTACCGAGAATGGTAAATGATGGGTAGTCAAAAGAAGAAGCGCGGCTTTACGCTGATTGAGCTGCTGGTAGTCATGGCGATCATTGCCACGCTCCTCACATTTGCGGCACCTCGCTACATCGGTAATGTCGACAAAGCGAGAGAGTCTGTTCTGAGAGAGAACCTGGCCAGCATACGCGATGTTTTGGACAAGTTTTATGGCGACACGGGAAAGTATCCTCAATCGCTGGATGATCTGGTGACGCACAAATATTTACGCAAGATACCTCTTGATCCTGTCACCGAGAGCAATAAGACATGGGTTGTTGTTGCACCGGAAAATCCCGATTTAGGCGGGGTCTTTGATGTGCACAGCGGATCTTCTGCCCTTGCTAAAGATGGCACGCTATATCGCGAGTGGTAGCTCTTATGAAAAATGAAGAGGGCTTTACTTATCTTGCACTTTTGTTTTTTGTCGCGATATTTTCCGCATCGATTGCGGCAACCGGAGTGATATGGTCGACGGCTCAGCAGCGTGATAAAGAACAAGAGCTTCTGTTCATCGGAAATGCTTTTCGCGACGCTATTGGTGTCTACTACCAAAAAACACCGGGAACTATTAAACGCTACCCCAATAGCCTCAATGATCTCCTGAAAGACAATCGTCAGCTCGTGACGAGCCGGTATTTGCGAAAAATATACAAAGATCCTTTTACCGGTGAAGAAAAGTGGGGGCTGGTGCGTGCACCTGATGGCGGCATTATGGGAATTTTTAGTCTTTCAGAAAAAGAACCAATGAAGCGTTTCTTTGAGCGGGACGGCGGGGATTTCATCGGGAATAAGAAATATAGCGATTGGCGCTTTATCTATTCACCTCCGCAATAAGTTGGCATTCCTTCAAATATAAAAACAGGGAAAATTTCTAGTGATTAAGGCTGATAGCAATAGACTCTCTTTCGAAACGAAGGCTATGCTTTATCTATGGTTGATAATCTACGTATTCGCGCGTTAAGATCAGCAATGACTGCCTCTCGTACTTTAAGCAACTCCTCAAGTTCTTGGACTCTATGAGACAGCGTATAGTTGTTCCGAGCAATCGCTTCTAGCTCTGCTTGGACGTCCTCAGCAATGTTTCGATACTCCCTTGCTTTCGCCTGCACGCGTGATAGTTCGCCTCGTTTCGATTCGAGTAAATGCGCCGCAGTTGAGTTGGTTGCGACCTTTAGCTTATCTAAGAAATCGCTGTGGTAACGATATAGTGTGGACCGATCGATTTGCGCTTCTTTTGCTACCGCTAACGCGGATATTTTTGCGCCAATTTTTACCCGTTTGGGTTTTCCTTCAAGAAGTCTTGTCAGCGCGAGTTCAAGCTGTTCTCGTGTAGTTTTAATAGACCGATTTTTGTGAGCAACTAAAAATTCTGAATTGGCGGAGCGTGTAGCGTTAGTCTTCGGCATGGGTAACATCTTTTTCGAGTTTTGTGATTGTTTCTCTTGCTTTTGCAAGAATCTGTTTCGCACGAACTTTGCCAAGTGTGCCAATGTCTTCACACGCGATTACTGACTCCTGCTGACGGGCAATTTCTTTCCATACCGGCAGGTGTTCTTCGCTAATGATCGCCCAGTGGCAATCCACGCACATGTCGGGCTCAAACAGGCAGCGGCTACCGCACCCTGTTCCTTTTGCACTTCCCGCACACCAGCTATGACCAGTTCCGGTGAGGGAAAGAGTATCGGCCAGATCCTCTATCAGCTGTTCCTTGTTTGGTGATGTACGGATCGTGCGCCGCCATTCACCTACCCACTTCGACCCATTTGAAATAGGACTGTCACTCTCTACGAGATTTGTTAGGATCTTAATATGATGATCATGTTTTGCATCCGCAATCATTGATATCAAATCTTTATCTGCCTCGTATTCGTCGGCGCCTCTGTCTGCATATAACAATGTCATATCGAGAGCGATGTGCCCAAAATGCTCTTTTAGGTTTAGTAGATCACCCATCTGGTTTTTCGCATAGTTGTAGGCAAACGTCCGTCGAAACTGATGAGGAGAAAGCGGCCAGAAATTCCCGTCTTTGCCAATGATGTCATGGCGCTTACAAAACTGTCTCAAGTGATGACCTGATCCGCTATTGCATGTGACAATAATTTCTTTACCGCTACCTCCTATTCCTAAGCCAAGGAACAACTTATCTTTTTGATGCAAAACGGTTTGTAGTCGCTTTGCCTGTGCGTTAGTACGTGTGTGTAATGAAATGAGTTTCTTCTCGTCGGAAAGTAACGAAGCGCGTAATGGTGCAGATAGTCTTTTCATTACCTCAATCGCTACTTCCACAATGGGGGGGACGCCCCATCTTTTAGGGCGTATCCCGGTTTTATAGATCGTGCCGTGTAGCCATATGAGTTCAATGCCATCATGTGAAAGATCATGAGTGATGCAGTTTGTCGATAGTGATAGCAATTCACTGTCTCGGATGCCGGAAAACATCGCGATGACGATATAACAGGCTGTTTTGAGATTGATGACGTCGCGCGAATGGTCGCGAGCCGTCAGATATCCACATTCTTGGGCAAGTAAGGTCACTCGCCTTTGCATCGATTGTATTTCAGGAATGTAAACTACTTCGTAGCCGCAATCTGCAAGATGATCTCGTACATCGAGTATTTTTTTAGCGCGATTCTCGACGTAGTCAATGGCAATTGATCCAAGCTTTTTTAAGACTTGGTCTGGGATGATAGGGGTCTTCGGCTTATATTTGTCAGGCGAGGACGACGCTCCGGATAAGTTTGCCGCAGTATCAAATGGCCAAGGATGGCGCTGCAACGCGTCGGACAGTTTTTCGCGCTGTAAGTATAGTTTCTCAAGGAGGGCTAGTCGCTCTCTCGCAGTTGTAGTGCTAACGCCACTTCTGGCGTGGGGCACGTATCCCATGGTGTTCCCGTCAATCTGATGAAATTGGGTATATCCCATTCCGATCATCCATCGTAGGAAAATTTTCATTGGGCCCTGAGAAAACTTAACTATCGTGCCTATCCTAGGCCGTTTTCTACCCTCAACTGGTTCAGTAAAACAAGACCATACGAAATCTTTGCAGGATCTGAGCAATGCTGCATTTTCTTGATCGGTCAATCGTCTACCGTCTCCAAGATTGACTGACCAGTCAATTCGCTTGCCTGAATTATCTTTATTTTCGTGAGGAACGTAAGGCCAAAAGTCCCAGATGTCATCGCAATAACGACTAACAATAATTTGCTCACCATCCGGCATGATTGCAATTGACACGGGGCAATCTAGCTTTTCATCGAGTGGTAAATCGCGAAGTGATATGCGGATATTTAATGAAGTAGAGGGCATATGACGCCTATCGAGAACTTCTTAGAGCCGTGGCCAAGCGGGGTGTGGGGATTCTTGTGCACGATGTTTGGCGGCCTCTATTTTTTCGGCAGGAAAATTTGGTGCAATATCGTTATCGATGATTTTTATTACTGGTCCATAGAGCTGTAGCCAATCTTTCGGATTCATCCGAACGCGTTCGTATAGAAGTTTGAAATAGAAGCTAAAGAGCCGCCACAGATCGTCCTCAAACACAACCATCTGCGGGCATGTGAAGCACGGCAGGTACTTGCTGCACGTCGAGCCATTTTCGCGAAATGGGTTCTGGCATCGCGCAACTAAGGTGTTGTATCCACCCGTCAGCAATTCACGGGCGTCAGCAATAGGAATTTTTCCATCTGCAGCAAGCAATACTGCCTTCTTTGTTTCCTTTTCGGTAATCCAGCCAACCATCGCTTGTCCTACAAACGTATGATCTCGATGAGCGTGTGCCGGGGTCGCAATGTAGTGCCTGGCGGTGATTTGTGGACTTGAATGCCCAAGCGCTTGTTGTACCTTTCGCACGTCGTGCGTTCTCTCATAGAGTTGTGTACCAAACGTAGGTCGTAGTCGCGCAAGGTAAAGGCTTAATGGTAGACCGTTATCGTTTTTAAGGCTGTGACGGGAAACGAAACGTTGGGCATCCTGATTGAATTTGCGAACGTCTAACTTATGAACCTCTTGACCTCGCGGGCCCCATTTGATTTCGTAGAGAAATATGTAATCGGCATTTGCTGTAGATGCCTCTCGCGCTAGTGCTTCCGTATATCGCATGACCTTACGAACGTAATCACCGACACTTAGAGGAACCGTTGTTGCCAGACCTGACTGGCCATGCGCCTTGCTGTATGACGTAACTTGCGTCGAATGGCCTCGGCGTTTCTCAGTCGCCAATATTTCACGATCAGAAAGGGGATGTGGTCGGAGGCTATCTCTACGTAAATCTAAAAGGCTTTGCGGATTTCGTCCTGTTGCGACTGCTAATGCAATTAGATAGATTGCTATTACTTGTCTTGAAGTAAATGCATCATGTCCGTCATCGTCTAGCTGGCGTAAATCCTTATTGATTGCTTCTATAATCCGACTCAACTCTTGTGTCGTATAGGGCTCGCGGGGCTGGGTTACAAGATTAACCCGTGGAAAAGGATTTTTGGGAAACGCCAAGTCATTATTCACTAAGCTTGGCGCGAACCTTTGTCGATTGACTAGAAGCGTTTTTAAGCGGTCGAACACTCCCTTTTTCCAAGAAAGTGTCCATGGCTTACCTTTATTTTTCCCCTTCGATGCTGTTTGAAGTTCGATCCATACCAAATACTGACGAATTAATCGAGAGTCAATATCGCGCAGGCTCTTAATAGATTCGCCGTCTTCGGATCTTAGTGAATTAAGGAAATTCCAAAAGGGTATCAATCCACACGGGATAAAACTGTGCAGAGTATTGCCTTGAACTTCATGACGGAGTGACCAAACGGCATCTCGTAATTGGGCTGCGAGAAGCGTCCTGCCATCCCGAGTAAATGGCTCGAAATTTAAATGGATTCGTCCGTGATTTGGGCAGTCGATATGAAACTGCCATCCAGGCTCAAGATCTACGACCTCAGCTCCTACAAGGGCAAGGTTTATTTTGCGGTCAACACGTTTATGCCCGATCATCGACATATCCTTGAGCCATCGCTTTTAGCATCTCTGCGACGTATCCGTCAGCATCGTCATGATTAACGATATCAGCTGCCTTTATGTAGATCTCGGTAGTGGTAACCGATGCGTGCCCGAGTCGGTCACTGAGCCACTTCAGCGCGTTGATCTTTGGTTTATTTGACATCCGAACCAATTCATGAACTGCAAAGGTATGCCGCAACATATGTGGATGGCACTGAATATTGGATCTTCGGCTGGCCTGTCTGAATTGTTCGTCTAGTCCATCGAGCGATAACTCTTCGCCTGCTCGAGTCAGAAATAGCCGTGTCGATGCTCTTCCGTAACGCTGTTTGTATTTTTTTGCTAGCGGTGGTCGCTCATGCATCAGATAGTCATGGAGATGGCCTGCCAACGCATAGGGAATCTGAATCCATCGCTCTTTTGAACCTTTGGTAGGAGTAATGGACGGAGTCAGTGTAACTTTGATCGATTTAGCAGGATCATAGCCACCCAGATTCGGAAGAGCTTGAATGTCGAGCCAAGCGGCTTCTTCGCGACGTAGGCCCGTAAGCACCATCAGCCACCCGATGAGGCGCGTTCTGGCGGGGGAAAGTGAATCGATAAAAACTGCGACCTCACGCAACGATAGAAACTTAGGTACCGGTCTCGTTGACGGCAACGTTAAGTCGTTCGCATTGACACGGCTGCCGGATGCATCGGTGTGAGCGAGAAATGCATTTTGTTTTCTGACGAGCATCTCGCTATGCTCAAATGGAAGGCGATCAATAAGTTGTGTTCGACGGCACCACTTATAGAACGCAGAGATCGTTCGAATTCTGCTATTGCAGGTCACGCGTTTCAGGCCACGATCTTGCATGCCATTACGCCATGCTGCTAGGTAAGCATTGTTGACCGCGTCCCATGCAAGATCATTTTCTTCCAGAAATGAAAAGAAATCGTAAAGATGATCGGCGTAAGTTGCTCGAGTAGTCTCTGCGCGCGTTCGCCCGCTAATACAGGACACAAAGAATAAATAGCGATTTGCTACCTCGATAAGTTCGCCTTGAATATTGATCAAAAACGGTACACCAGGAGCTGGTCTGCCCGCGACGGAAAACGTGTTATCTGTGAAAATTATTCGCACAGCATCATCCTGTCGAGTCATGAGATGCATCGAGTGAGTGGCCACTACTCAAATCTGTTTGTGACGGTGATGCAAATAGCAACTGCCAGATGATGGCAATCACACAGTCCGCACCATACGATCCTTTATACGTATGCTATTAGTCCCAATATCTAAAAGCAACACATTCATGCTGGCAGAACATTACAAGGGCGGTATTTACGAGTACCTCTACGAGGCCACGCTGGAGTCGGATCTGACGGCGATGGTGGTGTATCGCGCCGCCAATGGCACGATCTGGATTCGT
>Ga0066798_10001268_pt1 | contig 11158 bp, 9 predicted proteins | sample PersoiDNA2013203_FD_70961 | JGI IMG/M metagenome (GOLD analysis project Ga0066798, IMG submission 70961) | Permafrost soil microbial communities from the Arctic, to analyse light accelerated degradation of dissolved organic matter (DOM) -... | ecosystem: Environmental > Terrestrial > Soil >...
TCGGCCAAGCAATTGGGCGACATGATCAAAAACGGCCGCCGCGGCACCATGTCCGGCAAGCTCACAGTCAAGGGTATACAAGGCCATATCGCTTATCCGCAACTAGCCAAGAATCCGATTCACCTGGCCGCCCCGGCACTGGCAGAACTGGTCGCTGAACAATGGGATGCCGGCAATGAATACTATCTACCGACGTCGTGGCAGATGTCGAATATCCACGGCGGCACCGGCGCGTCGAACGTGATTCCGGGCGACGTCATTATCGATTTCAACTTCCGTTTCTCAACTGCCAGTACCGTCGAAGGCTTGCAGCAACGCGTGCATGCCATGCTCGACCGCCACGGTTTCGATTACGACCTGAAGTGGACCGTTGGCGGCTTGCCGTTCCTGACACCGCGCGGCAATCTCAGCGATGCACTGGCATCGGCAATCAAGGCCGAAACCGGCCTTGATACTGAACTCTCCACCACTGGCGGCACCTCCGATGGCCGCTTCATTGCGCAAATCTGTCCACAAGTGATCGAGTTTGGCCCACCCAACGACAGCATTCACAAGATCGACGAATACATCGAAGTACGCTACATCGATCCACTGAAAAACATTTACCGCCGCACCCTGGAAAATCTATTGCTGTAGCCCTGCGCTCCAGCCGGAGCGCAGTCTGTTTGCCGGAATCCATTTTATGCACCGACCGAGAATATCGATCATGACACCAAACAATTTTGCGACCATACGCGATATCCTGCGTTACGCGATCACCCGTTTCAACACCGAAAAGCTGTTCTTTGGTCACGGCACCAATAATGCCTTCGACGAAGCAGCCTATCTGATCCTGCATACGCTGAAGCTGCCGCTGGATCAACTCGAGCCCTTCCTCGATGCACGTCTGCTGCAAGGCGAAATCGACAATCTGCTGCGCGTCGTTGATCGCCGCACCGAAGACCGCGTACCGGCCGCCTACATCACCAAGGAAGCCTGGCTTGGCGGCTATCGCTTCTACGTCGATGAACGCGTAATCGTGCCACGCTCATTCCTGGCAGAACTGATTCCGGAACACTTTGCACCGTGGGTGCAAGACCCCGCCAGTGTCATCAACGCACTCGACCTGTGCACCGGTTCTGGCTGCCTGCCGATCCTGCTGGCCGACGCTTTTCCTGATGCTCATATCGATGCCGTCGACATCTCGCCTGAAGCGCTGCAAGTGGCGCGCCGCAATGTCGACGATTACGAACTCGACGCGCGCATCAATCTGGTCGAATCGGATCTGTACAGCAAACTGCCGGCACGTCAATACGACCTGATCATCAGCAATCCGCCTTACGTCAATGCCGACTCGATGCGCAAATTGCCGCAAGAATATCTGCAAGAACCGCAACTGGCACTGGCAGGTGGCCTGGATGGCATGGACCTGGTGCGCAAGATCGTCAAGGGTGCGGCGCAGCGCCTGACCCCGCAAGGCGTGCTGCTGGTCGAAATCGGCAACGAACGCGCCCATGCCGAAGCAGCTTTTCCCAACCTCGAATTAACCTGGGTCTCCACCAGTGCCGGTGATGACATGGTGTTCCTGGTCACTGCCGAGCAACTGCAAGGCCTTGCTTGAAACTTAGAACCGGGGCACGCTCTTGCTGCGCTGCCATGATGTGGCCGTCGGCCGACAGATCGTGACCTGTTTCTTACCGCAACATTTACCTTTTTGATTGCAGCATTACCATGATTCGTTTTCAGCAAGTTACCCTGGCCCGTGGCGTTAAACCGCTGCTGGACAATGTCGATCTGACGCTCAACCCGGGCGACAAGATCGGCCTCATCGGCGCCAATGGCGCCGGCAAATCCAGCCTGTTCGCCATCTTGCGTGGCGAACTGCATGCCGACCTGGGCAGCATCGACTATCCGTCCAAATGGCGCATGGCCTATGTGGCACAGGAAACACCGGCACTGGACCGGCCAGCCGTCGAATATGCGATCGATGGCGACGTCACGCTGCGCCGTCTGGAGGCTGAACTGGCGGCTGCTGAAGCCGAGCCGGAAAGCATGGAAAACGGCAATCACATCGCCGAGCTGCACGGCTCGCTGGCCGATGCCGACGCCTATACCGTACGCTCGCGCGCCGAGCAATTATTGATCGGCCTGGGTTTTTCGCTGGAACAGATGGAACGCCCTGTAGCCAGTTTCTCCGGCGGCTGGCGCATGCGCCTGAATCTGGCACAAGCACTGATGTGCCCGTCCGACCTGTTGCTGCTTGATGAACCGACCAATCACTTGGATCTCGATGCCATCATCTGGCTGGAAGACTGGCTCAAGCGCTATGCAGGTACGTTGATCATCATTTCCCATGATCGCGACTTTCTCGACGGTGTGGTCAATGTGATCGTGCACATCGACGAACGCAAACTGAAACGCTACTCCGGCAATTACAGCGCCTTCGAACGGCAACGTTCGGCGCAACTGGAACTGGCGCAAGGCATGCTCGAAAAGCAGACGCGCCAGCGCGCCCACTTACAATCCTTCATCGACCGCTTCAAGGCCAAGGCCAGCAAGGCGCGCCAGGCACAAAGTCGCATGAAGGCCTTGTCCAAGATGGAAGAACTGGCACCATTGCGTGCCGCCGCCGAATTTTCATTTGAATTCCGCGAACCGCTGTCGGCACCGAATCCCTTGCTGGTGATGGAGAAGGTCAATGCCGGTTATCGCATTGAAGATCCCGAGACCTACGTCATCACCGAACGCAGCATTGTCAATAGCATCGATTTTTCGCTGCAAACCGGCCAACGCATTGGTTTGCTGGGCGTCAACGGTGCTGGCAAATCGACACTGATCAAGACCATCGCCAGCGAACTCAAGCCGCTGACCGGCACGGCGCAATTCGGCAAGGGTCTGGTGATCGGCTATTTCGCCCAGCATCAGGTGGAGATGCTGCGCCATGACGAATCGCCGCTATGGCATCTGGCGCGCATTGCGCCAAATGTACGCGAACAGGAATTGCGTAACTTCCTTGGCAGCTTCAATTTCAACGGTCCCATGTCGACTGCCAGCATCGCACCGTTCTCCGGAGGTGAAAAGGCGCGACTGGCACTGGCGCTGATTGTCTGGCAACGCCCTAACCTGCTGCTGCTCGATGAACCGACCAATCACCTTGATCTGGAAACACGCGAAGCCTTGACCATCGCACTGGCGCAGTTCGAAGGCACCGTCGTGCTGGTATCCCATGATCGCCATCTGCTGCGCGCCACCACCGATCAATTCCTGATCGTCGCCGAAGGCAAGTTGCAGCCGTTTGATGGCGATCTCGACGACTACCGCGACTGGTTGTTCAAAACCAAGCTGGCGGAAAAAAAGAGTGTGCAAGAAGCGGCTCAACTGGTGCCCGTAAAGAAAGCCGATCCAAAACCGGCAGTGATACAGGAAGCGCCAGCGGCCGCCAATGCTGACCGCAAGGAACAGAAGCGCCAGGATGCCGGAGACCGCCAGCGCTTGGCCAGCTTGAAAAAGCCAATCGAACAGCAGATCAAACGACTGGAAGAAAAGATCGCCAAATGCAATGAAAAGAAGGCCGTCATTGATGCCCGCCTGGCCGATCCCACGATTTACGATGCTGGCAACAAGGAAGCGCTAAAGACGCTGATCACCGACCAGGCCTATTGTGGCAAGGAACTGGAACAACTGGAAGGTGAATGGCTGGAACAGCAGGACGCGCTGGAACAGATACTCGCATAAGCAGCGCAAGCGCTGTCAACAGCCGCTCCACTATCCTTGCATGCACACGCGAGGAGGGTCGACCGGCTGTTTCTTCATATAAACTTCTTACATAGATGTCTTTGGTGCAAGCACGGAAAACGATTAAGCTGCTCGCATATCAACCAAAACAACTAAGGAGTAATCATGTCCTCTTTTCCATCGCGCCGCCTGTCCCTGTTACTGAGCGCATTGCTGCTGGCCGGCGCCAGCGTGAGCGCACAGGCCGCCGACCTGCTTGACACCGTCAAGGCGCGCGGCACGCTCAAGGTTGCGCTGGAAGGCAATTATCCGCCGTTCAACTTCAAGGATCCGAAAACCCGTGAATTGACTGGCTTTGAAGTCGATGTGGCCAAACTGCTGGCGGCCAAGCTGGGCTTGAAGGCAGAGTTCACCACCACCGAATGGAGCGGCATCCTGGCTGGTTTGGGTGCTGGCAAGTACGACGTCATCATCAACCAGGTCGGCATCACCGACGAACGTCAAAAGGCTTTCGACTTTTCCGATCCCTACACCTTGTCGAGCGCGCAATTGATCGTGCGCAAGGATGAAAAGCGCCAGTTCAATAGCTTGGAAGACTTGAAAGGCAAGAAACTCGGCCTCGGCCAAGGCACCAACTTCGAACAAAAAGCCAAGAGCGTGCCAGGTATCGATGTTCGAACCTATCCTGGCTCACCAGAATATCTCGCTGATCTGGCCAGTGGCCGTATCGATGCCGCACTCAATGACAGCCTGCTGGTCAGCTATTTGCTGAAATCCTCGAATCTGCCGCTCAAGGGCGGCGCGCCGGTCGGCACCATCGACAAGATCGGCATTCCTTTCCAAAAGGGTAATCCGCAATTCAAGGCGGCGCTGAACAAGGCACTGGCCGACATTGAGCAAGACGGCAGCTTCAAGCAGGTCTCGGTCAAATGGTTCGGTATTGACGTCAGCAAGCCGCCAGCCGCACAATAAGGCTTGCGCTGGCGGCTGAGCAGGCTGCCAACACCACGAATGTAAACACTATCCCCGCATCGCTGCGGGGATATTTTTATTTGCCGACACTATGGAAATATGGGAATTGCTGCGCCAGGCGGCGCCGATCATGCTCACCGGCACCGGCTACACCTTGCTGTTTGCGCTATCGTCGATGGTCGGCGGTTTGGGATTAGGTTTTTTGCTGGCAGTCGCCCGTATCGTGCCGTGGCGGATAGTACATTGGCCGGCGACAGTCTATGTCAGTCTGATGCGCGGCACTCCGCTGCTGGTGCAAATTTTCGTGGTGTATTACGGTCTGCCGAGCGTCGGCATTGAATTTTCACCGCTGATGGCCGGGGTGTTGACGCTGAGCCTGAACGCCAGCGCCTACCTGTCGGAAAGTCTGCGCGGTGCGATTTTGGGAGTTGGCAAAGGGCAATGGGGCGCCAGCTACAGTCTGGGTATGAGCTATCCGCAAACGCTGGCTTATGTTGTCGTACCGCAAGCCATCCGCATTGCCGTACCATCGATGAGCAATACACTGATCAGCCTGATCAAGGATACTTCGCTGGTCTCGGTCATCACCGTGACCGAATTGATGCTGTCGACCAAGGAAATCATCGCCGTGACGTTCCGCCCGCTGCCGCTCTACATTGCCGCCGCCATGGTGTACTGGGCCTTGAGTATTGCGTTTGAAACCTTGCAACACCGATTGGAACGCCGCCTGGCGCGCGCGCATCAATAAATGAAAAAGCCCGGCGGATAAGGCTGGGCTTGGGGGTTTATTGCCTGCAGGCAGTGCATCAACGTTTGACGCGATAGATATCCTGCCCTGCCTCATCGATCTGACGCCGCAATTCACGACGTTCATCGGCACTGAGCTTGCCGCGACGTTGATTAGCATCTTGGTCGTGCTGCGGCGGCGGGCGACCATTGCCTTCAAAGCCGCTACCCTGGGGCCGATACTCACCCGGCGGGCGACCAGGCGCCGGCGGCCCTGCCAACGCAGTGGTGACACTGAGCATCAGCACGACTGCAGCAACAAGAATTTTTTTGATTACAGCTATTTCCATAACAGCATTTTTCCACATTTCAGGCCAGCGACAAAGTTCATCATCGATGGTAGCCAGTGTAGGTTGCGTGGCCGGATGTTATAAGATGTTTACGGTAAGGGATGTAACAGTTTGTAATCTTTAGCCGAAGACATATTGCTGATTGCCGCGAAGGCGCTACCATACCGTCATGAATACGACCAACACAAGTACCACTGCTGCTCCAGCCCATCAATCCAAAATCCTGGTGGTGGACGATGACATCCGTCTGCGCGACCTGTTGCGCCGCTATCTGACCGAACAAGGTTTCAACGTCGTCACCGCCGAAAACGCGCAGGCCATGAATAAGCTCTGGATCCGCGAGCGTTATGATCTGCTGGTGCTCGACCTGATGCTGCCAGGCGAAGACGGTCTGGCAATTTGCCGCCGCCTGCGTGGTGCCGGTGACCAGACGCCCATCATCATGCTCACTGCCAAGGGCGAAGATGTCGACCGCATTATCGGCCTGGAAATGGGCGCTGACGATTATCTCCCCAAACCCTTCAATCCACGCGAACTGGTGGCACGGATTAACGCAGTTTTGCGCCGCAAAGGTCCGGATGAATTGCCTGGTGCACCATCGGAGTCGCCGGAGTCGTTTGAATTCGGCGAATTCGTGCTCGACCTCGGTACCCGTACCTTAAAAAAGAATGGCGACACAGTGCCGTTGACCACCGGCGAATTCTCCGTACTCAAGGTGTTTGCCCGCAATGCCCGCCAACCGCTATCACGCGAAAAGCTGATGGAAATGGCGCGCGGACGTGAATATGAAGTGTTCGACCGCAGCCTCGATGTACAGATTTCACGTCTGCGCAAGCTGATTGAACCGGATCCGGCCAATCCTCTGTACATTCAGACCGTATGGGGCCTGGGCTACGTCTTCATTCCTGAGGGCAAACCACGCTAATGCGCGTACCATCGCCGTCTAACGGCATGCACACCATGAGCTACCAAGCACGCCAACGATGGTTCAGCAATGGACTGTTCTGGCGTACCTTCTTTCTACTGACCTTCCTGATCACCGCCAGCATGGTGGCATGGGTTGCCAGCTTTCGCATGGTCGAACGTGGCCCGCGCGCCGAGCAGATGGCAGCGCAGATCGTTTCCATCGTCACCATCACGCGTGCCGCGCTGACCCACTCAGCGCCCGAAATGCGCCGCGAACTGCTGTTCGATCTGGCCAGCAATGAAGGTATCCGTATTTATCCGCTAGAAAAAACCGACAAGGTAACGCCACCGGACGATGACTCACCGGTGTTCCCGGATCTCGCCTATTACGTCAAGCAAGCCATGGGGGATGACACTCAGTTTGCTGCGGGCGTGAATGATGTCGATGGCTTTTGGGTCAGTTTCAAAATCGACGAGGATGAATACTGGCTAATGCTGGACCGCGGCCGTCTCGACCACGCTTCCAGCCTGCAATGGCTGGGCTGGGGCTCGATTGCACTGGTGCTGTCCTTGATCGGTGCGGTCTTCATTTCAACGCTGATCAACCAACCGCTGGCGCGCCTGACCGCTGCTGCGCGTGCAATTGCCAAAGGCCAGCGCCCCGATGCATTGCCCGAATCCGGTCCAACCGAAATTCGTGAAGCCAATCTCAGCTTCAATCAGATGGTCGATGATCTGGCGCGCATCGAATCCGATCGTGCAGTGATCCTGGCTGGGATTTCGCATGACCTGCGCACGCCGCTGGCGCGCATGCAATTGGAAGTGGAAATGGCACATCTATCCGATGACGCACGCGACGGCATGCATGCAGACCTAGCGCAGATGGATGCCATCATCGGCCAGTTTCTCGATTACGCCAAACCGTTCGACAACAGCAGTTTCACACCAGTGGACATATCCGGCCTGCTGCAGGATGCTGCCAGCCACAGCAAGCGCCAGGCCGATGTGCAAGTCACCACTAATATCGGTGCCGGCATTGAAATCATGGGCAACACGGTCGAACTCGAACGCATTATCAGCAACCTGATCGAAAATGCCCGGCGCTACGGCAAGACAGCGCAGACTGACGTGGCCAACATCGACATCCTGTGCAAACACGAAGGGCATAGCATCAAGGTCGAGATCGCCGATCACGGCCCCGGCGCACCCGACAGCGAACTGGAGCACCTGCTGCGACCGTTCACCCGGCTCGACACTGCGCGCGGCCAGGCCAACGGTTCTGGGTTGGGACTGGCAATCGTCAATCGCATCGTGATCCGCCACAACGGCAAACTGCATCTGCGCAATCGCGAAGGCGGTGGCCTGGTGGTGCAAATGGTATTCCCGCAAGCGCCGCGTAGCGGTTCGCGCAAGCAGGCGGGTGTATGAAACAGCAACCGCGTCCAGCCGCATTGATGTTTGCGCTTCTGTATTTTCTCTGCGGCACGGTGCAAGCCCAGCTCCGCGTGGACCGTAACCTGAGCATCACCAACCCGACGCCGGTACCACTCAACGCCACCTCGACTGCCACAGCAACGTCAACAAATACCGCTGGCGCCCCAACCAACAAGTCACACGCCAGCGGCAGCTATACCAGCACGGCCATGGGACCGACCATCGTAGCCAAGAATGCCGAATATGCGAGCACCTTCAAAATCAGCTCCAACGTGCCGACTGGCAGCACCATCAGCAAGGTGTGGTGGCGTTATGGTTTATCAGACAAGCCGGTGGGTTTCGAAGCCGTGTTGTGCTGGCGCGAGCAGCAGCCCTGCTGGAATCTCACCAACGACAACATCGGCAGCACTTCAGCCTTCAATGGCAAGGATGCCAGTCAGCCATTCACTCTGCATTACCACGTCAAGGGCAGTGGCCCGAACAACACGCCGGCGCAGGGACAGCTGAATCAATTGATCGTCAGCTTCGATTTGCCGTAAGCTTGCCCTGACTTATTCGTCTAGCGTGCGGATTTTCTGCAGCGCCTCATCAATGCGCTCCACAGCAACCACCTTGAGTCCTTCGATATCCTGCTTGGGCATATTGGCCTTCGGAATCATGGCAATCGAAAAACCCAGCTTGGCCGCTTCGCGCAAGCGCTCCTGACCACGTGGCGCAGGCCGGATCTCACCGGCCAGGCCGACTTCGCCAAACACCACCAGACCACGCGGCAAAGGCTTGTTGCGCATCGAAGAATTGATCGCCAGCAACACCGCCAGATCCGCCGCTGGTTCGGTAATCTTGACGCCGCCCACAGCATTGATGAAAACATCCTGATCGAATGCGGCAACGCCGGCATGCCGATGCAAAACCGCCAACAGCATGGCCAGACGGTTTTGCTCCAGACCCACCGACAAACGGCGCGCATTTGGCACATGCGAACTATCGACCAGCGCCTGGATTTCCACCAGCAACGGGCGCGTGCCTTCCTGCGTCACCATCACACATGAACCCGGCACCTGCGTATCGTGTTGCGACAGGAATAGCGCAGAAGGATTGGAAACACCTTTCAAGCCCTTTTCCGTCATAGCAAATACACCGAGTTCATTGACTGCGCCAAACCGGTTCTTGAAGGCCCGCACCAGACGGAAGCTGGAATGCGTATCGCCCTCGAAATACAACACCGTGTCGACGATATGCTCCAGCACACGCGGCCCCGCCAGCGCCCCCTCTTTGGTCACGTGCCCCACCAGGATGATGGTGGTATCGCTGGTTTTGGCCGCCCGCGTCAATTGCGCAGCACATTCGCGCACTTGCGCCACCGAGCCTGGCGCCGAACTCAGCGCATCGGAATAAATGGTTTGTATCGAGTCGATCACGGCGACATCGGGCTTATGCTCGGCCAGCGTGGCGAGAATTTTTTCGAGCTGGATTTCGGCCTGCAACTTCAAGTCTTTGGCATCCACCGCCAGACGCTTGGCACGCAAGGCAATCTGCGAACCAGATTCTTCGCCGGTGACGTACAACACTTGCTTGAGTTTGGAAATATTGGCCAATGCCTGCAATAACAAGGTCGACTTGCCGATGCCGGGATCACCGCCGATCAAGACCACACCACCCGGCACCAGACCACCACCGAGCACCCGATCAAATTCTTCAATCCCTGTGCCGAAGCGCGGCACATCAATTGCCTCAATATCGACCAGCGACAATACTGGCGCGGTTTGCGCCAGTGCTTGTGGCTGCGATGAATAGCGATTACCTCCACCCGACTCCACCAGTGTTTCCACCAGCGTATTCCATTGTCCACAACCAGGACATTTACCAGCCCATTTGGTGCTGATGTCACCGCATTCGGTACAGGTGTAATTGGTCTTGGCTTTTGCCATCTCAGTTCTTTTCTCGCACAGCGACACGCGGTGCCAGCGCGCACATCAATTCATAGCCGATCGTACCAGCCGCAAATGCCACCTCGTCCACCGGCAGCGCCTCGCCCCACAACAGTACATGGCTACCAACCCCGGCATGGGGAATTGCGCTCAGATCTACCACCAGCATGTCCATCGACACCCGGCCAATAGTGCCGGTACGCACACCGTCGACCAGCACCGGCGTATGGTTGGGGGCATGGCGCGGATAGCCGTCGGCATAACCGCAGGCCACCACACCGATTGTCATCGGCTTGTCGGCGACGAAACGGCTGCCGTAGCCGACCGCATCGCCAGGACCAATATGCTGGATGCCGATGATCTTACTCTCCAACGTCATCGCCGCGCGCAAGCCAAAATCCTTGGCCGTGGCACCACCGGGCGTGCCGCCGTAAAGCATCACACCGGGACGCACCCAATCGTAGGCCAGTTCTGCATGCAGCAGATCCGCGGCAGAATTGCAGACACTGCGCGCGCCCTCCAGCCCCTCGGTTGCGGCCAGAAAACGCTTGATCTGTTCGTTCAGTGGTAAATCCGGATTGGCGGCATCGTCAGCATTGGCAAAGTGCGTCATAAAAGTGATGCTACGCACACAAGCCAGCGCCCGCAGACGCGCATAGGCAGTGCGATAGGCAGCAGGCTTGTAACCGAGGCGATTCATGCCACTGTTCATTTTCAGATGCACATCGAACTGCAGATCATCCGGGTTGGTCGCAGTCGCCTGAAATGCTTCCAGGAGCGCGATCTGCTGGTCACAATGCACAGCAAATTGCAACTGATGCTGGGCCACGACCGGCAAATCGTCCGCATCGAAGAAGCCTTCGAGCAGCAAAATCGGCTTGCGCCACCCCAGTTCGCGCAGTTTGACCGCGTAATCGACCTCCACCAGTGCCAATCCATCGGCAGCAGCAAATGCCCGCACTGCCCGCCCCAGACCGTGACCATAGGCCTGCGCCTTAACCACCGCCCAGGCCTTGGCCTGCGGCGTCAGTGATTTGGCAACCGCCAGGTTATGCTGCAAAGCAGTAATATCTATCGTGGCAACAATCGGTCTTGGCATAGGATGTGGTGAAGAGCTTGCAAAAAAAA
>Ga0066798_10001269_pt1 | contig 11150 bp, 9 predicted proteins | sample PersoiDNA2013203_FD_70961 | JGI IMG/M metagenome (GOLD analysis project Ga0066798, IMG submission 70961) | Permafrost soil microbial communities from the Arctic, to analyse light accelerated degradation of dissolved organic matter (DOM) -... | ecosystem: Environmental > Terrestrial > Soil >...
TTTCCGCGTAAGCGGCAGTCTTTAGACTGAGGGCGGGGAGGACGTCAACACTTTTGTTCTTTACTAAAAGAACAGACAGATTAGAGCGAAATCCGGCAAAGCCATTTACACCTAGATCAATGCACGGATTGGCTTTACCTTCTATCTGTGCTTCTTTGGCGACACTGAAGGTGATATTGATCGGTTGCGCGGCAAACCTCGCCCTTCAGAGCGGAGAGGATGTCAATACGTTGAGGTGAGAAAATAACGCAAATTTGTTGACCTATAATAATTACGGTGAGAAAATGAATTAACAATATCACCTATAAAAATCATGCAACGTAAAAAATCGAAGAGACCAGAAGACCAATTTACGCTTCAGCTTTTTAATAACGCAGTTGTTGATCTTTATAAGAAACCAGTTCAAGTATCACAAATGCTTGTGAATAACGGCATCATGACTGGTCAACAAGTCAAAGCGTGGAATTTGCTACTTAAAAATGCAAAAGAACAAAATGATGAGATTAAAGCATCAGGTAGCCGTCATTTATCCGGGCAAACATTCAGGATAGATCGCATCACATTAATGGAGCAAATGGGCTATACGAGTACCAATCGTAAGCCGTTTAAAGATGCATTAAAGGCGATGCAAAGTCTTCAGGCAACGTGGGACGTTTTAAAAGCAGATGGTAACAATCAATGGACAAACTGTGTTTTGATCCCGTATATAAGCATAGATAACGAGTTCGTTCATTATTCATTTGTTGAGCAAATCCAGCCGATGCTTTTCGAGTCAAAGATATATTCAAAACTTGACCTTCAACAACAGCGCAAATTAAAACTAGACGCAGCAATTAGATTATACGACTGGGTAAGTAGATACAAATCAAATCCTGGTAATTTAACAGCGTCACACGAGTGGCAAATGTGGCGGCATATTATTTATGGTGAGATTGATTCAAACAGCTATCTAACTGAATATAAAATATTCAAACGGGATAAATTAATACCAGCAATAAACGAAATTAATCAAGAAACTGATCTTTTATTAAAACTTATAGAAGATAGACAAGGCGCAAGAAGCATCAAAAATCTACAGTTTTTGATTCAAGAAAAACCAAAAATTGATGAATCAATGCCTACTCAATCAGTAAGAGATGACGCAACCTTTGACATTAATACTGAATTTGAGGCACTTGGAATTACAAAACATTATGCAACAAAGATTAAGAAAAATTTTTCGATTAGTTTAATTAAAGCTAATGTTGAATATCTCAAGGAAAGATTAAAAAATTCAACTAACGATCCAATAAGAAATAAAGGTGCATATCTAGTTTCGGCTTGTGAATCTAATTACGCAGGCTTTACTGGTGAAGTTATCGATAATACCAACAATGACAATGGAAAAAACGTTCAGGATATTCTAACTCTTTTTAATAAACAGCGAACTGATCAAGCAATAGCTATGTTCGGAGAAATGTCTGATATTGAGCAAACTTCATTAATTAGCGAATATAACCAATCTAACGTTATGGACGAGGCTAAAATACCTCTGGATGTCAGTGAACGGTTGAATAGACATATGATTCCATTTTTCGGATGGTTAGCCAAAAAAACTTGGGGCGACCCTAGTCACCAAGAAATCATCGAATTTACTCTCTCGATAAAAGTCTCATAGCTCTATTGAAGTCTTTAAAAGCTACCGTTATCGGTAGTTTTTTTATCCATTCATAAATATTTACAAAACACTATAAAAATCTTCCTCCTAAATCTTAAGCCAAATATCAATAAAAATTGAGAAGCACAGTCGACTTTGGATATATGCGGTCGCATTTCAGAACCTATATGCATTATAAGTGCAGTAACATCGATAGATTACTTAAAGAGATTAATAAATCTATTTAACGCAATATAGTGCTGTCCACGATTAACCTAGTGCAACCAAAGACCGGAAGAAACAACTAACTTGGCTCGAGCCAACTTAGTCGTCGTTTCATACTTCCGATCATATATTCAACCGAAAACTACGGACGAGTAGCCATGTTCAACTAGACACCAGGCGTTTCGAGCCAACTTAATACCTCGATATGAATCTTGGCTCGAGCCAAGATTCACCGTGCAATCAGAAATCGACCAAATGCAAAAAAATAAGGTCGAGCGAAACATCAACGATATTTCATCAAACAGAATCTTGGCTCGCGCCAAGATTCTAGGGTAATCCTAATTTAAAACCATACTAATTATCAGTTATCAAAGTAATTAATACATATTTTATTGACTGTTTAATTAAATTTATGGGATTATATCGGCGTTGTTTTCTTTAATTAAAGAAGGAGTTGCGATGGTAATCACAATAGGAGCAGAAAAGGGAGGTGTTGCTAAATCGAGGCTTGCAACACATATTGCTGCAATCGCAGCCTTTAATAAAGTAGATGTAGTTTTACTCGATACCGATAAACAAGGATCGGCAATGAGTTGGTCGCAAATCAGAAATGACGATGGTATTATTCCGTCAATTCCAGTTCTGGCACTTCCCGCAAAACCAGCACAAGAGTTGGCAAATTTAGCAAATAAATATACCTTGGTTGTAGTTGATATTGGTGCCCAAAATTATCGAACAATGCTTGAATGCGCTTTATTAAGTGATCTCGTTCTTGTTCCTTGCGGCCCTGATCAACAAGAAATGGAATCGACGTTGAAAGTTTTTGCGACTCTAAAAGAAATGGGGCTTCGACACGAAAGTGGGACTATTCCTGCTCATGTTGTTCTTACAAGGGTGTCGCATGTAAAAAACTCACGCGCTACGCAAGAATTAAGAGAGTTTTTCGCATCTGAAGATATTTCGGTATTTAAGTCACAAATTGCACATCGGGAAGCGTGGAAGGCAACTGGTAAAACTGGTAGAGCACTTCATGAATTAAAGGGATCCGACAGATCTCAAAAAGCCATTGATGAGATGGATGACGTTTACAGAGAAATTTTGAAACGAATTAATGGAAAGGGAAAATAATGGCAGCCGGATTTAAAAAAAGACAATTATCGGCAGTACGTGTAGCTGAAGTTGAAAAATTAGCTGCCAATTCGCCGATTGTAGGAGACCCTAGAATTGGGGCAAATACTGAGGTTAATACTATCGATACTGGCGTGACCAATAAACTTGGCTCGAGCCAAGATTCCGTCGCAATTACGAAATATGTCATCGGGCAAGTCTACGATGTTCCGTTGGAATTGGTAAAGTCGAATCCGTTTAACCCCCGTGTCTTTTACCCTATGACAGCAATTGAGGATATGATTAAGTCCATATCTGAAAAAGGTCAACAGATTGCAGCAACTGGATACGCTGGCGAAGGGGCTGAAGTATTTCTTATTGAGGGTGAAACTAGATTTCGTGCTTTACGAGCACTAGGAAAGCAAACCCTTCGAATTGAAATAAGACCTAAACCCGATGGTGATAAAGAGTTATACGAGGCCGCACGTGAAATTAACATTGAGCGGAATGATCAAACACCACTGGACGACGCAATAAAGTGGAAGGAGTTGTTAGATAAAAAAATCTATCCAACACAATCCTCATTAGCTAAATCGTTGAAGATTGGCGAAGACCAGGTTAGTCGAATACTATCATTGGCAACAATGCCATCTAGGATCATTCAATCCCTATCTGAAAATTACTCGTTATGCACGGCTAAGATGTTAAACGCTATCAGAGAATATTGGGCAATAGCCGGTGATGATGAGACGCTGAAACTCATTTTAGAAATTGAAACAAAAGATTTAGGTTATCGGGACGTAGTGAATAGGCGGAAGGCAGCTTCAAACGGTCCTGTGAAGCGAACTAGATCAACTAAGGATTCAATTAAATATTTTGGTGCTGTTGGTGAATTTAAGTCGTTTGAAGAAGAAGGGCGTGTTGAATTCTCAATGAAAGGTCTGACACAAGAACAAACACATGAAATAACAAATAAAATCAAAGCGCTTTTTAATAATTAAAACGCTGCATAACTTCCTTATTGTCACTAGTTTAGTCATATACAAAGGCAATATTTCGATAGGATGAAACCTAAAGAAATATTGCCTTTTTTTCCCATTCGAAGTTCAAAATACCAATATCAAGTATTCGATATCATTATTTTAATGACATAATATTAAAACACAATACACGGTGTTTTCACCGCCAATATGCCGTATTAAAACCGCTTATATACGGTGTTTTTGCCTTGTATATACCTCCTATATACGGTACTATATTTTGGCTGGTGGGAGTAATTACATTTATATGTTTTTAAACTAACTTTTATTTGAGGAATGTAAGATGTCAACAAAATATATCGGTATTGACGATGGACATGGCGAAATCAAGGTTTGCTTTGGTTTTAATGAGGAAACAGGCAAATTTGATTGCACTTCCATCAAATCAATCGCACTGAGCGGACTTAATCAGATTGTTTCATTTAACGGGGAGGGCGCTGCCTACCACGCAGACGGAGAGACGTTTACTATCGCTGGCGAGAACGCATTAGGTCGCCCGTTGGAAACTCGCTTTTTAGAATATCCGAAATCTGCATTAAACCGTGTATTAGTAGCACATGCATTAAGCAAAGCCGGCTTCGCCGGTATGGATGTAGCAATCGTTACCGGACTGCCAGTTGATCAATATTACCAATCAGGTAAGAAGAATGAAAAATTGATCTCTGAAAAACAAGCTAATTTATGCAAAGAAGTGGTCGCAGTGAATAAAAACGTTCCATTAGCTAACATCGTGCAGAATGCAGTTATATCAGAGGGTATTGGGGCAATTTACTATGCAATGCTGAACGGCGACGGATCAGAAAAAGACGACATGATCAGCTTAATCGAGCGACGTCCAATAACGGTGATTGATATGGGTGCCAAAACTCTCGATGTTGCAACGATTGCCGAAGGAGTGGAGGGGATCTATTACGATAAATCTGGCACCGCAGACATCGGTGTGTTGAAATTGAAAGAAGATATTGCTGCACAGATCAAATCTGAATTTAATTTAAATTCAGAGCCTCCAGCAAAGTACATTGAAGAGGCAATTCGCACGAAAAAGTATGAAGTTTTTGGTGATATCAAGGATGTGTCCCATATCGTCGAGAAGTTTTGTCAAGAATACGTAGAACAAGTTAAGAATTTCGTTTTCAAAAAAATCGCTGACGGTTCCGATATTGGAGCTGTAATCCTTGTAGGAGGAGGGACAGCGATTCTCAAATCAGTCTTTGGTGAAGCCATTTTTGGGTTAATTTACCGCGGTAAGAAAATTATTCCCGAAAACCCTGAATATGCAAATGCATGTGGCATGTGGCTGGCAGCAACTTATTTAGATGTATCGTGGATGCATAAGAGTCAAAAAGTGCAACATGTTGAACAGGCAGAATTAGTGTAAATTTGAAATGAGGATTAAACTAATGGGCTTATAGTAAGCTCATTAGTTGAAAATTAACATGAAACATAAATATACTGCTTATTTTGATGATAGCTCTCTACTTGGACGGAAAATTATTGGTGAAGTCGAAGAGAAACGGGGCGCCGAAAGACAAAACTTCATAAGAGAGCTTGCTCATATTGGCTATGTAGCAAAATTGGCAGGCTTTGGTGAATTTAATGGCCATTTGGTTACTGACAGCGGCGAAAGAATTGTCAACAACTTTACACATAGATCTAGTGTTCCAGGACATTCTGAACCGAAGGTGCAAAAAACAGAGCTAGATAAAATCGTTCAAAAAACAAATACACCGGCATTGGATGTAAAAAGTGATGAAACAGCGAGCGACCAATCCATATCAAAACCGGCTAGAAAAACTCTCAAATCAAAATTGTCAAAATTATGATCAAATTCGATTAAATTATGCGTTAGTCACGGCACAATGCTTAATTTTGTCCACCTTAGTAAAGCGGCAGCCTTGAGGACAGTTTGTATGGGAAGGATACGCGACGCCGTCACGTAGTGCTGAGAGAATCGAGGCAGCGCGCAGGAACATCGCGACCCCATGGGTTCGCAGCGGCGGATCAATATCACTAACGGGATGCTGTGTAGGCGCTCCGTCGAAAACTCCCAAATATCAAAGTGTAGGCCGTTGTATGCAAGACGAACACCGAGAATCCCTCTGCCAATATGAGCGCACTTGCCTGAGCAAGTGCTACTTAGGCGGTCATACTTTGAGTCATACATTTTGAACAGAGTTGATTATTGGTGATGGTGGCTGGCATATGAGTCTTATTCCCGCTTCCACCGTATTGCAGACAGTGGCCTCCGTTGTTGAGACAGGCCGCCGTCGATGACTGCCTGTCAGATCATTCCAGAATATCATTTTCAGCTATAGTGAGCACCAGCGACTTTTCATTTGCACTTAATTTGAGCCGAAAACGGTTTCAAATGCGAGCACGACCGGTTCAAACGCGAGCCGCTACACTTAGGTCTTAATTTTGTCTTATAGACTAAGACTTTATGGATCGATAAAAAAACACCTGAAGTCTTGAAAAAAAGGATTGAAATAAGACCTCCTGAACATAGCTCAAATGTCGTTGAAATCATACAACTAAGTGTTTGATATTTTTTCAAATGCTTTAATTTTAGTATCTCGTTCAGTCGTTACGTAAATAGTGGTTGTATCGATCGATTTATGTCCAAATTGAGACTGTATTACCTGTACATCAACACCATTAGCAGCTGCATGAGAGCCGCATGTATGTCTTAGCCAGTGCGTACTGGCTTTATACATGTGCCTTGCATCAGATCTTGATTCACTCATTTTTGCCCTTGCAGCTGATTTAAAAAATTCCTTCAAAATCTCGTTTATCCTGTTGATTGACATCGTCTTACCAGGTATTCGTTTTACTTTGCGTATTTTGTCGACCAGCTGCATATTAGGAAGTACATCGATAATTGGTAAGTCCTCATGAATTTCTGATCCAAATTCTAACCCTCGAAAATTTAAATACAGCCTGAGTTCACTAATTACCTTCGAATTCATAGCGACTTCACGTTTGACAGATCCTTTTCCAACTACCTCGATAATCCATCCAACACCGCCATTTTTGGCTAAATTCACCTGACTAATTTGGGATAGTCTAGAAGATGCAATCTCCGAGATGCGCAAGCCGGTACCATATGCAAAGTGAAGTAAGAAGCGTAGACGGACATAATTAGCATCTTTTTCGAAGGTCTCAAGATGGTTAATAATGAATTCCCACTGTTCCTGTGTGAAGCTTCTATGTGCGTTTGGTGCGAATTTAAATGAAGGAGGATTTACGCCGTCCCAAGGGTTGAAATCCAAATAGCGTTGCCGTGTTAGATATTCACACAATGATTTGAGAATCGTGTGAGATAGCTTTTGCGAAGCAGGGGAGAGTGCACCTGTTTTCTTATGTTCCAAGTCATTGGCATCAGTAGGATCTTGAAAGTCGTCGATTTCATTATTTCCAGGACGGTCTATTTTGGAACGTCCTAGCTTGCTAGGGTTCTCAAATGGGCGCCAAAGAGTACTCCATCGCTGAGTACCGCGTTTTCCCATCCATGCAGATTGAGGGTGCTTATAGACCAATGACCACGCCTTATCATCAAGTCGACCTAGATCACGCAAAAAATTACGGTAAGCAGTGCAGTCCTCTGTCATAAGAGAGGAGAGGGGTTTTCCTCGCTCAAGAATAGACCAGAGAAGAAATCGTTCGGCTTCTTTTCTGTACGATCTAAAAGTACTTGGGTTTTCGGCTTGCTGTAGCCAAAGATGGATAGCATCGTAGTCGTTGTTTTTACCAGATTTATTACGCAAACCTCGGTTTTCGCCCTGAGAACCATCCAGTTCTGGTTTGGGTTGAAAATATTCAATGGGAACGATGCCGTGTTCCTTTTGTCTGAGAGCGCCCAAAGCTTCGTGACTAATCTCACTACGTTTTACAAGAGCTTGCATTCCTACAGAATGCCCTAGGTCTGATTCGTAATATTTCAACCATTTGATAATGCGTGCTGAGGATATTTCACCCAGTTGGTTAATGCCAACATACCAACGTTGACCTTTTCCATTAATGAGATCAATTAAAGCGCCAATCGTTGAAATGCCATGGTCAATGAGACGATTTGCAATAGCAGGGACAAGCCAGGCATCAACATGATCTCTAAGTGTTGGATTGATAGAGACCATACCTTCTAACCAACTCAACGCTTCATTTTGTTTTTTAACTAGGCGAGCATTTCGTTCTTGCTTAGGGTTTGACGTGCCGGCGCCGAATTCTTCTTGAAATAGTTCAATGAGATCGGCTTCGGAGTACATTTCGTATGGATCTCTTTCTTCCCGATACTGTTCAAGCGTTGGAATGTCTCCTGTGGAAGGTGCTTGCAATTGCTCAGGCTCAATATTAATTACTCTAGCGTATGCAAATTTCCCATGGCGCTTGGCTAAGGCACTTAAGTCTTTTCGGATCCACTGCAACGTATTTAAAGTTTCTTTGGTGGACACTTTTGCCGTAATCGCACTTTCAAGATAACGCCTTGCGATATCTGACAAATTCAAACCTTCTAAATAAGCTCGTAGGAACGCGAAATGATGCCTTCCAGCCCTTTGAAGGATGCGTTCAACAAAAACCTCTTTTGGCTCAGATTTATCGTTGTCAGTGAATTCTTGGAGCATATCAATCTTTATTAGGTAAATGGATCAATTGAAGAATGACTCAATCAATTGACGACAAGGGGGATGAATCAAATTCAGTTGTCCAATATTAAAGACTTAGTTAAGTACTTGAATTTAAAGAATATACGAAAGTACACGGCAAGATATGACTGTAAAATCTGGTCACTCAAATTTCACCTAGTCTAATTTTAACACCAATCTTTAATCGTTGATTATAAAGATAATCAACGTAATTGCAAAACCCGATTACGCAAATTATTCGCTTTTGGGAAGTAAATTTCGAACATGGGAAGCGCTCGGAAGTAATTTTCGAACATTTTGGGAAGTAATTTTCGAACATGGGAGACAGGCACACATTGGCGCTCGGAACTAAATTTCAAACTAAGGTGTTTTTTAAGACAAACTTGCTTTTATGTGCAGATCGTTATAATTAACGTGACGCGTCACAAATAATATGAATACAGATACCTTGACGTTAAATTGAATTCAGCGGAAACCAAACGATGACTGTCGAAACTATAAAACGAGTTGGGCCAGGACGACCAAAGAAGGAAAACAGTAAGTCACAAGCTGAGCGCGCGCGAGAATACCGCTTACGGCAAAAAGTGAAAAAAGGCTTGGTGGGCGCAAATACATCCAACGAGACAAATAATCACTCGAAGACCATTCAGATAACACAGACTGAATTAAATACACTCAAGCAAGATCTGGCAACTATGACAGATATGCTTGGCTTACTCATATCAGCAAAACAGCGTCAGAAACCGTTACCAAAAGACATTTTTTCAAACATTATTAAAAATCATCTTTTGGTTAGCACAAAACATGATTTTTTGTGAAAAAAAAACCCGCTAATTTCTTAGCGGGCTCATTAATTTAGAATTGCAGACGATATTGGTCACCTGCAGTTGGTTTGATCCTTAGATTAGCAGCAGCCATCCATCGATTCATTTCGGTTGATCTATGTAATAGCGTATTCGAAAAACCGCTTTGGTGTGCCTTAATCCTGGCACCGTAATCAAATGCCATAGAATCTGCTGAAGAAATCCAATTAAGCATCTTTATTTCTGACAAAGCAGCTCCCTTAACACCAAACAAATGAAGCCGGCAATTACTTGGAAGCCTTCCCTCAAGACCCGCCAAAATGGCGTACAGTCCCTCAGTAGGATGATGAAGATCGCGACGACATACTGAGCCAAGGCCTATTAGCGCTGGAGGTGCGAGCCAAGGTTCCCACCTACCCCAAACTTCCTGTAGCAGATCAAGACTCTTTAGATAATCGCTCACCGACCTCCCCTGCAATACAGGAATCGGAGGTTTTAATTGGTTAGCAATCATCGTAGAATTCCATCCCTCTTTTGCCAATTTGTTTTGCCACGCGTAAAGAACACGGAGAACTCCTTCTAATAAGGTCGCTGTAGCATTTACGCGATAATCGATTTCTTCCTGATTATTGGCCAGCTCTTTTTCGCAGCATAAGTCAGGTTGTGACCACCATGCCGGAGCGATAAGCGATGCGAACTCAATATATTCCTCATATGTCCAGGGAAAAATACCAGCCATACCTCGTTGCTTACCTTTTGATTGAAATAATTTCAGTGCAGTGAATCCGCCAGAATCCAAAGCAAAATCTAATTCATACAAATCTGATGCTTCTGGCCACTGGAATTCAAGCTTACTTAAATTCCAAAAGGCATTAGCACTAACCATTACTTTGTAGTCATTTTCAAAAGCATTCTGAGCAAGCTTTCCACCCTTATGAGGTATGCCAACTCTCATTTCTAATTGCTCAGAGAGATTAGCATTTCTTTGATTAATTGGTAACGTATGCATATTAATCATCACCATTTAGCTCTGCAGCAATAGCTTCTTCGTAATTCTCAATAATCTGTTCGCTTTGTTTATTCGCTTCGATCCATGTAATCATCTTCGAGTTACTTTTTTGAAGAACAGATCCTAATTCAACACCTCTGTTCCACAATGCTGTCGACGAAATTAATTCTAAACAACCCTTGTCATTTAAATAAAAATTATCGTTAATCATAGCTTCTATGGCCAATTCCAAAGATTTGTATGTCAAATGAGAAAAGAAGCCACGTCGATCAAAACATTGAACTCGATATGCGCCCTCTTCTGGAAAACTCATTTCACTGACTATGAATGCCCATCGATCCTCCCGTGGGTGTTTAAATTCTGTGTAACGCGGATCGCCGCTTGTTGACTCCATTATCTGGACATATTTAGAGTTAAGTGATGAAAGCTTCTCTCTATACATATCTTGGAATTTTGGAATTTTACTTGCGAATTGTTTTTTTCCATCGAGCAGTTCTTTATAGGCTGAAAGTACGTACATTATTTTCTCCCAAAAAAAATGCACGAATCCGTTTATGGAATCGTGCATTCTTTATCCAAATAGCGCGTAAAACACCGTCCTTCAGGGCGGTGATATCAGCGCGGGAGGCGGCAGCCTTCTTGCTTTTCAGATGAATCACGATATACTGATTATACATACAGTTATCAGCA
>Ga0066798_10001272_pt1 | contig 11146 bp, 8 predicted proteins | sample PersoiDNA2013203_FD_70961 | JGI IMG/M metagenome (GOLD analysis project Ga0066798, IMG submission 70961) | Permafrost soil microbial communities from the Arctic, to analyse light accelerated degradation of dissolved organic matter (DOM) -... | ecosystem: Environmental > Terrestrial > Soil >...
GGCCACGGCCATGATGGCCAGTTCCATCCATTTCACGAAACGGGCCAGGCCCGCTTTTTCAAACTTGTCGGCCAGCTGGCCTGCCGTGGCCGAAAACACCACATAGGGCAAGATGAACAGGCCCGGGATCAGATTGGTGATGGTGGACGGGTCCAGGGTGGTCCAGCTCAGCGCATCGTAGGCGAGTATCACCATCAAGGCCGTCTTGAACAGATTGTCATTGAAGGCGCCAAAGAACTGGGTCCAGAAAAATGGCCCGAAACGGCGCTGCGACAATAAGGAAAACTGGCTTTTTTGACTCATGGTAGGAAACTGGCGATGAAGGAATGGCTAAAATACAGCACTATCCTGCGCACGACAATCTGAATGTCACTGGGTTGCTTATCATCAATACACGATTCTGCGCGCCGCCCCATGCTGGCCCTGCGCTGCATTGACACGCGCAGCGCTTGCTCCACTTCTACAAAAAACGCCCTCGCCTTGATAATAAGGTAATGTTCGCCTACCTTGGGCGCCCGTGCCCCTGCCTTCAGGAAAACTGACGCCATGTTCGGATTGCTATCACTGATCATATTGGGCCTGCTGGTCACCGCCTTCGTGCTGACCCTGCAGCATCGCAGGAGAGTAGCCGAGCTGGAGTTGCTGACTGCCCGTCTGCGCAAGGAAATCGAGAGCGTGCAGCAACGCCTGCAGGCGCTGGAACGCAGCCCGGCTGATGCGGCGCCCGCCGTTGAACTTGCCAAGCCTGCGCCTGCAGTGCCGCAAGCTGCCGTGATCAAGGCAGCCGAGCCTGTCGAAGCCGCGCCCGCAGCGCCGCTGCCTTCCCCTCCACCGGCACCGCCCAAGCCCATCCCCGTCCTGCCCAATACGCCGGCCTGGATAGCACGCACGGATGGGCTATTTGCCAAGGCTAAAAACTGGCTGCTGACGGGCAACCTGGTGGCCAAGCTGGGTTTGCTGATCCTGTTCCTGGGCGTCAGCTTCCTGCTCAAGTACGTATCGGCGCAAGTCACGCTGCCGATCGAGCTGCGCCTGGCCGGCATCGTGCTGCTGGACATCGCCCTGCTGGCCTGGGCCTGGCGCATCCGCCTCAGCCGTCCCGGCATCAGCCTGCCGCTGCAGGGCACGACGCTGGCGATCCTGATGCTGGTCACTTTCGGCGCTTTCCGCCTGTATGAACTGATCCCTGCCGGGCTGGCTTTTGTCCTGCTGTTCGTGCTGACAGCTTTTACTTGTCTGCTGGCCGTGCTGCAAAACGCCGTCTGGCTGGCCGTGTTCGGCATCGTCGGCGGCTTTGCCGTGCCGTTGCTGGTGTCGACCGGCAGCGGCAACCATATCGGCCTGTTCAGTTATTACGCGCTGCTCAATGCGGGCGTGTTCGCCATCGCCCTGCAACGTGCCTGGCGCATATTGAACGTGCTGAGCTTTGGCTTTACCTTTGCCGTCGCCACCAGCTGGGGCCTGCTGCGCTACACGCCGGACAATTATCTGTCGGCGCAGCTGTTCCTGATCCTCTACGTGCTGTTTTATGTCGGCATCGCCATCGCCTATTGCGCGCGCCAGGCACCGCGTTTGAAACATTACGTGGATGGCACGCTGGTATTCGGCACGCCGCTGGCCGCCATGGGCTTGCAGTTCGGCCTGGTGCAGCAGTTTCACTTCGGCCTGGCCTTTTCCGCGCTGATTGCCGGCCTGTTTTATACAAGCCTGGCCGTGACGCTGTGGCGCCGCAACGGTTTCAAACTGCTGGCCGAAGCCTTTTTGGCGCTGGGCATCGTCTTCGGCACCCTGGCGATTCCATTCGCGCTCGATGGCCGCTGGACCTCGGCCGCCTGGGCGCTGGAAGGCGCGGGCATCGTCTGGGTCGGCTTGCGCCAGCGCCAGACGCTGGCCTGGGCCTTCGGTTTGCTGGTGCAGGCGGCGGCGTGGGTGTCTTTCCTGGTCGCCATGATGGGCCTCGATACAGTATCAACCCTGCACGCCAATCTGTGGCTGGGCTGCCTGCTGCTGTCCGCCGCCGCGCTGGTGATGGCACTCAGTTTCCGCCGCCACGGCAGCCCCCTGCACCCAGACCTGATGCCCAACCTGGCCGTCATGTTCCTGCTCGCCGCCACCGCCTGGCTGCTGGGTGGTATCTGGAATGAAATCCTGCGGCGCACAGATGCGGCAACGCAATTGAATCTGCTGACACTCAGCGGCCTGGGCGTGGCCGCCCTGCTGGCCTGGCTGGCGCAGCGCCTGCAATGGCAAGCCGCGCGCGCCCTGCTGCTGGCGGTGCAGGCGCTGGCCGGTTTGATGCTGCTTAGCCGAACAAGCTGGGCCTGGAACCAGCACGCCGCCAGCCTGTTCGATGGCTCCTTCCTCAGCGCGCTGCTGCTGGGCGCCGCCGCTTTTGCCAGCGCCTGGTTCACGCAGCGCCAGGCGCGCCACGGCGATGACGTGGCAGCTCTGGCAACACGGCCGCTGCTGCAATGGAGCGCCATCCTGTGGTTTGCCGCCATCCTCGTGCCATTCAGCAGCTGGCTGCTGCAGCTGATCGATGGCAGCCAGCCATTCCAGGAGCGGGCTGGCGAACACTGGCTGGCCCTGTACGTCATCGCCGTGGCCGTTACCACGCCAGCGTTTGCGCTGCTGGCCCAGCGCCTGGCCTGGCCGCTGCTGCGCTGGTTCGGCGTGGCCAACTGGCTGGTGCTGGGCGTATGGAGCATCAACCTGCTGCTGGAACTGTATCTGCGCAGCTACCTGCCGACCGGCCTGTCGTGGCTGGCCCTGGCTTGCGCGCTGGCGGCGGGCGAATATCTGCTATTGACCTGGCCACGCGCTGGCTGGAACTTCGACCCACGCGCCTTGCGCCTGCTGCATACGATCAGGACGGCCGCGCCCTGGCTGATGCTGTGGCCGGTGGGCTACTTGCATGTCAGCGCATGGCTGGCGCCGCACGAAGACAGCGTCAGCCTCGCCTGGGCCCGCTATCTGCCAGCCTGGACCATGATGCTGGCGCTGGCCTGGCTGATACGCCGATGCCGCCTGGGCGGCTGGCCGGTAGCCCCAATCGCCGGATGGTATCAGCGTTATCTGATTCCGCTGGCAACCCTCTGGGCGCTGCTGTTAATTGCTACATGGAATATTTTCGACGACGGCGCCATGGCGCCCCTGCCCTATCTACCTCTGCTCAACCCGCTGGACTTGAGCAGCGGCTTCGCGATGCTGCTGGCGCTGGCCACTTACCGATTGCTGCCGGCCGGTGCCTGGCCACTGCCGGCCCCATGGCAACCGCGCCTGCCCCTGGTTGCCGCCTGCCTGGTCTACGGCTGGTTCAACCTGATGCTGCTGCGCACGGTATCGCACTCTCTGGGCGTGCCGTATGAATTTGATGCCATGCTGGCTTCGCAATTCGTGCAAGCGATGCTGTCGCTGGTCTGGAGCATCACGGCCCTGCTGCTGATGCGCCATGCGGCCCGCCAGCAACGGCGCCAGCAATGGAGCCTGGGCGCCGTGCTGCTGGCGCTGGTCGTCGTCAAACTGTTTGCGATCGACCTGTCGAACGTGGGCGGCATCGAACGCATCGTATCGTTTGTCGGCGTGGGCTTGCTGATGCTGCTGATCGGCTACCTGGCGCCTTTCCCCAAGGCCGGCGTGCAGATGCCTGCCAAACCGACGCCGGGAGTTGCATGAAAACTGTCCTCTTCTTCTGCAGTCTGCTGATGGCGGGTGCCGCACCGGCAGCACACGCGGACAAGCCGCAAGACTACGGCTGGCGCATCGCGCTGACGCCGCAACCCGGCGCCGGCCTGAACCGCATGAGCTTGCCCACCGATGTGTATCTGCATGCACGCTCAAGCAGCCTGGACGACGTGCGCCTGTTCGACAGCAATGGTAAGCCCTTGCCTTTTGCCATCACGGCGCCACCCGTGCAATCGCGTACGCAGCGTGACGCGATTCCCGTTCGCATCTTTCCCGTACTCGGCAAGCGGGCCATTTTCAATGGGCTGGACGGTGTCGAAATTCGCACCGGCACGGATGGCCGTCTGCTCTCCATCAGCCCGCGCAGCGGCACGCCAGGCGTTACAACGCCGGACTTGCAGGCGCTGGTCCTCGACATGGGCTGGCAAGACAAGGATCAGCGCATCAGCGCGCTGCGTTTCAGCTTGCCTGGCAACACGACAAACTACAACGCGCAAGTGCTGCTGGAAGTGAGCAACGACCTGAAACAGTGGGACGCCATCGCTACCACCACCCTGAACTGGCTGCACAACAGCGATGCGCAAACGCTGGCCAATGACCGCGTCGACTTTGCGCCGCGCAGCTTCCGCTATGCACGCCTGAGCTGGCAATACGGCGAACCCATCGCCTTCGCCGCTATCGAAGCAGAGCATGTCAGCCAGACGGCGATTGCCGCGCCGCGCGCATCCATCGCGCTGCGAGGGACTGCAGGCAAGCGTAACGGCGAGCTTCTGTACGCCACGCCGATCGCCATCCCCGCCGACAGCATCAGCGTGGAGTTTGACGACAGCAACACCGTGCTGCCCGTCACGCTGGGCGTCTATGATCAGCGGACCGATGAGCTGCCTCGCCACAGATTAAGGCTGCGCCAGCAAGTACGCACTACGCAAGCGGCGCATTTCGACCCGCTGCTCAGCACCACCTTTTACCGCATCAGCGTCGATGGCAAGGAACGAGTGTCCGGCCAACTGTCCATGCCAGCCGTGCAGACCACGCAATGGGTGCTGCGCCCGCAAACGGACAGCGCGCCGGCCCTGCCCGAACAAGCGGTCTTGCGGCTGGGCTGGACACCAGCCCAGCTGATATTCCTGGCCAGCGGCAAGCCGCCGTATCAGCTGGTATTCGGCAAGGATGGCGGCAGTGCCGCAGCGCTGCCCCTGTCGCAGGTGGCGCCCGGCTTCAAGCCGGAAGAATTACTGGCCTTGCCGGCGGCCACGCCCGGCCAGCTGGTGGTGCTGAACGGTACTGCGCCCGTGCAAAAAACACCGGACGGCGCGCTCTTGCGCCTGGCCGCCCTGTGGGCGGCCTTGCTGCTGGGCGTGGCCGTGCTGGGATTTTTTGCCTGGCGTTTGCTGACGCAAATCCGGCAAGAGCCCAGGGCTTAATACCGTATATTTAATACCGCAAATTTAATGCCGCAAGAGCGCCTTGAAGGTCTGCGGCATCCATGGCCGCGCCGCCAGCATAAAGCTGATGGCCAGCCGTTCGTCACTGGGCAGGCGCGCGTCTTCCTGGTGCTGCTGGGAAAATTCCACCGCCACCTGCTTGAGCCGCTCCAGCAGGGCTGCCGTGGATTTTTTTGACAGCATCACATTGACCAGGCGCAGCAATTCCGTCTCGCCATCGAATTGCGAATTCAGATAGTCGCCATACGCTTCTTCTTTGAAATAGGTATGGATGGGGCCATTCGGTATCCATGCGAACGTGCGCGCCACCAGCAGTTTGACTCGGTTGTTCGGCAACAGTTCCAAAAAGCCGATCTTGTCCAGGCGCAGCAAGTATTTGATGGCTTGCGCTTCGCTGATGTCATAGATGGCGACGATCTGTTCCAGCGGCAGCAAATTCAGGGCAGAAACAGCCACCACGAACAGGCGCGGATCATCGATAATTTCTTTTTCCTGATCAAAAGTGAGGCCCGTGATCAGGGTCGGCACGGCCTGCGCCGCCTGCATCGCTTGCGTCAGTTGCTGGAAGTCGCTGTCGATGGCCACCAGGATCTGCTCCAGGCGCTGCAGGGTAAATTGCTTGAGCGAAAACATGCGCTTGACGCTGGCTTCCGAGACATCGATGCGCCGGGCCAGTTCGGCATAGGTCACGGAACGCGCTTTTAACAAACGCTTCAAGGCTTCGATCAAGGCATGGGTTTGCTGCATCTCATTCTTTCACGATAAACAAGTCAGCATAGTATCAAAAAGTAATACCTTCAGTATGAGCACTCACTACGAGTAGCGTCATCATTGACCCGTAACAAGCGTTCGATAATCATGGCGGTGCCGATCTGGCACATATGAAGGAGATACCCATGAAACGCTTGCTGCCCCTCTGCCTGTCCTTGTCCATCGTGCTCGCCATGTCCGGCAACGCCCAGGCTGCGGCATCGGAAAACATGTCGAAAGGATCGCAAAACCTGAGCCAGGGTTCAGCCGTGGTGGTTGGCGGTTCGCTGTCGATGCTGGTGGCGTCTGGCCAGGTGGTCGTTGCCAGCGTGGAAACTGTGGGCGAAGGCATCGTCATCGTGCTGAAAGGCGCGTCGGAAGCGGGCGGCGCCTCCATCCAGCTGAGCGCACAGGCAGCCAAGGGCCTGTCGCTGGCCGCCGGTACCGTGGTCAATGTGGTGGCGCTGTCCACCGGCCACATGCTGGTCATGTCCGGCAAGGCCATCGCCTTCATCCCTAACGAACTGGGCAAGGCCTTGCTGCACCACTCCAAAGTATAATGACAATATGAAAATAACCATGAAATATGTAGCCGCCAGCGTCTTGCTATGCGCCATCACCGTGGCGCCACTTTCCCAGGCAGCCAATTCCGACACCCACGCTTCCGACAATGCCAGCATGGCTTCGGCCATCGTACTGGTGGGTTCGATGTCCGTCCTGGCCGCTGCCGGCAACATCGTCATCGACCGTGTGGAAGAAGTCGCCGACGGCAGCATCCTGGTGCTGAAAAGCACAGCGAAGAATGCGGCCAGCGCCAGCACGGCTTCCATCAAATTAAGCAAACAAGCCGTGCAGGGAATATCTTTGGCTGCCGGCACGGCCGTCGACGTGGTGACCGTTTCGACGGGTCACACGCTAATACTTTCTGGCAAGGTCATCGCCTATGTACCGAATGCGGCCGGCAATGCCATGCTTCACCATTCGAAAGCCTAAGACCATGAAACGTCTGACTGTCCTCGTCATCTGCCTGACCCTGGCCGGCGCCGCCCACGCAGGCCGTTCCTGCGAAGAAAAACCTACCGATGCCAACACGCTGGTCAAATCCATGGATCTGGCGCAAAAGACCTTGCAGGCACTCGATACCTCGGGCGCCCAGGTGGCGCTGGTGGCGCGGGCCGGCCAGGATCTGTCGAAATACAATGTACGCTACTCGCACATGGCGCTGGCGTGGCGCGACCATCCGCAGGGACGCTGGCTGGTGGTGCATGAATTGAATGAATGCGGCACGGCGCAATCGTCGCTGTACAACGAAGGACTCGGCAATTTCTTCATGGACGACGTGTTCATGTACGAAACCCTGATCATGATACCGAGTCAGGAAACGCAGCAGCAGCTGGCGCGCCTGCTGGCCAGCAACACGCCCAAGCGCCTGCATGAAGCGCACTACAATATGCTCGCCTATCCGTATTCCACCAAGTACCAGAATTCGAATCAATGGGTACTGGAAACCTTCGCTGCCGCCAGCAATGCGCCCGGCAAGATCGAGACGCGCGCCGAAGCGCAAAGCTGGCTTCGCAGCGTCGACTACACGCCGCAAACGCTGAACATTCCCGCCACGACGCGCCTGGGTGCGCGCATGTTCCGCGCAAATATCGCTTTCGACGACCACCCGTTCGACCGCCGCATGGCGGGCAAGATCGACGCCGTGACCGTCGACTCGGTCGCCCGCTTCGTGCGCCAGCGCGAACCGGATGTGCAGGAAATCGTCGTCAAATAAAACTAGGCTCGACGCTGCAGAAAGCTGAACAGCGGCCCTATCGTCAGCACCAGCACCACCATGCGCGCCACGTGAAAGGCGGTGACGATGGGCACGCCCAGGTGCAGGGTCTTGGCCGTCAGCGACATCTCGGCGATGCCGCCCGGCGACGTGGCCAGGATGGCCGTGCCGGCATGAATGCCCATCGCCTGCGACAGGCCCAGGCCGAAGGCGGCAGCCGCCAGCAGCATGGCCACGGTGCACACGGCCACGCTGATCAGGAAGCGCGGTGCGGCGTACAAAAAATCGGGGGTAAAGCGCGTGCCCAGCGCGATGCCGATAAACAGCTGGCCGGCGCGTATCATCCATTCGGGCAGGCGAGATAAGTGGATACCAAAGGCCGTCAGCAGCAGCGCCGCCAGCAGCGGCCCGATGACCCAGGCGTTGGGCAGCTTGCCCCGTTTGAAGATGAGGGCGGCGGCCACGGTGATCAGCACCAGCAGGACCAGCCCGCCGACATCGACCATGGCGGCGCCGGGCACGAAATTCTCATGCCCTTCCTCCAGCCCATGGCTGCCCCAGTAGCGCACGCCGAACGGGATCGTCGCCACCACCAGCATCATGCGCAGGCTGTGCGCGGCGGCGACCCGGCCCACATTGGCGCCATGGCGTTCGCTCTGCACCGCCATCTCGGAAGCGCCGCCAACGGCCATCGCAAAGAAGGCGGTGGCGCGGTCCACACCGGCAAGGCGCTGCAGCGCCAGGCCACCCAGCCAGCCCAGCGCCAGCGCCACCACCACGCCGAAGATGATCCATGGCGTGTACGAAGCCAGCACGGCCAGCACGGGCGCCGTGAAATACAGGCCCAGCGCCGTGCCGATGGCCCACTGCCCCGCTTCGCGCACGCGCACCGGGCAAGCCAGTTCGCGACCTGCAAGGCGCAGCGCAGCGGTGGCGAACAGGGGGCCTATCATCCACGGCAGCGGCGTGTGCAGCCACAGGCAGATGGCCGCACCCAGCAGGCCCGCCGCCAGCGCCGCACCAAAGGCGCGCCAGCGCGGCCACCACACCATGTTTAAAACACCCAGAGTTTATCGGCCGGCATATGCAGCCAGTATTTACCCGGGTCGAGCTTGTGGCGCGAATACGCGCGCAGGCTGATATTGTCGCCGCCCTCATGCTGGAACAGGCATTCCCAGCGGTCACCCAGGTACATGCACGTCAACAGCGGTAATTGAACAGCGTTCTCCACCTGGGTAGCGCTGATCTTGACCTCTTCCACGCGTATCATGGTGGTCGCTTCCGTGCCCGTGTTGGCGCCGCGCGCCACGCCCTGCATGGTTGCGCCATCGACCAGCAGGCGTACCTGCTGGCCGTCGCGCTGCAGCACCTTGCCGGGCAGGCGGTTGTTACTGCCCATGAATTCGGCCGTGAACAGGGTATCGGGCGTTTCATACATGCTTTGCGGCGTGCCCTGCTGCTCGATCTTGCCGTTATTGAGCAGCAAAATGCGGTCGGAAATGGCCATCGCCTCGGCCTGGTCATGCGTCACCATCAGGGCCGACAGGCCCAGGCGCACGATCAGTTCGCGCAAGAAGGCGCGCGCCTCTTCGCGCAGCTTGGCGTCCAGGTTCGACAGCGGTTCGTCGAGCAGTATCACGGGCGGGTTATACACCAGTGCGCGGGCAATCGCCACGCGCTGCTGCTGGCCGCCGGACAATTGATGCGGATAGCGCTCGCCCAGATGTCCCAGGCCCAGCTGCGTCAGCACTTCCTTGACGCGCGCAGCCGTTTCCGTGCTGCCCATCTTGCGCAGCTTGAGGCCGTAGGCGACGTTGTCGAACACGGTCTTGTGCGGCCACAGCGCGTAGGACTGGAACACCAGGCCCAGGTTGCGCTGCTCGGCTGGCATCTCGAAGTGTTTGGCGCCATCGAAGACATTGCGTTCGCCGATTTCTATCGTGCCGCCCTTCGGGCTTTCCAGCCCGGCGACGGCGCGCAGCAAGGTGGTCTTGCCGCTGCCCGAAGGCCCCAGCAAGGCAACCACTTCGCCTTTTTTCAGGTGCATGGAGACACCCTTCAAGATCTGGTTGGCGGACGGGCCAGTGCCGTAATCGAGGTACAGCTCATTGACGGTCAATTCATTCATGGTCTTGTCTCAGTCTTTAATTTGTTATGTAACTCAGTTGTGTAACTTGACGCCAAAGCGCAACGCGATCCCCAGGCCGATGGCCACCAGGGTGATGTTGATGAAGGACAGCGCCGCCACCAGGTCGGTGGAGCCGCCCGCCCACAGCGACACCAGCATCGCGCCGATGACTTCCGTCCCTGGCGACAGCAGGTACACGCCGGTCGAATATTCGCGCTCGAAAATCAGGAACACCATCAGCCAGGCGCCCAGCAAGCCGTATTTGATCAATGGCAGGGTCACGTGGCGCGTCACCTGGCCGCGGCTGGCGCCGACAGCGCGCGCCGCTTCTTCCAGCTCCGGTCCCACTTGCAGCAGCGCGGTGGAAATCAATCGCATGCCGTAGGCCATCCACACCACCGAATACGCCAGCCACAGGGCGAAAATGGTGGAGCGCACTTCGCGCAGCGCCGGGATCAGATGGGCGCTCAGCCACATGGCCACGCCGTTGTCCATGCCCTTCAGCATGCCGTCCAGCCAGGCTGGCACGAACAGGAACACCCACAAAAAGGAGAGGCCGGCCAGCAGGCCAGGCACGGCGCGCGGCACCAGCACGCTGTAGTCGAGCAGGCGCGTGATGCCATCCTGCTTGCGGTGCATGGCCAATGCGATAAAGCTGTAGCAAGCCACGGCCAGCGCGCCGCCGACCACGCCGATCAAAATCGTGTTGACGATGCCGCGCACCAGCGAAGGCTGTTCGAAAATATCGCGGAAATGCTGCAGGGTCAGTACGTCGGCCAGGTGCACGCCCTCGCCCCAGTACTGCACGAAGGAGCGCAGCACGATGCCCGTCAGTGGCAAGATAATCGTAAACAGCAGCCAGCCGGCCAGCAAGGCAAACGCCAGCCATTTCCAGCGGCCCAGCGGCATGGCCTTGCTGCGCGCGCCCTTACCCTTGATCGACACATATTTATTGGCCGAGCGCAGCAACCAGCGTTGGATCATCACCAGCGGCAAGGTCACCGCCACCAGACATACCGCCACTGCTGCCATCAGATGGTAGGAAGGCGTACCGAGTTTATTGGTCAGTTTGTAGAGATAGGTCGGCAGCACCAGATGGCCTTCCGGATCGCCCAGCACCAGCACCAGGCCGAACACTTCAAAGCCGAGGAAGAACACCAGCACGCCCGAATACGCCAGCGCCGGCATGATCATCGGCAGCGATACATTGAGCGCCACCTGCAACGGCGACGCACCGGAGACGCGCGCGGCTTCTTCGACGTCGGAGCCGAGACTCTTGAGTGCCGCGGACGCGTACAGATAAACGTGCGGCACGTGGGTCAGGCCGGCGATGACGACGATGGCCGGGAAGGAATACACATT
>Ga0066798_10001276_pt1 | contig 11141 bp, 9 predicted proteins | sample PersoiDNA2013203_FD_70961 | JGI IMG/M metagenome (GOLD analysis project Ga0066798, IMG submission 70961) | Permafrost soil microbial communities from the Arctic, to analyse light accelerated degradation of dissolved organic matter (DOM) -... | ecosystem: Environmental > Terrestrial > Soil >...
GCTGATCGGCTATCTGGTGGCGCCCTCGCTGGCGCGCGACCTCGATTTCAAGACCCTGGCCGCCCTGATCGACCCGTTTGGCACCACGGCGCTGATACGGCTGACGGAATACTGGCCGAACGCGGAACGCAACACACGCTTGATCACGCTAGACGGCGTGTACCTGCTGAACCGCGTCATCTGGTTCGGCTTTGCCCTGGTGGCGCTGCTGCTGGGCTACTGGCGTTTTCATTTCCATGCCGCCCTCGACAGCGGCGCGGCCAAGCGCCACGGCGAAGGCGAAGTGCCGCTGCGCCTGTCGAACGCCTCACTCGCCACCCATGAAACGCCGAACTTTGCGCAGCGCAGCCTGGCCGGCTTGCTGTTCCAGATGAGCTGGCTGAACTTGCGCGAAACCATCAAGAATATTTATTTTGTCGTCATCGTGCTGGCCGGCGTGCTGACCCTGTATGCGGGCGCGATCGACATCGGCTCCATGTATGGCACGAATACCTATCCCGTGACGGAAGCGGTGCTGGAACTGGTGCATAACTCCTTCACCTTGTTCATGCTGGTCATCACCACCTTTTATGCGGGCGAACTGGTGTGGCGCGAGCGCGAAGGCAGCATCCATCTGATGCTCGACGCCCTGCCCGTGCCCAACTGGCTGCCATTGCTGTCGAAACTGCTGGCCCTGATCGGCCTGCAAGCCTTGCTCAGCGTGGCCATCATGCTGTGCGGCATGTCGATCCAGATCGTCAACGGCTATTACCACCTGAATCCAGGCCTGTATCTGCAGTCGCTATTGCTGACCTATTTGCCGTCGTATGCACTGACAGCCGTGCTGGCCATTTTCGTGCAGGTGCTGTTCAACCAGAAATACCTGGCTTATTTTGCGATGATTTTGTACTACATCGCCAGTATCACCTTCTCGTCGCTGGGCCTGGACGACCCATTGCTGTTATATGGCAGCACACCTGGCTTCATCTATTCGGCCATGAACGGCGCCGGCCACTATTTGTTGCGCGAACGCTGGTACTTGCTCTACTGGAGCGGCGCGGCCATCATGCTGACCGTGCTGGCCCTGCTGTTCTGGCCGCGTGGCGCGCAAGACAGCTGGCGCATCCGCCTGCGCCTGGCCCGCCATGCACTGACGCAACCGGTGCTGGCCAGCTTCGCGGCCGGCCTGGTGATCTTCCTGGGCGCCGGCGGCGTGCTGTTTTACACCTTCCATGTGGCCAACGATTACAAGTCTGACTACGCCGCCGATGCGGACCGGGCCAGTTTCGAGCGGCAATACAAGAAATTTGCCGCCACGCCACAGCCGCGCATCACCGACGTCAAGCTCGACCTCGCCATCTACCCGGACCAGCGCAGCCTGGCCGTCAAGGGCCGCTACCTGCTGGAAAACAAGACCGGTGCGCCCATCAGCCAGATTCTGGTACAGCAAGATCCGAAGGCCAGCATGCGCCTGCGCTTCGATACGCGCGTGCACCCGAACCTGGACGATAAAAAGCTGGGCTTTTACAGCTACCGCCTGGCCGCGCCGCTGGCGCCCGGCGCCACCCTGGGTCTTGATTTCGAAATCGATTACGCACCGCGCGGCCTGTTCGGACTGGGGCAGGAAACGCCGGTGGTGGCCAATGGCACCTTTTTCACGAATGCCGTGCTGCCGCATATCGGCTACCAGCCCCAATTGGAACTGAGGGATGCGCGCGACCGCAAGAAGCATGGCTTGCCGGCGCAGGAGCGGGCCTTGCCCCGCAACGATCCGCGCGGACTGGCCAACAATTACATTTCCAACGATGCCGACCGCATCCGTTTTGACGCTACCGTCAGCACGGTGGACGGCCAGACGGCCATCGCGCCGGGCATGCTGGACAACGACTGGATCGCCAAAGGCCGCCATTACTTCCATTACACGATGGACCAGCCCATGCTCAATTTCTACTCCATCCAGTCGGCCCGCTATGCCGTACGGCACGAGCGCTGGCAAGACGTGGCCATCGATGTGTATTACCAGCCTGGCCATGAATTCAATCTGGACCGTTTTATCCGCGGCAGCAAGGACGCGCTCGAGTACTACACGAAAAACTTTGGCCCCTATCAATACAAGGTCTTGCGCATCGTCGAGTTCCCCCGCTACGCCAGCTTTGCGCAATCGTTCGCCAACACGATTCCTTTCTCGGAAGGACTGGGCTTTATCGCCAAGGTCGACGACAAGAACCCCAAGGATCTCGACTACCCGTTCTACGTGACGGCGCATGAAGTGGCGCACCAGTGGTGGGCGCATCAACTGGTGGGCGGCAATACGCGGGGCGCTACCGTGCTCAGCGAAACCCTGGCCGAATATTCAGCCTTGATGGTGATGAAGAAAACCTTCGGCCCGGAAAAGATGCGGCGCTTCCTGCGCTATGACCTGAGCCAGTATCTGATGGGCCGCAGTGGTGAACGCAAGAAAGAATTGCCGCTGGCCGAGAATGAAAACCAGGATTACATCCATTACAACAAGGGCAGCCTGGCCATGTATTTGCTGCAGGATATCGTCGGCGAAGACAAGATCAATGGCGTCTTGCGCGACTTGCTGCTGAACTACGGCCAGAAGGGTCCACCCTACGCCAGCGTGACGGCGCTGATCGAAGGCTTGCGCAAGGTCACGCCGCCGGACCAGGCCTACCTGATCGACGACCTGTTCGAGAAAATCGTGCTGTTCGATAACAGGGCGCTGTCGGCCACGGCGCACAAGCGGGCTGACGGCAAGTATGACGTCACCATCAATGTGCAGGCCGGCAAGCTGCATGCGGGCGAACAGGGCGAAGAACAGGAAGTACCGCTGCACGACCTGATCGAAATCGGCGTGGACGACAAGGATGGTATCCCTTTGCTGCGCGAACGCAAGCTGATCACGGCCAAACAAAACAGCTACACGGTGGTAGTCAATAGCCGGCCGGGCAAGGCGGGCATCGATCCCGATAACAAGCTGATCGACCGCAAGCCCGACGACAATATGATGACCGTCGACGTCAGCGACAAATAAGCAGGGTAAAAACAAAATGGCCGCCTCATCATCAATGAGGCGGCCATTTTTACCACTGCTTCAGGCGGAGCGCGTCAAGATGGACAGGCTGATGCCCATTTCCGTCAATGCCTGCAAATCAGCAAGGGAAAAATCCAGCGGCTCCTGGCCAGCATCGGTAGGCAGCTCCAATTGCAATTCAGCCACAATACGCGGCATATCAAAGCTGACGCCACGCGAGGCGCATTCAGCCAGGTAGCTGCGCAAGCGCGAAGGCAAGACTTGCGATTGCGATGCCTGGGCCACCAGCACCTCGAAACCGGAATCAAGATACACGCGGCCACCCTCCTTCGCCTCGCCCTTGCGCCACTGGCGTTCCGGGTCGCTGGGCAGGACTTCGAGGATGGATGTCAAGGTGGCGTCATCGCCATGCACTATCAACTTGGCCATATTCATGTTGCAGACTTTCTAGTCGCGGCGCCGCCTGGGTTGGCGGCGCCATCATCAAAGAGACAAGTCTACGCATGCCAGGCAAATATGTCCACAGGGCAATATTTCATGCCGATTACCCTACTCGGCTCGCCTTGCTGCCCACTTCAGATCTCAAAAGAGAGCAAGGACCAGATAAATAGTGCGTTCATGGCTGTCCTTTCATTGCCTGCTTAACTATCGATGCCGCGTGCCTTCAACGCAGCCCGCACGCCGGCGCCGTAGGCTGGATCGGCCTTGTCGAAGTGGCCCAGTTGACGCTGCAAGGTTTCTGCCCGCACCTGGCTCAATGGACCGGCCAGGTTGTCGAACAGGTTTTGCTTGCCTTGCGGCGTCAGCAAACGGAACAGATTACCGGCTTGCGTGTAATCGTCTTCCTGGCCACGGCCATCGTAGCGCGCCGCGCCGCCATGCAAGTCCAGCGTTGGCTCGCCATTGCCCAGGCCCTGCGGGGCGCTGCCCGATGCCGCCACGTTGGCGTAGTTTTGCGCCGCGCCGCCATTGTGTATCGCCATGCTGCCGTCGCGCTGCTGGTTGTGGAAAGGGCAGCGGGCTGCATTCACCGGCAAGTGCTGGTGGTTGGTGCCTACCCTGTACAGCTGGGCGTCGTGGTAGCCAAACAAGCGGCCTTGCAACATTTTATCGGGCGAGTAACCCATGCCCGGCACGGCATTGGCTGGCGAAAACGCGGCTTGCTCCACTTCTGCGTGGTAGTTGTCCGGGTTGCGGTTCAGCTCAAACACGCCCACTGGCAACAGCGGGAAATCCTTGTGTGGCCAGACCTTGGTCAAGTCAAACGGATTCCAGCCCGTACGCGCTTCCCATTGCGCCAATTGCTCTTCTGTCGCCACTTGCAGTTTGACTTCCCATTGGGGGAAATCGCCGCGTTCGATGGCGCCGAACAGGTCGCGCTGGGCGTAGTCCGGGTCGGCGCCGGCCAGGCGGCCTGCTTCTGCCGCACTCAGGTTCTTGATGCCCTGGCGTGTTTTCAAATGCCATTTCACGTACACGCGCTGGCCATCGGCATTGATCAGGCTATAGGTATGGCTGCCGAAGCCATCCATGTGACGGTAGCCGTCCGGCGTGCCGCGGTCCGAGAACAGCATGGTGACCTGGTGCAAGCTTTCCGGCGCATGGCTCCAGAAATCAAACATCATTTCAGCCGATTTCAGATTGCTTTGCGGATCACGCTTTTGCGTGTGGACAAAGTCCGGGAACTTGATCGGGTCCTTGATGAAGAACATCGGTGTGTTATTGCCTACCAAATCCCAGTTGCCTTCTTCCGTGTAGAAGCGCATGGCAAAGCCGCGTGGGTCGCGTTCCGTATCGGCGCTGCCGCGTTCGCCACCGACCGTGGAAAAGCGCACGAAGGTGGCAGTTTTTTTGCCCACTTCGGAAAACAGCTTGGCCTTGGTCAAGCCGGAAATGTCATGCGTGACGGTAAAAGTGCCGTAGGCGCCAGAACCCTTGGCGTGCACCACGCGCTCAGGAATACGCTCGCGGTTGAAATGCTGGAGTTTTTCGATCAGATGAAAGTCCTGCAGCAGCAAAGGGCCACGGGAGCCGGCGCTGATGGAATTTTGATTATCGGCGACGGGGATGCCCGAAGCGGTGGTGAGAGGCGGCTGTTTGCTCATGGCGGCTTTTCCTTCGTTGTTAAGTGATTAGCTGATGGACTCAGTGTACCGAGCGCCACAACAAAGGAAAAGCTAATTGATTTTATTGATTCGATAGCTATTTACAATGAACAACTATTTTCATCACAGGTCTGACCCAGCATCGAGGTCCATTTGCCCGCTTGCCCCAGGTAAGCGCCCACATCGATCTGCCCGAGCCCGCCGTTGCCATCGTCGAGTGCAAAAGTAGGAAAACCCTGGCCGCCCACCCTGGCCAGCAAGACGCGGCTGGCCGCGATATGGCTGGCGGTGGGGCCGCCTGCCAGCAAGCCATATTGCGTGTCGAACGCTGCCCCATCCAGACCCAGCTCCTGCGCCAGCGCCACCAGCACAGGAAGGTTGGCAATGCGCAAGCCATCGACATAGTGGGCGCTCTGCACCTTGTGCAGCATGTCCAGGCCCTTGCCTGCCAGCGCTTCGGCCGCCAGGATGGCGGTGGTTGGCGGTTCGGAATCCATCATGGCGCTGGTGTCGTTCAGCAAGCCATTCAGGTAGGCGTCGCCAAACGGCTGCCCCGTCAGCTGGCCGATGCGCCGGTCATGCGGCAAGACATAGTTGCGCCATTCAGGCGTAATCTGGCGGCGATTGCTGCCCGTCATCATGCCACCGCCGTGAAAGACCACCGTCAGGCCGGGCACGGCGCGCGCCGCCTGCACCAGCGGCGCGGCGGCATAACACCAGCCGCACAGGGGATCGAAAATGTAATGCAATGTGGCCATGGGCTATCCTTGAATGGTTGAGTATCTTGAAAACTGGGGGCTTACCACTTCATCTCGCCCTTGGCGACCTTGGCGCTGATCTCCAGGCCACCATCGAGCCCCAGCTTCGGGTAATGCTGCTGCATGGCGGCGATCAGGGCGGCCGCATTGGCGGCCTTGGCCGTTTCCGCGTCAAACGTCACCAGATAATCGCGGGTAAAGGCGATGCTGTCCGGCGTGAATGGCGAGCCGGGCTTGAAGTGGCCAGGCACCACGGTGACGGGCTTGAGCGCAGCGATGCCGTCCAGGGTCTTGATCCAGTCCTGGCGCGATTGCAGGGTTTGCGTATCGGCCGTCCACACGTGCAGATTGTTGAACAGCACCACGCCACCGACCACGGCCTTGATCGACGGTATCCACACATAGGTGCGCGATGGCGTCGGGCCGGCAATGTTCAGCGACTGGCCTTCGAGCGTGATGCGCTTGCCTGTCAACGCTTGCGGGATCACTACGGCTTGCGGCGCATTATCTTTCAGGATGGGGCCCCAGTAAGCGACCTTGGTCTCCGCCTTGCGCTTGATCTCGGCCACGGTCTCGGGCGTGGCAACGATTTTTGCCTGCGGGAACGCAGCCTTGATCACATCGAGGCCAAAGTAATAGTCGGGGTCGCTATGGCTGATGTAGACGGTGGTCAGCTTCTTGCCACTGGCGCGTATCTTCTGCACCAGCTTTTCCGCCTCGCCGCGCGAAAACTGCGCATCGATCAGCACGGCGTCATGCTGGCCGCTGACCAGTACGGACGCGACCGGGAAGATGGCCGCCTCGCCGGGATTGTAGACATCCAGTGTCAAGGGAGCAACAGCGGCGGCGTGGGCTTGCACGGCGAACGCGGCGCTGCCCAGAATAAGGGTCGAAAAGAAAGCTTTCATGGTCTTGCCTTTGCGGGTAATGGAATGAGCACATCTTACGTTGCTTAAACCGAACGAAAAACCAGCTTATCCGCAATGGTTAATTGCATGAATCGATCTAATTAACACTACTTTCCAGCATCTGCGCCAGACGCTGCAGCCAGCCACCCGCCTGTTTGCGGTTCCACACCAGCGCCACTTGCTCGCGGCATTCAAAAGCGCAATCGTCGACCTGGATGCGCAGCAGCTCTTGGTCTTCGAGCGCGAACTCGGGCAAATAAGCCAGCGCGTCACCCGATTTGACGAAGCCGAGCAGCAATTGCAGGTCGTCGCTCCAGTAGCGTATCTTGCGCGGCAATGCATCGTCGCGCCAGCCATCGGAACGGGAGCCGCGCTGGGCGCCGCAAAACAGCGAACGCGAGGGACAGGCAAAGTCATGCTGCAGCACTTCGGCGCTACTGGCATGCAACAAACCATCCTCACCTTGCGACAACTGCGCCACCAGTGGATGCGAACGGCCCGCCACCAGATGCAAGGTCACGCTACCGAGCGGCGTGGCTTGCCACTCTGGCGACCAGTGTTCGCCGCGCCCATCGAGCACCTCGCCCGTCACCAGTGCTGCATCGATATCGCCACGGGCCAGCGCAGCCAGCGCCTCTTCTTCAAACATGGCCAGCATGCGCAAGCTCGCTTGCGGATAGTCGCGCAAGGCGCCAGCGAGCACTTTTCCCTGGCGCCACAGCAGAATGGCCGGGCCGCCGAGCCGGCAATCGAGCGACGCCTTTTCGCCCATGATGTCGCTGCGTGCCTGATCGGCCAGCGCCAGCAAGGTAGCGGCGCGGTCCAGCAGCAGCTGGCCGCTGCTATTGAGCGCCAGTTGCTTGGCGGAACGGTCGAATAGCGGCGTGCCCAGGCTGTCTTCCAGGCGCTTCAAGGCTTTCGAGACAGCCGAAGGCGTCAAATGCATTTCCAGCGCAGCCGCGCCCAGCGAGGGGCGGCGCGCGGCGCTGACAAAAATACGCAAGTCAGACAAGTTCATAATGTCCTGATGGGATACGAATAGTGAATTTAAGTTGCTTTACGGGATACAAACAACAGTCTACCATCAAAGCATCCGAATTTTTAACGAGACCGCCATGTCCTTGACCCAACGCCAATGGATTTACCGCCAGCAACCGCTGGCCGCCATCACCCCCGAGCACTACGAACTGGTCGAACAGACGCTGGACACCAGCCTGGCGACCAATGAAGTGCTGATAGCATCGCGCTACTTCAGCGTCGATCCGTATATGCGCATCGGCCAATCGAGCAAACCGACCTACGATACCGAAGCCCATCCGCTCGACACCGTGCAGGCGGGTGCGGTGGTAGCGCAGGTGCTGGCGTCCAACAGCCCCGCGTTTGCAGAGGGTGACTGGGTCAGCGCCTACACCGGCTGGCAGACGCATGCCAAGGTCAACTCGGGCATTTTGACGAAAATCGATCCGCAGCAGGCGCCCGTCACCACCGCGCTGGGCGTGCTGGGCATGCCGGGCCGCACAGCCTGGTTCGGCCTGACCGAATCGGGCAAGCCGCATGCGGGCGAAGTGGTGGTCGTATCGGGCGCAGCCGGCGCCGTAGGCTCGCTGGTGGCGCAATTTGCCAAGCGCCATGGTGCGCGCGTGCTGGGCATCGCTGGTGGCGAGGCCAAGTGCGGCTGGCTGCGCGACACCCTGAAACTGGACTGGGCCATCGATTACAAGGCGTTCACGGATGCGGACTCGCTGGGCGCGGAAATCAAGCGCCTGACGGGCGGCGTGGACGTGTACTTCGACAATGTGGGCGGCATGATCACGGACGCCATCATTCCACTGATCAACCGGCGCGCACGCATCGTGATTTGCGGCCAGATCAGCCAGTACAGCGGCGGCCTGGAAACCCCGGAACTGGGCCCCCGCTTGTTGCACCATCTGCTGTACCAGCGCGCCACCATCCAGGGCATGCTGGCACGCGACTACCTGCACCGCATGGATGAGATGCGCCGCATCGTGGCGCCATGGGTGCAGGCGGGCGAAATCGTGTTCGAGGAAACCATCATCGAAGGCTTCGAGCAATTGCCGAACGCCCTCAATTCCCTGTTCGGCGGCGAACACCGCGGCAAGCTGCTGGTGAAGGCATGAAGCGAGCCGTCCTGATGCTGGGCGGCGCGCTGCTGTCGCTGGACGCGCTGGCGGCAGAACCGGCCATGACTGGTATGGCCATGCCTGCAGCCAAGCAGCACATGCCGACCTGGGGCACGCATGGCATGGCCATGTTTGGCGGCAAGAACGGGCTCTACGCCGCGCACTTGCCGATGGCCCATCCGCCGCACGATTACCAGGCCATCTTTACCTTCCATGTGGCCGACGCGAAGATCGATGCGGCGCTGCGCCAGCGTCTCGCCGCCAGCCCTACCCTGTGGACCATTGCGCCGGAAAAGTTTGAGCTGAACCGGCTGGACCCGGCCTCCAAAAATCCCTTGAAGCAGTTCAAGGCGGATCTGGTGCTCGGCCATTTCGAGCAGGATGGCAAGACCGAATACCATGACGTCACCATCGTCGTCGATCAAATTGCGCTTTATTTAAAAATGTAAAAATATATATCTATTTCCATATTTTAAAATAATAAAACCAGAGGCGTGAAATGGCATTGCATTATAAACAGCATTGCAAATTGGCGGGACTAGGAATACAGTATAAAAAGCATACCGCATTATCAGATCCTGATTAATTCGCTGCACAATATACGTATTAATACATAGTCACCACACAAACACTCACGCCTGAAATCGAATGAAAACGAAAACCACTTTAGCCATTTTCTCCCTGATGTCGTTGCTGAGTTTTGGCGCGGCGTCGGCCAAAGACATGAACGCCACGGCCACGGTCGGCAATCAGACGGCAGCCAGCCACCACGAAGAAGAAGCGCCAACTTACCTGAAAGCCGTGCGCCTGATCAACCTGCCCAATGGCGACTGCGCCTTTGAGTACGGCAAGCTGGAAACCAAGGTCCACATGCCGGCCACCAGCTTCTTCGCGCAGACCAAGGTCGACGCCTATGAAAAAGTGGCCCACCCAGCGCCACGCATGCAGTACGTCGTGACCCTGAAGGGCAAGCTGCAGTTCAAGGTCACGAATGGCGACACCTTCATCATCGAACCAGGCACCATCCTGGTGGCAGAAGACGTGAAGGGCAAAGGCCATACCTGGGACTTGCTGGACGGCGACAAGTGGGACCGTTTGTATATCCCGATTCCAGCCGGCGCGGATGACCATTTCATCGCCGACAAAAAATAAGATGATCTGACTCGACTCAGACTGTCATAGCCTCAAAGCCTGAAGTGAAAACTTCAGGCTTTTTTAATTCCCGAAACAAAATCCTGATAATCACCATTATTTATAATACCCATTCACGAAACGCCATAATCAGTTTTTTATTTTCACGATTTTCAGATAATATCCATATTACTTATAAATCATATCAATCAGCATAATATGCCGAACTCCATTTCTCCCGTACCAAAGTCTTACCAGGGTATCTGGCGGCGCACCGGTATTTTCCGCAGCGATGGCCGCATCGATCTGACGACCAGCGTCTGGTGGTTCCAGTCGGCGCTGTTCCACATCGATTTACGCGTGCCGCAAGACCGCCCCCGCGTCACTGACCCGGCCGCACTGGCCAGCCTGCCACCCGCACAACTGGCCCGCTTTGGCGCCCAGACCGGCTTTGCCGGCGTGACCGTGGTGGAAGCAGACCGTTGCGAGTGGCGCCCGGAGATCGCCTTCCCCGCCATCAGCGACGAGATCGACGCCGGCCTGATGCGTTTCGACACGCCGGACAATCTGCATGAAAGCGGCATCGACGCCAGCTACCAGGAAGACTGGCTGCGCGTGGTCTCCGGCCCCGTCACAGGCGTGCGGCTCGATAGCCTCGACAACAGTGGCAAGGTCGCTTACCTGATCATCAGCGGCCAGCAGGCTGCCTGGGCCTGCGGCGTCGCGGATGCGCAATTTCCGGCCACGGCTGGCAGCGAATTTTCCTTGCTGCGGCGCGCCCACGCGCCTGGGCCATGGCGCATCGTCGCCTCGAATCATGGCTGGCTGGAACATGGCCGAACGATGACTTTGCCAACGCTTAAGGACAGCCAGCCTGGCCAGATGATCAGCGTAGGCACTGAACATTGGCGTATCAGCAAAATCGGATAGTCGCGTACGGAATAAAAAAATACAGTGTCATTATTAGGTAACAAATAATTGTTACCTTGCCAGCTTCTTTAACCGAGCTGGATCGATCACATGACACGCAGAAAAACTTCCGTCGCTGCCTGCAGCGTCGCAATCACCTTGATGCTGGCCGC
>Ga0066798_10001277_pt1 | contig 11133 bp, 10 predicted proteins | sample PersoiDNA2013203_FD_70961 | JGI IMG/M metagenome (GOLD analysis project Ga0066798, IMG submission 70961) | Permafrost soil microbial communities from the Arctic, to analyse light accelerated degradation of dissolved organic matter (DOM) -... | ecosystem: Environmental > Terrestrial > Soil >...
AGCAAGAACAGCCAATATTTTGATCTGGGCGCGAACTTTGATACCTTCTATGGCACCGTTCTCGGTCTGCATGTTGGTCACCAAAGCATCAAAGGAAGCAATGCCGGTGTTTCCAACAGTCAATACAGCTACAGTGACTGGAAGGTCGGTCTGAGCAAGACATTTGACGACCTGGCAGGGATCACACTGGGTGTCGCTTACGTTGGTACCAACCTGAAGAAAGGCGTTCAAACAACGCCAGCGTCGGATGGTTTGAAGAGCGTCGGCCGTGCAGGTGTCGTAGTTTCCCTTAGCAAAACTTTCTAATTGAGGTTGGTATGAAACTGATTACAGCGATCATCAAACCATTCAAGCTTGACGAGGTGCGTGAAGCCTTGTCGGCAATTGGCGTACAAGGCATCACCGTGACGGAAGTCAAGGGTTTTGGCCGCCAAAAAGGCCACACCGAGTTGTATCGCGGTGCGGAATACGTCGTGGACTTCCTGCCGAAGACCAAGATCGAAGCAGCAGTTGATGACTCCATCGTCGAGCGCGCGCTCGAAGCGATCGAAGCAGCAGCTCGCACAGGAAAAATCGGCGACGGCAAAATCTTTGTACAAGATTTGCTGGACGTCATCCGCATTCGCACCGGCGAGACCGGCAAAGAAGCTCTTTAAGGGGGGAACAGTAATGAGTATCAAAAAATTGTTGTCGAGTGCGCTGGCAATGGGCGCTCTGTTGGTCGCAGTCGGTTTTGCTGCGCCGGCGCAGGCGCAAGATGCGCCTAAGCCAGAAGCAGCAGCGGCGGCACCAGCCGCTCCTGCGGCAGATGCACCCAAAGCGGAAGCGCCTGCACCTGCAGCAGCGCCAGCTCCAGCCGCCGCAGTCGCTGCTCCAGCAGCGCCAGCAGCAGCACCTGCTCCTGGTCCTGTCCCGAACAAGGGCGACACAGCATGGATGTTGATTTGTACTGCATTCGTGATTCTGATGACCTTGCCAGGCCTTGGCCTGTTCTACGGCGGCCTGGTCCGCAGCAAGAACATGCTGTCGGTGCTGATGCAATGTTTCGTGATCTTCTCGCTGATCTACATCCTGTGGTTCGTCTACGGCTACAGTATTGCGTTCACAGAAGGCGGTGCATTCTTCGGTGGCTTTGATCGTCTGTTCCTGCATGGTCTGACTGGTGATTCGAACACTGCAACTTTCAGCAAGGGTGTCGTGATTCCAGAGTTGTCGTTCGTGGCCTTCCAGGGCGCGTTCGCAGCGATCACTGTGGCGCTGATCATCGGTTCCTTCGCAGAGCGCGTGAAGTTCTCCGCTGTGATCGCTTTCTCGATCATCTGGTTTACTTTCTCGTACCTGCCTATGGCGCACATGGTCTGGTTCTGGCCTGGTCCAGATGCCTTCACCGACGCTGCTGCCGCTGAAAAAGCGACTGCGATCTCGGGCTGGTTGTTCCAAAAGGGCGCGCTGGACTTCGCCGGCGGTACCGTGGTGCATATCAATGCTGCGGTCGCAGGTCTGGTCGGTTCCTATGTGATTGGCAAGCGTCTGGGTTATGGCAAGGAAGCATTCAAGCCACATAGCTTGACATTGACCATGGTCGGCGCTTCGCTGCTGTGGTTCGGTTGGTTCGGTTTCAATGCCGGCTCCGGTCTGGAAGCTAATGGCGGCGCTGCACTGTCGTTCGTCAACACCATCCTGGCAACTGCTGCTGCAGTGCTGTCGTGGAGCTTTGGTGAATGGATTGGCAAGGGCAAGCCTTCGATGTTGGGTGCTGCTTCGGGTGCGGTTGCTGGCCTGGTGGTGATCACTCCTGCGGCTGGTTTCGTCGGTGTCTGCGGCGCTGTCGTGATGGGCTTGATCGGTGGTCTGCTGTGCTTGTGGGGTGTTACTGGCCTCAAGAAGATCCTCGGTTCGGACGATGCACTGGACGTCTTCGGTGTACACGGCGTGGGCGGTATCCTCGGCGCGCTCCTGACTGGCGTGTTTGCTGCGCCTAGCCTGGGTGGCACTGGTATCTATGACTACGTTGCCAACGCTGTTGCTCCTGATTACTCAATCGGCGGCCAAGTCTGGATTCAGTTCCAAGGCGTGCTGACCACAGTGATCTTGTCTGGTGTGGTTGCTTTCATCGCCTTCAAGCTGGTTGACATCGTCATTGGCCTGCGTGTGACGGAAGAAGAAGAGCGCGAAGGTCTGGACATCTCCAGCCATGGCGAATCTGCTTATCATTCCTGATTCGATGTAATTTGTTTTCCCGGGGCTGCGGCCCCATTTAAAAGGCGCTCCGATGCAGATCGGGGCGCTTTTTTTATGGTCCTTTAAAAAAAAGACAAGATCCCCACTTAACTAGCGTTCTCACCAGAATCCACTAGAAATTAATGGGTGGTGCTCAACGCAATATCAGGAATCCCGCTAAAATGGCCGGTTCTTATTGGATTCGTTATCGCTTTTGCGGCCACTATGCGGCCGCTATTTCGCCACCGCAGTTTGCTACCTCGCACGCGCAGAAGGTCTTATATGGTTCCGCATCTTGTCACCGCCCTCAACGGTCCGCTTCTGGATCTCGAGAAGAAAATCCTGGGCGCAACACCAGCCATCGAGCGCTGGTTCCGCATGGAGTGGCAAGAGCACACGCCGCCCTTCTATTGCGCGGTGGATTTGCGCAATGCCGGTTTCAAGCTGGCGCCGATGGAAACTAATCTGTTTCCGGGTGGCTTCAATAATTTGTCGCCGGAAATGTTGCCGCTGGCAGTGCAGGCTGCAATGGCGGCGATTGAAAAATATTGTCCGGATGCCAAGAATTTATTGTTGATTCCGGAAAACCATACGCGCAATAGTTTTTATCTGCAAAACATCGCAAGGCTGATGCAGATTTTCCGCCAGACCGGCCTCAATGTGCGGCTCGGTACCTTGTCGGAAGACATCAAGAAGCCCAAGAACATCGAGTTGCCCGACGGCAGCACGATTACGCTGGAACCGCTGGAGCGTTCGAAAAACGGTCGCAGATTGGGTTTGAAGAATTTTGATCCCTGTACGGTGTTGCTCAACAACGATCTGACTATCGGTATTCCCTCGGTGTTGGAAAACTTGGACGAACAAAATGTCTTACCGCCGTTGCATGCTGGCTGGGCAGTGCGGCGCAAGGGCAACCATTTTTCTGCCTATGACGAGGTTGTCAAGAAATTCGCCAAACTGGTCGATGTCGATCCGTGGATGTTGAATCCTCTGTATGCCAAATGTGAAGGTATTGATCTGCAGCAAGCGGGTGGTATTGACGCCTTGGCCGACAATGTCAGCAGCCTGTTGTCCAAGATCCGCAAAAAATACAAGGAATATGGCATCAAGGAGCAGCCGTTTGTGTGCGTCAAGGCCAATGCTGGTACCTCTGGTCGCGGCATCATGACAGTCAAGGATGCCAGCGAAGTGCGGGATCTGAACCGCAAGCAGCACGACAAAATCATCTTGGGTCAGGATGGCCAGGACATTGGCGAAGTGATCATCCAGGAAGGGGTGCACTCTTTCGAGCGGATCAACGAAGCAGTTGCCGAACCGGTGGTCTACATGATCGACCGCTATGTGGTCGGTGGTTTTTATCGCGTGCATGCCGACCGTGACGTCAATGAAAACCTCAATGCGCCTGGCGCGCATTTTGTGCCACTGGCGTTTGCGCAGCAACATGCCTTGCCTGATATGCATGCCAAGCCAGGCACGGTTGCGCCGAATCGTTTCTATATGTACGGCGTAGTGGCGCGTCTGGCGCTGCTGGCGGCGTCACTGGAAATGGAAAAGACCGATCCGAACCCGGAAGTCTATTAATTTATCTGTGACGGACAAATCATGAAAATCGCTTTTCTCGCCGATCCGCTCGACACCTTCAAGATTTACAAGGATTCGACTTTCGCCATGATGCGCGAAGCGGCCAAACGTGGTCATGCCATCTATGCTTTCGAGCAGGGCGATATCGTCTTGGAAAGCGGTCTGGTCACCGCCAATGTTGCCAAGATCACGCTGACCGGCGAAGCCGACGCTTGGTATCGCGCCGATGCGGCCACATCGACTTTCCTGTCGGAATTTGACGCCATCGTGATCCGCAAGGATCCGCCGTTCGACATGGAATACATCTACACCACCTATTTGCTGGAATTGGCTGAAAAGCAGGGTGCGCGCGTATTCAACAAGCCGGAAGCGATTCGCAGCCACAATGAAAAATTGGCGATTGCACAATTTCCACAATATACCGCGCCGACCCTGGTCACCCGCGATGGCAAGCGTCTGCGCGCCTTCCACGCCGAGCATAAGGATGTGATACTCAAGCCGCTCGATGGGATGGGTGGCATGGGTATCTTCCGGGTAGGCCAGGATGGCATGAATCTCGGGTCCATCATCGAAACCTTGACCGACAATGGCGCCCGAACCATCATGGCGCAACGTTTCATTCCGGAAATTTCCCTTGGCGACAAACGGATCTTGCTGATCGGCGGTAAAGTGGTGCCGCATGTGCTGGCACGCATTCCTCAGGGGGGGGAAGTACGCGGCAATCTGGCCGCAGGTGGTCTGGGCGTGGCGCAGCCGATTTCGGCGCGTGAGCGCGAGATTGCTGAGGCGCTGGCACCGATTTTGGTGCAACGCGGGCTGTTGCTGGTAGGATTGGACGCCATCGGCAGCTATTTGACGGAAATCAATGTCACCAGCCCGACTTGCTTCCAGGAAATCACGGAGCAAAGCGGTTTCGATGTCGCCGCCATGTTTGTCGACGCGCTGGAAACAGCGGTTGCGACGCATTGAGGTGAGCGTCACGCGTCGGGTGTCTTGATGTTGAGCGTAATCAATTAAAAAGAATTTCATGGTCGGTATCCTCCTTCTTACGCATGCCCCGCTGGGTCAAGCTTTCATTGCAGCGGCCACGCATGTCTTTCGTGGCTTGCCGGAGCGCATCGAAGCCATTGACGTGATCGCCGATCAGAATCCCGCGGAAGTGCAGAGATTGGCAGCCGAGGCAGTACGCCGGCTCGATGATGGCAGCGGTGTGCTGGTGATTACCGATGTCATGGGCGGTACACCGTCGAACTGTACCGGCTATCTATGTGCGATTGACAATGTCGAGGTGATTGCCGGCATCAGCCTGCCGATGCTGCTGCGTGCCTTGACCTATCGCAACGATACCCTCGATGTGGTGATGCAAATGGCATTAGCTGGTGGCCAAAGCGGTGCCGTACGGATTGAAAATCGGATTCGTGTTTCTTCTCAATAAAAGCAAGGAAAGAAATTTTCATGATTCAAAAAGAACTTGAGATCATCAACAAGCTCGGCTTGCATGCGCGTGCGTCGGCCAAATTCACTCAGCTTGCTTCAAAGCACAAATGTGAAGTCTGGATGACGTTCAACAAACGCCGGGTCAATGCCAAATCCATCATGGGCGTCATGATGCTTGCCGCTGGCAAGGGCAGCATGATTTTGCTGGAAACCGATGGAGAAGGCGAACAGGATTGCTTTAATGCACTGGAAGCCTTGATCCTGGACCGTTTTGGCGAAGGCCAATAGGCGGCGTTGCCGGGTTTGACTCAGGCATGCGGATCGACCCATTGCTGCTGATTCGACTTCTTCTGATACACCGTGCGATTGCCAAAACAGGCATAGTCCGGTAAGGTTTTGATAGCTACCGCGAACATGAAAGCACAAGCTTAACAAAATAACGCAGGAGACCAACGCGATGGCATCTTTTACCTTACACGGCATCCCGGTTTCCAAAGGGATTGCTATTGGCCGCGCCCATCTTTTGGCGCCGGCCGCGCTCGACGTCAAACATTACCTGATCCCCAACGATCAGGTCGAGGCTGAAATATTGCGCTTGAAGAACGCAATCGCCACCGTTCATCAAGAATTGCAAACGATCCGCAATGAGTTGCCAAAAGAAGCGCCGCCTGAACTGGGCGCCTTCATTGATGTGCATGCCCTGATTTTGTCCGATCCAATGCTGGCCGAAGTACCGCTCAACATCATCCGTCACCGCTATTACAACGCCGAATGGGCGCTGGTGACGCAGATCGATGGCTTGTCAGCACAATTCGATGAAATTGAAGATGCCTATCTGCGCGAACGTAAAGCGGATATTCAACAAGTCGGCGACCGCGTGCTCAAGGTTTTGACGGGCACGGCGATCAATTTGCCGCCGGCCGAAGGTGGCGACGGTGCGACGGCCAACATCATCGTAGTTGCTCACGATATTTCGCCGGCTGACATGCTGCAATTCCGCGATGGCGCGTTTGGCGGCTTTGTCACCGATCTTGGCGGCCAGAATTCGCATACGGCGATTGTGGCGCGTAGTCTGGATATTCCGGCAGCTGTGGGCATGAACAATGCATCGGTGCTGGTCAAACAAGACGATGTGCTGATCATCGACGGCGATGCCGGCGTTGCCATCGTCAATCCTTCACCGTTGGTCCTGGCGCAATATCGCGCGCGTCAAGAACGCATGTTGCGTGATCGCAAGAAGCTCGGGCGCCTGAAAAAGACGCCGGCGATTACCCAGGATGGTGCCGAAATCACCTTGTTGGCCAACATCGAATTGCCGGCGGACTGTGCCGCTGCACTCGAAGCCGGTGCCAATGGCGTTGGTCTGTTCCGTTCTGAATTCCTCTTCATGGGGCGTGCTGGTCACCTGGACAAATTTCCATCGGAAGATGAGCAGTTCGAGTCGTATCGGCAAACCGTGGTGGCCATGAAGGGCCGTCATGTGACCATTCGCACACTTGATGTCGGCGCCGACAAACCGCTCGATGAAGATGAGCAGACCGCACTCAACCCCGCGCTGGGATTGCGGGCGATTCGCTATTGTCTGAGTGAGCCGCAGATGTTCTTGACGCAATTGCGGGCGATTCTGCGCGCTTCCGCGTTCGGGCCGATCCGCTTGCTGATCCCGATGATGGCGCACGCGTTTGAAGTCGATCAAACCTTGGCGTTGATTAAACAGGCGAAAGAGCAACTTGTTCAGCGCAAGCAGAAATTTGATGACGATATCCAAGTCGGAGCGATGATTGAAATCCCGGCTGCAGCGCTGGCGTTGCCGATTTTTATCAAGCGCCTCGATTTTTTGTCGATCGGCACCAATGACTTGATTCAATACACGTTGGCGATTGACCGTGTCGATCACGAAGTGGCGCATCTCTACGACCCCTTGCATCCGGCAGTGTTATTTTTGCTCTCGAGCGTGATTGCGATGGCGCGCAAGGCCGACATTCCGGTCGCGGTGTGCGGCGAGATGGCGGGCGACGTGAAGTGGACACGCCTGTTGCTTGGCATGGGTTTGCTGGAGTTCTCTATGCATCCGTCTCAGTTGCTGTCGGTCAAGCAAGAAATCCTCAACAGCGACCTCAGTCTGCTCGAACCGCAGGTGAAGAAAGTATTGCGTGCCACCGAGCCAGCAGCAATCGAAGCGGCGATGGTGCAATTGCGCGCGTTGGCCGGCGAACCGGAGGTCAAGGCAGTACGCCGCCGTTAGTTGTCATCCCGGCCATGTAGTCAGCTTGGTTTGACGGCATGGCCTGACTTGGTTATTCTTACATCACTGCGCCGATTTGAATGGTTTCACCAACCTCAGCTTGCGGGCGCCGGAACTCAGGTTCCATCTAAATACGGCTAAAGCGAGCTTGGAGTTGGAGTACAAGCCCAGAATTAGCCCGTGAGCCTTAGCGCTTCCGGGCTTTTTTGTTTTCAGGGCCAGGTACTGCGCTTATTGTGCTTACTCAAGGACAACACATAACATCATGTCGATTGGAATCGTAGCGCCGCAAGTCATGCATTTCCCGGAACCGTTGCCCCTGCAAAGCGGCATGGCATTGGCGGATTACGTCTTGATGTATGAAACCTACGGCATGCTCAATGCCGATAAATCCAATGCCGTCCTGGTATGTCATGCCTTGAATGCCTCCCATCACGTCGCTGGTGTGTATGAGGATCAGCCCGACAATGTCGGTTGGTGGGACAACATGGTCGGCCCTGGCAAATCGCTCGACACTGACAAATTCTTTGTGATCGGCATTAACAATCTCGGCTCCTGTTTTGGCTCGACCGGCCCGATGCATACCAATCCGGCGACCGGCAAGCCATATGGGGCCAGTTTCCCAGTGGTGACGGTGGAAGACTGGGTCAGCGCCCAGGCGCGCCTGGCTGATGCGTTGGGTATTCGTCAGTTTGCAGCGGTCATGGGTGGTTCGCTCGGGGGCATGCAGGCGTTGGCCTGGAGCATGATGTTTCCGGATCGCTTGCGTCATTGCATCGTGGTGGCTTCGACGCCAAAGTTGTCGGCACAGAACATTGCTTTCAACGACGTCGCGCGGCAGGCGATCCTGACCGATCCCGATTACCATGGCGGCGATTTCTACGCGTATGGCGTGGTTCCCAAGAATGGTTTGCGCGTGGCGCGCATGGTGGGACACATCACTTATCTGTCGGACGACGACATGGCCGAGAAATTTGGCCGCGAGTTGCGCTCGGGGGCTTATCAGTTCGGGTATGGCATCGATTTTGAGATCGAATCCTATCTGCGCTATCAGGGCGACAAGTTTTCGACCTACTTTGATGCCAACACCTATTTGCTGATTACCAAGGCTTTGGATTATTTTGACCCGGCCAAGGACTTTGGCGGCGATCTTGCCAAGGCGTTTGCCAATACCAAGGCGCAATTCCTGCTGGCGTCGTTTACCACCGACTGGCGCTTCTCGCCGGAGCGCAGCCGAGAAATGGTACAGGCGCTGGTCGCCAACAAACGCCGCGTCAGCTATGCAGAAATCGATGCGCCGCATGGCCACGACGCCTTCCTGCTCGACGATGCCCGTTACATGAAATTGCTGCGCGAATATTATCAGCGCGTATGGGCCGAGATTGCCCTGGAGGAGAGCGTATGAATTTCCCTGAATTGAGCATTTTGCGACCTGATCTGGCCTTCATTGCCCACTGGATACGCGCCGGCTCACAGGTGCTCGACGTCGGCTGTGGCGATGGCGTGATGTTGGACTACCTGCAAACCGACAAGGCCTGCAGCGGCTATGGCATCGAGATCGACGATGCGCGCATTCCCGAATGTGTGGCGCGCGATGTATCGGTGATCCAGCAGGATCTGGAAGGTGGCTTGGCAATGTTCGAGGACAATGCCTTTGATACCGTGTTGTGCCTATCTGCCTTGCAAATGGTCAAGGATGTCGAAGGCATTCTGCGCGAGATTGCACGGGTCGGGCGTGAGGCGACAGTGTCGTTTCCCAACTTTGCCTACTGGTCGCATCGGCTGGCGTTGTTGCGCGGTCGCATGCCGGTATCGAAGTCACTGCCTTACGAATGGTATGACACGCCAAATCTACGCTGCGCCACGATCAAGGATTTCGAAGCGCTGGCCAATGATGTCGGGCTGGAAGTGCTTGAGTGCGTCGCCCTGCACGATGGTAAGCCAGTGACCTTTTTGCCTAACTGGCGCGGCAGCTTAGCGGTATTCCGGCTGAAGAAAAAGTAAGAAATAAGCAAGCCGGGCAGCGTACGCAGCGGTTGCTGCCTAGCAAAAAAGCAGACCGGCCGACGCAAATTCCTTATACTCCGCACACATCTCGGCGTGTGCCTGGTCGCGCGCCGCTGATGGCGGGCGCGCGTGCGTCAGACTTCTCTCAGCCACTTCGCCTATGACCGATACACGTATTTCCTGGCACGACTACCTCAACCGGCGCATGCTCATTTGCGTATTCCTTGGTTTCACTTCCGGCTTGCCCTTATTCATCTTGCTCAGTCTGTTACAAGCCTGGCTAGCCAAGTCCGGTCTGAACATCAAGGCGCTCGGCTTATTTGCGTTGCTGATGTTTCCCTATACCTGGAAATTTGTCTGGTCGCCGTTGATGGACCGCTTCCATTTCGGTCGCATGGGGAGGCGACGTGGCTGGATGTTATTGACCCAGGTTGGCTTGTTTCTCGGCATCGGCAGTATGGGCATGCTCGACCCAGCCACACAGTTGGGCATGATTGCGGTTCTGGCCTCCGTGGTAGCGTTTTTGTCGGCTAGTCAGGATATCGTCATCGATGCCTACCGCCGTGAAATCCTGAGCGATGATGAACTCGGCCTGGGTAGCGCGATTCACGTCAATGCCTACAAATTGTCTGGCATGGTGCCGGGGGCATTGTCGCTGGTGCTGGCAGACCTCATGCCATGGCAGAGCGTCTTCTGGATCACGGCGGCGTTCATGTTGCCGGGTTTGTTGTGCACGCTGGCAATCAAAGAGCCAGTGGTCTATGGCGTGCCGCCACGCAATTTGCGTGAAGCCGTGCTGCTGCCGTTTCAGGAATTCATCAAGCGGGGCGGATGGGGCAGTGCCTTGTGGGTGCTGGGCTTCATTTTCCTGTACAAGCTCGGCGATAGCATGGCGACTGCGCTGGCGACCAAGTTTTATATTGATCTGGGCTTTTCGATGACTCAGATCGGTGTGGTGTCGAAAACTACCAGTCTGTGGGCCAGCGTTGCGGGCGGCGTGGTGGGCGGCATCTGGATGATTCGTCTGGGCATCAATCGGGCCCTGTGGGTGTTCGGCGTGGTGCAGGCGGTGACCATCCTCGGCTTCGCCTGGCTGGCGCAAATCGGCGCCAGTACCGCAGTGTTGGCAGTAGTGATCGGTGCTGAAGCTTTTGGTGTTGGTTTGGGCACGGCGGCCTTTGTGGCCTACATCATGCGCGAAACCGACCCGCGTTATACCGCCACCCAATATGCTTTGTTCACCAGTCTGGCGGCGGTGCCGCGTACCTTTGTCAATTCCTCGGTCGGGTATATCGTGGCCGAGGTTGGCTGGTTCCACTTTTTTGTGCTGTGTTTCGTGCTGGCATTGCCCGGAATGCTTATGCTATTCAAGATTGCCCCGTGGAATCCTGTTGCAAGAACCACCACAGATGCTGTATAACGCATCTCTCCGCTTCAAATTCCAGGTTTTTTAATAAAAGCCTGGGTCAAATACAAAAATATCGATATGTTTTTCGTATTTTGGTTGACAGGGGTTAAGTGTTCGTCTATAGTTTTGAGTTCCCTGCGCGGAGAGGTGGCCGAGTGGTTAATGGCAGCAGACTGTAAATCTGCCCTCTTACGAGTACGCTGGTTCGAATCCAGCCCTCTCCACCATTTTGGGA
>Ga0066798_10001279_pt1 | contig 11118 bp, 8 predicted proteins | sample PersoiDNA2013203_FD_70961 | JGI IMG/M metagenome (GOLD analysis project Ga0066798, IMG submission 70961) | Permafrost soil microbial communities from the Arctic, to analyse light accelerated degradation of dissolved organic matter (DOM) -... | ecosystem: Environmental > Terrestrial > Soil >...
GGAGCATGTAGACTTTTTCAGAGACTTAGTGAATCAACTTGAAAGTGATACAGACAAAGCGAGTCTGATTGCGAGTGCAAAAAACTTTTATCGGCTGTATGGCGATATTTTTCGTAGTCTGGAGGCTATGCAATGAATATTCAAGGGCAACATATTTTAATTACAGGCGCTGTTGGTGGCATAGGCCGTGAGCTGGTTCATAAGCTCGCTGAGCTTGGCGCAGTGCTGATATTGGCTGATCGGGATATTTCCAAGCTGCAAGGGCTAGGCGAAGAAGTTAAATCCAGGCAGTGCGAAGTACATATTGTCCCATGCGATTTGCTTGCACCAAATGCTGCTCTATTTTTGGCCAAGATGGCGACCGAGTTAACTGGCCATGTTGATATGGTCATCAATTGTGCTGGTGTCGCTGGTTTTGGTTTGTTTGAGCAACAAAGTGTCGAGCAAATGGAAATGCTCTGGCGCATTAATTTACTTGTCCCCATGCAGTTGGCGCATGCTCTGATTCCGCAAATGATCACTAGAGGCCAGGGGCGGATAGTCAACATAGGCTCAGTATTTGGCAGCATAGGCTTTGCCTATTTCACCAATTATTCAGCAAGCAAATTTGGACTGCGTGGATTTTCAGAAGCGCTGAGGCGCGAGCTTGAAGGCACTGGTGTCGGGGTCACCTATATTGCACCGCGATACACAAAAACCGCTTTGAATGATGGCGCCGTGAGCCTGATGGCCGATGCTGTGGGCATGAACTCCGATGAACCAGAGCTGGTGGCAACGCACATTGTTCAGGCGATTACAGACGACGCCACTGACTACTACATAGGCTGGCCTGAATCACTCTTTGTGCGCATTAACAGTATTTTCCCCAGGCTTGTAGATATGGCGTTAAGAAAGCAAAACCGTAAAACCCATGCGTTTGCAGTCACCGCGTAACTTTGTTTAATGATAAGGAGCTAATCATGAAATTTAAAAGACTATTGCTGGATATAACCATGCTGACTTTCGGCGCAATCATCCTTGGAGGCCTACAATTCTGTATCTACGACATGGCATTTGGCAGCCCAATTGATGAGGATATCGCGTTTTTACAACACGATTGGGCAAAAGCTTATTACCAAATTCCTGACAAGCAGAAAAATGATGCATTTGATGCATTATCCGCAAGAGCCCATATGTTAACGGTTGATAATCCTGGGCATGCAGAGCCACTGATCTGGGAAGCCATTATCCTGAGTAGTTCAGCAAAATTCTCTGGCGGCTTGAGTGGATTGAGCAAAGCAAAAACAGCGCGTGATTTATTAGAGAAAGCCGAAAAAATTGACCCCACAGCATTAAATGGCTCCATTTACACTTCATTAGGTAGCCTCTATTACAAAGTACCAGGCTGGCCTATTGGCTTTGGCGATAAGCAGAAGGCAAAAACTTATCTGGAAATGGCTCTTAAAATGAATCCAGATGGTATAGACCCTAATTATTTTTATGGTGATTTTTTATTGAAGTCTGGCGATAAGGCCAAGGCCAAAGAGTATTTGCAAAAAGCGTTAGCAGCGCCAGCAAGACATGGCAGAGAAGATGCTGATGAAGGACGTAAAACTGAAGTGCAGTTTGATTTAGTGCTCGCTAATCAGGCTTAACTTTGTTCTACACTTGCGATATTCAATATTGAACTCATCTTGATAGCACGTAATAAAACCGCCGAAGCGGTTTTATTACGTCTAAAGCTAACCACTAAAGCTTAAATACTAGAACTTGAAGCGCAGACCAGTGCCAACAAACAGTTGCTCTGGGTTAAGCACTGAGTTTGTCGCTGTCGGTGTTCCTGTGGTTAGATAGGCTCCGCCACTAAAATGGCTTTCTGTTGCAGCAGCATAGATATCGAAGCGCTTGTTGATTTTATAGTCTACAACGGTTGACCATGTACCAATGCGCCCTTGTGGGCTGTTAGTATTCACTGAACCTGTTGCGTTATAGGCTTTGCCAGTAATGTAGTCATAATAGCCTGCTTGTATTTTCAAGCCAGCTAACTGTGGAAAGCTATCACCAAAGTCATACCCAGCACCCAGGAAATAAACATTATATTGTTGTGTTTCGCCAGGCGTTGCTAAACCTTGCGCTATGCCAGGAGCAAGTGTGTAGCCCCATAAATCTCCATAAGCATGGGATAGATCGTCGGTTGATCGGCTTCTTGTAAACTGTTCCCAGCCACCGGAGATTTTAAGCGCAGGCACTGGATTAAACCTGGCCGACACTAACCAGGCATGGGTATTGTAAGATGATCCCGTAATGGCGCCTGCTGTGTTTGAATTTGTGGCTGAGACTGCATCTTCAAATCTATTATATCCAGCTTGAATGCCAAGCACCTTGCTTTCAAGGCCAGCCTGTAAAGCATAGCCATAACCGTAATTTAGGTTAACCGCGTTGCCCCACTGGTAAATGGCTGTGGTATTGACCTTAGCACCCTCAAGTGGGATGGAGGGAACAGCTATTGCATTAGTGTATTTGAGCGAGTTTTGTAGACGCACATTTTCTGATACGCCACCGCTACCACCAATGGTTCCACTCTGGCCTAAAGCTGAAAAATTGTCTGAGTTTACAGGGTCGTAAGCACTGAGAATGTCTTTGAAAGTATTATTTTGCAGACCGAAAGTAACGGCTCCATATTCACCAAAACTCAAACCAGCATTGGCAGCACGGTTAAAAAATTGACCATTGAGAGAGCTTTCATTTGAAATGCTGATACTTTTAAGTGCTGTTGTGCTACCAGAATTTTCCACCAGGGTTTTTGCGCCGCTATATAGTTTGAAATTCAATGGATCAAAGCCTGATTCTAAATTCAAGAGGGCTTTGACATTGGTATCACCCAAGTTAAATAAACTGGCATCAGCTTTAATACCAGCGCGTGATGATGATAACCCACCCGCAAACCAGTCACTTTGAGATGAGCTGTAATAAGCTCTCTGTTTCAAAAATGGATAAAAGCTAGCTGGCAAATCCCTGTTTTGTGGCAAGCTATGATCAGTATAGCCATAGCCTATATCAACAATACCGTAGAACTGCACGCTGGTAATGTGCCCACCTAGATCAAATTCTTTTTTAAAGGGCGCGTCAGACTGCAGAAAATCGCTTAAATAATCCCCTGATGCATGCGCTTGGGCTGAAATCGCCAGCAAAGCACCTGTTAATGCCAATACTAGCTTATTACTAACTTTCATCTGATTTTCCCTGACAAATTGATAAATAATAAATGTTATATCAATTATGCATATCGTTATATCCAATTGAATATAACGAATGATAGCAAACGCAAGCTTTTGCTTCAACATTAGAAGTTGATGCTATTAACTATTCATTTCATACGAAAATTACTTTCTGGTTCATCACGTCCTAGTTTCTATCGCAGATTTATTACAAAGCGTATTAAGCACTGTTTGCTAAATTCGCTAGAAAAAGCATAGATATTACTTTCGGCTGTAGTTAGCCGCTCGTATTTTTTGGTGGCTAATAATAGCCACCAGTTTTGAAAATAGAATTCAATAAATTTAAATATCTTTTAATAAACAATAATTTATAAGTAAATTATTTTTGGGCATGAATTCTGCATTGTATTGGGAATACTTTTTTATTGAATGTAATGAGTAAAAAATATGAGTAGCCTCGCTATGAATTTGATGATGAACGAAATGTATTCCTCGCATCATGCATGGTTGCATGGCTGGTTGCGCAAAAAATTGGCTTCTTCTGACGTGGCTGCCGATATTGCTCAAGACACTTTTGTTTCTGTGTTAACGCGCCAGCATAAACAACAAGAAGCTGTGGTCATCAATGAGCCTCGGGCTTACCTCACCACCATTGCAAAGTGTATTTTGTCGAATTATTGGCAGCGAAAAAATCTGGAAGCCGCCTACAACGAGGTGCTCGCCAATATGGATATGGAGTTGAGCATATCCGCTGAAGATCGCCTTATTCTTTTAGAAACCTTGCAGGAAATTGATGCCATGCTGGATAAATTACCGGCAAAAGTCAGGCAGGCCTTTCTACTTTATCATTTGGATGATGCCAACTATAAAGAGATTGCCATCAAGCTGGATGTCTCTGATCGCACAGTCACCCGATACATGGCTCAGGCTTTTGAGCAATGTCTTTTGTACATGTTTTAATTTATACATAGTTTAACTAGAAATTTTTAAATAAACCCATGAGCTCAACGTACGATTCCAATATTTCCGATGTCATCAAAGAGGCCGCTTTCTGGCTCAGCAAGATACATCGTGGCCCCTTGAGTGATGAGGATGAGATTGCTTTCGCTCAATGGCGGCGTAAAAGCGAACTGCATGCACAGGCCTGGAAGAATGCTGAGCAGCTCAATGTAAAACTGAAAAAAATCCCACATCGCATAGGCATGTTGGTCTTGGATCGGCCAACCTCGCCAGGGCGTCGCTCGTTTATCAAGCCATTGGCGCTTTTTATGATTGCAGCGCCTACTGGCCTTCTAGCCTATCGCTTAGCGCCATGGCAAAGCTGGGTTGCAGATTATTCTACGGCAGTAGGCGAAACAAAAACCTACGCATTGGCTGACGGTACCAAGATCACCCTGAACACCGATAGTGCGCTAGATATTAACTATGATCATCAGCACCGACTGATCAAGTTATATAAAGGTGAGGTGTATATTGAGACTGCCAAAGACTCGCTGCACAGGCCGCTTGCTGTCTTAACCAGGCATGGACGTTTAACCGCATTAGGCACCAAATTTACTGTGCGCAAAGCGCAAGACTTTACCTGCGTCGCTGTAATGGAGGGCGCAGTTGAAGTCGTAGCCAGACACAGCCATCAATCTCCCCTGGTTATCCAGGCGCTCAGTCAAACCACTTTTAACGCAACGGATATCGCACCAATATCTCCGCTTGACCCCAATGCAAGTGCCTGGGTTGATGGAATTCTGTACGCAGACAACATGCGTTTAGCAGATTTCATAGCCCTGATCAGCCGTTATCGTACAGGCGTTTTAATCTGCGATGAAAGCGCAAAAGAGGTACGTATATCGGGGGCATTTCAACTTAAAGACCCCGAGCATATTTTAGAAGTTATTGAGGCAACACGCCCCATCAAAATTGCCTGGCGCACTCGCTATTGGGGGCATATTACAAAAACATAGCACCTAAAAAACACCATTGCTGACTTAAAAACGAAGAGGACAAAAAATATTTCAAAATTTTTGTCCTCTTTTTCATTCTCGTTTGACATAGAGAGTAGGTAGCAAAGATTTGTGCAGTTAAGGCTAAAAATATAAGTTAAGGGGAGTGGGGAATGGTTCGTTCATGGTTAATGGTGCTTGTTTGTTTGGGCTTGTTCAGTGCGATGATTTGTCAGCCAGTGATCGCGGAAACAGCCCCTGATAACGCCAAATTTTATAATATTCCCGCAGGAGCGCTCGGCCAGGCATTGTCAACTTTTGCTGGTAAAGCGGGGGTTACCTTATCTTTTGATCCAGCGCTCACGCAAAATAAAAGCTCACCGCCTATTAACGGTACTTACGATCTTAATGGCGGCTTCAAAGCTATATTGCTAGGTAGCGGACTCACCGCTATTTCAGACGGGCACGGTGGGTACTATCTGGAAAAGTTACCTGCAATTAAAGGCGATTCAAATTTACCTTTAGATATCAAGCTTGAAGATGTAGCTGTGCGTGCCAAGCGCCTGACCGATATTGGGCCATTACCAGGTCTTTCGCTCACCAAGGAAGAAATCCCTGGCAACGTACAAAGTATTACAGCCAAGCAAATTAAAGACGCACACTCTGTTAGCCTGTCTGATCTGATGAATTCGCAGTTGCAATCAGTAAATGTGAATGATTACCAGGGTAATCCTTTCCAGATGGATGTGACTTATCGGGGTTTTACCGCCAGTCCGCAATTGGGTACGCCACAAGGTCTTTCGGTATTTCTTGATGGTATCCGTGTCAATGAGCCATTTGGCTCCGTGGTGAACTGGGACATGATTCCCATGAATGCTTTAGCTGGCATGGATGTCTTTCCCGGTTCCAACCCTATTTTCGGCCTAGGCACTCTGGGCGGCGCACTTTCCATGAAAACCAAGAACGGTTTTGATAATCCTGGCGCAGAAGCTGAAATGCTCACTGGCGCCTTTGGCCGAAAACAGTTTCAATTATCAGCTGGTGGAAACAGTGGTGATTTCGCGGGTTTTGTCGCGCTAAACCTGTTTGGTGAAGATGGCTGGCGTCAAAACTCACCTACTAATGTTAACCAGATATTCAGCAAGCTGAGTTATCGCAACGACTCCTTAAGCCTGGATGGCAGCATGCTCTATGCATGGAATGATCTGGTAGGCAATGGCACGGTGCCTATCGAAATGTATAACCAGAATAATACCAGTGTCTATAGCTCGCCAGATGAGACCAAAAACAAGTTAATGCAATTCCAGATTGCCAGTGCCTTTCAGGTGAGCGATACCTTCAGCATTACTGGTCAAGTCTATAACCGCAATAGCGACCGCAAGTCCAGCACGGGCGACGTGAATACCGATTTGGCTGATTATGGTGGGTATGCGACACAACGTCTTACCGCTGCCGACAATTCAGTCTGTGCGTATGCCAGTACCAATACCTACCGCATTCCCAATTACTACGTGGTGAGTAGTGATGCCATCGTGAATGGCAACCCCATCAATATTTTTGATCTGCTCAATGGCGTATATAACAGTGCGGCTGATGCGGTAGCGCAAGGTTTTATTGACGGTAGCACCTTGAATCAAGCTTTACCAGCAGATTATGCGGCCCATGCTACAGCGGTGGAGGCGAATATGTTCAATGGCAAGCTAGGCGCTGACCCGGGTAATTCATATGTGAGTAATGACGGATTACAACAGTATGTCCAACCTGGCCAGGGTCAGTGGTTAGATATGGTGGGCAATTTAAATTACTACACTGATAGCAATGGTGTGACCAAGTACATCATCCCCGCCGACCCTATCAATGGCAATAGTTGTGGCAACTCACCAGCCAATACTACCCAGATAGGCCATTCATATGCTGTGCAAGATGCCAATGGAAACCTTATTAAGAGAAACGGTGCAGCTGACCCTAATTTTGTGGGCGGTAGCACAGGATATATTGCGGGCACACCTACGGCTGTTATCACTGATACCACTATTCATCAACTCTCACAAGGCGGTGCTGCTCAGTTGAACTGGAATACAGATTTGCATAAATTCATGGTTGGCGCTTCCTTGGATCATTCCACCGATACTTATACCAGTGCGCAAATGCTGGGCTTGTTTGATGCAAACCGGCGCGCCTATCTTGATGCAGCTGCCATAGGCGAAGAGTTTACTGCTGCTTCGGTGCCCATTACCAATAACAATTTTAACGGCAGTGATGACACCCGCAGCCTTTATTTCAGTGAGACCTATTCACCCAAAGAAAACCTGCATTTTGCATTTGCCACGCGCTATAACAGCACCAAGGTCATGACCAACATGAATGCACGCTTGAGATCATCCAGCCGAGACCTGATGGATTACCAGAGTTACTATATGGACTACCTCCTGTGTACGGGTCTGGGTCTGGATTCCTGCGATACCTATTTATTGTCTAATCCACTGCCTGATACCAGGGTTGATGACGCTACCAGCTATAAAAAAGAGAATTTTAGCTACCGATCGATTAACCCTTCTCTGGGGGCAACCTGGTCCATACAGAATAACCTGAATGTGTATGGCAACTGGAGCCAGGGTGCGCGTACGCCTACGGCTATTGAGTTGGGTTGTGCGTTTGACCGGACCATTGTCACGACTCGATATGACGGCGTTAAAATCGACCCAACCTATGCCAGTCTGGTCAATGGCAGTTCGTGTAATTTACCTAATTCGCTTTCAGGTGACCCGTACCTGAAACAGGTGATTTCACAAACCACAGAATTTGGGGTGCGCGGTAAATTAGCCAATGGCTGGGACTGGAATGCCAGCATTTACCAGACTAATCTGCGCAACGATATCTATTATGTCGGCTATACCGCCACCCAAAGCTTTTTTGATAATGTGGGCGATACACGGCGCCGTGGCATAGAAATGGGGCTTGCAGGTAAAGAAGGCAAGTTCGATTTTAAACTTAATTACTCATTGACCGACGCAACCTTCCAGAGCACAACGCAAATTGCTAACAGTACCAATATCACCACACCTTATGATCCCACCGTCATAGGTAATAATCTGGAAACTATTCACCCAGGTGACCGTATGCCAGGGATTCCGCTGAATAATCTGAATGCCAATTTTGGCTATCAGATTACCGAAAAATGGCATGCCAGTTTAACTGCCATCGCGCATGGCTCTGCCTATGAACGCGGTAACGAAAACAATCAGCAACACCCCGGCACGATCGCTATCCCATCTACTGATGGCTTGGGTCACCCCATCACACTGTATAAAACATTTACCTCCAACGGTAAGACGCCAGGCTATATGGTGCTCAATTTCAACACCAGTTATGACTTTGGTCATGGCTGGAGCGGCACGCTAATTGTGAATAACCTGCTAGACAAGTTTTATTACAGTGCGGGTCGCTTGGGTACGGACGTATTCACACCCTCGATTAATGGGGCGATTGGTCCGGGGGGCTTTAACTACAACTCCAATGAGTGGCTTCAATCCAATTTTATTTCACCAGGCGCGCCTAGGGCTGCCTGGATCAGCGTGCGCTATGACTTTGATGCGGATAAGAAATAGTGAATTTTAATAAGTCTGTGGGGATGGTGCATTGCGACTACCCACAATAACGAATTTGGCAATTATCAATCAGTAGCGGTTTACAGGTCACTACGGGCGATAGGGTCAAATTGGTGTTGCGGGCAGCCACAAATGCCCGCTTATTGTACTCCAGGAGAAAGCAATGAGAAATCTAGCAATCAATATCGCAGTTTTGGGTGCTCTGGGTGTGGTTTCATCACCCGCGATGGCCACTGGTTTTGTCGCGTTACCCACCGCGGGATTTACCGTCACAGGAGGAACCTCGGCGTATACTTTATGTAACCAGACTGGCAATTTTGGCTCCAGTGCTACTGGTTCTACTGCACCTACTACTAGTGCAAATAACGTTTGTGCCGTATTTCCATCTAACGCAAATACCTCCCCGGTTAGTGGCTATACCTTAATTGCGTCAACAACTAGTAACTTGAATATTAGTGACGCAGCGCATACCAATAATTCAACCATTTCAGTTGGTACGGTCAAAGACTATGTATGGCGTAATGCAGCTGCAACTAGTTGCATCTATGGCATGCGCGCGCAACTCACTAATGTTGACTATGACCTTAACACGGCTGGTGTGCAGACTTTTGAAATTGATGATTTTGCCCGTGCTGGTTTTGCGGCGAGGGATGGATCAAATTCCATTAATGCGGGTTACTACTTTACTAACATCTCAGATGAGGTGGCTTTCCGTATTGGGCGCTCATTTACGTCTGTACAACACCGAGCAGACCCATCTGATTCTACGGGTAACTCGGTCGCCACTGGCTACGTTGCGCTGCCTTTGACCGCATCTGCGCCGACGCCACCTGGCATACCGGGCGGCACGATCAATGGACTCACCACGGCATGGAATAGCTCAATGGGGACGCCTACTGCTGCGCAACAGGCGGCTGCACTCAGTAACAACTGGGTGGATTTCACCACTGATGTTAACTATGACGATGTGGATGGCTCATCTAGCGCAACTACTTCCTTGTTCTATGTGCAAGCGACATGCACCAGTGCAACACCGACCAAGCTGACTGGTGCTTTACGCTTCCGTCAGTCAGGTCAGGAAACTGGGGATCTGATTGAGTTGCAGATGGATGGTTATGCGCCTGCTGGAGGCACCACCGCGTATTAATGATCTTCATGTAAGTTTGATGTAAGACTGTGGCGCAGTTCATTCTGCGCCACTTTTCTCAAGAATGCCGTGTAACGCTAAAGGGGCGTTTGATGAATGTATTGATTAAGCCAGTTTTGAATAAAAGATACCGTGGCTTCGTCTTAATTGAGTGCTGTTAATGATACTGATTATCGGCCTACTGGTATTTGATGATGACCTAAAGTATTTCGCGAATATTGGTAAATACGAGGTTAAACCACTCTGTTTACAGATTGATGCTTTGGATAAAGCTCGCGATCAATATGGATTGGACACTGATTTTTATTTTAATACGGAACAAACGTTACTTGTACTTAATACAGCACCTTCTGATGAAAGAAAATGGCAGCTATTTACAAAAAAGCATTACCAAATGTCCCGTGCAGTAATGCTTATTAATACAAAAAACTTGGCTCATATAGCCAATACGACCTATGGTCTTTCGGCAAAGACGGATATGCTGGAGGCAGCAATGAGGCTGTCGAGATCAGTAACTAGCAATAAAAGTTGCAGGAAAGCACCAGAGCATGCGTATTCAGGGAGCATATCTTTTTGGAGCACATTTTGTCATGCCTGATAAATCCATAGAAGCCCTGTTAAATAAATCGTTAAGTTTTCATCATGCAGGCAGGATGGGCGAAGCGCGATCAAATTATAAAAAAATCCTGAAGAAAATCCCTGTGCATGTTGAAGCACTACATTTTCTAGGGTTGACCTATATACAAACAAAAGAACATCTCAAGGGTATTAAGTCAATTCAGCGTGCCCTGGTCATTAAGCCTAGTTATGCAGAAGCACACTATAACCTGGGGAATGCTTTTTGCGAGTTAGGCCAGTTGGATAACGCAGCAGAAGCCTATGAGCGCGCCTTGTCTGTTAAACCCGATTATTGGAACGTGTATACCAATCTGGGCAATGTTCTCAATCAACAGAAAAAATCTGAACAAGCGATTGAATGCTATCAGCGCACATTATCAATCAAGCCAGGGCAGGCCAATGCATATAATGGATTAGGCGTAGCATTGGGCGAACTCAAACGTTTTGATGAAGCAATTGTTGCTTACCAACAGGCACTTTCATGTAGTGCAGATTTTGCTGATGCACATAATAATCTTGGGTATATCTTTTTCGAATTAAAACAGTTTGATGCGGCAATTAGTGCCTTTAAAAAAGCCTTGTTCATTAACCCAGCGTTGCTCGCTGCCTAT
>Ga0066798_10001280_pt1 | contig 11117 bp, 8 predicted proteins | sample PersoiDNA2013203_FD_70961 | JGI IMG/M metagenome (GOLD analysis project Ga0066798, IMG submission 70961) | Permafrost soil microbial communities from the Arctic, to analyse light accelerated degradation of dissolved organic matter (DOM) -... | ecosystem: Environmental > Terrestrial > Soil >...
CGGAAGCTCTTGCGCAGCTGGCTCGTCAACCCTCCGGTGATCGCAGGCGTGGCCGCCGTGACCCTGCGGCTGCTCGGTGTGGACATCTCGGAGGTCGTCGCGCCCGTTGGACCTGCCATCGGGCTGTTGTTCGGGCTTGTCGGCTTCCTGCAGATCGGCCTCGCGATCTCGCTCGAGCCTCTCGCCCACGACCGCGGCGACGTGTGGCGGGCCGCGCTCACCATCGCCCTGCGGTGCGGTCTGATGGCCCTCACCCTGCTCGCTCTGGGGTGGCTCTTCAGCGTCAAGATCCCCGGCGTGTTCCTGCTGCTGGCCGCGATGCCGGTCGCGTTCAACACCCTGGTCGTCTCGGCCGTCTTCGACCTGGACCGCGAACTGGCACGGCTGCTCGTCGCGGTCTCCACACCCCTGGTCATCGGTGGGGTCCTCATCTGGCAGCTGGCGGCCGGTTGACGGTTCGCATCCTTCGCGAACGCCTGTGACCGGTCCTCACCAGGAGCCTTGCGGCCGACCGGCACAACCGAGGGGTCAGAGGGGGCTCCTGGATGCGACTGGTGGGCGCACGGGGATACGAACCACGAATGATCCGCACACGGCCGTCGGCTGTCGCACTAGCCCTGACGCTGAGCGTCGGCTGTTCTTCGAGCTCGCTCTAGTCGCCTATACCGCGTACCTCGAGCTCCGCGCCAAGCCACTCGGGGTTCTGCGCGGTGCCGTCAAAGAGAGACGTCGTCTTGAACGGCTCGAACTCGCCGGCTGACGCCAAGGGCGCCGTCCTCGAAAGCAGCTCTTCGACTTCCTCGCCGCTGAATCGACGGAAGGTGCGGATCGCTTCGAACGCCTGGTCCAGGATCTGCAGACTGTCGATGCCGGTGACGACCACCGACGTGGGCAGGTTCAGCGCGTAGTGCAGACACTCAATCGGCGTCACTGTGCGCGTCTCGAGGATGATCCCTTCGGCCATGCTCTTCATGCCGAGAACCCCGATGCCCTCCCTGACCAGGCGCGGCAGCACCTGCCGTTCAAAGCTCCGATAGTGTGCATCCATCACGTTCAGCGGCATCTGGACGGCATCGAACCTAAAGCCGTGGTCGGCGGCGACGTCCAGCATGTGGAGGTGGATGTGGGGGTCCTTGTGGCCCGTGAACCCGATGTAGCGCAGCTTGCCGGCGTCGCGAGCCTCGACCAGCGCCGCATTCGCGCCTTCCTCGGCGAAGATGCGATGTGGATCTTCGTAGCGGATGACTTCGTGATGCTGTACGAGATCGATGTGATCGACCTGCAGCCGGCGCAGTGACTCTTCCAGCTGTCTCGTCGCCTCCTTCCTCGAGCGCCCGTCGATCTTCGTCATCAGGAAGACCTGGTCACGGTAGCCGTCACGGAGGGCCTTGCCCATGCGCATCTCGCTGGCGCCCGCGTTGTAGTCCCAGCAGTTGTCCATGAAGGTGATGCCGCGGTCGATGGCCGTGCGCACGATCCGCACGGCGAGCCTCTCGTCCACCCGCTCTGAAGCCAGGTGGAAGCCGCCCACGCCGACGGCCGAAACCTTCTCGCCTGTACTGCCAAGCGGCCGATAGAGCATCTGCGGGTGTTCGTCCAAGGCCATTCCCCTCGCCCTCCCTGTGCCGGCAGCGACAAGGAGACTACTCCCAAGCGAACAGAGATTCACGGGCCAGTCCGTTTGGGTCGAGGCCTTGATACGCGCCCGGGCAGGCCGGGCCGTGTGGCGGCGGACGCTGCGACCCATCTCACCGATTACAGCCGAGACCCCCGGCAGGAGGCCCGGGACACGAGCGGCGATAGCGCTCGTCAGTTGAGCCGGACGACCTCGGTGAGCGAGGCAAACGGCGTGGGCGCGGCGGGGACCGTGTAGCCGAATGCTGCCTTCAGAGCGGCCGCCGCCTTGGGTGCGTAAGAGAGCGAGGCGCCCTGGATGCGCACGTAGGTGTGGCCGCCGCTGGCAAAGCGGTGGTCGGTCATGCCCATCTCGTTGACAAAGGCAAAGAGGACCGGCGCGTGGCCGTTGATGGAGGCTTTCACGCTCTGCGTCCTGATGTTGAAGGTGAGCTTGGTGACGGTGACCTGCGTCCAATGGGCAGCCGGCGTCAGCTTCAGAAAGCGGATGCCACCCCTGTAGTTGACCGGGCCCCAGTAGGGCACGGCGGTCTGTATGGAGCCGCCGGAGATCGTCGAGGTGAGCTCGACCGAGTGGCCGACAGGCACCAGCGCCGTCGGCGCCGTCGGAAGCACCATTACGTTGTGGGCGAGCTGCACACTCGCCAGGTCCGCGCGGTCCCAGACGATCGTCACCGTGCCGTGGGGAGTGACCATGGCCGCGCCGGATGCCAACGGCGCCAGGACAAGAACGAGTAGGCCGGTCATCAGAAGGGCCACGAGCAAGCCGGCGAGTCGCGGGCGGCGGACTCGCAGGTGTTCGCGAGTCCAGGTGAATGGCGAGGACATGGAATCCCCCTTGGGTCTCAGAGCAACGTGTCACTCGTAATCTACCCATCACGCGCCGCCTGCCGGACATCCGGTGGCAGAACCGCGAGCGCTGCACGAGCGGCAACCACGCGTGATCGAGACCCCCGGCAGGAGGCCCGGGACACGCTCCGGGTGCCAAAACGCTTAGTAGTACGCGACGGAACGTCACGTGACCGAAAAGTACCGTTGGGATCCGTCGGGTCTGTCGATTTCGTCGCTTCGGTCGCGCCGCGCGTCATCGGCGCCAACGGGTCATCGGGTCACGTGATCAAAGACCATCGGGACGTGTCGGTTCGGTCGCTTCGATCACGGGATCACTCCTTGGCTGCCGAATGATTGCAGCCTGTCGGATGGCGAGGGAGCAGACTGGCCGCGGAGCCGCTGCGGGTACCCGCCTGCACAGACTGGAGTCGGCCGCCTACGCAGACCGCAGAATCCTGGTGACGGGTATGCAGACAGAAACAGCGCAACGAGGAGCATGAAGATGACTGCAGACCCGAGTAGCCGTCCACCCTTGCCACCCTTCACTCGCGAGACAGCAGCTCAGAAGGTACGCATGGCTGAGGACGCATGGAACACCCGAGACCCCGAACGGGTCTCACTCGCTTACAGTGTCGACAGCTCTTGGCGAAACCGTGCCGAGTTCTTGTCGGGGCGTGAGGCGATCGTGAAGTTCCTTGAGCAGAAATGGGCGAAGGAGCTCGACTACCGCCTCATCAAGGAGCTGTGGGCCTTTGATGAGGCACGCATAGCGGTACGATTCGCGTACGAGTGGCACGATGACTCGGGTACCTGGTTCCGTTCCTACGGCAACGAGAATTGGGAGTTCGACGAGCAAGGCCTCATGCACCGTCGCATCGCAAGTATCAACGACCTGCCGATCAAGGAAACGGAGCGCAAGTACCGCTGGCCTCTGGGCCGACGCCCGGACGGCCACCCAGGCCTGTCGGACCTTGGCTTGTAGCCTTCCGTCCGCAATCGGTGCTGGGCGCCGCCCAGCACCTGGCTGTGGCCGCCGGCATCTGTGCACAATGGCGAGGTGTTGAGCTGCGGGTAGAGTCACTCGCAGTAAAACGACGGAGGGGGCGGGCGATGATCGCGCACGATTCATTCGAGGCGGAGCCGTGGACGATCTGCGAGACCAAGCTCGATCTTGGTCTGCTGGCGCAGAGTGAATCGATCTTCGCGCTGTCCAACGGCCACCTCGGGATCCGCGGGACTCTCGATGAGGGCGAGCCGTGCGCCCTAAGCGGCACGTATCTGAACGGCTTCTTCGAGTCGTATCCGATCCACTACCCCGAGCGGGCGTTCGGGTTTCCCGAGGCCGGCCAGACGATCGTGAACGTGTCGGACGGCACACTGGTCCGGCTGCTCATCGAGGACGAGCCGTTGGACGTCCATCGGGGGAGCCTGAAGAGTCATGAGAGAGTCCTCGACCTGCGTTCGGGCATCCTCGAACGGCGCCTCCTGTGGCAGTCCATCGGCGGGCGCTCCATCCGGGTGACCACCAGGCGGCTCGTTTCGTTCCGCTATCGCAGCGTCGCGGCGGTCAGCTACGAGGTCGAGGCCTTGGACGAGCCCATGAGCGTGGCCCTGCAGTCGAGCCTCGTCGCCAACAAGGATGACGTCGTGGCGAGTGCCGACCCGAGAGGTGCGTCGGCGCTCGGCTCCGTGCTCGAGAGCCGTCTCCACGCTCACCACGGGACGCGCGTCGTCCTGGTGCACTCCACAAAGGCGAGCGGCCTGGCGGTGGCATCCGGGATGGATCACATCATCGACGCGCGCGAGGACGTGGACCCGCTCGTCGAGAGCGAGCCGGACCTGGGCCGCCTCACCCTCTCCGCGACGCTGACCCCGGGGAACCCGCTCCGGTTCGTGAAGTTCCTCGCCTACCACTGGTCTTCTCAACAGTCCGTGGAGTGGCTGCGAGACCAGGTGGACGGCAGCCTGCAGAGCGCGCTGGCGGAGGGCTTCCAGGGACTGGAGGAGTCCCAGAAGGACTACCTGAGCGATTTCTGGTCACGGGCGGACGTCGAGATCGACGATCAGGTCGAGCTGCAGCAAGCCATCCGCTTCGGCCTCTTCCAGACCCTCCAGGCGAGCGCGCGGGCGGAGGAGCGAGCCATCGGGGCCAAGGGCCTCACAGGAACCGGCTACGACGGTCACGCCTTCTGGGACACGGAGTCGCTGGTCCTGCCCGTCCTGACCTACATCCTGCCCGGCCCGGCGAAGCAGGCGCTCATCTGGCGGCATTCCACACTCAGCCTTGCCCGAGACCGCGCCCGCGAGTTCGGACTGCGCGGCGCCGCCTTCCCCTGGCGCACGATCCACGGCGAAGAGTGCTCCGGTTACTGGCCCGCCGGCACGGCGGCGTTCCACGTGAACGCCTCCATCGCGGACGCGGTGCGGCGGTACGTGCTGGCCACGGGGGATCGTGACTTCGAGCGCGACTACGGAGTCGACCTGCTCGTGGAGACCGCGCGTCTTTGGCGGTCGCTGGGCCACCTGCGAGCAGACGGCCGCTTCTGCATCGACGGGGTCACCGGCCCGGACGAGTACAGCGCCGTGGTCGACAACAACGTCTACACGAACCTGATGGCCCAGGCAAACCTGCGCGCCGCGGTCAACGCCGCGGCCCGGCACCCGGAGGCGGCGCGACAGCTCGGCGTGACCGGCGATGAGATCGAGTCGTGGGGGACCGCTGCCGACGCCGCCTACGTGCCCTACGACGAGCGGCTCGACGTCCACCCACAGGATCAGGACTTCCTGACGCACGAGCGCTGGGATTTCGAGCACACGCCCGCGGAGAACTACCCCCTGCTGCTGCACTACACCTACTTCGACCTCTACCGAAAGCAGGTGGTCAAGCAGGCGGACCTGGTCTTTGCCCTCTACCTGCGCTCCGCCTCGTTCTCGGCAGAAGAGAAGCGGCGGGACTTTGACTTCTACGAAGGAGTCACGGTCAGGGACTCCTCCCTCTCGGCCGGCATCCAGGCGATCGTGGCCGCGGAGGTCGGGCACCTGGACCTCGCCCTCGACTACCTGGCGGCCGCCGCCTTCATGGACCTCTACGATCTAGAGCACAACATCCGCGACGGGCTGCACATCGCCTCGCTCTCGGGCGCAGCGCTGGCCGTCATCGCCGGCCTCGGGGGGCTGCGCGACGACGGCGAGATGCCCTCCTTCTCACCTCGGCTCCCCGCAGCACTCTCCCGGGTGGCATTCCACGTGACGTTTGCCGGAAACACCCTTCACGTCGAGCTCACTCCGGAGGGGGCGTCCTATACGTCGCGAGAAGAGGGCGCTGCTCTGCGCTTTCTCTACGACGGCGAGCCGGTAGAACTTCAGCCCGGAGCGACCGTCGTCAGGCCCATGCCCCTTGTCGAGCCACTCGCCACGCCGGAGCAGCCATCGGGCCGAGCGCCGGCGTCCTGGTCGAGGCGCGGCGGCGCCCCCGACGACTAGGACTGACCGTTCCCCGGACGGGAATGACGCCGAATCGATCTCGAACGGCCCCTGCGCGGACGGCCAGGGGCGGACTCGGGACGTCATGCCTCATTCCGGCCTTCTCTCCGCTCATGTCTTTGGTTGTGTCGTATCTCGAAGAGGCACCAACGCAAGGCACCACGACAAGGAGGAGTGGCGAAGAGAATAGGGAGAACATGCCGATGGGCTGGGCAAAAGCGTGGTGCACCTAAGCGGACAACTCTCGAACCTTCGTCACGAACTGAAACGACTGTTTGAGTCTCAGCAAGACGCCTAGCGGGAGTTTCCCCGCTAGCTCTGCGCTGAGTGGTGTTTGTGCTGCTCAGGGGTGTTTTCGGTGTTGTTGGGTGTAGTACCTAAGTGGGCCCTGTGACGGCGGGGTCAGCGCGTCGGTGCGTAGCGCTGGATGTTGAACAGCTCGGCCAGGCGGCGCTGGGTCGGGGTCATGTCGGTGAGCATGCGGCGGGCGCGGGGCGACGCGTTAGAGCATGAGAGACGGAGTGTCCAATGCTGTGGATTCATCATCCACACGGCTGGCGTCATCCTGCTCTGGGTGGGAGACTCCCTCAAAGCGGACCGAGCAACAGGACGACTGGCATACGTCCTGACGGCGCCAGAAGTGTGCGAGATGCCGCCGAAGAAGGCCGCTCGTCAGTCCAGATCGGCCGGAAGGATATCGTATGGCCGCCGAGCCGCAATGGAAGTGCAAGACCGCGCAGGAGTCGCGACGGCCGGTCTTCGTCGCCGCCCTCGTGGTCATCGCCGGCCAGGCATGGGTCGCGCACAGTTTGCACCTTCGTCCCTTCTGGATATTCCCGCTGATCTCGACAGTGCTGCTGGCGGCCTCCATCGCGGCGTACGAGGGTCGCGACGAGCCGGGGCTGGTGGCAAGAATCCTGTCGCATGCGCTCAGCACGGTGCTCGTTTTCGCCAATGCGGTGAGCCTGGTGATGCTCGTTCGGGGGGTCTTTCTGGGCTCGACTCTCAGGCCAAGCGGACTCCTCTTTGCTGGCCTCGCTCTCTGGCTGGTTAACCTCGCGGTCTTCGCGCTGCTCTACTGGGAACTTGACGGAGGGGGGCCGGAGGCGCGCGCCGACGGCTACAGGGATCACACTACCCCGACCTCGTCTTCCCGCAGCAGCAAGCCGACCAGCAGGGGCTCGCCTCAGCGACGTGGAAGCCGAGCTTCTACGACTACGTCTACGTCTCGCTCACAAGCTCCATCGCCTTCTCGCCCACGGATGCGATGCCGTACTCGAGGTGGGCAAAGCTCGCAATGGGCGCTGAGAACGTGCTTTCGATCGCAACCCTGGCCGTGATCGTCGCGCGGGCAGTCAACATCGCTCGCTGATGTCGATGCCGCGTTCCACCATCACGGCGATCGCCTGGGGGGTACAGGTCGCGAGGCATGAGTTCGCTGGCCTCGACAGCGCGTCTGGCGAGGGCGCGCAAGAAGCTCTCCGCGTCTCAGGTCAAACTCTGGATTCCCGACCTTGAGCCCGATTTCGGACGGTGGGCAGACTCCGAGGCTCAGGTGATTGCGTCGTTCAGCGCATACGTAGACGGCGTACCTACTTCGTCTTGAGCGCCTTGTACTCGCCGAGGATGCCCAGCTCCTGATGGGTCAGCGACTTCTTGCGCGTGTCGACCATTCCCCGGCCGAAAGCATCGATTCTGCCCCAGCGTCCGGGAATGTTGAGGAGCTCAACACGGCCGATGCCCAGCGGCAGGACGGGGTCAACGACGAGGTTGTCGCCCACCGGCTCCAATCCGAGCATGGTTCGCAGGAGAAGCAGCGGCGCCCCGGTCGACCAGGCCTGCGGGCTGCATGAGGTGGGGTACCGGACGGGATACTTGGTGACCTCGCGGCGGTAGCCGCCAAACGCCTCGGGCAGTCGACCCGCAAAGAAATCGGCGGCGTCGAGCATCGCGGCGGCGACCGTGGGTGGCCCCGCTTCCTTGCGTTCCTCCGCGTGTGGGTGCGGGACGTAATCGAAGATGCCGGACATGGGTTTCCCTCCAGCCTCGGTCGAGCTGCGCAGATGTCGGACGTCGCTTGTTGTTCGCCCCCCTACACCGAGAAAGCCTGCTCAAGGCTGTCCGCGGGGGGAGCAGACCACGCAGCCGGGACGCAGAGGGCCATGGCCATCCGTTCCGAGACTGCCCCGGGCAAGCCTGCTGTCGAGCGAGCATGCGGTTCAGACGGGGCGCTTCCTTGCCGCTTCGCCCGTGCTTGGGGGCTCGCTCAGGGATGCAGACACGCGGGCTACAACCACGTCAGTCCGGGAGCGTAGCGCCCGCGAGAGCACGCGGTCGAGCTGGTTGTGCAGAACCCAGTGCCACGGCCGGTCCGGGATCACGAAGGGTATGAGGACCACGATCTGGTCGGTGCGCTCCTGCCGCAAGTCGTCGATGAACTCGACGATCGGCCGAACGACGGACGCATAGGGCGTGTGCAGCACCTGCAGAGGCACGCCGGGATCCCAGCGGCGCCACTCACGTTCGAGCTCCACGATCCTGGTGCCGTGCCCGAGGGCGCCGCCACGTTCCCCTAGGCGCCCCGCGGGCAGCCCTTCGTCGCCCTCGTCATCGAAGGCCACGGTGACGGCGATGACCTCCTGCCCCAATGACTCCGCCTCAGCGATGGCCTGCGCCGTAAGCCGTGAGACGTCGGCGACGGGCACGATCACGAGAGTCGGCCTGCCCTGCGGGACGGCCGGGACCTCCCCCAAAGCCAGGCGCGCCTTCTCCCGACCGTAGTACGCGCTGATCCGCGTGAACAGCAGGATGAAGAGCGGTATCGCGATGACCACGACCCAGGCGCCGCCCGTGAACTTGGTGACCAGGAAGATGACGGTGCAGACGCCGGTCACCACGGCGCCCACGGCGTTCAGCGCCGCCCGCCGCTGCCAGCCCGCGGGCCGCTCGCGCCGCCAGTGCACCACGAGCCCGGCCTGGGAGAGCGTGAAGCCGATGAAGACGCCGATGGCGAACAGCGGGATCAAGGCGTTGGTATCGCCGTTGACAGCGATCAGCAGCGCACCGGCCATGATCGCGAGAGCCCAGATGCCGTTGCCGAAGACGAGGCGGTCTCCGCGCAGCGCGAAGAGGTGCGGCAGGTAGTTGTCGCGCGCCAGCAGGCTGCCGAGAACGGGCAGCCCGCCAAAGGAGGTATTGGCAGCCAGCGCCAGCGTCACCGTGATGGTCACCGACATCACGTAGTAGGCCCAGCCGCGCCCCACAGACGCGGCGATCACCTGACTGAGCACCGTCTGACCCACGCGCGGTTCGATGTGGAAGCGCACGACCAGCACGGCGATGCCCAGCAGCATCGCGCCGAGGAACACGCCGAGGAGTAGCTCGGTACGCTTGGCGCGCGCCGCCCGCGGCTTCTTGAAGAGCGGGACACCGTTGGCGATGGCCTCCACCCCGGTCAGAGCGCTGCAGCCGGAGGCAAAAGCGCGCAACACGAGGAACACGCCGAGAGCCTCGAGGCCGGTGGTGGCCACGACCGGCCGGCCCGGCTGCGGCGCATGTGCCGCGAGCGGATGCACGAGGCCCACGGCCAAGACGGCGAGAAGCCCGACGATGAACAGCACGGTGGGAAGCAGGAACGCCCGGGCGCCCTCGGCCACACCCCGCAAGTTGAGGATCGTGATGAGGGCAAGGATCCCAAGACAGAGTGGCACGGTGAGCGGTCTCAGGCCGGGGAAGGCGGAGGTCAAGGCGGCGACGCCGGCGGCGATCGACACTGCGACGGTCAGCGTGTAGTCGACGATGAGCGCGGCGCCGGCGAGCAGGCTCACGCCGCGCGGGAAGTTGTCCTTGGTGACCGCGTAGGCGCCGCCGCCGCCCGGGTAGGCGCCGATCACCTGGCGATACGACACGACCAGGATCGCCAGCAGCACCACGATGGCGACGGTGATCGGCAGCATAGCCCCCAGGACGGCGACTCCCGCCCCGGCGAGGACGATGAGGATGGCCTCAGGCCCGTAGGCGACCGAGGTCAGGGCATCGAGGGACAGCGCCGAGAGGCCCTCGACGGAGCCGATCTCCTCCTTGGCCGACTCGGCGAACCGCAGCGGCCGGCCGATGAGCACGCGCCACACCGAAGACGGGGTGCTGCGTGGCGGCGACGGTGACGGCGTGCGCGGGCTGCGGTCGCGCCCGTCTCGGGAGGGGCGTTTCATCGGGTTTCCGGCTGGCTGGTCATTCAATGGGACTGCACCTCGGCACATCGCGTGCGGTCTTGCCGGCCCCCATGGCATTCCCCGCGGCTTCGCGGCACGCCCCGCGATACTGCCACGGTAGTCGGGCTCTGGAGGCCGCCCTACCCCGAAAGGCTCTGCGATGCAGGCCCGAACCGCTTGCTGCGAGCGAACGCGACGGCCACCTCGCCTCTGAGAGTATATGGCGTCTTCACGGAGGTGGCCGATGCCGGTCTACCTCATCTGCGAAGAGTGTAGGCACAAGTTCAGCCTGGCTGCGCGCGCACCCCTGCAAGACCCCTTCTGTCGCTTGGATTCTACAGGCTGGTCGCGCGGAACGCCGAGCCTGCCGGAGAGCCGCCTCGCTGACACAGGTCTCGATGACGTGTCTGGCCCACGGAACAAGTAACCGTTCAGTCGGTCCCCCGCTGAATCAGGTGAGCAGCGGGATGGGGTCGCCGCGAATCTTGGCGGCGAGCACCTCGCTGAGGTAGGCAAAGAGCGGAACAACGCCATGTGCAGGCACTCTCTGGCCTGCGCCGACAGAGGGCCGCCGCAGCCAGCGCCAGCACTGGCACGACCAATCGCCCACGCTATGGGCGACAGGTCAGGTGCACGCTCGGGGGGCCGGAGGCCAGACCAGCCTCCTGGCGAACGAGCCGGCGGCTTGCCCCGTCTCTCCAGACGTAAGCTGGCAGAGCCAGCGCCGTAAGCTCACAAGCTTCGAGCTACGCAAGGAGGGGGAGCCCGACGTCACCAAAGAACGCCCATCTTGCTGCGGCCGTGCTGGCGGTCCTTGCGCTGACGCTCGCAGCGTGCGGCGGGAGCGCGACGAAGCCCTCTCCGGCGCCCGGCCGCGTCACCGAACTTCAGACGCGGCACACCAGTTGCAGGGTCCAGCCCGGGCCCTAAGCGCCAACCAGCGGACAAGAGAACACG
>Ga0066798_10001281_pt1 | contig 11108 bp, 10 predicted proteins | sample PersoiDNA2013203_FD_70961 | JGI IMG/M metagenome (GOLD analysis project Ga0066798, IMG submission 70961) | Permafrost soil microbial communities from the Arctic, to analyse light accelerated degradation of dissolved organic matter (DOM) -... | ecosystem: Environmental > Terrestrial > Soil >...
GATCGCACCGACGCTGGAGGCGCTGGCCGACTTGCCGGTACTGGTGGTGGCAGCGACCGGCAGCACGGCTGTGCCGGATCATGTCCCCGCCAATGCACGGGTGGCTAAATTTGTGCCCTTCGTCGACCTGTTGCCGCATACCAGCATCCTGGTCAGCAATGGCGGTTATGCCGGCACCCAGCAAGCGCTGAGCTTTGGCGTGCCGATGGTGCTGGCCGGCGAAACCGAAGACAAGATCGAGGGCAATGCACGCACCGCCCACACGGGCGCCGCGATCAACCTGAAGACCCAGCGTCCGACGGTGGCGGCGATTCGGGAAGCCGTGCAGCAAATCCTGGCAACAACGAGCTACCGTCAGAACGCACAGCGGCTGCAGGCGGAATATGCCCAGCTCGATCCGTATACGAGCATTGCAGACAGCATCGTGCAATTCGATAGGCAATAACCCGGCACGCAGCCATTCGGACTGGCGCCTACCTTTGCGGTGCGCGCCATCCTTATAAGATACGGTACAGCGCCACCGGCCCATGCTGGTACACCAGCGCAAACGATTTGTCGAAATCAGCCTGGGCCGTGATATCCGGCCAGCGCCCTACATTGACCAGCATGCTGTCGTTGCCGCGCTCGCGCAAGGCTGTGGCCAGCGCCGATGGCGCAAGCGTGACAAAGTCGCGATAGCGTCCCGGTCCAAAATGGTCGCCGCCCGTACCCGGAGGCGCGTAATACAGCACGCCTTCGAGGCCGAACTGGTAAGTTTGCCGCATCGGATGCTGGCGCAAGTAGGCCAGCACGGAATAGCCAGTGATACGCTGTTCCAGGATCGCCTCGCGCGCTACCGGCGTCGGCGCGATCAAGTCCCAGTTCTCCGCCCATCTTTTGGCGATACTCGGCGCCAGGGCCAGCACGGCCAGCAGCATCAGCGGGGCCGCCGCGCGGCGCAGCAGCCCGGCCTTGGCTGGTAGCCGCTGGCCGATTTTCTCCAGCCCGGTCATGAACAAATAGCGCCACACGGCTGCAGAGAGCAAGGCAAGGATAGGGAAATACGGCATCAGATAACGCGCGTAATGCGACGTCAGATACCATGCCACCATCGCGTATACGCTGAGCAGCATGGCCGGGCGTGCCCCTGGAATTTGCCGCACGCTGGCGATAAACGGCGCGAGCAGCGCCGGCCAGAGGATGACGTTCGGCCAGTTCGACTGCGCCTTGAGGTCGGCGAATTGATCGCTGTAATCGGCCAGGTTCCAATCCGTAAAGCCAAACAGCTTGCCGCCGATAGGTGCGAAAGGGTCGCCAGTCATCAGGTAATTCCGGGCGTACCAATAGGCGCATGGCAACAGAAGACTGGCGCTGGCCAGCAACCAGACGCGCGGCTTGCGGGTGCGCAGCAAAAGCGCGATGGCCAGCGGCAGCAGCACCGTCAGCGACTGGTATTTGGCGCCTACCGCAATACCGAACAGGAATGCGGCACTGGCCAGCCAGCCAGCATCGCGCGGCTGCTCCGTCCAGCGCAAAAAGCCCACGCAGCCGGCAAACATGAAGGCAGTAACGCTGAGGTCTATCATGGCGCTGTCATATTCCCAGCGCGTCAGTACCAGGAAGATGATGGTAGCCAGGCAAGCCAGGCCAACACCGCCATGGCGCTTGCCGGTCTGGTACAGCAGCAAGGTGGCGAGCCATCCGGCCAGCGCGTTGAACATATGCGGCATCACATCGTCGTACACCAGCATGCCGCCGGCAAACAACACATCGACATTGTAGGGAAACCAGGGATAGCGCAGCCAGGTGTTGACCGTGAGCTTGCCATTGAGCACCCACTGTTCGGCGTGCGGCAGGTGGTACATCACTTCATCCCAGGCCAGTGGCGGGCCCAGCGGAGCGATCAGCGTGGGCAACAGCAGCAGTGCAATGATCAGGCCGGCGCCACGCAAGGGCCAGCTTGCAGCACGCCAGCGCTGGCCCCATGACGGCCAGGCGAACGGGCGCAGCGCATACAGTTGCAGCAAGCCGATCAGCACGCCCGGCGCCACGATGCCGATCACCGCCGCCAGGCGCAATTGGCCCGCAATCGCCAGCCATTGCAAGAAACAGATCAGGACACCGCTACCCAGGATAGCGCTGTAAGTGTGCAGGAAAGGTGTGTCCGACGCCGCCGGAGCCGGCAGCGCGGAAGGCGATGCCAGCACCAGGCGCCGCATCAGCAAATGACCGTAACCCCAGCTCGACAACAGGAAGACCAGCAGCGTCAGATAATGCAGCGCGGAATAGGCGATTTTGTCCGTCATTGAGGCGCCATAATAAGCTGAGTCATCATATAGTTAGCAAGGTTTTAAAATAATCAATTACAATTATTGGTGATGCATATCATCGCGTCAAGCGCGGTACAGAGTTGATCCCCCGCGGGGCCGGCGTGACCACGATGCGACCAGGCCAATAGCAGTCCCAAAAGGAATATCTGAATGATCCCCCAGCAGCAAATCGCAGTATTAATCCCTTGCTACAACGAAGAAGTCGCCATCGGCGCAGTGATCCGCGATTTCAGGGCGGCACTGCCTGGCGCCACCATTCATGTGTACGATAATAATTCCAGCGACCGCACCATCGCCATCGCCGAAGAACATGGCGCAGTGGTCCATCGGGTGCCGCTGCAAGGCAAAGGCAATGTGGTACGGCGCATGTTTGCCGACATCGAGGCAGACGCCTATGTGCTGGTCGACGGCGACGACACCTATTGCGCCGCGAGCGCCCCCGCCATGCTGCACAGCCTGTTCGCCAATCAACTCGACATGGTGGTGGCGCGCCGCGTCACCGACGAAGCTGCGGCCTATCGCGCCGGACACCGCTTCGGCAACTGGCTGCTGACAGAGTGCGTGGCGCGCCTGTTCGGCCGCTCCTTCAATGACATCCTGTCAGGCTACAGGGTATTTTCGCGGCGCTACGTGAAGTCATTCCCGGCCCTCGCCAACGGTTTTGAAATCGAGACCGAGCTGACGGTGCACGCGCTGGAACTGCGCATGTCGGTCGATGAAATCGCCTCCCCATACAAATCGCGGCCGCCCGGCTCGCACAGCAAACTGAACACCTATCGCGACGGCGCGCGCATCCTGTCGATGATAGTCAAGCTATTCCGTACCGAGCGTCCGCTCATGTTCTTCGGCGGCATCGCCGCGCTGCTGGCGGTACTGGCGGCCTTGCTGGCCCTGCCCTTGTTCATCACTTACGCGGAAACAGGCCTGGTGCCACGTTTCCCGACCGCCGTGCTGGTGACAGGCATGGGCATCACGGCGGCGCTGTCGGCCGCCTGCGGACTGATACTCGATACCGTCACCCGTGGACGCCAGGAAATCAAGCGCCTGATCTACCTGCAAATTGCACCACCGCGTCAGCAGCAATGAAGCAATTCCTGCGCTTTTGCCTGGTCGGTACGCTGGGCTTCGTCGTCGATGCCGGCGTGCTGCAATTGCTGCTGCTGACCGTTACCACAAACCCCTACACGGCCCGCATTTTCTCGTTTCTGGCGGCCGCCAGCGTCACCTGGATCTGCAACCGGAGCTACACCTTCCGCACCGCCGCCCCCGCCAGCCGCGCCGAATGGCTGCGCTACGTGGGACTGATGACACTGGGCGCACTGGTCAACTACACGGTGTACGCCCTGTGCATCGCCACCTTATCCTACGCGCGGGCACAGCCCTGGAGCGCCGTGGCGGCCGGTTCCGTGACAGCCTTGGGGATTAATTTCATCCTGTCCAGGCTGCTGTTGCGGCCGGCATCGGCCAGCCACTGAGGCATAGGGCGATACAATACTGTTTAGAGCGCATACTCCTCATGAGCATGGCAGAAATAGGCTGCCGGTAACACGTGAATCAAACCATGCTTTTACTTTTTCCTTAAAATACAAGCACTGCCTGCCATGCTGATTTTCAGGGAGGCTACAGGTGTAATTACGCTGCAAACTCACTGTTGAAAGGTCTTGCCATGCCCTTAGTCAGAATCAATATCAGCCAGGACGCCACACCCGAACAGCTCAGTACTATCAGCGACGTCATCTATGACGCCCTGGTCAGTGTCGCCAATGTGCCGGTGCACGACAAGTTCCAGATCATCACGCGGCATGCGGCCGATGAACTGGTGTATCCGGAGGCAGGTTATCTGGGCGTCGACTACTCCCCCGGCATCGTGTTTATCCAGATCACGTGGAATCTGGGCCGCACCATCGAGGTCAAACGTGCCTTGTACAAGGCAATTGCGGAAGGCATCCATCTGAAGGCAGGGCTGCGCATCCAGGATGTATGGATCAGTCTGCTTGAAGTGCCGCGCGAAAATTGGTCTTTCGGCAATGGCGAGATGCAGTATGTGCCGTTGCCGTAAAGGCTAGCTGGCGCAGACTGCCTGATCGGAGTCCAGCGCAAAGCAGGCACGTCTACCTGCCGTTGAGCTGCAGGCCGCAATTGTTTGCCTTGCCTGCTCTAGCTTGCCACTGGTCGCCTGGGCAAGGAAATGGTGAAAATACAGCCCACTTCCGGAACATTGTGGACGCTGAGATTGCCACCGCTGGCCACCACACTTTGCTTCGCTATCGTGAGCCCCAGGCCAGCGCCGGTCCTGTTTTTTCCACTCTGGGAGAATGGCAAGAACATGGACTGTTCCGCGCCCGGCGGCAAGCCGCCACAATGGTCCGTCACGTCTATCCGTATCTGATCGGCAGACGCGTAAGCGCTGAGCACAACCTCAGTATGCTGCTGGGTAAATTTGAACGCGTTTTGTAAAATGTTTGCTAATGCGGCCAGCAGCAAGGGCCGATTGCCCGTAATCTGCAGATCGGCATCGACAGGCAGCACTTTGAACTTGCAAGCTGATTTTTCAGCTGATAACTCCGCAGACGCCTGCGCTTCTGCAATAAATGTAGACAAGGCAAAAGACACTAAATCACCCTCTCTGCGCCCTATTTCCTTGATATCGTCCAGGGAGCTATCGATCAACTTGCTTAAGTTAAAGATACTTTTCTCAAGTATTGTTCCCGTCGCGCCCGATAAATTCAAGTTACCCACTTTTGCGGCAGTAAATGCCAATGCAGTCGTACCTAACAGATTGCGCAGTTCATGAACAAAGTATCCCAGGCGTTCATTGTTATCTTTTGCCAGCTTGGCCGCCGCAACGGAATCTCGCTGATAGCTGAATTCTGTCACAGCATCCGCGATCGCATTATCCAGGCAGCGATTCAAGGTCCGGAATTCATCGACTTGAAAAGGTGCATCACGCTCGATGGCAAGATCCGTAATTGCCTGGCATAAATCTCCATAATCATGGACAACCTGATCGACGGAAAAACCCAGCGCCAGCAACTCCCTGCCATGCTGTGCAGCGGAGATACCCATTTCCGACAGCGCCAGGCCACCGCCCGCTGGGCCTGAAATGGTGCGGCTTTCCATCGGCGTCGACGTACGCTCGATTGCCAGCGTCCTGATCAACTGATCCAGGAACATCGGCACCCCATTCTGCAGTTGCGCCTCTGAGGCGCTCCGCCCGGGACGAAGGGCCACTTTTTCCCGGCAGCGCGTAGCTAAATCCGTGCGATTATTAATCAGGAATTCGTACATCATGGCGTGATCCTATGGGCATCGGCTGATACCATCAGCCTGATGCCGGGGAAGCACCACAGCCCTGATTCATATTAGCACCCATTGCAAAAAAAATATTTTCAGTTACAAATCTCCCGTTTTCACTGAGTACCGCATGGCGGGCAGGCGAAGGCAGCAGAAGCGCAAACGATCATGAGCCTGCGAAGCGGACGTCGCGACGCAGGTGCAAAGATTGTGGGCTAGCAAGCACAGCATTGCGTCGCTGACGAAGTTTAGAAAGAAGAAAAATGTATCGGAACCGGGCCTGATGGCAATGGAATCGCCGTCTATGGCAAACGGCCCGATCGACGTTGCGATCAGGCCGCCAAAGCCTTAGATCAGCACCATCTCGTTTGGAAGGGATAGATAGTCACCTTAGACAGCGGCTACCGGATAATCCGTATAACCATGTTCCCCGGAGGAATAAAAGGTCGCCGGATCGACTGCCTGCAATGCCGTGCCCAGCGCGAATCTGCGCGGCAAGTCTGGATTCGAGATAAAGGGGCGGCCAAACGCAACCGCATCCACCTGATTGCTTGCCAGCGCCAATGCCGCGCCTTCCCGGTCGAATTCACCTGCGGCGATAATCTTGCCGCTGAAATGGCGCCGCCACTGACTCAAGGCGATACCATCGCCGGCGCCTTGCTGCCGGTCTTCCGGGCTGACACGGGTCAAGTGAATATAGGCCAGCGCGCGGCGGTCCAGTTCTTCCAGCAAGCGCCCGAAGGTAGCCAGGCCATCCGGATCGGCTGCGCCATTGACGGGTGCGCTCGGCGACAGGCGGATGCCTACCCTGCCCGGCCCCCACACGGCGATCGCGGCATCGACAATGTCCAAGGTCAGCCGCAAGCGGTTCTCGATCGGGCCGCCATACTGATCGCTACGCGCATTGCTGCCAGGCCGTAGAAAACGGTCCAGCAGGAAGCCGTTGCCATTATGAATTTCGATACCGTCAAAACCGCAGGCTTTTGCCGCCGCGGCTGCCGTCGCGAAGGCAGTGATCATGGCCGCGATGTCTTGCTGATGCAGGTCTTGCGGCATCAAAGGACTGCCCATGGCCCAGCCAAAAGGCCGCGTACCGTCCGGGTCGTAACGCGCCTTGCCGATGGTCGACAGTTGCGCCACGATACGGCCCTGTTCGCCATGCACCGCCGCCACGACCTGTGACCAGCCCTGCTGCTGTTCCGGCGTCCAGATCGCCGGCAAGGCGGGATATCCGTCGCCATACGGCGCCACCATGATCGATTCGCTGATGATCAGGCCAGCACTGGCGCGCTGCGCGTAATAGCGGGCCGTCAACTCACCCGGCGACAAATCCGCCCCCACGCGCAAGCGCGACATCGGCGCCATGACGATACGGTTCGGCAGGCGCAGCGCGCCCAGTTCCAGCGGATCAAACAAGGCCGGCGACTTGTTGCTTGATTCAGACATAGTTCCCCCCTAAAGGTATCAATAGAAAGTACATTATACTTTTAAATGATACTTTTATTGATACACTTATGACTGCCGCCACTGGCCGCCCCGAATACGGGTATCATCGCTGTTTTCAATAGGATAATGGCATGGTCGACCTCCGCTTTTCGAGCGCACTGCAAATCATGCTCAGCGTGGCGAATGCGGCACAGCTGGGTGTAGACATCGTCTCATCGGCCCAACTGGCGGTCGGCCTGAACTCGAACCCCTCGTTCGTGCGCAAATTGCTGGTGCCGCTGGCCCAGGCTGGCTTGCTCAGCTCCATCAAGGGCAAGTTTGGCGGCGTCACGCTGGGCAAAGCACCGGCGCAGATTACCCTGGCCGATATCTACCTCGCCATCAACCCAGCCAGGAAACTGTTCGCCAGCCGCGAAGACATTCCCCACCGCTGCTTCGTCACCGCCAATATGGACCGCATTTTTGAGGATGTCAGCGCCCGCTCGCAGGCGGCGGTGCTGGGGGTGTTGGGAGAACTGACTCTGGAGGGGTATTTGCGGGAGTATGCGGTCAGCAATTAGTTCGATGCGATGAGATCATGGGCCGTGCCCCCTCCATGAAGGAACACGGCCCAAATCCGGGCTGATGATGGAAACAGCGCCGGCTTACTTGTCCGTCACCATAAAGTCGCCGAACGCTTTCAACTGCTCGCCCACCTCCGCCCTGTCGCCCACCACGATGACAGACTGCCTCTCTGGTGCGAAATACTTCTTGCCGATTGCCCTTACTTGCTCTGCCGTCACGTTCTGGATCATGGGCACGTACTGGCCCAGGAATTCGGGCGGCAGGCCGATCAGCCAGTTGCTGGCCAAGGTATTGGCCACCGAGCGCTGCAGCTGGTTTCTGATCAAATAGCTGCCTGCCACGAAGCGCTTGTTCATCTGCATTTCCGCCTCTGGCACCAGCTCGGTACCGATCTTGCGGTATTCGCTGAAAAACTCTGTCAAGGCCGCACCGGATACCACATTGCGCACGTCGGCGACAGCGATAATCACGCCGCCATTGCGATACGTACGCGCAGCTGCTGCGGCGCCATATGTATAGCCCTTTTCTTCGCGCAGCTTGAGGTTGACCCGGCTGCTGGAGCTTCCCCCCATAATCGTGCTGGTCAGACGCATCGGCGCCAGCTCGGACGCGCTGGCTGCAATACCGGGACTGCCGAGACGTATCGTCGATTGCACGCTGCCGCTACGTTCAAGCAAGACGCGCACCGGCTTGGCTGCCGTCGGTGCCGGCACGGTATCGGCCAGTGCCGCAGCTTGCACCTTCCAGTCGCCGAAGGCCTTTTGCGCCAGCTGCAGCGCGTCTGCCTCCGTGATGGGACCGGTGATCACCAGCAGGCTATGATCAGGGCGGAAACGCTGCGCATGTTCAGCGCGCAGCATCGCTACGCTAGCCGAGTCTATCGCTGCCACCGTGGGATCTGTCTGTCCATACGGATGGTCGCCATAGACGGCCTTGGCAAGTGCGCGATCGGCGCGGAATTCAGGCGTGGCTTCCCTTACCTTCAGCGACTGCAGCGCATTGGCTTTCGCCAGCGCGACTTCCTTCTCCGGGAAGGTAGGCTGGCGGGCAATGTCCGCCAGCAAATCGAGCATCGGCCCAGCTTGCGAGGCAAGCGCATTGGCCGATATCACAATGCCATCCGGTACAGCAGTACCAGCAACCGAGCCGCCCATGCCCTGCGCCGCTTCGGCGATGCCGCGCGAGTCGCGCCTGGCCGTGCCTTCATTGAGCAAGCCGGCCAGCAGGCTGGCAAATCCCGGGTGCTGCGAGTCGTCGGCAGCGTAACCGGCGCCACGCACGGCCAGCACGAAATCCACGCGCGGCAAGCCGCTACGCGGAAGCAACCATATTTGCAAGCCGTTCGCCAGCGTCTGCTTGCCGATATACGGCGCTGGGATAGCTTTGTCCTGACCGAAAGCCGGCATGTCGGCGGGCGTCTTCAGGTTCCCGGCATAAGCCATCGGCGTCAATAACAGGGAAATTGCAATTGTCAGCATCAGCTTTTTCATCGGTACGCTCCTCATTGCTGGCCGCCAGCTGGCGGGATGGCTGCCGCAACTTTGGCGACAGGCTTGCGGTCGATCACCGTTCGGTTGCCTACAGTCAGGTAAGTGGCTGCTGTGCGCTTGATATCATCCGACGTGACAGCATCGATCCAGGCCGGGATCTGGTTGACTACATTGGCATCGCCCCACACGGTTTGCAATCTCGCTAGCGTCTCGGCGCGGTTGACGAAGCTTTCCAGCTTGTTGTTCCAGTCAGCCAGCAAGCGCGTTTTCACCCGTTTGAGGGTGGCATCGTCGACGCCGTCCCTGGCTACATGCCCGATATCGTCATCCATCGCGGCCAGCAGTGCATCGGCGCTACTACCTGGCTTGTAGACGGCGAAGATGACGAATAGCGTCGGGCCATCATATTCCCATGGCGTGGCGATACCATAGAGCGTATCGAGACTGAGCGCGATTTCGCGGCCCTTGACCATGCCCTGATAAAACATCGAGGCATCGCCACCGGCCAGTACTTCCCCCAGCACCACCATCGCGGCCTGGTCGCGGCTGGCGCGCGGCGGCATCTTCCAGGCTGCGACGATCGCCGGCGCCTTGGCCAGCGCATCGTTTTGTTCGATACGTTTTTCAGCCGTGTTGAGCGGCTCACTGAAATCTGAGCCGGCAGGCGTAGCGCGCTTGGGTATCGCGGCAAAATACTTCTTCGCCAATCCGATACCCTGGGCCGGCGTCACGTCGCCGGAAATCGCCAGTACCGCGTTGTTCGGACCATAGTAGTCCCGATGAAAGGCACGCACATCGTCCAGGCTGGCGCCTTCAAGGTCTTCGAAACTGCCATAGCCATCATGGTTGTTCTCCCATTTCTGGAATGCATGCTGCGCGATATCCACCCACATGAAAGCGCCGTATGGCTGGTTTTTCACGTTGACGCGAATCTCTTCCTTGACCACATCCTGCTGGTTCTTCAAGGACTTGGCGTTGAAGTCCAGTGTCTTCATGCGGTCGGCCTCGAGCCATAACACCGATTCGAGCGCCGACACCGGTACCGTTTCGATGTAACTGGTAAAGTCAGCGCGGGTCCAGCCATTATTCTCGCCACCGCCGCCGGTAATAGTTTGGTCAAACACCCCCTTGGGCGCATTCGGCGTGCCCTGGAACATCAGGTGCTCGAACAGATGTGCAAAACCGGCGCGGTTACGGGGTTCAAGCCGCATGCCGACGCGGTAAACCACGCTGACGCCGACGGTGGGTGAACTGTGATCCTCGGAAATAACGACGGTCAAGCCGTTGTCCAGCTTTTCGACCTTGACCGGCAGGGTCCACTGATCGGCTCCCGCAGCGAAAGCAGACAATGATAAGGAAAAGCCCAGCAATAAAGTGGGGATGAAGCGTTTGCGCATAGTGACCTCAAGGTGACAATAGACTAGGGAAGCATGCTTCAGCATTGATAGCGGTTGGCTATCAATCAATAGCTAGTGGCTTAATTATTATGGGTTAAATTGTGGGCCGGCCGTTGATGAGGCCAGCCATGCAATATCCAGGACAGAAGATAAGCAAGAAGGCAACATGGCGCGAGCGCGCTGCGATGAACTGCGCTTTTAGGGGGCTAGGGGAGGAAAGCGGGGGGATGGGCGGTTGCGGGGTATAGTCTGGGTGGCGCCGCCTGACCGCTCTCTGATGCGCCTGGATACGGCTCCGCCTGGAATAAGCCAGTTTGTACGGCCAGCTTTTGCGCGAGGGGCCGAACGTCATAGCGTTCGGGAGAAGCTTGTGTCTGGATGACAGCTATCACCCGATGCTTGGCTACCGCCAGTTGCGGCGGCAGCGTCCGACTCCAGGCCGTTGATAGCGACTTCGGCGCCATGCTGGAAGTAAAAATCGCCAGGCCGCAGCGATTCGGCGTAGACATTGATTTCCTCTATCTATATGGCGTCCGCATCGGCTGCCAGCTGGGCTGCCAGCGTGGACATTGCCGGTACGGTATATCAGGCGCCACTCTTCATGCATC
>Ga0066798_10001282_pt1 | contig 11105 bp, 6 predicted proteins | sample PersoiDNA2013203_FD_70961 | JGI IMG/M metagenome (GOLD analysis project Ga0066798, IMG submission 70961) | Permafrost soil microbial communities from the Arctic, to analyse light accelerated degradation of dissolved organic matter (DOM) -... | ecosystem: Environmental > Terrestrial > Soil >...
GTCCCACGTCGTTTTGTTTCCATGACCGCTACTTCATAAAAGATTGACGATCGCTCCCATGAAAATTTCCCGTACGCTTGCCTTACTGTTATTGTCTGCCGGATTGCTGGGCTCTGCCGCCACGCAAGCCCTGGCTGCCGCTGCCACTCCTGCTGCTAGCGCTACCAACACCGCTGCGGCGGCCGCTGCAGCCAGCGCCTACTTCCGCTTTCCCGCCATCCGTGGCGATACCGTGGTCTTCACGGCCGAGGGCGACCTGTGGAAAACCAGCGTGCGCGGCGGCCAGGCCGAGCGCCTGACTACGCATCCCGGCTATGAAACCAACGCGGCCATTTCGCGCGACGGCTTGTGGGTAGCGTTTTCCGCTTCCTATGAAGGCGCGCAGGAAGCGTATGTGATGCCGCTGGCCGGCGGTTTGCCGCGCCGTATATCCTTTGATAATGGCGGCGTGGTGGTGCTGGGCTGGACGGCGCAGGGCGAAGTCCTGGTCAGTACGCAAAACACGGACGGTCCTGCCTCGCGGCGCGTGGTAGCCGCCATCGATCCCGTGCAACAGACGCGGCGCGTATTCCCCGTGGCCGACGCGAATGACGCCGTGCTCGACGACGCCGGCAAGACCTTGTACTTCACGCGTTTCGGCCTGGCGGCAACCAACGACAATGTACGCAACTACCGTGGCGGCGCGCATGCGCAGCTGTGGCGCTATGAGCTCGACGGCAAGGCCGAGGCCGTGCCGCTGATCGCCGATGCGGCCGTGCGCGCAGGCAATAACAAGCGCCCCATGTGGTGGCAGGGCCGCGTGTATTACATCAGCGATGCGGGCGGCAGCGACAATCTGTGGAGCATGCTGCCCGATGGCTCCGACCGCCGCATGCTGACCAGCTACAAGGAGTGGGACGTGCGCAACGCCTCCCTGGGCGACGGCAAGATCGTCTACCAGCTGGGCGCCGACCTGCATGTGCTCGATCTGGCCGCGCCTGCCGCCGGTCCATCGCAGCCGCTGCCTATCAGCCTGGTCTCGGACTTCGACCAGCAGCGCGCGCGCCAGATCCGCTCGCCGCTCGATACCCTCTCCAGCGTGCAAATCTCTGGCAAGGATGAGCGCATCATCGTCACGGCACGCGGCCGTGTCAGCATTGCCGGCACGGGCAGCCAGCGCCGGGTCGATATCGCCATTCCGGAAGGTGCGCGGGCGCGTGACGCGGTTTTTTCCAGCGATGAAAAATCCGTGTTTGCGATTGTCGATACGACCGGCGAAAACGAAATCTGGAAATATGCAGCCGATGGTTCGGGGCCGGGCGAGCGCCTGACCACGCAGGGCGACAACCATCGCTGGAAACTGTATCCATCGCCGGACGGACGCTGGCTGGCGCACACGGACAAGAAAGGCCGCTTCTGGCTGCTGGACCTGGCTACCAAGGCCAATCTGCTGATCGATGACGCGGGCAAGGCTGGCGTGGACAAGCACGATGAAGTGTTATGGTCGCCCGACAGCCGCAACCTGGCCCTGGTGCGTCCGGCCAGCGATCAGCAGCGCGAGCAGATCGGCCTGTACAACCTGGCTTCCAAACAATTGCACTTCGTGACCAGCGACCGTTATATGTCTGGTTCGCCGGTGTTTTCGACTGACGGCCGCTGGCTGTACTTTCTGTCTGACCGCAATTTTAAATTGTCCAATGGTTCGCCATGGGGCGACCGCAATATGGGCCCCGTGTTTGACAAGCGCACGGGTGTGTATGCGCTGGCGCTGCAGCCGGGCAACCGTTTCCCCTTCCAGCCTGACGATGAGCTGAGCCGCCCTGGCGTCAAACCGGCCGAAACGGACGATGAAAAGGCCGCTGAGCAGGCTGCCGAAAAGGCGCTGGAAAAAGCCGGCGGCAAGACGGCGGCGAAGAAAGACCCCAAGGCCTTGCCTGACATCGTGTATGCGGGCCTGGCCGAGCGCTTGTACGAAGTGCCGCTGGCAGCGGGGAACTACACCGGCCTGGACGTCGATGACAAGCGGCTGTATTTCCTTGATCGCGACATGGGCGAGAACAAGGCCAGCCTGAAGACTCTGGCGATCGGTAATGCCGGTTCCAAGCCGGAACTGCTGGTGGCCGGTGTGCGCGATTTCGACCTGGCGCGCGACAAGAAGCATCTGTACTACCGCACGGCGGCGCCGAATGGTCCCGGCGACATGCTGGTGATCGAAGCGGGCGCCAAGCTGCCGTCCGACCTGTCGAAAGCCAAGGTCAAGATCGATGACTGGACCTTTATTTCCAATCCGCGCCTGGAATGGAAGCAGATGTTCAACGACGCCTGGCGCTTGCACCGCGATTTCCTGTTCGACGCCAAGATGCGCGGCGTGGACTGGAACGCTGCGCGCGCCCGGTATGCGCCGCTGGTGGACCGCGTGACGGACCGCGCCGAACTCAATGACGTGCTGGGCATGATGGTGGCCGAAGTGGGCGCCCTGCATTCGCAGATACGTCCCGGCGAATTGCGCCGCACGGAACAGGAAGGCACGCCGGCCGGCCTGGGCGCGGTATTGGTGAAAACGGCTGCCGGCTACAAGGTCGAGCATATCTATCGCAGCGAGCCGGAACTGCCCTCCGGGCGCGCACCGCTGGCGCGTCCCGAAGTGGATGTCAAGGAAGGCGACGTGATCACGGCCGTCAATGGCAAGGATGTATTGGCTGCGCGCGATATCAGCGATTTGCTGCTGAATCAGGCCGACAAGCAGGTACTGCTGCAGGTAAAACGGGGCAATGCCGCGCCGCGCGCCCTGATCGTCACACCGGTGAACATGGCCAGACAGACGGCGCTGCGCTATGGCGACTGGGAACTGAGCCGCGCAGAACAGGTGGCCAAAGCCTCGCAAGGGCGTATCGGTTATCTGCACCTGCGGGCCATGGTCGATAGCGACATCGCTTCGTTTGCGCGCGACTTTTACGCCAATATCAACCGCGATGGCCTGATCATCGACGTGCGCCGCAATAACGGCGGCAATATCGATAGCTGGGTGATAGAAAAACTGCTGCGCAAGGCCTGGGCTTACTGGGCGCCGCCTGGCGTGCAGCCATCGCCGAACATGCAAAACAGCTTCCGCGGCCACCTGGTGGTGCTGGTCGATGAGCTGACCTATTCCGATGGCGAGACCTTCGCTGCCGGCATCAAGGCTCTGGGCCTGGCGCCGCTGGTCGGTCAGCGCACTGCCGGCGCTGGCGTGTGGCTCAGCGACAATACGCGTTTGAGCGACAACGGCATGGCGCGCGTGGCCGAGAATGGCCAGTTCGGCATCGATGGGCAATGGCTGATCGAAGGCGTGGGCGTGGTGCCTGACGTAGTGGTGGAAAATCCGCCGCACGACACCTTCAATGGCGGCGACCGCCAGCTGGACGTGGCGCTGGATCTGCTGGCGAAAAAACTCAAGGACCAGCCGCTGCCGCGCTTCCAGCCGCAAGTGATCCCGGCTTTGAAATAAAGTTGGCACATGTTGGTCCCAAACGCCCGGGATATTTCCCGGGCGTTTTTTTTATCGCTACAGGGTGGTGATGGCCTTGAATTGCTGGACGCGCCGGCGCGACACTTCGACTAGCGCGCCATCTGCCAGATGCAGGTCCAGGCCTTCCGACGCGTTCGGTGCCACCCTGGCGATGTGGGCCAGGTTGACGATCTGGCGCCGGTTGGCGCGGAAGAAGTGTTGAGGGTCGAGCCGCTCTTCCAGCTGGCTCAGGGAGCGCAGCATCAAGGGCCGCTGCGCGGCGAAAAACACGCGCGTGTAATTGCCTTCCGATTCCAGCAAGCGGATCTCGTCGAGCGTGACAAACCAGCAGCGTTCCCCATCCTTGATAAAGACCTTGCGCGGCGCCGGCTTCAGCGTCGCCTGCACGCGCGCGCCGGCCCGCGCCAGTGCCGCCGCCAGGCGTGTGGCTTGCACCGGCTTTTGCAAATAATCGAGGGCGCTCACTTCAAACGCCTGTAGCGCATACTGGTCAAAGGCCGTGCAAAAGATCACGTCCGGCGCATCGTCGAGTGCGGCCAGCAAGTCGAAACCGGAAGCACCGGGCATTTGCACGTCGAGCAGCAGCAGGTCCGGCTGCAGTTTCGTAATCTGGGCGATGGCGTCGGCCGCGCTGGCCGCTTCGCCCACGATATCCACCTGCGGATGGACCGCCAGCAAGCGCCGCAGTTCAGCGCGCGCCAGGCGTTCATCGTCCACCAGCAGCACGGTGATTTTGCGCTCGTTCATCAAAGCTCCGGAAGTTGAATCGTGGCGTGTACCCAGCCTGCCTGTTCCAGCAATTCCAGGCTGGCGCTGTCGCCGCAGGCCAGCCGCAAGCGCTGGCGCGCATTGTGCAAGCCCACGCAGGTGGAGCCGGATGCACTGCGCAAGGCGCCTGTATTGGCTACGTCGATTTTTAGCGTGGCCGTGCCATCATCGCTGAGGGTACGCTGCGCCGTGATGCGGATGTCGCTGCCTTCATTGCTCGCCTCCACGCCATATTTGACGGCGTTTTCTACCAGTGTTTGCAAAGCCATCGGTGGCACGCGCACTTGGTCCAGGCCATCGGCGATATCGAAGGCCACCCGCAGGCGCGACTCAAAACGAAGCTGTTCGATAGCGAGGTAGGCGCGCACGGCTTCCAGTTCGGCCGCCAGTGGCACTGTCGCATGCTGGCCTGATTGCAGCGCATGGCGCATCAGGCCCGCCAGCTGGTCTATCATGTGCGCAGCCGCATCGCGGTCCTCGTAGATCAGCGCGCGCACGCTATTGAGGCTATTGAAGAAAAAATGCGGATTGACTTGCGCCTGCAGCGCGCGCAGTTCCGCTTCCCGCGCATGCAGCTGCAAAGCCAGCGTTTCCGCTTCCAGCCTGCTGCTGCGGCGCAGGGATAGTACGGTGAAATAAAACACGGTCCAGACAAAGAACACGGCAAACCAGAACAGCAGTGCGCCGGGCAGCCAGGCGACGCCATGCAGTACATCGGCTGGATACATGGTGTAAAAGGCCGCTGTGACGTTCATGGTCTGTATGGCTGCCAGCAGCGCCAGCGAGGGCAGGATGCGTTTCCAGCGCAGGCCATGCTGCGCCCATCCACGCCGGCGCAAAATGCCATGCCACAGGTGCGACAGCAGCAGTCCGCCCAGCGAAGCCCAGCAGGCGATGGTGACGATGATGCGTAGCTGTGATGAACCGCCGTACACGCTGTTGAACAGGGCCAGTCCAGCCCAGCCGGCCAGCTGGAACGTCCAGTACCAGTTGATGCGTGCCAGCAGGGGGGGCCGGTCGGCGGCAGCTGTCATGGTCTAGTTCAGGAACTGTTCGATGCGCTCGAACATCCAGTCGGGCTGGTCGTACATGATGAAGTGGCGCGCCGTGTCCGCCATCTCGATTTTTACGCCTGGCAGTTGCGCATACTGGCTGCGGAAGGTTTGCTCGATGGCTGCACGCGGCGCAAAATCCTTGTAGGCTATCCAGGTGCCCAGCACCAGCGTAGGCGAGGAAATGCGCGCCACGTCCTGGCGCAGGTCGGTGGCGATCAGGGTGCCCATCGCGTTGATCACGGTGTTTTTATCGGAACGCTGGCCCCAGCTGATGATGCGTTCCACGTCGGCCGGAGCGGTGGCCATGGTGCTGACGGTATGGCGCTGGCCGGCGGCAAAGCTGGCGCCATCCTGATTGCGCATGAAATCCTGCATCTGTTTTGCCGATTGCTGCAGCTGCTCTTTGCTGATGTTGCTCGATTGAGTAGCACCCAGTGCCGGCAGCGAGTCGACGATCACCAGCTTGCCCGTTTGTCGAGGATGATCGATGGCCAGTTTCAAGGCCAGGAAACCGCCCAGGCTATGGCCGATGATGGCCGGCTGGCCCAGCTTTTGCGCCACGATGTAGTCGCTCAGTTGCTGCTCTGTTTGCGCCAGTAAATCACCGGCGATGGGTGCTGCGCCGGCAAAGCCGGCCAAGGTCAGCACATGGCACTGGCGTTTGGTTTGCGGGCCGCACAAACGGGCCACGGTGGATTGCCACACTTCGCCCGACGAAGCCAGGCCGGGAATCAGAATAATCGGCTGGCCCTGGCCGGTGACGTCTACCGTGAACGCCGAAGGTGTGGCAGCCTGGCTGGCGCCTGCCAGCAGTACGCCAGCGAGCAAAGTCAGTGTCTGTATCGTTTTTTTCATGGGTGTTACCTCCTTGACCTTGATGCTAGTGCGGCACCTTGCATAGTGCCAGCGTGAAGGGATGAGTGGCGGCCGGCGAGGATGAACGGTGCTGTATCAGATCCATATGGCCTGGTCTTCCCCGTCTTCCGGAAGATAAGTCAGGTATTGCACCATGCGGGGAAACGCGCCGTGGTTGGCGCTGGCGCAATGGGGCAGCGCCTGGTGCCAGATGATGAAGTCGCCGGCCTGGCCTTCGACAGGTACGGGATGCAGATGGTCGATGGCCCACTCGCGCGGCGCCTGGCCGGGCGGCACGCTGGCCAGCCAGTCGCCCATACAGTGCTGGAAGCCGGGCACGCAGTGGAAAGCGCCATGGCTGGCGGGGCAGTCTGACAGATACAGCATGCCCTGCAGCTTGAATGGGATTGGCTGCTGCAGGCTGGTATCCCAGTGCAGCGGGCTACCCATGAAGCGGTAGTTGGCGGTTTCCGGTGGATTGAAGCTGGCCTTGTCGACCGATGGGTAGATGGCCTGCTTGCCGTACAGCTGCTGATACGCGCGGCGGATGCGCGTATTGTGCCGGTTGGCCGCCAGGGCCGGGTGGTCGTAAAACTGCAGCATCAATCCCCGCTTGCCCGGGTGCGCCTGGTACCACGATGCGCGGTCGGCCGGGCTGGCGTCCAGGAAGTCCCAGATGGCTGCCTGGGCAGCCAGGCACTGCGTTTGCGGCACGGCCTTGCGCAACACCAGATAGCCGTGTTCGTCCCAGAAGCACAGCTCGGTCTCGCTCAGCACGTCTTCATGCGGCAGCAGCGCTTCCGTCGGGAGCGTGCGCGTGCGCGCCGCTATCCAGCTGAGAAAAGCGTCTTCGGCCGGCTGCGCGTGAAACAGCAATTGCAGGGTCTCTTCCAGTGCAATGCCACGCGCATACAGCGCCCGGGCTTCCTGCCGGCTGTTGGCCGCCGTGCCGCCTTGCATGCAGCGTTGCCACAAGCCGTGCAGGATCACCTTGTCGTCCATGGGTCTCAGCCTGCGCGCAGCCGGCGCCAGAAGGTGGTGCGGCTCACGCCCATATATTGTGCGGCAGCGTCGTGGCGCCCACCGAAGCGGGCCAGTACTTCTGCGGCGCTTTCCTGTGGCGCAGGCGGCGCAGGAACGGTGGCAACTGGCGCTGGCGCCGCCGCGCTGGCCAGTTCGGGCGCCACTGTCAGCACGAAGCCCGGCGTCAGCGCCTGCAGTGGTTCGGCCGCCAAAAATAAGGCCAGGCGTTCGGCCAGGTTGCGCAGTTCGCGCACATTGCCGGGCCAGCTGTGGCGGCGCAGCAGCGGGGCGCAGGCGGTAATTTCCGCGTGCAGGTTGGGATGCGGGCGGGCGCCCAGCGCGGCAAGCGCATTTTTCAGCGACCATTCAAGCAGGCCGATGATGTCATTGGCCCGTTCGCGCAAGGCGGGCAAGTGCAAGCGCAGCACGGCCAGGCGGTAGAACAGGTCGGCGCGGAAGCGGCCTTCGCGGATACGCTGTTCCAGGTCGCAATGGGTGGCGCTGATAATGCGCACATTGATGGCGATAGGGCGCGTGCCGCCCACGCGCACCACTTCGCGCTCTTCCAGCACGCGTAGCAAGCGCGTTTGCAGGGCCAGCGGCATTTCGCCGATTTCATCGAGGAACAGGGTGCCGTGGTTGGCTGCTTCGAACAGGCCCGCATGGCCGCCGCGCCGCGCGCCCGTAAATGCGCCATCTTCATGGCCGAACAGTTCCGATTCCAGCAAGGACTCGGCGATGGCGCCGCAATTAATTGCCAGGAAAGGCCGATTGGCGCCCAGGCTGCGCGGGCTTTCGCGGTGGATCGCCTGCGCCACCAGCTCCTTGCCGCTGCCTGTCTCACCCTGGATCAGTACTGTCGCCGGCGAGCGTCCGAACAGCACCACCGACTGGCGCAGCGCCTCCATCGCTTCCGATTCGCCGCGCAGGTCGTGCAAGCCATGCTTGGCGCGCAAGGTGTCGGCCACGGCCACGCGGCGCCCGCGGTTCGATTCGAGCTGGGTCAATCTAGCCATTTCCAGCGCATCGTCAAAAGCGCGCCGTATCGATGCGGCCGAATACACGAAGACGGCGTCCAGGCCCGCCTCTTCGGCCAGGTCCGTCACCAGGCCTGCGCCGACGACGGCTTTTACGCCAGCCGCCTTCAGTTCATTGATCTGTGCGCGCGCATCTTCTTCGGTGGCGTAGGTGCGCTGGGCCAGCTCGAAACCGAAGGTGGCGGCAAATTCGCCCAGTTCCGGCATCGTGTCCTGGTAGGTCACCACCCCGATGTGCGGCGTGATGCGGCGTGCGCGCGCCAGCGCCTGCATCACGTCGTAGCCACTGGCCTTGGCGATGATGACAGGTAGCGACAGCCGCCCTTTCAGGTAGGCGCCGTTCGAACCGGCGGCGATCACGGCGTCGCAGCGCTCGGTGGCCATGCGCTCGCGGATGTGGCGCACCGCATCGTCGAAGCCCAGGTTGATCGGCTCGATCTCGGCCAGGTCGTCGTATTCCAGCGTGATGTCGCGGAACAGGTCGAACAGGCGCGACACGGACACGGTCCAGATGACGGGCTTGTCGCGGTGGTCTGGCGGAGGATGAGGGGAGCGGCGCATGCTTTATTCTAAACGATTTGCTTCTGGACATAGAGCACCTCCTCTAGCGATGGAAGTTGGAGAAATGCACAGAAACTGGGCTATGATCTGTCAGCACCGTGTTGCCCAGGTGCATAAACTGTATGGCTGACCATGAACCGCGTACCGACTTCTTTCAATACCATCAAGGATGCCTTGCAGCTGATTGCCTTGCCCGCCTGCGCCTGCGATGCGGGTGGTGTGGTGCTGGCGGTCAATAGCGCCTTGCACAGCCTGCTGGGAATGGATGTGACGGGGCAGTTGCTGGCCGACTGTTTCAGCGACACTTACCGGGCTTCGAGCAGCAGCATGCTGCGCGGCGCACTCGGTCCGGCAGGGCGTGAGCGGCACTGGGAAAGCAATCTGCAAGGTGACGTGGCGGTGCAAATCTGGAGCAAGCCTTTGCCGCTCGCCGATGGCAGCATGGGGGCGACCCTGGTATTTGCCGACATCAGCGTGCGCCAGATGGACCAGCAGGCACTGCGCAAGACCTTGCTGGAGCAGCAGGCCATCCTGGAAAGCGCGGCCGTCGGCATCTTGTTTACCAAGTCTGGCGTCATCGAAGAGTGCAATATTCGCGCGGCCGAAATGCTGGGGTATGCGCGCCACCAGTTGACGCGCCTGCCCGGCGTGGCGCTATACCGCTCGGCGCAGCACTATCAGGAACTGGGCATGGCGGCCACGCCGCTGCTTTCGAAAGGTAAATCCTTTTGCACCGAGCTGGAATTGCGGCGCCAGGATGGCAGCTTGTTCTGGAGCCGTTTGCATGGCCGCGCCGTCGATCCCCTGCATCCCGATGACGGTACGGTATGGATCATTGAAGATATCAGCGATCACCGCCGCGACGAGGATCAGCTGCGCCACGCCATGCTGGAGCAGCAGGCGATCCTGGACAACGCATCGGTCGGCATATTGTTTTCGCGCTCGCGCCTGATCCTGCGCTGCAATCCCCGCTTCGCCGAGATGTTTGGCTACACGCAGCAGGAATTGACGGGCCGCCCAGCGGCCGAGCTGTTTCCTTCACCGGAGGCCTATGCGCAGTTCGGCCTGCAGGCAGCGCCGCGGCTGGGCCAGGGACTGCCGTATGAACAGGAAGAGGCGCAGTTCCGGCGCCGCGACGGCAGCCTGTTCTGGTGCCGCATCCGCGCCAATGCCGTCGACCAGGAGCAAAGCGAAGAGGGCGCCATCTGGATACTCGAGGATGTCAGCGTGAGCCGCCAGACGCAGATGGAAGTGGCGGCCATCATGACCAATGCCTCGGTCAGCATCCTGTTTACCAAGCAGCGCCTGATCACGCGCTACAACACGGGTTTTGCCGAGATGTTCCGCTACCAAGGCGACGAGGCGCTGGGCATGCCGGGCCGCGCACTGTATGTATCGCAGGATTCCTACGACATGCTGGGGGCGGCCGCGTTTCCTTTTCTATCGGTGGGCAAGCCGTTCCAGACCGAAGTGGATATGCAGCGCAGCGACGGCACCACCTTGTGGGCGCAACTGATCGCCTATGTGGTCAACCCGGACGACCCTGGCGCAGGCACCATCTGGATCATCGAGGACCGCACGGAAGCCAAGCGCGCCGAAGAGTCCTTGCGCAATGCGCTGCTGGAAAACCAGGCCATACTCGACAGCGCCGTGCTGGGCATCGCGGTGGTGGAAGGCGGCTACAACCTGCGCTGCAACAGCAAGATGGAAGAGCTGTTCGGCTATGCGCCGGGCGAGGTCAACCGCCTTTCCGTGCAAGCCCTGTATCCGGACCTGGCTTCGTGGAAGGCGGCGCGCAGCGAGACGGCGCGCGACTTCGAGGCGGGCCGCGTGCACATGGCCGAATACCAGCTGGTGCGCAAGGATGGCAGCCGTTTCTGGGCGCGTCTGTCGGGCCGGCCTTTCGACCTGGCGCAGGTGCATGGGCGCTCGGTATGGATGGTCGACGATGTGACGTCGCGCCGCGAGGCGGCCGACGCGGTGCGCCGCGCGCGCGATGAGCTGGAGTTGCGCGTGTTCGAGCGCACGGCCGAACTGGCCGGCGCCAACACCCAGCTGCAGGATGAAATCATCGAGCGGCGCCAGGCCGAGGCGCGCGTACACCACATGGCGTATCACGACAATCTGACGGGCTTGCCGAACCGCGCCTTGCTGACGGACCGCCTGGAACGGGCCATTTTGTCTTCGCAGCGTTCGGCCCGCAAGCTGGCCGTGATGTTCATCGACCTGGACCGCTTCAAGACCATCAACGATTCGCTGGGCCATATGACGGGCGACAGCCTGCTCAAGGAAGTGGCCAGCCGGCTGTGCCGCGCGGTG
>Ga0066798_10001283_pt1 | contig 11103 bp, 9 predicted proteins | sample PersoiDNA2013203_FD_70961 | JGI IMG/M metagenome (GOLD analysis project Ga0066798, IMG submission 70961) | Permafrost soil microbial communities from the Arctic, to analyse light accelerated degradation of dissolved organic matter (DOM) -... | ecosystem: Environmental > Terrestrial > Soil >...
ACAGAACGTTTCGGCGGCTGAATTTTCGGTCGATCATTGTCATCGTCGGCTCCCCCTTCGCGGTTCTGAAACCCTTATTCGCCGAGGCATTGGAAATCGGGGACCCTTTGCACCGGTGCAATCCACGCCCGGAATTTTCGCACCGAAAACGCGACCCGCCGGCATTGGTCGTCCCAGCCCGCCGTTCGCGGGCCACACGATTCCCGTCTTGGATTGTGATACTAATCTGATATATTACAATTGCTACATTGATGTGTCAATTGAGGCTGGCAAGAACGCGCGTGTGCGCCCGACCAAAGCGCCGCCGATCGACGGCGGCCTCAGGGTGTCGGCAGCCGACGGCGGCGGTACTGACTGCAGTGGGTTAGGCGAAATTTGTATCGATGTTGCTTGGACTCGGACGCCAGGTACGAACCCAAGGTTCAGTCCTGCTCGGCGCGACTCTTGCCCTTCGTTTCGCTCGCCGACGTCTTCGCGAGGTTCTGCATGCGGCCGTCCCAGCGCTTAGCAAAAGGGGCGGCGATGGCGAACTGATCGAGCACGCGCGCAACGATATGGTCGACGATCTGCGCGATAGACTGCGGGTGGTTATAAAAGGCCGGCATCGGCGGCATAATCGTGACCCCCATGCGCGCTAGCTTGAGCATGTTGTCGAGATGGACTTCGGATAGCGGCATCTCGCGTGCAACCAGCACCAGCCGCCGGCGCTCCTTGAGAATGACGTCGGCCGCGCGGTGCACGAGGTGCTCGCCGTAGCCATTCGCAATGGCCGCCAGCGTCCGCATCGAGCAGGGGATCACCACCATGCCGTCGGTCACAAAAGAACCGGATGAGATCGTTGCACCCATGTTGGCCGAACTATGAGCAACCGTGGCCAGCGCACAAACCTGGTCGAAGCTGTAGCTTGTCTCATGCTCGATAGTTCGCTGCGCCCACTTGCTGACGACAAGATGCGATTCGACGTCGCAGTCTTTCAGTGCCTCAAGCAACCGGACACCCAGGATGGCTCCTGTTGCTCCCGTAATACCAACGACTAGACGTCGCATTGGATTCCTCCGCGGCAGAAGCGTCGAAGCCAATCGAGTTTGGCTTTCAGATGATCACGCCTTGGCATATTGAGCAATCGGCAGGGCATTTTGCATGCTGCCAGCCGATCCGCAATACCACGGCTGGTCGAATTCATTTAGCCGTGGTTCCGGCGGACAGATCGAGCGTTTCCTTGTGGCCGAACCCTTTGGTGTTGTCGATCAACACAATCTGGCTCGGCTCAAAACGATAGATGGCGGCGCGCGCATAGGCTGCTTGCAATGTCGTTGGGGCGTTCGCCAATAGTCTCAGGAACGGATAGCGCGCCGCGAGCTGCGACAGATGCCACGCGCGGCGGTCCACGGCGGCGATGCAGGCGGCCGTCCCGGTCAATTGCAGACCCCGAATCTCGGAAAAGTCCGAATAGTCGGGAGCAATTGTGACCGCGACCCGCGGCTCGGCCTCGATCTCACGGGAGTGCCGCGTGTTCGGATCCGACACCCAGAACAACGCAAGACCATCGTGCGCGTAAAACAGATTTGTCGCGTGCGGCCCTTCCCAGCCATGGGTGGCAAGCGACAGTACGTGGTGCATCGCGAGAAACGCGACAATTCGTTCAACGAGATCTGCGCTCATCGCCCGGCCACCGCGGTGTTGCTTGCGTCGGCCTGTCTAACACATATGCGCACGAAGCTAACAGGCGGTGGCATCACCGCAAACGATCCAACGGCTTTTGCTCAGGACTTTTCAAGTCTTAGCTTTGCCCGTTTCGGAATTTGAAATTCCGCAAGGCCGCAATCCTTCCACACGTCGAGCGCCTTCATCATCAGGTCTTTCGGCGGTAACGAGAACGGGCCGGAATCAATCTTTTGCGTCGCATCCAGGACCAGTTTGGAACCTGGCGTAACGTTGCCGCGAGCATCGCGCACCGAAGGATCCATTTGAATGGGCACATAGCAGTCGTCGATGACCACGGTATCGCGTTGCGGACTGAATCGGGAATTCAGCGCCCAATCGACATGAGTATGGTCTCGAATGTCGACGTCCGCGTCGACGACGGTGACCCGTTTCAACGTCGTGATGTCCGCTATGGTGCGGCCGACGCGTTTGCCGTGTCCGGGAAACTGCGGCGTGATCGCGACGACGCCGTGCGCGAGCAATCCGCCGAAGGTCAGATCGATCCACACGTCATGCACCGCTTGATCGCCGATATCGTCGCGCATCATCTGCAGAATAACGCCGGAATTCGTCAGGCTCTGGATCGTCGTGCTCTCCGAGGGAGGCATCTGGCTGGTGTAGCCGTAGAAAATAGGGTCTTTGCGATGGGTGATCGCCGTAATATGGGCCACCGGACGCTTCTCGACTGGCCCCATATATCCGGCGAACTCGCCAAACGGTCCCTCATCATCGAGATCGCCGGGCGCGATTTCTCCCTCGATGATGATCTCGGCCATTGCCGGGACATGCAGATCGATCGTCTTGCAACGAACCAAATCGATCGGCTGGCCCTTGAGACCGCCGGCAAAATCCATTTCGTCCTTGCCGTAAGGCAGGTTTGCGACTGTAGCGAGATGAATGGCCGGCTCGGTCGCGGTGACCCACGCAATTGGCGCGGTCTTGCCTTTGTCGTTCCAGGTCTTGACGTTGCGGTATCCCTGGCGCCCGGGCGCAAGGTTGATCACAACGCTATGCGGATCGCGCACCATCGTGCGGTAAACGCCCATATTGGGAATGCCGGTGTCGTAGTCTCGCGTAACGACGATCGTGGTGATGTAGGGAGCCTTGTCCTTGCCCGGTGTCCAGGTGACGATCGGCAGGCTATCGAGCCTCGCCTGGGGACCAGTCAAAACGACCTCCTGGCACACCCCGACATTAACGAGCTTCGGTTTTTTAAGCTGGCGCAGAGCGTCAACGATCTTCGAATTGATTTCATGGACTTCGCACTGGAGTGCGAGGGCAACGCTTTTCGGCGAGGCGCCGAGCGCCCCGGTGACAACCGGAATTTTCGTTCCTTTTACATTCTGAAAATAAAAACCAAAGCGCTCCTCGACCGGCAGCGCCTGATACATCCACTTGGCGAGGCACGCGACCTCCCAATTGTGATCGACCTCGCGGGTTATGCGCTTGAGGAGATTCTGCTGCTCGAGCGCTGCCAAGTAGTCTCGCATATCTCGATACGACATCTCTTACTCCTCGCAAGTGACGGTAGGCCTATTCGCACGGTCGCAGAACCAAGTGCCGACACTGGACGCGCGCCTACGATTGCGAAAGACAACCGTCGCGCGGACGGCGACATCACGGGCCGTTGCGATCGGAGCAACGACATTCTGCGGAACCGGCGTGTGCCGAAGCCGGCCTATGTGAACTGCAGTCATAATATCGGGATCGATAAACGAATTGTGAAACTACTCTGATATATTAGAAATCTGGAATCGCGATGTCAAGGCAGTGCGCGAGTGCCGCAGGGGAACGCCGCTCAAGTTTGCAATGATCGAGCATGGGACGCGACGTTCTGCATCTCGGTGCAGTGGCTAAGGCTATTTGTCTAGTTCGGGCACGACATAGTCTTGCCAACCAGGAACGTCGGCGGCTTCGGCAAATGGTTCTCCAAAAGGACGCGTGGCGTCAACGCCAACTGCTGCCGACGTACGAGCGGCGAGCGGTACATTGTCGCCGACCGAAGGATCCAGTGGGCCCGCCGGCGTTTGATCGATCACGAATACATCGCGGTCCGGCCGGACACGAAAACACATGGCCCATTCCACGTCTGCAGGATTGTGAACATCGATTTCCGGATCGACGACAACGACCCACTTCGGACGAATTTTGCTGGCAATAGCGGCAAGGATTGTTTGGCGCGCCTCACCCGCGAACCGCGGACGCATCGCGATCACGACATAGAAGGAAACGCCGCCCGAAGGAGGAATGGCCACGCATTCAATTGTGGGGAACTGCGCCTTTAGCGTGCGGTAGACCGACGCCTCGAACGGAATAGCTTTCAGGATATGGTTTTCGGTGACCGGCTTCCCCGTAAGCAACCCTTGGAAATATGGCTTCCGCCGATGCGTAATTGCAGTGATGCGCGCTACGGGTTTTGGAGACGCCGGCGTGTAATATCCAGTGTATTCACCCAGGGGGCCTTCAGAAACGTTATTCTTTAGATCGACATCGAATTCGATGACGACTTCTGCTGTTGACGGCACTTCGAGATCGATCGTCTTACAACGAATCAATTCGACCGGTGCTCCGCGGAGTCCTCCCGCCACATGCCAATCATCGGTTTCGTCAGTCGTCTGAACTTGGCAGGTGTAAGCAAGAACCGGGTCGACCCCGATCAGGATCGCCCCCTGCGGGGTAACGCTTAGCCGTTGGCACTTTGCAAGATATTTTCCGAACCGATGAAAGGGCTGCGCGAAGAAAGAAAACGCATTCTTGCCCAGAATCTGCGCGCGATAGTGGCCGATATCGGCGACGCCATTTTCCGGATCTTTCGAAACAAAAATCCCCGCAGTGATGTAAGGGCCGCCATCCTTTGGACTGTAGGTCGGGATTGGGAATCGAGTGATGTCAATATCCTTGCCAGTGAGCACCACCTCCTGACAAGGCGCTGCAGTCGAAACAAGGGTCGGCGGAATCGGATGGTCCAACCCGGCCAGCACCTTTTCGAAAATCGTTTCTTCCGTCGCCTCGAAGGCGAGCAGCGCCTTGCTCCTTGTCGAGTAAAGACCTGCGGCAAGCGGAAATTCGGTACCGTTTTGTGTGAACATCAGAGCCGGCCCTTGCCGCACATAGCTCTGCTTCAGCGCTTTGGCGACTTCGCCGCGCAGGTCAATCGGACGATTGATATCGATGAGCTCGCCGTGTTGACGAAGCACATCGAGAAACTGGCGAAAATCCCGGTACGGCATCTTGGTCTCCCGAAGATATTGTCCTGTGTCTACCGAAAAAACATTATCCGGTGCGCTCGGCCGAAAACTTCCAGGCCCGGGCAATCAGTAAGATATCGCTCACGCATCAATTCCTTTGCTATTACTATAAACATCTTTCGGGCTTTTGTAATTCACCACTAGGTTCTCCCCCGCCGGCAAGCAATTGCGGAGGCGGCGAAAAACGATTGCCGATTCGATCGCGCGGTTTGCACGCTCAAATTGATGCCGCTCTAACCGAACCACGCGCCGCCCGCGCGGGCATCGCGTTCAAATCACGAAATCGGGCGTCAATTGGTTAGGATCGAGGCGAAGCTCGACGAGCGCCGGACCGCTCGCGGCCAAGGCACGTTCGAAGGCGGCTGGAAACTCGCCGTCGCGTTCGACACATTCGCCATGGGCGCCATACGAATGTGCGAACGTCACGAGATCCGGATTGGTCAGCGACGTGCCGCTCGGCCGGCCCGGATACTGCTTCTCCTGATGCATGCGGATTGAGCCGTACATCGCGTTGTTGGCGACGATCACCACCAAAGGCAGCCGATAATGCACGGCGGTCGCAAAATCCGGGGAAGCCATCAGGAAGCAGCCGTCACCGGCAAAGCCGACCACCACTCGATCGGGACAGCGTAGTTTTGCGGCGATCGCGGCCGACAGACCGTAACCCATCGCGCCGGACTTCGGCGCGACCTGCGTCCCGATTTGGCGATACGAGAAGAAGCGGTGCATCCATATGTTACAGTTTCCGGCGCCGTTGGTGACGATAGCATCGTCCGGCAGCATCTCGCGCAGATGAAGCACGACCTTGGCGAGATCGAGAGCCAGTGCCTTCGCGGGCGGCTGTTGATACGCAAGAAATTCTTGCCGGCCTTCCGCCCGCCACGCCTTCCAGCCGTCTGCATCTACCGGCGTGAGCTCCGCGAGCGCGGCGACGAATTGGCTGATGCCGGAATGGATCGGCAGCACGGCGTTGTAGACGCGGCCGAGTTCCTCGGCGCCCGGATAGACATGGACCAGGGTCTGCTGCGGCGTCGGGCAATCGATCACCGAATAACCGCGGGTGGTCACTTCGCCGAGCCGGTCGCCAACGACCAGCAGGAAGTCGGCATCCTTGATGCGCGCAGCCAGGTTCCAGCTGCCGCCGAGACTCATGTCGCCGATGTAGCTATCGCTGCGATTGTCGACGATGTCCTGCGAACGAAATCCGGCGATCACCGGCAGATCATTCTGTTGCGCGAAGGCCGTGATGCGGCGTGCATCTACCGCCGTCCAACCGCCCCCACCGACGATCAGCAGAGGTCGCTGCGCCGCCCGCAGCAGCTCCCGCAACCGGGCCATATCGCGCACCGAGGGGCTGGTGTCGAGCCCATGATGGGGCTCGCCGTCCGCGACGTCGCTCATCGCGCTCAGCACATCCTCGGGAATCGAGAGCACCACCGGCCCCGGACGGCCGTGGGTGGCGATGTGGTAGGCTCGACTGACATATTCCGGGATCGCGTCCGGATCATGGATCTCCGCGACCCATTTGGTCATGTCGGCGAAGGCCTTGGTGAAATCCATCTCCTGGAAGGCCTCGCGGCCGAGATGGTGGCGCGGCACTTGGCCGACAATCAGGATCATCGGCGTCGAATCCTGGAACGCGGTGTGCAGACCGATGGCGGCATGCATGGCGCCGGGCCCGCGGCTCACCATGCACAAGCCGGGTCGGCCGGTCAGCTTGGCGTCGGCCTCCGCCATATGGGCGGCATTGGCCTCGTGACGGCAGACGATGAAGCGCATAGTCGGGCGCTCATCGAGCAGCGCGTCGAAAATCGGCAGCGCGCCCTCGCCCGGCACACCGAAAATCGTATCGGTGCCGTGCATCCGCAACGCCGCGACCAGGATCTGCCCGCCGCTGCGCAATTTCGCCGTCGGTTGCACGGTCACTCCTGGAACACTTCGGTAAGGCCGTGCCGGATATACGGCATCGCAATCGAGATCAGCAGACCCCGGCCGGCGAACACACAGCGAAAGCTCAAGGCTTGTCCTTCTCGATCTCCTTGACGAGGACCGTCCACTGATCGAGCTCATCCGAAATCTGCTTCTTGAATTCGGCCGGAGTGGTGAACACCGTGGTGGCGCCGAACACGGCCATCGCCTTCTTCACTTCCGCATCCTCGGCCATCTTGGCCAAGGCATCGGAAACCTTCTTGATGATCGGCTCCGGCGTACCGGCCGGCGCGATGATCGCATTCCACGATTCTGCGCTGAAACCCTTCAGGCCGCCGGCCTCGGCCACCGTCGGTAGATTCGGCGCGAACGGGCTGCGCGCGGCCGATGTGACCGCGATGGCGCGGACGGTGCCGGCCTCTATCTGCGGCAGGGCGTCCGTCATGTTGGTGAACGACAATTCGACCTCGCCGGACACGACCGCCATAGTTGCCGGGGCACCGCCCTTGTACGGGACATGGGTCATCTTGGTGCCGGTGCGCACCTGGAACAGCGCGACCGAGTAGTGCATCAGACCGCCGGCGCCGCTCGAGCCGTAGTTCAGCTTGCCCGGATTGGCCTTGGCGTAGGCGATCAGTTCGGCCACCGAATTGATCGGCAGCGACTTCTTCACGATGACGGTCTGCGGGATGGTGCTGATGATGCTGATCGGCGCAAAATCCTTGCGCGGATCGTATTGCACCTGCTGCGCGACCGGTGCGACCGACACGGCGCCGACGCTGCAGACACAGAGGGTGTAACCGTCCGGCGCCGCTTTCGCGACATATTGGGTGCCGACGATGCCGCCGGCGCCAGAGCGACCCTCGACGATGACGTTGATGCCGAGCGCCTTTTGTAGGTAGCGGGCCGTGACACGGCCGACCGAGTCGGTATAACCGCCCGGCGCATAGGGTACGATCAACGTGATGGTCTTCTGCGGCCAATCGGCCTGCGCATCGGCCGCGCCGGACGGCGTCAGAACCGAAAGCGAAGCCAGCAGTCCCAATAGCAATTTCATCGCAGTCTCCTTTGTGTCACCAAGGCGCGACCCGGCACGGCGCAACCAACCCGCTGTCGCGGGCATACCACTCACGCCATCCCGAGAGCCTTTTTCGCGGTCTCAGTATCCGACGTGAAAAGCTCCGGATCGCGCTGGAACGGCGCGAATTCGACGCGTTTGAAGCGAGATTTTTCCTCGAACGGCACCGTTGCATCGATGCCGAGCTTGGCCCGAATGCCGTTGTTGCCGGCCCGCACATATTCGTGCCCGCGCGTGCCCGGAATCACGATCAGATCCTTGGATGCTTCCATGCGGGTGGCCAGTGCGTACTCCACATCCAGCGGATCGCGAATATTGATGTCCTCATCGACCACGATGACGAGATCGAGATCCTTCAGCGCGCCGAATGACGCCAGAATGGCATTACGCTGCAGACCATCGTGCTGCGGCATCTTCTTCTCGACCTGCACTACCGCGTGGAACCGGTGCAGGCCCCCCGCTGTCATCTCGGCGTCGGTGACGATCGGAATAGCGGAGCGCAGCACTTTCAGCAGGCTGGCTTCGAGCACGTATTTGCGCAGCATGATGGTCTCGCGGCCATAGCCGTTGATCGCTGGATAGATCGGCCGCCGGCGATGGGTGATGGCCGAGATCTGCAATACCGGCGCATCGCCCGCCGGCGCCATGAAGCCAACGAACTCGCCGAATGGCCCCTCCTCGGCTTCCTCGCCGATCAGCATTTGGCCTTCCAGCACGAATTCGGCTTCGGCCGGGACCAATAGATCCTGCGAGACCGCTTTGATCACGGGCAACGCCGCACCAGACAAGCCGCCGGCGACTGCCAACTCGTCGGCGTTCTCCGGCATCTGCGAGCCCATGGTGGCGGCGGTAAAATGCAGAGCGAGATCGGCGCCGAGCACGACCGCCACGGTGAGGTTCTCGCCACGCGCCTTGGCCCGCTCGAATGCTAGACGCAGATGCCGGCCGAAATCGAGCTTGACGCCGACGCGATCCGGGCCGTGCAATTGCAGACGATGATACGACGCGTTGTAGATACCGGTCTCCGGGTCGCGCACAATCACGATGCCGGCCGTGATGAAGCGGCCGGCATCGCCGGGCGAGTGTCGCAGCGCCGGCAGTATCTTGCGGACGTCGAATCCGGTCTTAAGCACCACGTCCTGGATCGGCGCCGAGGTGACGACACGCGGCGGGATCGGATTGCCGATCGCCCGATCGACAAAATTGCGAATGCTGCGGAAATCCGCGCCGAAGGCGACTTCGCAATTTTCCTGGCTGCCGAGCAGATTGCCGATCACCGGCACGTCATGACCTTTGACCGATGGGAACAGCAGGGCCGCGCCGCCGTCCATCGCCTTCATGATCGATGCGACTTCGAGATCGGGATCGATTTCGCGCGTGCAGGTTAGCAGCCTGTTGCCCTGCGCCAACCGAGCCAACGCCGAGCGAAATCGCGTGTCCAACACGTCCGCCATCACGAGGCGCTCGCCGCACGTACAGCCATCACGAATTCCCTCTCGTGCGCAGCGGCAGGATCATGCCATTTCTCTGGTAATATTGTGATATTTAACAAAGACAATAATACAAAAAGCCATTCCGTCAAGCGATTGGTCCGTTCCGAAAGAACATCAAGGCCCTGCGCGAGATGGTGCATGACGAGGTGCAGGCGCTGCGCCGGCAGATCGCCGCCTGCGAACTTCACGCAGAACAGATTGAACACCCGTTGCTGGTTGGCTGGGCGGAAGACCTGACGGCGCGCGAAAGCGGCCGCGGCCCGTGCAAAATCGTCCGCAGTAATGTCGAATTGCCTCTGACATCACACCCTGGAGACGGGCTGCGCAGCGGCGCGCCATCGCTCGCAGCGCCGATCAATGCGGCGTTACGGATTGCCGTCCGATCTACTTCCACAAATGGCTGAACTGGGTCGCCACAACACGGTCATACGGCATCTGCCCGTTTAATAAAATGCCGACATCGTGCGCGAAGCGGTTCATCCCGGCGACGAATTCCCGCGAGATCGTCGCGTCGTAATACGGCAGATCGCGCTCGATCAGTTCCTTGATCAGCGCGGCTTCGCTTGGCGGAAACAAACGCTGCGCCGCCTGGGTGGCGAGGCCCGGATCCCTCTTCAGCGCGTCCTGCGTCGCAACGATCGTCCGCACCGCCGCAGCCGCCGTGTCCGGCGATTTTTCGATAAGCCGGTCGGTCGTCGCGATCGAAGCCATGGTGTAGTTGAAGCAGGGTTTCGGGCCGTCACCACGGCGCACGTCGAGCACGACCGTTCCGACGCCGCGACGCACAGCCACTTCGGCGCCCATGCCGTTGGCCCAGAAACCGTCGATCTTGCGGTCCTCCAGAGCCTGCGCCGCGGTCAGGCCGAAATTGACGCTGGTCCCGACCGCGCCTGGCACCGGCGCGATCTTCACACGGTCACGTTCGAGATCAAAGCCCGCCTCGATGAGAAGGCGGCGAAGCCCCATTTCGACCCAGGGCGCGGCGCCGATGCTGCGCCCTTTCACCACATCGAGCTCGCCGCGCCGGGCACCGAGGTCCTTGTGCATGACCAGAAACCAATACATGCCCTGGGCCTGCGCGCAGAGCAGCTTGACGCCCTCCCATTGCGGAAAGGCGGCGAGCGCCGAATGCGCCGAACCCCCGACGAAATCGACCGCACCTTCGCGCAGCGCCATATAGGCCTTGTCCACCGGAAAGATCATCTCCAACTCGACATCGAGGCCTTGCTTCTTGAAAAAGCCGAGCTCGATCGCCGCGATCGCGGGGAAATAGGAGTTGGAAATCATATCCGGCACGGCGAGCTTCATGTTCACACTCCACGACCAATAGAGTCGTCCGACGTCCGAGATCAGATACTTAGGCAGTAATGGGAGCCTGCTTGCGCACGCTTTCGAGCAAGGACGTGCGCAACAGAAAGGCGCGGTGGACCGCGGGATTGGCTGCGGTCTTGCGCAGGAACGCGAAATTCGCTTCCCGTGCGCTCGCGTCCTTCTCTTCCAGCCGCTTTTTGTTCGCGATGGTCTGCTGTTGGACATATTCGATGTTGATCGGACGGCGCCGCTCGTCATAGCGCGCCAGCGCATCGTCGGGCATCTCGCCCTTGATGACCGCGCCCAGCAAAGCAGCCAAATCGACCGCATCGTGGATGCC
>Ga0066798_10001284_pt1 | contig 11089 bp, 10 predicted proteins | sample PersoiDNA2013203_FD_70961 | JGI IMG/M metagenome (GOLD analysis project Ga0066798, IMG submission 70961) | Permafrost soil microbial communities from the Arctic, to analyse light accelerated degradation of dissolved organic matter (DOM) -... | ecosystem: Environmental > Terrestrial > Soil >...
GTCAAAAAACAGTTCCTCGACCTCAACATGAAGGCCCTGGACCTTGGCATGGAAATGGTTGAAGCTCAAGCCAAGACCGGTATACGCATCTGAGAGCTGCATCGTCAGCATGGGGTCTCCATGATTGACTCGCACCCCTCATGTTCGCCAAAGGACACCTTTGTGGTGTCCTTTGTGGCGTTCCGAACTTGTTGCCCGCACGCAGGCCACAAGCCGGAAACGCGATATGATTGCGTTGTTGAGAGATCATGAGATTTGACAGGTTCTCCAGTCCTCTCGGGCAACCATATGTTTCTGAAATCGAGGAAGTGCCTCTGTATCACTATCTGCTCGGAGATTCGGTGCTCGTCCTGCAGGTGCCTGGTTGCCCCCTTCACTGCCCATACTGCGACCAGCCCATGCTCGCACGTTCCACGGAGTGGTCGCCGTACGACCCCGACAGGATCGCCGACGCGATGGAACAGCTCGGCAGCGAGCCGGGATCGGGTTGAACAAAACATCCGCCTGGAGTGGCATCGATCATCGCAAAGTAACCGATAAGCTTGCTGCAGAGTACATGTCGGTTATGAGGGATGCCAAGACGGAACGCGAGTTCGTCGAGGCAGCAACGGTCATTGCCGAGGCCGGCGGCTACAGGACTGCCGACGCTCTCTCGACCAAAGCATTGCCCGCCGGCGGGAAACTGATCTTCATCAACCGGGGCCAGATGTGGCGGGTAGTAGTGGGGCTGGAGTAAGCACAATGGGTCAGATATATCAAGATCGTGTGTCAAGCACGACGGTTGACAAACGAGCCCATTCTGGTCCAAGTTTAAGTTTTGATGCGGGCTGTGAAGTGGGCAAAACTATGGTGGAGATAGGGGCGAACAGGCAGTCCTGTGAACCATCAACAATCCTACTGTTCAAGCTGGTTCTAGAAGTTGTACTCGCCATTGCCGCTGGGTGTCCTGACAGGAGGACGCCTGTCATCGGAGCTGGACCCGATACAACTGGACGGAGGCTGTGAAGTGAGCCACTGGCGATCAGAAGGCGCTGCAACCCACTCGGCAACTGACGGTTGCGAAAAGCCACCGGCGTGAGATACTAGACACAGACTGTTGACAACGACTAGGTTGGTGGATGAGTGCCGTCGTCGCGGATTCTGCGTGAGGAGGGGGATGTTGAAGAAGGCGAAGCAGTTTTCCTACAACAAATTGCATGAGATCCTCGATCGCTGCGATACGAAGGACAAACTTGACGGTCCGGGATGCGTTCCCGAGAGTACGGAGGTCAAAGATGCGCTGGCGGAGGTTGTTGACGCGAAGTCTTTCGGCAATCAGGCCGTACTGGGAATCGATGTCTATCGATACAGCCAGTTGGGCCTGTTACCACAATCGGTGGTTCCGTTCGTTCTCCGACTGTTATACTCCGAAGTATACCGGAACTCACGATCCAGCTGCAACTACTTGTTCCACGATTCTGATGACGAACTGAGAGAACACTTCATTGATACCGGGGATGGAGGATTCCAGTTGCTTGAGACTCCAGTTCAAGCCTTGGTCTTCGCTCTGGAGTTCGAGACTATGCTGAGGTTGTTCAACTCGTTCAGACTCTATCCGGGGCTACGGAGCATGTTCGACACCGACATCACCGTAAGGTACGCGATTACATATGACAAGATTGTCGCGTTTGACGACAACTACTACGGACCTGGCATCATAAACAACAGCCGCATCATTGGGAGAGATACGCTGAATAGGTGCCTGATTGACCAAGGTACATTTGACTGGTTCACGAGGAACACTGGTGGCGTTGACAACCTCGGTACGATTGGCCTCCAAGACCTGCGACGTCTACCAGACTTCGAAGGCTATGACACTGCCTTGGCCGCCCAGGATACGCGGGTGTTTCCGAAGGAAGCCGGACTACAAATCGTGACACCGTGGAAGGATATTGACGTCCTGAAGATCGGCGAAATTTCCGCTAGGGACAAGAAGCTGCAAGTATATAGCCTGCACGTGCATTATGTGTCTGAGATGATGGAGGAGAAGGACCATGCTAAGAGCCAGATTTTCACCGTGACGCTAGGCAACCTGAACACTGCCGGAATTGCCGATCTGTAACCATAACGCATTGACCTGCACCCTGACCGAATGCGGGAGAAGCGTTTCAGGAAGTTGACTGAGTGGGGCACGACAAAGTGAATTGGGGAGGAGGGTGATGAACACACTGTTAACGAAACCTGTGGGGGAAATCACCTCAGAAGATGTGCTGTCATTCTGTGATCCGCAGACCGGCTTCCCGGAGAACCAGACGCTCGAGTACAAAGGTGGGGGCGATTTGCCCAGTTCCGCAGCCCTTTCGAAGACCGTGAGCGCCATGGCAAACACGTTTGGCGGGACACTTCTCCTTGGAGTTGATGAAGACCACAAAAGCGGGCGGCCTGAGAAGATCTCGGGGATTCGTGCTAATCGCGAGTTGGAGAAACAGATCTCTGGCATACTCTTGGACAACATCACTCCGCCACTCGTGCCACTTCCAGAAATGCAGGTAGTCCAGCTACCTGACAATCCGGAGAGGGTCGTCGTAGTGATGAGAGTAGTACAGAGCATTGCAACCCCGCACGCGTGCCGCAACAGCAGTGGGCACGAACACATCTACGTGAGAATCGGCAACGAAAGCAGACCCACCAAACCAGAGGAATGGGAAGTTCCAGCATCGCTGGAGCGACTGGAATGGTTGTTCAGTCATCGCAGGGATTCCGAGCAGTTGAGAGACCAGCTGGTCCACGAGGCTCTCGACAGAACCGAGATGTACTTCGAGCGGAAGCTGTTTCCCGCTTTCCTCAGCCAACGCCCGAGGGGGCAGGGGTTGTTCTGGGCACTTCCTCGCTATCCTCAGGGGCCCGTCGCCGGAGTGCAGGAACTCTACGAGAAGTGTGTCGACACAAGAAAGGATACGGAACACAAGCTGGTCGTTCAGAGTGCTCTCGACGGGAGTGAGTTTCCTCTATATGGCCTGATGCAGCCAAGAACCACCCAAGACAGTGTTATCGGGTTTGGTGAGTTTGGTGACCAAGCAATCCGGACTTATGAATTCAACGTTTGCGGCTTGCTGCTGTATCAAGAGACGTTCGGCGGCAAGGAGCTCAACGGACCTTCTCGTGTCCCTGTTCTGGATCTCGTGGCTGTGAGCAGTCAGTTGAGCTGCTTCCTGCAGCTCGCTGCCCGATTCTATGCTGAGACTGACCCCGTAGGGTTGCTCCAACTGCACGTCAACATCAGGGACATCGATGGCCTCTCCATGCTTCGCCCGAATCCAAACGGTATCCCGTTGTGGGAACAGCCGAAAGACTGGTTTTCCTACCAACGTGCAATTGACTGCGACCGCGTCGAGCGAGCCGACCGGCTGCGGGACGATAGCGTTAGGAGAGACCTTCTTCTTGGGTTTCTCTGCGAGATTGGCAGTGCCTTCAACCGTGACCAGAAGTATGTGCAGAAGGTGCTTGACTGCAGGTGACGTGAGAAGCATGACGCTGAACATCTACGACGCCGAGATCGACCGTGTTATTGCTACAGCTGGCGGCTTCCCTGCCGCATTCGAGTAGGCGTGAGCTCCAAGAAGCAGGAGATCGGAGAGTGCATCTACTGCGGATTCAAAGGTCCGATGTCCGATGAGCACGGCTGGCCACACCTACTCGGGGAGTTTGAGGGGCTTCCTCACCTGTTGAGCCACGTTTGCAGCGACTGTAACGGCAAACTCGGAATTCTGGAGGATCAGTTCTCGCACACAGGGGAGATTGCTGTCTTCAGGCGACTGCTGAGCGTCGGGGGTCGAAAGGGACATGACCCTGTTGACCCGTTCAGCAGAGGAAGCGCAGGTGCGGCACCGGTGCAGGTGACACTACGAGATCCGAAATCCGGTCTGAACCTACTTGCCACGGTCGAACCAGGCGTTGATGGTGATTCGACCCACCTCCATTGGCTGAACCAGATGGTCGTTGTGGATCCCGTTGGCAAGGAGATTCAAGTTCTAGTCAGCGACAAGATCCATACGCTCGAGGAACTGGTCAGTCTCTTGGGAAGAGCCAGCGTCCTGCCGCCGACTCGAGTTCAGTGGCTCGCGTTTGGACCGCTCAAGAGTGTCGTTCGTGAAGTGGTTAAGACGCCCGTGGAAGGGTACATATGGCAGGAGCTTGAGGAGCCGGGGACGGTCATCCAAAGTGGAGGCGAGTTCACTTCTTCTGTCCCAGCGGAGAAATTCTACATCTACCGAGCAATCGCGAAGATTGCCCTGACGTATCTCATTGCCAGCAGCAAGGGCTCCATTACGGGCCTCGAACCCTACCTTCGTGATGTGAAGGACTATATCTGGACGGGGGGCGATGACGACCGATTCGTGAGGATGACATGGGAACCGATAGTGCAGATGCCACCCGATGCTGGTCCAGCTTCATGGTGCCATCTGGCGGCTGCAAGCTACAATAAAAGGTTCCTCTCAGTGGCGCTCCAGTTCTTCTACGGCCCAACGAACCCACACCCGCCCAGATATGACGCCATGCTTGCCCTCACGAACGACGTCACGCCGGACTTCTCGCGACATGGGCATCAGTTTGTCTACAGCAATTGCGAGGCAGCTACAACGAGATACGTGGGCCGTGCTGACCCGTTGTTTCTCTCGCGGTATCAGCACTCCTGATTAGTACTGCTTCATCGCCTGTTCTGACCTGTACGGTCGAAATGGTCGAACGCTTGCAACTGACTTCGAGCCATTCTTCCTCAGCCTCGACTGCGCAAGCCAGCTGGAAGTCGTGCATCGGTTCGCGAGACGCATGGATCTGGGAGTTACTAACAGAGTCACCCACTGGTGATTCTCGGAAAACGAGTGTGAGTTGCCTCGGTCTGAAGTCAGTCCCAAAGCAAGAAAGAGGGGTGAAGGTGGCTGTGTGGTGGAGATAGGGGAGAAGAACAACGTAGATGAACCACTCTCATCGACGTTTGAAAGTTGGGTCGTTGACGCTCTTGCAGATCCTTTGCTCTGAATTCATCGTCATGACGAGTGAGACGGATCCGGTCTGTTAAGGACGTGGAGAGCATCAGCAAGAATGCTAGGCGAAGCCAACATGATATGGCGTCGGCAATAAGACGTATACCATGTGTGGTGTACACGTAGGTATTGTCAAGCTCACGAATCCATGCCGGGTTTCCCATCTGTCGATTCACGGCGGAGTTGGCTGTCTTTGGCAGAGCATGTCGCGTCCGCAGTCAGAGACTGGACAAGCAAGTAGAATATGCTGCGCACGACTACCTCAAATGCCTTGCGAGCGTTTGACTCTGTCGACTCGGCTGTTGCACCGTGTGCAATCTTGTTCCGCAGTTTGTCCGCTGTATCCAGATCAGACCGAAGTCCTGAGTTCCTGAGCGAAATTCCGGCGACACTCGGCATCAAGGAGTCAATTTTACGGTTAAGGCCATAAGCAAATTCCAAGACAGTATCCGAGATCGTCTTCTCAACTCCAGCATCAAGAAACGCATCAGAGATCAGTGTGCCCACAAAGGCCTCCAAAGCGGCGACACTGCTGAGGATAGATAGGCTGTATCCTTTTCGGTCCAACTCTTCTCTGGCCTGAATGAGAACGATTTGCCAGACCGGAACGTTCAGGTCGCTCCAATTCGATCTACCACTCAACATCCAGTTTACTTCGAGCTTATCGCCGAGCTTTGCATATCCCCCCGGATCCTGACCAGCCGTTGCTGTGACGGCTGAACTGACAATGATGAACTTGTCCTTGCCAGCCGGCACCCAACTAAGACGGGCAAACTTGCCAAACGGAGTGAGACCGACGCTGAGAACAAGAGGCACTTCCTGAGTGAGTCCAACTAGGCTTTCCTGTCCTATGGAAACGGTTGCTTTCCCAGAGAGAAGTATGTTTCCTACGACGGTAACGGAAGCGTAGGGATTGCTGCTGATCAACCCCTGGATGATCGCCTCCTGGAATGACCATTCCTTGCCACATGATGGGCAACGCCATGTGCTGGCGAGAAAGGACTTCAGGTCTTTCTGGGCACGGTCAGCCTCCTCGGGTGAGAGCGACTGTCCGCGCTGGCAATTAGCACAGTCAAGCATCGTTAATGGTCCAATTCCGAGCACTGCTCCTCCTTCAATCTGAACAGGGATGAATGCAGGGACAGCAACTTGTAGTGTACTGAGTCATGCCTGCCTCAAGGGCTAAGACTGAATCTCCTCGCTGTAGTTATCGATCATCTCAATGAGATCGGTGATTTCCTCGGCCCTTTCCTGGATGAGCTCCGGCGACACATTCAGTCGGATGCGCTTGACCAGTCCGTCGCTATCGTCGATGTCCGCCTTGGTGTGAACGAAACCGTTTTTCGATAGTGAACCCCAACTAGCGTGGACGAGCCGGTTACGGAACACATTGGCCTCGTCCAGTCGTTGCCGCAGCTTCTTGACCGCCCCCGTGCCGCGATGGGTCGCGGCATCACGGAGCACGCTGAGCCGGTAGAACAAGTCGATCTTGTTGTTCATGGTCAGCTTGTCGGCAATCACTAGTCCCAGCGGATGGTAGTCGTCGACGAGAAATTCCGCAATGGCAATCGTGAGCTCGTGCTCCAACACGCTGAAGTTGATCAAGAACAATCCGATTGCTGGCGCAAAGTCATCAAGTACGCTATCCAAGTAGTCTGTGTCTTCGTAATCATATTGTTCAATTATGTCTCGTTCGTTCTTGCGCTGGCCCATACACCCTCCAACCTGAAGTATTTACTTGGGGCAGGATATTCCTGCACTTCTGCTCGCCAGTGCTCAAGCAGACTCTGTCCGTCTCGGCTCCACGGTCTTGCGCCGGCGAAGCCGGACGCCGCGGTGTAAACCACGCACTGTGTCACTACAATGATAGCTCATCACGTGAACCGAGCAAGTCGTCTGGTGTTGATGCCGCAACTGGCCATGTTCGCTCGAGGTCCCTCTTGTCTGCCAAATAGGCTGCTGCTCGCCGCCAGTCACGTTGAGCGCCCTGCCCCTTCGTCAGGTGCTGCCAAGCCGAAGGACTACGTCTTGGCCTCGGCCATCAAGTGCCTGATGTGGCCATGTACCTGCCCATTGTACTCCAGCTTGCCTGCCAGAACGCTCCCCCACTCGATTCGCATACTGCTGGTCGAAGCAGCGAGTGCGTTGGGATCGTACTGCGTCTTGTCGCTTGGCTCTGCGCCACCGTAAGCGACCCCGTCGCCCGGAATTGGATGCACATCCTTCATCTGGTCTTCGATGTCGGTTCGGTCATCAGAAACCGTCTCAAGTAATGATTGCAGCGCTTCAAGTGCGGTCATGATCCCTCCCTCGGGACGTTCTGGATTGGTCAATTCATATAAGGTATAGCTCAATGCAGTATCGAACAACAGCTCAGACAGAGGCCCAAGACCGGAACTCGGAATTCGAAGTGCCGTCGACGAAGAAGCCCATGTTGGCCAGCGAGTGTAGGCCTTCCGTCACTCCCGCGCCTTGACAGAGGTCGCCCCTTGCGCCATCCAAAGCAAGGGGCACTCCTAGTTCGTCCGTTCCCGTCCGGCGCCGAGTCTTGGTCTGTGCGTTTTCCAGCACAATGCTATACTCCAACAGAGTCCCAACCGAGAGAAGGAGACACCATGAACCACAACGGCAACAACATTGAATCCCGCCTGTGGGCAGCAGCCAATGAGCTTCGGGCCAATTCCAAACTGAAGTCATCGGAATATGCCGTCCCGGTGTTGGGGCTGGTCTTTCTGCGCTATGCCGACCACAAGTTTCAGTTGGCGGCGCAGGAACTGGCCGGTCAAGGCGGAGGACGGCGGAAGGTTGGACCAGTGGACTATCAGGCAAAAGGCGTGCTTTATCTGCCCGACACGGCGCGTTTCTCGGTGCTGATCCAACTGCCAGAAGGGACCAACATCGGCGCGGCCATTAACGATGCCATGCGCGCCATCGAGGCGGAGAACCCCGACCTCAAGAACGTACTGCCCAAGACCTACAACCGCTTTGACAACGCCCTGCTCAAGGAATTGCTCAAGGCTATGAATTCTATCCCCACGGACATTGAGGGGGACGCCTTTGGCAAGATTTACGAATACTTCCTTGGCCAATTCGCCATGAGCGAAGGTCAGAAGGGTGGCGAGTTCTTCACTCCTACCCCCATCGTCCAGCTGATCGTCAGTATCATCGAACCATTCCATGGTCTCCTCTTCGACCCAGCTACCGGCTCTGGCGGCATGTTTGTGCAGAGCGGGCGCTTCGTCGAGGAACGCAAAAAGAACCCTGGCGCCGAACTAAGCATCTATGGCCAGGAAAAGGTGGCCGAAACCGTTCGTTTGGCCAAGATGAACCTCGCCGTGCACGGCCTGGCGGGTGACATCAGGGAAGGGAACACGTACTACGAAGACCTGCACCGCTCTACCGGAAAGTTCGACTTCGTCATGGCCAATCCGCCCTTCAACGTGGACCGCGTGGACAAGGACCGGCTCAAGGACGACCCACGCTTTCCCTTGGGTCTGCCCCGCAGCGACAATGCCAATTACCTCTGGATCCAGCTCTTCTACAGCGCCCTCTGCAACACCGGCCGCGCCGGGTTCGTCATGGCCAACTCCGCCGCCGACGCTCGCAACTCGGAACTGGACATCCGCAGGCAACTGATCGAAGCCCATGCCGTGGATGTGATGGTAGCGGTAGGCCCCAACTTCTTCTACACCGTGGTCCTGCCCTGCACCCTCTGGTTCTTCGACCGGGGGAAGCGCAAGACCGCCCGCGCCGACAAGGTACTCTTCATCGATGCCCGCCACCTCTACCGCCAGATCGATCGCGCTCACCGCGACTGGACCCCAGCGCAGATTGAGTTCCTGGCCAACATCGCCCGACTCTACCGAGGCGAGGCCGTCGAAAACCTGCACGACAGCGCTGAACTGCTGACCGAACACTTCGGCAAGAAGCCCAAGTATGCTGATGTGGCAGGCCTGTGCAAGGTGGCGACACTGGCTGAGATCGAAGCTCAAGGGTGGAGCCTCAACCCCGGCCGCTATGTGGGCGTGGCCGCTCGCGCTGAGGAGGACTTTGACTTCAAGGAGCGACTGGAGGAGCAAAACGAAGAACTGGAGGCCCTCAACGTCGAGGCCCGGGAACTGGAAGAGCGGATTGCAGAGAACGTCGTCAAGCTGTTGAGCGAGGGATGATGACCTGGCCCGAAGTCCAATTCGAGACGCTGTTCTCAGAACCTCAACGCAACGGGCTCTACAAGGAGAAGCAGTTCCATGGTTCCGGTGCGAAAATCGTCAACATGGGGGAGCTGTTCGCATATCGCTTCCTAGGGTCCCAGGACATGCAACGCGTTCAGATAAGTGATACCGAATACCGGCGCTTTGGTCTGCAAGATGGCGACCTTCTCTTTGCACGTCGTAGCCTCATAGAGTCCGGCGCTGGGAAATGTGTCATAGTCGAGGGTGTGAAGGAAGAGATGGTCTTTGAGTCGTCTTTGATCCGAGTGCGATTAGCCCAAGAGAGGTGTTCTAGTCGCTTCTACCTGTACTACTTCTCCTGTCCCCCAGGACGCTCGCGGGTTGAGGCGATCATTACAGGGGCTGCTCAAAAGGGCATTCGAGGGACTGACCTGGCACGAATCATTGTTCATCTCCCCCCTCTCACCATGCAACAGAAAATCGCGGCGATTCTCTCGGCCTATGATGACCTGATCGAGAACAACCTGCAGCGGATCAAGATTCTGGAAGAGATGGCGCAGAACCTCTACCGCGAGTGGTTTGTCAGGTTCCGCTTCCCCGGCCGCCAGCACGCCCGCTTCACCGATTCCCCCCTCGGTATGATTCCGGAGGGGTGGGAGGTTGTGCCCCTAGGCAAACTTACAGAACTAAGGAAGGACAAGTTCAAGGAGGCACTGCATTCGGAGTGCCCTCTCTTGGACTTAGCGAAGATGCAACAGCGAACACTTTCTGTGGGCGAAACGGGGAATCCTAGCGAACTTACAACATCACGTATCGTTTTCGAGGAAGACGACATCCTGTTCGGCTCCATTCGACCTTATCTCCACAAAGTTGCTCTCGCCCCCTGTCGAGGTGTCACGAACGTATCGGTGCTGGTTGTTCGGTCTGCTGAGAAGATTCTGCAATCGTTTCTTGCCGTGCTCTTGTCTTCGATAGACGCAATTCGCTGGGCTGACCAGCACAGCACGGGAACCAAAATGCCCGTCATCAAATGGGAAGTATTGCGGACGATGCCCGTGCTGCTACCATCGCAGGCTGTTCTTGGATCCTTTGAGACTTCTGTTCAGCCAATGCTGCAGACTGTAAAGATGGCATCTTCGCGCAACCAGAATCTCCGCCGCACCCGCGACCTGCTGCTGCCCCGGCTTATCTCGGGCGAGGTAGACGTGTCGGAACTGGATATAGCCGTTCCCGAGGAGACCGTGACATGAAAGCCGCCGATCTCGACATCCTGCTCCAAGAGGGTGAAGGCGTCATGCTCGAGTACAAGGAGGCTCTTTCCTCTTCCTTTGCCCGCGAACTGGTGGCCTTTGCCAACACCGCGGGCGGCAGGGTTCTGCTGGGGGTTCGGGATAATGGTACGGTCAAAGGAATCGCCGACACCAATGAGATGCGCGCCCGTATCCAGGACATTGCCCGCAACTGCGATCCGCCGATAAAGATCCTGCTTCAGCGCATTGGCGAGGTAACCACGGTGACGGTTCGCGAGAGTGACACGAAACCGGTGCAATGCAGCGATGGTTTTTTCTGGCGGCAGGGCGCGGTGACTCAGAAGCTCTCCCGTGAGGAAATCCGTGATCTCTTCCAACAGGTTGGAGCCATCCGCTTCGATTCATCCGTCTGCCCGCGCTTCCGCTATCCCGATGATTTCGATCCGGATAAATTCAGCGACTGGCTGCGGAAAAGCACGATCTCCCAAGGCGGCTCAGTGGAGGACATCCTTGTGAACATCGAGGCGGCGGAACGCTCGGGCGGCAAGCTGCTCTTCCGCAACGCAGGGGTACTTTTCTTTGCCCGTGAGCCGCGGCGGTTCTTCAATCAGGCCTATGTCACCTGTCTGCTGTTCATGGGAAC
>Ga0066798_10001285_pt1 | contig 11088 bp, 3 predicted proteins | sample PersoiDNA2013203_FD_70961 | JGI IMG/M metagenome (GOLD analysis project Ga0066798, IMG submission 70961) | Permafrost soil microbial communities from the Arctic, to analyse light accelerated degradation of dissolved organic matter (DOM) -... | ecosystem: Environmental > Terrestrial > Soil >...
CCTGCGCGCGGTCCGGCACAGCCAGCGGCTCGATGCCGTGCGCGCGGAGCTGGTCGTCGAGCTCGCTGCCCATCGGCTGCCGGCCGGCGAAGAAGGTCCGGATCGCCTCGAAGCCGCCCGGTGCACTCGAGCGCGCCGTCGGTCGCGACGCGACCACCGCGGAGGCGAACTGCTCGAACGTCCCGAACGCGCCGGTGCTGAAGTTCCGGCGGTAGACGCTCGGGCCCCTCGCACTGGCGGCGGCACCGGTCGGGACGCACTCGACGTCGAGGATGTAGTCCATGTACGGGTCGAGCGGGATCGGGATGTCCAGCACGCTGTGCCGTTCGCGGCTCTCGTCCACGGCGACGCAGGACCCTGGCTCGCCGGTCTCCGCCGCTTGAGCGTTCTTCAGGTCGATCGACTCAGCGACCGCCTGCTCCCACGGGGACACCAGGGTTGCCTGCACCGGTTGGAGGGTCACCGGGGTGATCGGGAACGGGTACGCGACGGTGGGAGTGGCTACCGGATGGTTGCCGCTCGCGGCCTGGAACCGAACCCGCAGCTCCTTGCCGTAGGCCGCGAACAAGCGGTCGACGTCATGAGTGTTGAAGACGAGCCGGACGTCCTCCAGGCCGAAGTAGGCCTTCTCGGCGTCCTCGGGGATGGTGATGAGCGTCCACGGATCGAGCCGGACCGGCAGCGGTGGCGTGCTGGTGAAGATGAGCTTGGCGGCGTCCGCAGGATCGGGATCGATCCGGTCGGTCTTGAACCAGAAGGTCTGGCTGATCGGGGTCGCGACAGTTCCGCGGACCGCGCTGTCGCGGCGCCGCTGGCCGCTCCAGTCGACGACGATCCGGTAGAGCGAGTCCGGGACCAGGAGGGAGTTGTCCGAGCTCGCCGGGCCGATCGCATTCGTGAGCGTGGTGCGATCCCGGGTGATCTGCTCGTCGTCCCAGTCGTGCCGGGTGGCCTCGGCCATGGTCGTGACCGCGACCGCGCCGACGTAGTACGGCGGCACGGCCTGCTTGTCGTGCTTGGGGTCGAACGGCTTGAGACCGATCGTCCCGACCTCGACCCTGGCCGCGTCGGGCGCCTTGTCCAGAGCCACGAACACCGGCAGGTTGGGCGAGCCGTTGCCCCACCGGACCAGGTCGGACACGTCGTCGTCCCAGGGCCCGCCCGGATCGGTCCAGCGCCCCGGCAGCGGCGTGATGTTTACCCAGTTGGACGAGGTGACGGCCGCGGACGCGAGCTCCGTGCCGTCGGCCGCGACGGCCCGCACGATGACGTGCTTGCCCTCGAAGAGCTGGCGCGGCACGAAGAGGAGGACGCCGAAGGAGACGTATCCGCCGGTGTGCAGGATCACCACGTCGTCCAGCGGGCCGTGCTTGATCTTGCGCTTGGCCAGCTCGCTCGCGACCCACTTGTCCGTTGCCGGGTCACCGAAGAACGTCGGCCGCCCGTCGTCGAACATCGGCGACTCGAGCGCCTTGACCGGGCACCGGTTCCCGGCGGCCGCGCTCGCCGTGGGCGTGCCGACCGAGGTGGCCCCGGCCGGGGTCGTGCCCGCAGCCAGGCCGAACGCGGCGGCGGCGGCGTTCAGCGGCTGCAGGTGCGCGAGCTGGTCCTGGCTGATCGGCATCCGCTCGGTCAGGTGCCCGATCGTCGTCTCTACGCTGAGCGCGTCGATGCCGGCGACCTGGTCCCGGAGGGCCGGGATCGCGTCGGTGGCCTTTGCGTGGAACGCCGGGCTGATCGCCACGGGCGCGCTGTCGATGCGGCGGGCGACGAGACCGCGGACCGGGTCGGTGGCGGCAAGGACCTGGCGACCGACCAGCACGTCTCGCGGTGCGGCGGACGCACTGCCCAGGCCGGCCACGGCGTCCACCGTCCCGAGGGCGACATCGTGGCTCAAGACCGGCGGCTGGTTCGGATCCTTGGTGTGGCACGCGACGAGGCCGCCGATGACGATCGCCGGGACGATGCCGCGCACGCTGTCGATCGAGGGGTCACCGGTGCGCCACTGCTCGGTCACCTTCAGCGTGGTCTCCGGCGGGGCCGAACGGATCGTCCCGGGGGCATCCGGCCAGGCGATCCCCTCGAGGTTCCAGCCCGGCTCGGACGGGCCGAGCGGCTCGAGCTTGAACGTCCAGAGCACCTCGGCCGGATCGGCCGGCGTGGCGCAGACGGTGCCCCAGCGGTCCGCGACGCTCTCGACCAGGTGGTCGGTCTTCTCGATCGCCTTGGGCGCGGGGGTCGGGAACCAGGTCAGCAGGGCGAGCTGGGCGACCGGGCTGGGCTCCGTCGTCGGGGCCGAGGTCCACCACACGACGGGCGCGGCGCTGCCGTTCACCGCGGGGGTCTGGACCGAACCGCTCCCGCCCACCCGCTCGAGGCGGATGGACTCGAGCTCGTAGCGGTACTGGTCACCGGAACGCTCGCTGTAGCCGTCGGCCGGGACGCCCGGCGCGGTCGCGACGGCCGTGCCGAGCCCGTCGACCGTCAGGCCGGACTTCGCGACGGGTGGGATCGCCAGGCTGATGATCGGGATCGAGTCGATCGGCACCACCGGCAGGTTCGAGTCGGTCGCGCTGGGCTGCGTCGGCTGTTCCATCCCGGTGCCGAGGCTGACGTCGACGCCGCGGTCCACCCCGGTGCCCTGGGCCAGCGCGGGCGAGCGGGTCTGGAGCGAGACCTTGTCCACCAGGGTCGGCATCGGGGCCACCGGCTCGGGGCTCGAGATGGTGATCTCGACGCAGCCGGACACCTCGAAGAAGACGAAGCTGACGTGCCCGCAGGCGATGCCGTGCACATACAGGCCGAGGTGGCCAACGCTCTTCTCGGCGACGATCACCGTGAGCTGTGCGTCGGCGCCGATCGAGACGATCCAGAGCCGCAGCTCGCCGGCCACCCAGATCGTGCCGGCCAGGGTGAACGGGCTGAAACCGATGACGGCGTCCATCCCGCCGCCGATCCGCAGGTAGAGCCCGGAGCTGACATCGCCCCAGGTGAAGCTTGCGCCGACGCCGAGCCCGATCCCGAAGCCCTTGATCGCGGGCAGGGTGTCGCGCTGCACGGCGTAGGCGGCGAGGCCGTCGCCGCGGAACATCAGGTACCCGGTGCCCTTGACGATGCCGAGCACGTCCACCTCGACCGACGGGCCGTAGTCGGGCCGCGCGCCGAGGTAGATGTGCCACTTGTTCGCATCGTCACCGAACGGGAACAGCGCTTCGATCGGGATGACGATCTTGACGAGCTTGTCGATCTCCCAGTGGACCAGGATCCCGATCAGCAGGTGCTCGGGCGTGATCTCGATGACGGCGAGGACGCCGCCCGACTGGCCCAGTCCGTCCATCGACGGTGGTGGCGACACGATCCGGGCACTCATCATGATCAGCAGCCGCGGGCCGGGCAGCTCGAGCAGGAGGGTGCCGTCGAGGTTCATGATGACCCCGCCCTCCATCGTCCCGATGAGCATGCCGAGACCGAAGGCCCAGTGGTCGATCTCCGGCACCCAGAGCTCTACCCCGGGGTGCGCCGGGTTGATGAGCAGGTTCGGCTTGCCGTCCGCGGCCTTGAGCCACTCGAGCGCGGGCACGGCGCTGCTGGCGCCGATCGCGGGGTTGCGCTGGTAATGCATGCCGAAGATCCCGCGGAAACCGAAGATCCCGATGCCGGTCGTGCCGAACGGGATCCCGAACGGGAGGACGACGTCGAGGCCGATGTAGACGCCGGTGGCCGCGGGATGTGCCGGGGCCAGGGTCCGCTCCGGGATGGTGGCGATCTCGACGGCGGCCGCGACCCGCAGGTTGATCGACCGCAAGGTGAGGTCGATCTGGCCGCCGATCGTCGAGATCGGGTCGCCGTTGCTGTCGAGGGCCGAGCCGATCCGCACGTATCCGGACCCGACGAGCGCGCCGGGGATGTCGATGCTGGCGGCCAGCGAGGTGAGCTCGGGCGGTCGGGGCTCGTCGAGGTACACCCGCAGGCCGGCGCGGTCGATCGTGACGACGCCGAGGTCGACCGCCAGGCCGATCTCGATCTCGAACGTGAACGGGTTGCTCTTGGACAACCGCGCGCCAAGAATTCGCAGGATCTTGCCCAGCGGGTCGGCCAGGTGCAGACCCCCACCTTTCGCGAGGTCGATCGTGTAGCCGCGCGAGCTGTCGAAGACGGGACGCAGCGAATACTGGTGGACTGCATCGTCGTGGTTGGCGAAGCGCAGCCCGATCGCCTTGTAGCGGATCCCGAGCGGGTGGTCGCGCGGGATCGTGAGCAGGTCCATCCCGAACATGCGGAGCTTCACGGACCAGTCGACACCGATGTCGAACAGGAGCGACGCCTCGATGTCCGGGTCGCGCCAGTTCTGCACGTACTCGGCCCCGAACACCATGACCCGCTCGACCTGGAACCACGGGAGCGCGGCGATGACGCCGGGCGTCACGAGTGCCGCGCCCGCGAGAATGGAATCCTTCAGGGCGCTGTCCCGGCCCTCGACGGCGCTCTGCACGGCATCGACCGGCGGGGCAGCAGCGAGCAGCGGCCAGAAGCTCAGGTACGACCCGAGCATGGTCAGCCAGAAGTCCTTGCCCGGGTCCGGCGGCATGGGCTGGCCGGGGAGCCAGCCGAAGTAGAACAGCCCATCGGTGTCGTGCGGGTCCGCGCCGACCGAGATCAGGGTGAGCCAGCGACTCGTGGCCGGGTCGGTCTGGACCAGGACCCGCATCTTCGTGATGCCGTCAGCCGGATTCTCCGGACCGAGCGCCGTACCGTTGACCAACGTGTGCCCGCGCGGCACGGGCGTCGCGGACGGCAGCTGGCCGGTGGCCGCCAGCTTGTCCTCCGAGAGGGTCTGGAAGTCCACCTCGCAGTCCAGCTGGAGCGCGATGAGCGCGCTGTCGACGATCCGGACCATCACCTTGGCCGAGCGGAACCAGGCCGGCGGCGGCGCGGCGGTGGGTGGCGGCGGGTCCGCGGCTGGCGGCGGTGGCGGGGCTCCCACGGGGGGCCGCGACACGGTCACCTGGCCGCTGCGCTCCGCCGCACCAGCGCTCGGGAGTTCGACGATCGCGGCCCACCACCGGTTCCGGTCGACGTCGTGGCTCGTCCAGCCGGAAGCGGCGACCCACGGGTCGTACTCCGACTGGCTCGCATGCCCGTCCTGGGCCGGACTCGGGTCGATCACGAAGTTGAAGTGCTTCGATGCGAACCCTCCGGCGATCGCGTCCCGCGTGGCGACCGCCCGACGGTTGGCGAGCAGGTAGTTGTACTCCCGGCGGTTGGGGTTGTCGACCTCCTTGCTGGCGTGACCGTGAATCGTGATGGGCGACCCCGAGGGCAGTGCGTCGAAGTCGGGCTGGTACTCGATCACGGGATCATGCCCGCCGGGCTCGCGGTTCCGGCTCGCCTGGTCGACCGCCTTCGTCGTCCAGATGTTCGTGCCGGGCGGTTCGTTGAAGAAGTAGTAGAACGTGAGCGGCGTCCGCACCAGTGCTGCCGGGTGCCGGGCGTGCACGGTGCGGGTCGCTCCGGCCGCGACGGTCGTATCGGTGGTGCGGTTCGCCGCGGACTCGGCGCCGGCGTCCACGCGCCAGAGCAGGGCGTCATCCGGCGGCATGGTGCGAACCGTCACGCCGTCCCCGGCACCCTGGCTTAGGTCGAAGGTGAAGTCCCCGGTGGTGGTGCCGAGCGTCGCATCGTTCGGTGCCGGCGTCTCGGGGCCCGGGATGGCGAGTCTCGGGGCGAGCGCGATCCGCTCGGCCCGGACCGTGAGGGTCTCGGTGACGGGGGTAGCACTCGAGTCGGTGACCCGGATGACGATGTCAACGGTGGTCTGGCCCGACAGGTCGATGTTGAAGTCGGTGCCCGTCTGTGCGCTGCCGGCGCCGATGGTCACCGAGCGGGTGATCGGCACCCGGCCGCCGACGACGTCGACGATCAGTCGGGTGTTGTCGGGGAGACGCACGGTGGCTCGGTTCGCGCCCGCGGGTGTGACCGCGAAATCGCGGCCGCTGGGGGCCGCGAACCGCGGCTGGATCTTGACCGCGCCACTCCCCTGGTTCACCAGGCCGACCTCGAAGTCGCCCCAGATCCCGCCGGTCTGGCCGAGCCCGATCAGCAGCTCCTGTGCGCCGCACTCGAACGCGAAGTTGCGCAGGCCGTCGGGCGAGACGAAGAGCCGGACCTCGGGCAGGTACAAGCCGGTCCAGTCGTCGCCCACCTGGGCCTTGTCCTTCAGGGCCGGTGGGGTCCAGTCGCTGGACAGGTCGAGGGTCGCGCTGCGGAAGCCGATGCCGACGACGCGATCCTTCTCCCCGCCGATGTAGGCATACGGCGGGCTCATCGTGATGAGCTCCGCGACCCCGAAGTCGCCCGGGTCGTCGAGCGAGCTGACGCCCATCGAGACGAGCTCGAAGTGCAGCTGGCTCGGGTTGGGGTTGCCGTGGCTGAGGCGGAACCGCAGCTTCGGCAGGGTGATCGACACCTCGCGGGTGGAGAGGTCGGGCGAGAGGACGCCCTGGTCGTTGAGCTTGGCCGGGTGCAGGAACGGTGGGCGGATGGACGGTGCCTCGAGGATCAGGTCGAGGGTGAATCCCGAGGACGGGTAGTCGCTCACCGGGCCGGCGCCGAGCGCGGTGAGTACCGAGCGAGCCGGGCTGAACCCGGTGGCGGTGATGCCTGACTCACCGGCCGCGATGATCGCCGACGGCGCTCGTGACACGAAGAGCTCGAACTCGATGGCCGTCTCGCGGATGTCGAAGACCGGGCTGCGGCGGCTCGCGTCGAAGGCGCCCGCGCCCTCGTCGACCCCGGCGTTGATGGCGAGTCCGCCTGAGGACGGGTCGATCCGGGCGTAGCCGTTGAACTCGCACAGGCCCCGGATCGTCACCGCGGCGTCGTCGACGGCCGTTTCCCACCGCACGACGCGCAAGACCGAGAGCGCCGCGTGTTGGGCGCCCAGGTTCTCCCCCCGCAACAGGTATGGGAGCACGAGGTCGAGCAGCGCAAGGTTCGCCATCGGTTCCGACGGTAGGCAGTTCGGAGCCGGTCAACAATGGGTACCCTTGCCACCCTCGCGCGGGGTGGGAGCTGGTCAGGCCGGGCGGGGTGGTCAGGCCGGGCGGGGTGGTCAGGCCGGGCGGGCCGCAAACCGCTCGGCCGCGCTCGCGCCGAGTCGCAGGTCGATTAGGCCGTATCTTTGTGCCATCGTCACGGCGACGAGCCGGTCGTTGACCCCGAGCTTGCGATAGATGTTGCCCAGGTGCTTGTGCACGGTCCGGGGCGAGAGCGACAGCTGGTGCGCGATGGCTCGCGCCAACATGCCCTGCGCGAGCAGGGCGAGGACCTGACGCTCACGCTGACTCATCCCGTGCGCGTCGGTCTCCGGTTCGACGACCGCCGCTCTCGGCGGCGGGACGGCCACCGAGCGCGCCTGGCACTCCACGTGGCTCCACAGAACCGACAGCGGGCGCTGCGCGCACTCCCACAGCCGGACGTCGTCGCGGCTGAACGGCTCAGCCCGCGCGAACGCGACAAGCCAAGCCCGCCCTGCGTCTGTATTCGCACCTGCGGGGCGCACCGCGCCGAGAAGCACCGACCGCTCCTCGCCCCCGATGCGGCGGACCTCAATGACCGTCACCCCGGCCGTGGGCACCTGGGTCGCGTGCGTGACGTAGGCCGCCAGGGCCCCAGCGGCCTCGGGATCGGGCCAGATGGAGGACACTTTCGACCCACCGTCGGGCCGAACGTCCACGACGACGGCCGCGCTCGCCCCGAGCGCTGCGGCCAGCCGTGCGCAGACGACCCCGTCCGGAGCGCTGCCGGCGTCGATCGCGGCGACGGCATCGGAGAGCATCTCGAGTACAACGAGGGCTTTCAGCTCGCTTCTAGACACGTGTCCCCACTCCGACCCGGCCAGGTAGTGCGATCTTCAACAACGCAAAGGTAGACGTCATCCGACGATTGCGAAACCGGAGCGATCATTGGGCCGACCGAGGGGCTCCCGGCTCGAGTGCGAGGCCCTTCACACCCCATGCCGTCACCGCAGCACGATGACCACACCATCGTGTCGGGGAATCCGGGTCAGGCTCCCGACCCACATCATCCCAGGTCAGGGGCGCTTTTCACTTCAACGACACAGCCCTGCAGCAACCCCACCATGGGAGCCTGAGGCTAGATAGAGTTGGCTGGACAATCCGGTTGAGGAGGATGCATGGATAGTGGCCGCCCGCTGGCGGGTTGGGGCAGGACCAACCCGAGCGTCGCAACGGTCCATTCGGCCGGCGACGATGCCGAGCTTGCCCGCCTGGTCACCGAGGCCGGTCGGCGAGGGGTTCTTGCTCGCGGGCTGGGCCGCAGTTATGGCGACGCCGCGCAGAACGGTGGCGGAGTCGTGGTGGACATGACCGCCCGTCACCGAGTGTTGTCGGTGGACACCGGCACGGCGCTGGTCGAGGTCGAAGCTGGTGCCAGTCTGGACCACCTGATGCGGCTCCTTCTGCCCATGGGGCTGTTTGTGCCGGTCACCCCGGGCACTCGGCAAGTGACGGTCGGAGGAGCGATCGCGGCCGACATCCACGGGAAGAACCATCACGTGGACGGCAGCTTCGGGCTCTACGTCGTTGCCTTCGACCTGCTCTGTGCCGATGGCACCATCCGCAGGCTCACCCCGGAGTCCGAGTTGTTCTGGGCCACCGTCGGCGGCATGGGGCTGACCGGCCTGGTCTTGCGCGCGACCCTGAGGATGAAGAAGGTCGAGTCCGCCTACTGCCTGGTGGACACCGAACGATGCGCGAATCTCGACGACCTACTGGGGCGCATGGCCGAGAGCGACGACCGGTACACGTACTCGGTTGCCTGGATCGACTGCCTTGCCCACGGTTCCTCCTTGGGGCGGTCCGTCCTGACTCGAGGCTGGTCGGCGCCCCTCGACAAACTGCCCCGGAGGTTGCGCGGCCATGCCCTGAACTTCCGTCCCAAGCAGTTGGCGGTCGCGCCCCCGGTCTTTCCGAGCGGCCTGCTGAACCGCGCGACCGTCGCCGCCTTCAATGAGGCGTGGTACCGCAAGGCCCCGCGAGAGCGCCGAGGCGAGATCCAGAGCATCGCGGCGTTCTTCCACCCCTTGGACGCCGTGGCGCAGTGGAATCGCATCTACGGCCCCAGGGGCTTCCTGCAATACCAGTTCGTCGTGCCCTTCGGCGCCGAGGACACTCTGCGCCGGTGCATCCAGATGCTCGGCGACACCGGTCAGGCCTCGTTCCTGGCAGTACTCAAACGATTCGGGCAGCCCAGCGCCGGCCACCTGTCCTTTCCCACACCGGGCTGGACCCTCGCTCTGGACATTCCGATCGGTGCGGCCATCTTGGGCGGCCTGCTCGACCGCCTGGACGAGGAGGTCCTTGCGGCTGGGGGCCGCGAGTACCTCGCCAAGGACTCCCGGTTGCCGGCCTCCGCGATCGCCCGAATGTATCCTCGCCTGGATGAATGGCGCGACGTCAGACGGGCGGCGGACCCCCACGGGGTGTTCACTTCTGATCTGGCCAGGAGGCTGGGGCTGTGAAAGACGCAATCGGTAACGTGCAACGGGTCGTCGTTCTGGGCGGAACCTCCGACATCGCCCTCGCAACGGTCGTGAAGCTGACCGAGGAACGCCGCGGCGTTCAGGTCACGCTGGCAGCCCGTCCCGGCGAACGCCGCGCCGCCGCCGCAGCAGCCCTGGACGCCTTCGGCATCCGCGTCACCGAGGTGGACTTCGAAGCCACCGACCGGACTTCGTATGAGGGCGCCATCGCCTCCGCCTTCGAAGCCGGAGGGGATGTCGACGTCGTCATGGTTGCGTTCGGTGTGCTCGGCGACCAGGAGCGCGCGTGGCAGGACGTCGACGCGGCACTGGAGCTGGTGCAGGTCAACTACGCGGCAGCGGTCGGCTGCGGTGTCTTGGTCGCCGAGCGGCTGCGCGCACAGGGGCACGGCGCGATCATCGCCATGTCCTCCGTGGCCGCCGAGCGCCCCAGGAGATCCAACTTCGCCTACGGCTCCACCAAGGCCGGCATGGACGCCTTCTACACCGGACTGGGCGAAGCGCTCGCGAAGGACGGCGTTCAGGTCCTGGTTGTTCGCCCCGGTTTCGTTCGGACCAAGATGACCGCTGGGCTTGACGCGGCGCCGCTGTCCCAGGTCCCCGAGCAGGTCGCAGAGGTCATCGTGGCAGGCCTACGGGCTGGACGGCGTACGGTGTGGGCGCCCCCGGCGATGCGGTGGGTGATGTCCGTTCTGCGGCACCTTCCTCGGCCAGTTTTCCGGCGCCTGCCGGCCTAGAGACGACACGCACGAGCGGCGGCTACAGGTACACCGAGCCGATCAGGCAGGCCGCCCATATGCCACCGAGCAGCATCAGCAACCGGTCGTGCAGAACGACCTCCTCCGGTTCGCCCGCGGCACCGCTGTCGACGTCCACGGCGTACCTGAGCAGGGCCACGACGAACGGGACGATGGACAGGACGCCCCACTCGTTCGACGTGGCCTGGCGAATCGTGAAAGCCCACAGTGCGTAGGTCGTCACCAGCACCCCCGCGGACAGGGTCCACACGAACCGCAGATAGGATTGGGTGTAGCGTCTCAGCACCGGACGGATGGGCGCCCCGGTGTCCTGGACCAGACGCATCTCGGCGTACCGCTTGCCGGCGGCCATGAACAGCGACCCGAAGCCGGCGGCGATGAGGAACCACTGCGACAGCTCAACGTGGGTCGCCACGCCCCCCGCGATGGCCCGAAGCAGAAACCCGGACGCGACGCTGGTGAGCTCGATGACCGGTTCGTGCTTCATGCCCAGGCAGTACCAGAGCTGGACGCCCTCATAGATCGCGATGACCACGAGCAATTGCCACGTCAGCAGTGCTGCGATGACCAATGCGCCGGGCAGGAGCACGACTGCTGCGGTCCGGGCGGCGCGCACCGACAACTCGCCAGACGCAACCGGGCGACGCCGTTTGGTGGCATGCGCCCGGTCGGACTCGACATCGACGACGTCGTTGACCAGATAGATCCCCGACGAGGCAAGACAGAAGGCAATGACCGCCACGACCATCCCCAAGGCCGCCCGCGGTT
>Ga0066798_10001288_pt1 | contig 11068 bp, 10 predicted proteins | sample PersoiDNA2013203_FD_70961 | JGI IMG/M metagenome (GOLD analysis project Ga0066798, IMG submission 70961) | Permafrost soil microbial communities from the Arctic, to analyse light accelerated degradation of dissolved organic matter (DOM) -... | ecosystem: Environmental > Terrestrial > Soil >...
CGGTCGCCGAGGGCACGCCACGCACGGATCGCTGCCCGATTCGCTCCCATCGCCCGAAACCCTTGATCGCACCTATACGGATATGCTTACATCCTGTCCGTACGAAGGTGTACCGCGGAGGTGAGATGAGCGACAAGGCCGGGCGTGTGGCGCTCGTGACCGGGGCCACCAGCGGCATCGGCTACGCCACGGCACTGCTCCTCGCATCACACGGTTGGCGGGTGCTCGGCGCCGGCAAGGACCCCGCGACACCCGACATGACGGCGCAGCTGGGCGCCGGTGGCTTCGTGGTCGCCGAGCTGCGCGAGCCCGGCACGGCCGAGCGCCTGGTCCAGCAGGCTGTCGAGCGCTTCGGTCGCCTCGACGCCCTCGTCCACAGCGCCGGCATCCATGCCCTGGCCGATGTGCTCCGCACCACCGACGAGCAGTGGGACGCCATCCTCGACGTCAACCTCGGTTCGGCGTTCCGGCTGGTCCGCGCGGCCGTGCCCGCGATGGTGCGCGGTGGTGGCGGGACGGTGGTCGCCGTCGCAAGCGAGGCCGGGATCGTCGCGATCCCCGGCCAGATCGCCTACAACGTGTCCAAGGCGGGCCTGATCATGCTCACGCGCAGCGTGGCGGTCGACCACGCCGCGGACGGGATCCGGGCCGTTGCGGTGTGCCCGGGCACCACGATGACGCCGCTGGTGCGCGCGGCCATCGCGGCAGCCCCGGACCCCGCGGCCCACGAACGGATGCTGGCCGAGTCCCGGCCGGCGCGGCGGCTCGGACGCGTGGAGGAGATCGCCGCGGCGATCGCCTACGTCCTCAGCGACGAGGCCGCCTACATGACCGGGTCCGAGCTCGTCATCGACGGCGGGTACACGGCCCGCTGAGGGGGAATGGGACGGCGGATCCACCGCCGACTAAGGCACGGAAGAGGGGAACAACCATGAGGAGAGAACTCCGACGCGTCGGTCCGCTGCTCGCCCTGACGCTCGCACTCGCCGCCTGCAGCGGGAACGGCGCACCCGCTGACAAGCCGACCGACGGCGCCGCCGCCGGCGGGGTCAAGGGCACGATCACGATCGGCTGGACGCCGCCGGACGTCACCGGCGTGTTCAAGACCGCGACGGACTACTTCGAGAAGTCGGCCGCACAGGCCGGCAAGAGCGGGATCAACGTCAAGGTCGACACCCGGGCGCCGTCGGCGCACACCGACTTCGCCGACCAGGTCGCCATCATCGAGGACTTCGTCACCCGCGGCGTCGACGCCATCGTCGTCTCGCCGTCGGACACCGAGGCGATCAAGCCCGCCATTCGTGAGGCCAAAGACGCCGGCATCCCGGTGATCCTGGTCAACCTGCTCGAGAAGCAGGAGGGCATCGACGTCGCGGCCTACATCGGGTTCGACAACACCGAGGCCGCCCAGGTCTCCGCGTACGCGGTGCTCGACTACTTCGGTGGGCCGGGCGTGCTCGGTGCGGGTAAGAAGGTCGACCCGCCCGCTGACGGCTACCTGGACCTGGCGTGGTGGAAGTCGGTCTACGCCGGTGCCGACACCGCCGCAGTCGCGGCCCGAGGGGTCATCATCGAGGGCATCGCCGGTGACTTCTTCAGCAACGCCCGCGTGAAAGGCTTCCACTCGGTCGTCGACCCGGTAGCAGGCGTCAAGATCCTCGGCAAGCCACTTGCGGCGGACTGGAACCGGGAGAAGGGCACTGCCGCGGCCGAGGACTTCCTCACCCGGTACGGCGTCGGTAAGCTCGACTTCATATGGGCCGCCTCCAACGAGATGGGCCTGGGTGCTGCGGCGGCCACGGAGCAGCGCGGGCGCCTTGACACGAGCGGCGGACTGACCCCGCCGGAGGCAGGCAAGGTCGCCATCTTCACCAACGACGTGACGCCGGAGTCCGTCGACGCCATCCGGCAGGGCCGGATCGTGGCCGAGACGCACCACGGCTTCGCCGAGTGGGGTTGGCTCGGCACGGCCACGGCCGTCCGCCTGGCCTGCGGTGAGGCCGTCGAGCAGTTCCAGGACATCCGACCCCGCACCGTCTACCAGGGCAACGTGGACGACTTCTACCCCAACATGACGCTGCCTGACATCCCGTGGGACAAGATCGCTCAGGGCTGCAAGCGGTGAGCAGTGCGATGCCGCTGTTGGAGTTGCGGGACATCCGCAAGTCCTACCCGGGGGTGCGCGCCCTCGCCGGGATCGACCTGACGGTCGAGGCCGGCGAGGTGCGCGCCCTCCTGGGGCAGAACGGCGCTGGCAAGTCCACCCTCATGAAGATCATTGCGGGGGCGGAGACGCCGGACAGCGGGAGCATGCGCATCTCCGGAGAGCCGGTGCCGTTCGGCTCCCCGGCGAGGGCCCGCGAGCACGGCATCGGGATCGTGTTCCAGGAGCTCTCGCTCATCCCGCCCATCTCCATCGGCGAGAACGTGATGCTCGGTCGGTGGGTGTCGCACGGCGGCATGGTCGACGTGCGCGCCACCGAGGAGGCCGCCGCCACGTTCCTCGAGCGGGTCGGCCTCCAGCTGGACCCGCACACCCGGACGGATCGCCTGGGTCCGGCGGAACGCCAGCTGGTGGAGATCGCCAAGGCCTTGTCCGCCGAGTGCAAGGTCCTGCTCCTCGACGAGCCCACCGCGAGCCTGTCCGACCCTGAGGCGCGGCGGCTCTTCGACGTCATCCGCGACCTCACCGCGCAGGGGGTCGCCGTCCTCTACGTCTCCCACCGCCTGCCCGAGGTGCTGGAGGTCTGCGACCGGGTCACCGTCCTGCGGGACGGCGAGCACGTGGGTGACCTCGAGATGGGTGAGGCCGACGAGGCCGAGCTGGCCCGCCGGATGGTCGGTACCGCGGTGGACTTCGTGCGCCCGCACGAGCACACCTTCCACTCCGGCGGCGACGTCGTGATCCGGGCGACCGGGCTCGGCAACCCACCACGGCTCCAGCCGGTGGACCTGGAGATCCATGCCGGCGAGGTGGTCGCCGTCTTCGGCCTGGTCGGTGCCGGGCGCACCCGGCTGGCGCGGACCCTCTTCGGACTTGAGCCGGCCACCGTTGGCACGCTCGAGCTGTCCGGTCGGCCCGTGCGCTTCACCAGCCCGCAGCAGGCGATCGAGGCCAAGGTGGGCTACGTCGGCGAGGACCGGGCGGCAGGCCTGGTCCCGCGGATGTCCGTCGCCCAGAACATCGTGCTCGCCTCCCTGGCCCGGCTCGGCAGCGCCCTGCTGTTCGACCGCCGGGGCGAGCGGCGGCTCGGCGCCCGCTACGTCGCGGAGCTGAACATCCGCACACCTTCGGTGGACCGGGCGGTGGGGACCCTCTCGGGGGGCAACCAGCAGAAGGTCGTGCTGGCCCGGTGGCTGTGCACCGGCGCCCGGTTCCTGATCCTCGACGACCCCGTCCGCGGTGTCGACGTCGGCGCCAAGGAAGAGGTGTTCCGCCTCGTCCGCGAGCTCGCCGCCGGCGGTGCCGCGGTGCTGTACCTGACCTCCGAGCTTCGCGAGGCGCGCGCCCTGGGCGACCGGTTGCTGGTCATGTCCAAGGGCCGCGTGGTCGCCGAGTTCCCCCCGACATCCAGTGAGGACGAGATCATGGCAGCTGCGGGAGGCGTCCATGTCTGAGCCCGTGTCCACCGGCCTGTCGGCCACGGCGCCGGCGGTCCCAGCGGAACGGCGGCGGGCCTCGGAGGCCCGCCGGCGAATCGCGGCCAGCGGGGGCGGCGTTGGTGGCGCGATCGCCATCCTCGTCGTCCTGATCATCGCCTTCTCGATCGTCTCGCCCGACTACCTGTCGGTCGGCAACCTCGTCAACATCCTGCGGCAGTACGCGTTCGTCCTGATCCTCGCCGTCGGACAGACCCTGGTGATCATCACGGCGGGCATCGACCTGTCGGTGGCCGCGACCGCGGCGCTGTCCGGGAGCGTCATGGGCGTCACGTACGCCCACATGGGCCTGCCGGCTCCGGTCGCCATCGGCGCCGGGCTCCTCTCGGGCTTCGCGGTCGGCCTGCTCAACGGCCTGGCCATCACCATGTGGAAGGTCCCGGACATCATCGTCACCCTGGGTTCGCTCACCGCCGTCCGCGGCGTAGCCCTGGTGGTCACCGACGGCTTGCCGGTGCCCGACTTCTCCCAGGCGGTCGAGGGTCGGCGGATCCCCGATCCCGTCGCCTTCCTGGCAACCGAGGACATCGGCGGGGTGCCGTGGATCATCGTCGTGGCGGCCGCCTGCTGTGTCGTCGGCTGGTACGTGCTGAACAAGACACGGCTCGGCCGCTCGATCGTCGCCGTCGGTGGCAACCGCGAAGCGGCCCACGTGTCCGGCATCAATGTCAACCGGACCAAGGTGGCCGTCTACGCTCTGTCAGGGTTGTTTGCCAGCGTCGGCGGGATGATGCTCGCCGGCCGGCTGAACAGTGCGAACGCACTCATGGCCAGCGGCAGCGAGCTCGACACCATCGCGGCGGTCGTCATCGGTGGTACCGCGCTGTTCGGTGGCGAGGGTCGGATCAGCGGCACCGTCGTCGGTGTGTTCATCATGGGCGTCTTGGCCAACGGTCTGAACATCCTGGGCGTCTCGGATTTCTGGCAACGCATCGTCAGCGGCGCGATCATCGTCGTGGTCGTCGCGGTCGATCAATGGCGCCGGCGCCGGATGGCCCGGCGGTGAAGGGAGAAGGATGAACTCCGAGCTCAGGGTCGCCCTCGTCGGGGCGGGACGCGCCGGCATGGTCCACGCACGCAACTTCGCCTCCGGTGTGCGCGGTGCGCGCCTGGTGGCGGTCGCGGACCCCGACGAGCAGGCACTGGCCGCTGCGGCGAGCGAGCTCGGCGTCGACCGCACGTTCACCGACGCGATCGAGGCTGCCGGCGCTGACGGCATCGACGCGGCCGTCATCGCCGCCCCCACCTTCATCCACGCCGACGTCGCGGTGCGGGCCCTGGAGGCGGACAAGCACGTGCTCTGCAAGAAGCCGATCTCCAGCACGCTCGAGGAGGCGGCGCGGATCGTCCGGGCCGCCGACCGGTCGACCGGGCAGTTCCTCATGGCGTTCATGCGCCGGTTCGACGCCGGCTTCGTGCGGGCTGCCGAACGCATCGCCGCAGGTGACATCGGTGAGCCGCTCCTGGTCCGGTCCACCGGCCGCGGCCCTGGGCTGCCTCCGGAGTGGGCGTGGGACGTCAGCCGGTCCGGGGGGCTGATCGCGGAGGTCAACTCCCACGACATCGACACCGTCCGGTGGCTGTCCGGTCAGGAGCCGACCCGCGTGTACGCGGTCGGTCGGGCGCCAAGCGCCCCGACATCGCCGAGCGGCACCCCGGTTTCGTCGACGTGCTGGCGGCGACCTTCGAGCTCTCGGAGGGCGCGATCGCCCAGGTCGACGGTGCGTGCCCCGCCGGCTACGGCTACGACGCCCGGGTCGAGGTCTACGGCAGCGAGGGCACCCTGCTCGTCGGCGGGCCTACGGCTCGCACGGCGCTGCTCGTGCGGTCCGACGGTGCCGTGACCGACCCCGTGCGGTCCTGGCGCACCCTGTTCGCCGACGCCTACCGCGAGGAGAACCGCCATTTCGTCGCGGTCGCTCGCGGTGAAGAGGAGCCCCGCACCGGGGTGCTCGACGGCGTCCAGGCCCTTGCGACGGTCCTGGCGACCAACCGGTCGATCGCCACCGGCGTGCCAGTCACCCTGGCGCAGGTCAGGCCAGCGTGAGGGCCATCCGGATCACCGGAGCCCGGACGGCGCGGGTCGTCACGGTGGACCCGCCACGCCCCGCTCCTGGCGAGCTCATCGTGACGGTCGCCGCCGCTGCCATCTGCAGCACCGACCGCAAGCTGACCAGCCGCGGTGAGCTGCGCGGCCGCACGCTGGGTCACGAGGCCGCCGGTCACCTGCCCGACGGCACACCTGTCGGCGTCCACCCGGACACCGGGTGCGGGCACTGCGCGGCGTGCCGTGCCGGCTACACCAACCGCTGCCCCGACAAGCAGTCCATCGGCATCGACCGCGACGGCGGCTTCGCCGGTCTGGTCAGCGTCATGGAGGCCCACGTCGTGCCGCTTGAGGGCGTCCCGGTCGAGATGGCCCCGCTCTTGGAGCCCCTGGCCTGCTGCCTGCACGCGATCCACCGCGTCGGGCTGTTCAGCGGGCCGGCGGTCGTGGTGGGCGCCGGCGCCATGGGCATGCTCACCACCTGGGCCCTGCAGGCCATGGACCACACCGTTGCGGTGTCCCAGGCGACGGCCTCGCGGCGCGAGCAGGCCGCCGGCCTCGGCGCGGACGCCGTCATGAGCCCCGACGAGGACCCACGGGAGGTTCTGGGCGAGGAGCCCAGCGCCGTCTTCGTCACCGCACCGGGCGCGGAGCCCCTGCAGTGGGCCCTGGAACGCGTCGCCGAGGGCGGCGCCGTGCATGCCTTCGCCGGGACGCCGGGCGGTGCGCTGGTCGACGCGAACCTCGTGCACTACCGGCACCTGAACTTCGTCGGCAGCACCGGGTCGACCCTGGACGACTACCGCGAGGCCCGCGACATGGTGCAGTCCAGCGCGATCGACCTGGAACGGCTGCCGCACACCCGGACCGACCTCGACGGCGCACCGCAGGCCCTGGCGCCCGCCGCGGAGACCGACGCGTTGCGCGTCCTGATCGACATCGCAGGAGGAGACCGATGAGACCGAACCAAGATCCCTTCACCACCTGGGCGGACCTGACGACTGGGACCCTCCAGCCCGAGCGGGACCTGCAGGAGCGTCACCTGGCCGACATGCGCGGGTACTACCTGGACGAGGACGGCGCCGAGGAACGGCTGATCTACACCGTCTCGGCCATGCCGGTACCCAAGACCGGTGACGAGATCCTCTCCTCCACCACGATCATGTACCCCGGCACGGTCGGCGGGGAGTACCACATGACGAAGGGCCACTTCCACGCGACCTGGCGGCGCTCGGAGATCTACTTCACCCTCGCCGGTGAGGGCCTGTTGCTCATGGCGACCGACGACGGCCAGCACCGCGAGGAGCCCATGGGCGCCGGCAGCATCAACTACATCCCCGGCGGGTGGGCGCACCGCAGCGTTGTCACCGGCGACGTGCCGCTGGTGTTCCTCGCGACCTACATCGGCGACGCCGGCTACGACTACAAGACGATCGAGGAACGCGGCTTCCCGATGCTCGCCGTTGCCGGGCAGGATGGCCCGCAGGTGGTCCCGAACCCGCGCTACCGGGTGTGAACCCATGCCGGTGTACGTGGGGTGCGACCTCGGGACGATGGGCAGCAAGGCCGCCGTCGTCGACGAGGACGGCAGGCTGTGCGGGGAGGCCTTCGAGGAGGTCCCTCTCGACCGGCCGCGCGCCGGCTGGGTCGAGCAGGACCCCCTGCTGCTGGAGGCGTCGGCCCACCGGGTGATCCGGCGTGCGCTCGCCGCGTCCGAGCGCCGCGACGTCGCCGCCGTCGCCTTCTCCGGGCAGATGTCGGGCATCGGCACGATCGACGAGAACTTCGCCCCCGCGACGCACTACGACTCCTGGCTCGACACCCGGTGCGAGCCGTACATCGCCCAGATGGCGCACGCCGCGGACCGGGTGGTCGAGCGGTCCGGCTGCCCACCGACGTACAGCCACGGCCCGAAGATCCTGTGGTGGCAGCACGAGCGCCCCGAGACGTTCGAGCGGATCCGCCGCTTCCTTCCCATCAGGTCCTTCGTCGCCGCCCGGGCGGCCGGACTGTCCGTCGACGAGGCGTTCGTCGACCACACCTACCTGCACTTCTCCAACCTCGCCGACACCCAGGCCGGCACCTGGTCCGCCGAGCTCATCGCCACCTTCGGCGTCGACCCGTCGGTGCTGCCGCGCATCGTGGCACCCACCGACGTCATCGGCACCGTCACGCATGCCGCCGCCGAGGCAACGGGACCGCCCGTCGGCACGCCCGTTGCGGCCGGTGCGGGCGACACGACCGCGGCCTCGCTGGGTGCCGGCGCCGTCCGCCCCGGGCGCGCCTTCGACGCCGCTGGCACCGCCAGCGTGCTGGCCATCTGCCTCGACGGCTTCCACCCGGACCGCGCAGGGCACACCCTCATGGCGCCTCACGCGGCATCGTTCCCGGCACCTACGTCAACCTCGCCTTCATCAACGGGGGAGGCCTGGCGCTGCGGTGGTTCCGGGACGAGGTCGCGTGCGACGGTGAGGCCGGCGCCTACGCCCGACTGGACGCCCTCGCCGCGCAGGTGCCACCCGGCTCCGAGGGCCTGCTGTGGTACCCGCCTGCAGGGCCGGGTCCTGCCGCCCTCGCCGCACGCCCGGGCGAGCTGGGTGGGGCTGACGTCGCGCCACGGGCGCGGGCACCTGTACCGAGCGATGCTCGAGGGCATCGCGCTGGAGTACGCCGAGTGGGCGCGGCCGGCCGCGGTCGCCGGTGGCTCACCCCTGTACGAGGCCCGCGTGCTGGGCGGTGGCGCGGGCAGCGCCGTGTGGAACCAGATCAAGGCCGATGTCCTGGGCATCGACTGGGTGCCGACGCTCGTGCAGGAGGCCGGCGTGCTGGGCGACGCGCTCGTGGCCGCCGCTGCCGTCGGCCACGTCACGGACATGGCCGCAACCGTCGAGGCCTGGCAGGGCACGGCCGAGCCGTTCCACCCCCGGCCCGCCGCCCACGCACGGTACAAGGACCTGCAACCGGCCTACCGGCGCATGTCAGAGTCGTTGCGGCCGGTGTTCGAGGTGCTCGGTCAGACCAAGGAGGAGCTGTGAGGACGACCATCGTGCGGCTCACACCCGACGGGCAGGCGCAGCCCGTGGTCGACGACGACCCGGTGTTCGCGGCGATGCCCGAGTTCGAGGGCAAGCCGCTTGACCGGGTGCGCCTGCACGACCTCGAGAAGCGCGGCCGGATCGAGCTCCAGCTCATCGAGATCGCCGCCGGCGGCCGGTTCGCCATGCACTCGAGCCCCAAGCTGGCCTTCTGCCACGTGGTGCGCGGTGCGGGCACGCTCGGCTTCCCCGACGCGTCCATGCCCTACCAGGGCCCGGAGACGTTCGTGTTCCACCCGGGGACGCTGCACCGCTGGTACGACATCACCGCCGACACCCTCATGGCCGTGGCGATCGTCCCGGACGAGGAATAGACGTGGCCGTATCGGTGGCGATCGACCGCTCCTCGGCGACCCCGCTGTACCAGCAGCTCGAGGACGTCATCCGCAGGGACATCGACCGGGGCGCCCACCACCCCGGTGAGCTGCTGCCCTCGGAGGGGGAGATCTGCTCCCGGTACGACCTGTCGCGGTCGGTTGTCCGGCAGGCCCTTGCCCACCTGGCCCAGGCGGGCATCATCCGCACCGAGCGCGGCCGCGGCAGCTTCGTCGCCGAGCCCAAGCTGTCCGAGCGGTTCGTCCAGCGCACCACTGGCTTCTACGACGACCTGACCCGGAGGGGATTCCGGATCGACACCCGGATCCTGCGCCAGGAGATCGCCCCGGTGCCGATCGAGGCCCGAACGTTCCTCGGCGTCGACTCGGCCGTGCGCATCGACCGGGTCCGGGCCGTCGAGGGCCGGGTGCTGGCGTACGTGCGCACGTACATCCCGTCGCACAGGTGCCCCGGGCTTGAGCGGTACGACCTGGCCGACCAGTCGCTGTACGCCCACCTGCGCGAGGTGTACGGATTGTGGGTGCACGGCGGCACCCGGACCGTCGAGGCGGTCGCCGCCGAGGGCGAGGTGGCCGAGCAGCTCGAGGTCGCGCCCGGCACGCCGCTGCTGCTGCTGCGCAGCGCGGGCCTGAGCGAGGACGGCGAGCCCCTCGAGTGGTTCGACGCCTGGCACCGGGCCGACCGGACCCGGTTCGAGGTGGAGATCGTCCCGGGGGAGGACGCCCGCCCGTTCGAGCAGGTGATCGCTCCCGTCGGTCCGGTACCCGTGACGGGCGTGCCCGACGGCGTCGCGCAGCGGTTGGCCACCGAGCGCGCCGTGGCCGCACTCAGCGCCCCCCGCTACGGCGACGGCGCCGCTCTTGCGCGGGCAGTGGTCGCCGGTGGCCTGGGCATCGTCGAGTTCGCCCTCACCGGGTCCGACGCCCTCGAGGCGATCAGGCAGGCGCGGGCCGGTGTCCCCGACGCGCTCGTGGGGGCCGGTTCGGTGCTGTCGGTCGACGACGCGTGGCGGGCCGTCGAGGCAGGCGCGCAGTTCCTGGTCGCGCTGGCGTGCCTGCCGGAGGTGGCCGCGGCCCGCCTGGGGGTGCCGCTGCTGCTCGCCGGGTCCACGCCCAGCGAGGTCCTCGAGGCGCACCGGCTCACGCACGGTCCCGTGACGTTCTTCCCGGCGCTCGGCGGACCGGCGATGCTGCGGATGATCGCCGCCGCGCTGCCGCAGGTGCCGCTCGTGGCGTCGGGCGGGGTGGACGAGGACAACCTCGCCGACTACCTGGCCGCCGGCGCCGTTGCCGTCCGCGTGAGCTTCGCGCCGGTCACGGCCGCCGACACCGCCGCGCCGGAACAGCGCGCGGCCCGCATCCGCCGCGTCATCCAGGAGGCGTCATGACCCGCCCGCTCGTCGTCGTGTCGGCCCGGTCTTTCGGCACCGGCGCGCAGGACCCGCAGGGGTTGCTGGAGTCCGCGGGCTGCGACGTCGAGCGCATCGCACCGAGCCACGACCTCGACGCGCTCGCCCGCGCGCGGGCCGGGTCGCCGGCACCGGCCGGGTCACGGCCGAGCACCTCGATGCCGCCCAGGCCTGCGGGTCCTCGCCCGCTACGGCGTGGGGGTGGACAACGTGGACCTTCCGGCCGCGGCGGAGCGGGGCGTTGTCGTGACCAACACGCCAGGCGCCAACGCCCAGGCGGTGGCCGACCACACCCTCGCCCTGCTCCTGGCGTCGCTGCGGGCCGGGCACCTGGGTGCCTGCGCTGCGGACGCGCTCGCCGCCGAGCACGGGACCGGGGCAAGCCCGCTGCTCGACGCGCCCCGCGTCACCCTCTCCCCGCACGTCGCCGGCCACACCGTGCAGGCGATCGACCGCATGAGCATGGCTGCGGCCACCGAGTGCGTCCGGGTTCTCGTCGAGGGCCTGGCGCCGCACCACCCC
>Ga0066798_10001291_pt1 | contig 11066 bp, 9 predicted proteins | sample PersoiDNA2013203_FD_70961 | JGI IMG/M metagenome (GOLD analysis project Ga0066798, IMG submission 70961) | Permafrost soil microbial communities from the Arctic, to analyse light accelerated degradation of dissolved organic matter (DOM) -... | ecosystem: Environmental > Terrestrial > Soil >...
AAAAAGTAGGTCACCCAAAAGTGCAAAGGGGTGACCTCTTAAGATTTAGAAATAGCAAATTTTATAATTTAGCGCTAAATACAAAGCCCACCCAGCGTGGATTAGTAGTAGGAACAACACTATTCCAGGTTGGTGTGGTTAAGTATGAAGTATTAAAGACGTTTTTCACCAAGAGATTGAAATCAAACAATTTATCCTGACGGCCAACCCCAATACCAAAATTAGCAATGCCATATTCAGGTACCCATGCGTAACTGGATAAGTTAGCGTCAGCGTTGTACTTACTCTGAAGACTATAATTTAGAGTGGTATGGAATACTTTGTTATCAATGATAGGGTGTGCATACATTGCTGAAATATCAGCCGAAAATTTTGATGCATTGGGTAGTGTCATACCATCCACATTACGATATTTTGGCGTCAAATCACCATTTTCTACTGGCTGCGCTAATATCGTACCCCCTGCATATCTGGCGTCATTATAAGCAGCAGCGATACGCAGCGTGGTATATGGAATACCTGAATATGCTGCGTCAACCTCAACACCCTTGACATCCACTTTGGGTACGTTGCCAGTCACAGAGATATAGCCCTGTGGGTTTGTAGGGGTAATGCTCGATGGATCAGCAACATAGGTTGATTGTTGAAAATTAAAGAGTAATTGATGGAATATATCTGCATTCAATACCAGCGTTTTATTTAAAAAAGCACCCTTGATCCCCACTTCAAATTCGTTGGTGGTTTCCGCTCCTGCATTGAATGAGCGGCCTGTACCAGCAGAGGTCAAGCTAGGTGCCGTTAATTGTGCTGTTATTTGCGAGATGCCGCCTTTGCCACCGCGTGCCGCGGTTATATAAGTCGTAACATCATCGTCCAGCTTATAACTCAAATTGACGTTGCCCGTGGGAAGGAAGGTATTTGAATCAGCGGCGGCTGTATTAGCGTAAAGCCCACTATAAGGATTGGCGGCGCGGATCGCCTGCGCATAGGCTACTTGTTGTTGTTGGGCAGTTGTCAGCGCTGCATAGGTGGCTGTACCAAAATAAGTCTGCGCTACGCTATTGGCAAGCGCGATCTGGGTTTGGGTATTGCTGCTGGATAACGCACCTGTGGATGAAGTGGCAAAACCACCTTGTGTGGCAGGGTTCAAGGCTGAGCCTACTCCAGCACTCGTTACACCCTTTCCTTGGGAGGTACTATTCTCAATTTCAGAAAGACGTAAACCAGTGGTTAGCGTCAATTTGTCGGATAAATGCCAGTCACCCTGCCCATAAACCCCGAGATTCTGGTTATCTGTGGTAGTAAGAGTGCTTACAGTGGATCCGTTCAGGGAGTCCTGCATTAAGCGCAAGCCTGCGCTAGTAGAGCCTAGCCCACTGGCTGTTGCGGTTGGAGTGATGCTGGTATTCGTTGTAGGAACACCATAATATTGGGCATTGCTGGCATAGTAGGCACCTGCGTCAGAGCCATAATTGGTGCGAGAATTCGCGTCCGATTGTGAGGATAAATATAATAAGCCAACCTTAAAATCAACAGGCCGCTTGGGATCCACTGGAGAACTCAGACTAAACTCCTGACTTTCCTGGGAGTAATGCACAAATAGCCCTGAGTCAAAGGTAATATCAAAAGGCGTGCCTTCATCATTTCCCGCCTGGAAATATTCATTTCTGTAGGCGCTGATTGATTCTAATTGATAGCCGCCAAATATCGTCCAGTCCAATTTGGCCGAGCCGCCTCTTGTTCCACTAGCAATCCCCAGATTTTGATTTTCCAGAACCTGGCCATTGTAGTAAGTCTTCGCGTTATAGCCTTGACTAGTGAAATAAGGCCTTGAGAATATAGCCAATGGATCATTGTTTGCTACATATGCGTAAGATTTCCCGTCAGCGTAAGTAGTAGGCGTCTGATTCCTGACCGTTAATCCGTTGATCATCTCAACCCCGACAGGCTTATAATCAAGACTAAAAGTAGCGTTAAAGTTCTCTGTAGGCATCAACAGGAACTGAACCTTGCCAAAGGTACGGTCTATATTATTGTAGGAACTATCAGGGCGGCCAACAATGGGAGCATAGGTGTTTTTGTAGTAACCATCCTGTTGATTTCTGTAAAATGTACCGCGCCAGGCCAGTACATCATCAACAATTGACCCACCTACAGCAGCCTGCGTAATCACAGCATTTCTTTGTCCCATTGTGACCGAAGCATCGGCTTCTGGTGCAAAAGTAGGTGGATTCGAAATAATGTTAAGTGTTCCCATGGTCGAGTTTAAGCCGCCTGTAGAACCTTGGGGACCACGAGCAATACTTACACTTTTAAGATCAACAAAATCAGACCCTGTAATAAAAGGAACATAGCCATATGGCACACCGTCTACAGTCATACCCAAATCTGGAATAATTTGTTCGGTAGAACCGCCAGTGGTACTTACCCCGCGAATCGTAATTGCATTGGTTTTGGCATTACCATAATCCCATCGAATATTGCCAATGTTCCTGAAAATGTCTTGTACGTTAAGGGCGCCTTCTTGCGCTAACTCGTCGCCACTTACAATAGAAATTGATTTAGGCTGATCTTGCACTGTTTCGAGGACGCTTTTCTTTTTAAATTTAACGACGATGGCATCAAGAATAGAGGAGTCCCCCGCTGCAGTACTATTTGCATCAGCAGTTGATCCAGTTGCGCTGGAACTTGGGCTTATTCCAGCCTCAGGCGCATCTGCGCCTGCCTGCTGTTTATTTTCGAGTTGTTTTTTTAGATTGGCATTCTCTGTCTTGAGCGCTTCTATGGCTTGCTTGAGATCATCCAGTGATTGATCGTCAGCCGCATAGGTGTTGTCAATAGAAAATGTTACGGCGCTGGCTATTGCAAGCGCTATAGCAGTTCGCCGAAAATTAATAGAAGCATCTTGATTTGCTTGTTTTTTCGGCGCTCGTGAATTATTCCCCATTTACATTCCCTTTCAATATGATTTTTATAACTCCAACCATATTGGCAAACTTTGTGCCAATACATCTGTGTAAGATAAAGTGAGACTATGTAATGAGGATTGATACTGCTGGAATGCCTTTAAAATAGGGCGTTCATGATAAAAATGCATGGGATAAATAGAATAGATCAATGATAAAAATGCAGTTGAGTGGCTGAAAATAATTGCTATTTTTTAACCAACTCACTTATTAAATTGCTGTTAATTAACCAGCCAGTAAGAAGCTTGCTTAACTCTCGATACTAGTTATTAGACTGAAATTGAAATTAATTTTCAGTTTCATCAGCTGATGGTGATACCCCCAGGAATGCTGCAAATGACTGGATAGGGAAGTCGTTGCAGGCCAGAATCTGCTAGTTTGCATAAGGAAATCTAAAGTTTTTAGCACATATTGTTAGCCACTGTAAGCTTTGGCACTAAAAGTGCTTTTCTATGAGTAAATTAATAACACTTAATTCAAGGGGCTCAACATTTTTCGCTTAGCTTTGATACTTTTGCTTACTGGCGCAATACACATGCAAGCTTATGCACAAGACCAGGAAAATACCGATTACAAACCGACGTCGGAACAATCAGTTGATTCAGGAGGTTTTAAAGGCAAACTTATTTGCCCGCAAAAGTTATATCCTCGTGAGTCACTCATCATCAATGAGCAAGGTAAAGCATTGCTCGAACTCACTGTCAGCCACGATGGTTCGATCCAGAATGCCGAGCTGATATATTCGAGTGGATCACCCCGTCTGGACAAAGCTAGCCTTGAGTTCGGTAAAAAGTGTGTATTTCAGACGACCGATAACATAGAAATTAAGCCTGGTCACCTGCAAATACCTGTTGAATGGAAGATTGAAAGAGAAGCTCGACAGATTATTTCTGCCACAGATAATAAAACTTTTGAAACACTCATACGCCACAGCACTCCTATCGTATACCCAGATACGTTAAAAGATTCGGGCAATAGTGGAAAAGTCATATTGAAAGCGGAGGTTTACGGAGATGGTCATCTCGGTGAGATTCAGGTTTTAGAATCAAGCCACCCCGCTTTTGAGAAGGCTGCCATTCAATCACTCAGCAAGTGGAGCTTCAATACCTTTGATGGCGGAAATAAGCCTATCTCCTTTCAAGAAACTTTCACGTTTAAGCTACTAGAAGGCAAGAACGGGCCAGAAACAGGGTTACTTCCCTTTAAGTTCCCTGAACAAGCGCCAAGCAAACTCCCTGTAGAATTTCAATACGACAAGCCACCCAGAATTAAAGTGGCAGGAGCGCCAGTTTATCCTTTAGGCCTATTTAGTCAGCAAATTAGTGGGTCGGCAGAGGTATCTGCGCAAATAGACCCTGAGGGTAATGTAAGAAATGTCCAAATCTTGAAGGCCACAGAGAAAGACTTTGGCCTTGCCACCAAGGCAATGATTTCCTCATGGATATTTGAGCCAGCATCTAAAAACGGCAAGCCTTCATGGGCAGTTTTTTCGTACACTCAGGATTTTAATAAATGGGATCGGGATACTAACTATGACAAAGATGCATATCGCTTATTGAGTAAAATAAATGAGCATAGTAGCGATCTACATAAAGTAGATATCCATCTAGCAAATGAATTGGATGCAAAGCCGAAGGCTATTTATGCGCCAGCTCCAGCCTACCCTATTGAATTGCAACAAAAGGGGATATCTGACAGAGTTTTGGTCGAGTTTTATATCGATAAAACTGGAGCAGTAAAGTTGCCACATTTGCTGAAAGTAAACAACGACGACCTTGGCTGGAGCGCACTAACCGCTGTACTTCGATGGCAGTTTGAGCCACCTACCGTTCATGGACAGCCTGTGGATGTAGTCGTCACCGTTCCTGTAGAGTTTGGCTTGGATAAAGGAGCAACTAATTAACCCGCACATTTATAGTAAAGCTTAATCAGCAGACTCATGTCCCATGTTCGTGGCTAGTAAATTTATCAGGCGGGACTTTACATTGATGTGACAATAACGAAGCTCTTATTAAATAGAGCTTCGTCTATGACTTAATTGGATGGTTTGGCAATGGACTATTAGCTCTTGACCTAATACAGCGATACACTAGTAAAGCCATACACTGGTGCAGCCATACATTAAAAAATAAAACTAATTGAGTGAAGTTCTTAGACGCAGGTAAGTAGAACTATCTACTGCTGATGCGATATTAAATCCAATGTCCTGCTTTGCTGAAGGTACTTTGTCATTTGGATACCAGAATTGCTTATGGCATTGCTCGCAAACATGGTCAATTTTGCCACCCGCTTTGACCAACTCATCTGGATTTTTTGCATCAATCGCCACTATTGCAAGCTGCACTGCATCATGTAATTCATGTGCATGACGGACAAAGTCTTCGCTATGCTCATCAATAAGCTTCTGTACTTCCTCTGCTTTTAATTCAGCTGGTACCGACGAGGTATCGATATGATCTGGCGCAACTTTACGACCTTCAATCAATAACAAATTGGTCGCTTCACTTAATGTGATTGCATGGCGCCTTACTTCAGCCCATTCTTCATCAGTATGCGGTGCTTTTTCTTCTGTACCCGCGGCTGTAGTAATCACAGCAACAGAATTCCAGACAAAATCAGCATTAGGATCAACGATTGAATTCATCACCTCGAGGATGCTTGCCGAGGGTTTGAAATTTGAACCATGATGAATAGTCTTTTTAAGCCAAATGGCTGAAAGGATAAGAATCCCGATAAGCAATAGGGAAACTAATATTGTGATGATGCTCTTATAGTTTTTCATACGAACCCAATAAAACGACCAGAAAATGCGACAGCGAACCATAAGAACAGCGATAAAACTGCGGTAGATTTCGCTACTAACGATGTCGTAGCATAATTAGGCTTCAGGAAATTTCGATATAAGGTCACCTGGAAAATCAGTGCTACCGCAAGCAAAAGCATCTTGAGCCTGAAAGCAGAGTTAGGGTAATAATGGGCGGCGGCAGGTAAAAACGTTAATATGCCGGTGATGGTGAGTAATGCCAGACCAATCCATATCAGTCTGGATGTTGCTTTAGCCAGATCACCTACCGATTCACTCAGCAGCCCTATACCAAGCACGCGAAAAGAAACCAGAAGAATGGATGAGAGCAGAAAGATCAAACCCAGAATATGGAATATCTGCACTACCGCAGTAAATAAGTTAGATTGCTTCTCTATAAACAGGCTGATATTACTATTCTGAATGGCCTGAAATAATTCAATATTAAACATGATAAAAATCTCTAGTGTAGAAATTGGTGAAAAATTAATAACTCAAATATGGTATCAATCGGCCAGAGACAACTGTTGCACCCCATAAAATAAGGGATGCAATTCCTGCGAATTTAACTGATCTCGGGAATACTGGGTTTTCTTGCCACTCATCAACCCGTTTACCCCATTTGATTTCAAACCATAATGCGTTGATACCCGCCAGCAAAATGAATAGTAATTTGATTGGAAATATCGCCAGATGAATCACCTTATCTGACTCAGCCACAAATAAAAAACCACCTGTGATAAAGGTTATGGCAAAACCAAGTAATAACCATGGCCTTAATTGATTCAGAATGACTGAAACAGGGACATTACGTAAGAACACATTAAGCAGACGTAAATCTATAAATAATATTAAGCCTACTGATAATGCAAGACCTATGAGGTGAGAACCCTCTACCAGAGGAAAAACGTAAATTGACTCACGCAGCGAACTACCCAATTGCGAGTCATACAACAGACTTGAAAGTTCATTGATTGTCACTTAACTTTATCTTTCATAAAATTTAAAAATAATCTGCTCTTACCAGAGAGTAAGAGCAGATTGATGTACAACTAACGCATCTTTGTTTCTTGCTTTTAATTTCTTGTTTTGGATTTCTTATTGTTACGCTCAGCCGATTACTTTCCAGCCGCACCCAGGCCAAAACCACCGTTATTCTCGGCACATATACGCTCTTCGCGATCAATAATAGGCTTGTCACCTTTGTAATTAGCCTTTTCAACCTCAAAATGCCAACCATTGGGTTTGTCATCTTCCAAAGTCCACCTGCGTGCGGGTATCGTGACGGTAAATGGTCTTGTATAAACCGTAGGGTCGGTGAATACAGCCTCATAGTTGTAACGTTTACCGCCTTTATCAAAGATGTATTTCTCAACGATATGGCCATTTTCACTAATGAAGTCACCTTCGCGGCCAAATAATGCCTTGCCATTCTGATTCGTCACATCAACGACCAATGTATTGCCTTCCCAGTGTCCGCGTGAATCGCCATTCCAAAGCTTTATGTTGTCAGGCAGATGTGGCTTGCCATCAAGATGAATGATGCGGGTTCCAGAATTAAAGAAAAATACGACGTACCCGGGATATTGCGCAATTTCATATCCATGCCAGTAAAGTGATTTTGGAATCCCTGCCGGGGCGCATCTGGCTAAAGGCTCTACATACTCTGGCTTCACTGGGTCACTAAAATTAGCTTGAAATTCTTTCACTTTGGCTAATGCCCATGGTTGGAATGGAACATGGCCATCTGCCGGATCACTTACACGGCTGGGTGCTCGCTCTTCTCTTGGCCCCAGAGGTGTCTTGCGATAAACACCAGGAACACCCCCTTGTGGATCTTCAAAATTATTATGATTAGCAATGGTATTAGACCAGTGCCCAGATATATCGGGCTGACCGTCTGCAAGTCTAGGGCCAGTCCATTTACCAGATTCAATTTTAGGGAAAACCTTTTCATACCCAATACCACCAGCAGGCCTTTGTTGAGCCTGTTGCGTAGGCGCCTGCTGTTGCTGCTGACCAGTTGTTGTGTCTGCTGCATTCACTGCCATTGCGTTACCCCAAATTAGGCTCATAATGAGCGCAGAAAATAGGGCTCTTCGATTTAACTTTGCATTATTCATCACTGTTTTCTCGCTAATAAATTGACCGAAACCTCAAATACTTTTCGTATTATTTTTGGTCGGGCTTTGGTGGGTAATATTGATCATAATCAAGCGTATAGCGGTAGTCTTCTATCAACTGGAAGTTCTTCTCTCTATGCCGATATAAAAGTACGCTGATTGTCCAGGGCTTACTAAATACTTTTGCATCATCAATAGTGGCTTTGTATTCCACAGTATTTGCATCCAGATATTTCCAACGCTCTACAACATGAAGGGCATCGCTGTGATAATTACCAGCGCTATCCAGCCAGGTTTTATCGTTGAAATCCTTCACATCTACCACCAAGGTGTCACCCTCCCAATGCCCACGGGAATCGCCTAACCACCAGTCATTAGGATCTAATGGATGATCAGTGTTATTGGTATGTATCGTTCTGACAGAATGTCCGAATTGATGGACGATATTAATGTCTTCAGCGCGTTCAAAAATCTGGAATGGTTCGGGATAGTAAATACCGCGAGGAACCCCTAGTGTGTAACCTTTAACCTTTGGATCATCAGTAGCACGAGCCTCAAAGTTTTTTTGCTTTTGCTGTAAAGCCTGAGGTAAATATGGAATTACATTGCCTTCTACAACCCCAGCACTAGGCGGCGCATCTTGCCGATTAGAATGTGGTTCAAGATCAGAATCAGCTGCACTGGTCGTTTGCCAAATACCCGAAAAATCTGGCTTTCCATTTGCTAGCCTAGGTATTTTTCCGTCGGCGTATGCGTTTCCAGAGACCAGTATTACCGACAATAATCCAGTTAAGATTAATAAATAAGAGTTAAGGCGAGATTGCGCCCCCCTATTTTTTTTTGAATTTGTGTTCAAGAACATATCTCCTTTAGTGCCACCTATCACGTATAGGTGGCAATTAATTGTTAATTACAAATACAGGAAACGCGGACTAAGTGTCTACGCGGGCGAATTGCTGCGTTGCGCGGTACTCATAAACTCGCCGTACTGTATGTACTGTCTCGGTTACTGTGTTCCGTGCGCCTGGCACTTCATCCCGCTCAACGACTTATTCCGCAGTTCCTACAGTGATTTAGCTTTTACTTGCTGGTGGAGGAGGCGCATCTTGGGCGCCGCCAGTTTCAAAACTGCGCCCATCAGCCAGCGATGTAGTCACTGCATAGCCAAATGGCTTTCCACTCTTAGACTTGTAACCTTGCACAGTGACCTCAGTACCAGCCGCAAATGTAGATTTGTTAACACCTTTTTCTTTCAAACTGAATGGCGCACCGAACTCAAACCCCCAATTTGTCACCACCCCATCTGGGCCAGTCACATCAAGATATAACCAGCTATGTGGGTTCACTAACTCGAGTTTCGTGATTACACCCTTTACCACTACTGGCTGAGCTGCATCAAACTCTGCTGAAAATGCATGGTGTGCAAATGCGGGGATAGCCCCCAAAGTTAAGCCACCGAATAATGCGGCTAAAACCAAATAATTTTTCGCTTTCATATATACCCCTATAAACACATTAATAATTTCTAAACTTGAATTTCGTAGCTACAAAACTTGGATTTTTTAGCATCCGACTTAATTTGGAGTGCTAGCATCAGATACTTTTGGTGGAGGAGCTGATATTTTTGTTAACACACCGCCCTCAGCTGCATAGCCTTCCACACCAATTGTGCCTGCCACCTTAAAGCCGTTATCCGCCAACAAATCAGCGCCCTTACCGCCTCGCCCAGCATGATTGGAAACTGTAATTACGGTTCGGTCTTTAGGGATATAAGCCAGGCTATTAGCCAGGTCTTTTATCTGGATGCTGAGATAAACTGGAAATCCGCCCTTTTCAGTCAATTCATCTGGGCGACGTAAATCGATAATCACAATTTTCTCTGGGTGCGAAACCAAGGCATCAAATTCTGCTCGTGAAAGCACATGCGCCTTAAAGCTTGGTGCTTTAGCGGCATCTGCTGGCTTTTCTGTCGTGGCATCCGCTGCAAAAGCTAAATGTGCAGTTAATACAAAAACCAGGCTTAATACTTGGGCAATACGTTTCATGTCTCTCTCTTTTCAATGTTGTTAATAAACAAGTCAATGCCAGTTGTGGCATTCTCCGGCTATCTATTTGCAGCTATCATGCCAAACAAGAGTTTCTTCAATATTTTCTATTTCTGACTCTGCTGAAATTACTTAAGCTATTGTTAATTAATGATATTATTTTTAGGATAAAGTAATGATTCACTGGAAATTAGCTATTTCCAGGAAATCAATACAAGATAGAGTTGCTTAAAAATCACCAAATGCAGTATTCAATTGCTGCTTCTTTAACAACTCATTTTTATTGAATCTGATTTATTAGCGCAAAAAAAAGACGCTGATAAGCGTCTGGAGGAGTGAATCAAAAAATGAATGAATTAATTGGGCTTATTAAATAAAATCCAGTTAAACAAAATCAGGCTAAATAAAATCAGGACTTTTCCAGATTAGCCTTGTTGCATATTACGCACGCAGCTTTTCATTAAAGAATTTAATCGTTCTTTCCCATGCTAATTTAGCTGAAGCTTCGTCATAACGAGGAGTAGTATCATTGTTAAATCCATGCTGAACATCAGGATAGATATATGCAGTATATTTAACGCCTGCATCTTTTAGTGCAGTTTCATAAGCAGGCCATCCAGCATTAACTCGCTCATCTGCGCCTGCATAATGAATCAATAATGAGGCCTTGATATTCGGTACATCCTTAGCTTCAGGCTGTGCTCCGTAAAAAGGCACCGAAGCTGATAACTCAGGGATTGTAGTTGCTAAGAAATTAGCAATTCCACCACCATAACAAAAACCAACTACGCCAATTTTACCGCTAGACTCAGGTAGGCTTTTTATCACATTAGTAGCGGCTATAAAGTCTTCTCTGGTCTTATTCTGGTCTAGCTTCTGGAATAACTCACGCGCTTTATCTTCATCGCCTGGATATCCGCCTAATGGATATAAGGCATCAGGGGCAAAAGCAATGAAATTTTCTAATGCGACTCTACGGGCGATATCCTCAATATGAGGATTAAGACCACGATTTTCATGCACGACAAGCACTGCAGGAAGCTTTCCTTTAAATGAAGCAGGCTTGACCAAGTATCCACGCAAAGTACCGTAGCCCGAAGGAGAAGGGAACTCAACATACTCGGCATGA
>Ga0066798_10001292_pt1 | contig 11065 bp, 8 predicted proteins | sample PersoiDNA2013203_FD_70961 | JGI IMG/M metagenome (GOLD analysis project Ga0066798, IMG submission 70961) | Permafrost soil microbial communities from the Arctic, to analyse light accelerated degradation of dissolved organic matter (DOM) -... | ecosystem: Environmental > Terrestrial > Soil >...
CGATAACGACCGAGCTGAAGGGCTAAACTATGTCGCCACTGTGTACAATGGCATCGCAGTCGACTCCTTTGACTATAGCGATGCTCCAGGTGATTATCTCCTCTTCTTCGGGCGCATATCTTATGAAAAGGGCACTCATCGCGCTATCGAGGTGGCAAAGGAAACGGGTATGACTCTTAAGATCGCCGGACTCGTTGCGAGCGAACATCGTGCCTACTTCGAGAAGTGCGTTAAGCCTGAGATTGATGTGGAGCAGATACAATATCTCGGCATTGTGAACGAAGAAACAAGGAAGGAGCTTTTCAAGCGGGCTTATTGTAGCTTGCACCTGATTTCGTTTGCGGAACCGTTCGGCCTTACACTTGTTGAGTCTCTCGCCTGTGGTACGCCTGTTATTGCGACAAACAAAGGAAGCGTGCCAGAGATACTTATCAATGGCGAGACAGGATTCATCGTTGAGAGCATCCCCGACGCTATCGATAAGGTGGGCCTCGTTCAAAGCATTAGAAGGCAGAACTGCAGAAGGCGCGCCGAGTTCTTCGATGTAGGTCGCATGGTAGAGGGGTATATCAAGGTCTATGAAACGATCATGGAGCGAGAGGCTACGATGCCGCCTATGTAAGTGATGAACCTAAACAAGCTTCGGACATTCTGCAGATACATCTTGTCTGACGATCTGTCTGTGGTATTCTTCTTTGCTTCCCTCGCTTTTTGTATAGCGCTCTGGAACGTAAACATCTTTATCAACGATGAGGTTACGCTCGCGGCACAGCTCATCAATCTCGGACACGGGGTTCTTTCGTTAGAGATGACGCCGACGAGGCTTTACGAAGGTCTGAGTTTCGGAGCGTCGGGGCCACTACTTGCATTTACCTATCAAGGCCACGTGTACGCGTTCTATACGCACGCGCTCGCTGTCTTCGCAGCGCCGTTTTACGCCCTCTTGTACATCATCAGTGCTACCGTTGGAATCAGGCTCTTCTTCAGTTGTCTCTGGTCGTTTAGCATATTCATGGTAAGCTGGTTTTTAGGAAGGCATTGGGGTAAGGCGCGACTCGGCCGCGACCTCGGCGTATTTGGCGGGCTTGTCTTGCTGATCATCAACGGCTACTTTGCGACGAAGCTGCCACCGCTTGAGTTCGATCAGTGGGGCGCTCTTATGGCTATCCAGCTGTTCAATATCCTTGCAACGTCAGTCATCGTCGTCCTTTCACTGCGTATCTTTGCAAGGTACTTTGCTGACAGTCGCATCGCTGCGTTCGGGGCTGCTTATATACTCGTTGCCACGCCAATCACGTTCTGGGCAGTTTCAGCGAAGGATCATACAGCGTCGGTGTTGCTGATCGTAGCGAGTATTTGGAGCCTCTACACGTATCTTCTGGACGGAAAAACGCGTTATCGCTACCTTTCGTACGTCCTAGTTGGCCTTAGTTTTTGGGTTCGGGTATTTGATGCCATTCCACTCCTCATCGCCATCGTTTTGACGGATTTACTGACTTCAGAGGGGCGAATTAAAGCATTGATTACGGCTGCGGTGACGGTCACGCTTGCGATGATCCCGTACATCATTAACAACTACCTGCTGTTTGGCAACCCATTCTTGTCACCTGTCTACCTAAGTGCCCACCAAGAAATCGCTCAACAGACCTCCATCGCCGCAGGGAATGCCAGCTCAGCACTCTTCGCCACGATTGAACGACTTCCGGCGCTCTTTTTTAGCGAGTGGAACGTACAAAACAGTGCTAACTGGCCACAGCATCTTTACCACGTGCTGTTCTACGTCAACATGCCGGTAACGCTCTCGGTCTTCCAGATATGCCCCCTCTTGATAATTCCCATCTTTGCTTCGCTTCCCTACGTTCTGCAAAAGCTCGCGAGATCCAAGAAGGGCGCTAGGCGCCTAAAAATAGATAATAAACATGCGATTGCAGTGACATTTTTCGTCTGTATCGTCGCTCATCTCATATTCTACGCACCGTTCCAAGAGCAGGGATTTGGACTTGACATGCGCTATTTCTTGCCTCTCTATATCCCTCTCCTCTTCTTCACGCTCGCAAGCATCCGTGAAGTTCTCGTGCATGGAGCGCACATAGAGCGTACATTCGCCGCCGCTTGGATCATATTCGCAGGTTTAGCGCTTGCGTACACAACGTTATTCGCTCAAAAGATCAGTGCCTTGATCAGCTCATTGAGTTTCCCGTTTATAGGGACCATCGGAGTCATCACCGCAGCCCTCATGGTTCTCTTTGTGCCGTACTTCGTTGGCTACAGGAGAGGACTAAAAGAGCTTGCGATCTTGGTAGGATTTGCCACGTTTGTCTCTTCATATTGGCTGATTTTTGCGTCCTTGGTGTGGCAAAAGACCCCTATAGGTGTCCTCCGGCCTGGGATGATGCTCCCTATGATGGAGATTATCCATCGCATTATCATGGTGGCGATTGTATCATAAGCTAAGGGAGCAGCCAATTGCTGGACTTATCGTTATTGTCGTCGCCTATCCCTTGGCGATTTCACATCGCGTCTTGAACCCTTCCTCACTGCCTCTCCTTCAACATAGTCGTATCGGTCTAGAAACCGATCGAGCCTCGAAATAAATCCGTCGGAGCTTCCATGTTGGGGCCGGGCATCTCTTCTAAATTCTTGAGGACGGCTAGGTGGCGCATATCGTGACGTTTGCTGTCTCTGAACAGCAGTAAGCCCGTCCTGAGGCCGTTGTTGTGGTGGCATCTGAGGGCGCGCTTGCGTAAGAGGGGTGGGGCGCACAACAGGTTGTAGTGTGCGTCGCTGTCGTTCGGTGGCCGAACGGCTCAACCCTAAGAAGAAGTAGAAGGCAAAGAGGACCAATCCACTTAGCGCTGCCAGAAGGGGTGAATCTGCGACATTGAGAATGGCCACCCCACCGAACACGAGCAGCGGATACCCCAACACGATGCACGAATGAGCAGTGTTCTTAGTAAGATCGAGAGCGAAGTAAATCAACAACGTTGGCACAAAAAAGATGCTGAAAAAAGCGATGACTTGAAAGAAGACGGAGAGTTTGTAGAATCCGAATACCTGGGGCTCGAACGGATTAGCGCTGAATACGACCAGTACAAAAAGAAAAAAGAGGAGGTAGATGAAAGCAGGCAAGCTCGCTAGATCTGAAAAACCGAGGACTGACTCGTCTTGTTCACTTCTCCCGCGTTGGGCTGGACTGTCGTTGGGCTCCCGCATTAGACCACGTTGTTTTAGGGGTTCGTGCTTATTTAAATAATTTCATTTTCGCTGTTCCGGCACTTTCACACGGATGTACCTTGAGTAAGTCGTATGGCGCACGCGTTTTCCCAAAAGGGCATCTGGGATTAATGATATGGAGGGGCCGGCGTGTTCTACCGCCGAAGATGCAAAAGTGAGCATCAGAAGAACGTTCGACGTTTTACATCAGCGGTCAAATAGTGGAAAAATACGGTCTTCTCTATTAGGCGGATACTTTCGCTGATCGCTTAGGTAAGCTATACGACACGTCAAAGGGAGGAAGAACCGGGGTAACTCGACAAAATATGAGATGATTCGTCCTAACCGCAGTTGGTGCATAACTGCTTGAGGGAAGGTAGGGGTCGAGGATGTGAGAGACGTGTCCAGTGAAGAGAAGGAACTTCAGCTTCAGCAGTCTTTTCGCGACAGAGTTCGTCATCCGCCATGTGTTCGTCATCTTTTGCGTCACGGTGTGCCTTCTGATATGAGATGCGACAAGGCGCGCACACTCCTCGTACGATATGTGGTGGCGAAAGGGCTGAACGACGTGCAAGGAACAAAAATGGCAAAAACGATGCTGAAGCACTCCGACTCCTTAAATGCCGGTGTGCGGGGGGGAAGCGAGTTAAAGCAGTTTGAGGAATGCCTTTCACGGGCTCGAAATTGTCCAAAGATGAACCATTGGAGCTGTGAGGACGTTTGGTCCAGCAAGGAACTCCGAGAACGTGGGGCGTGCACTGGCTGGGACTGTGAGTACTATCCTTCCGAGCCGCGTGAAGAATCGGGTCGCCAAAGTGGCTACGTCGAGACCCAGATAGAACAGGAGGCCCTTACGTATTTGTTAAGCAATCCGGAGAGCATCAGCGAAGGGCTGAGGGTGGGCCTCCTTTCTGAGGGATTTATCGATGAGTATAGATGTAGAGACGGCACTTGTGTGTCTCTCAATCGCGCGCTCTGGCACGTGTGTCGGTACCTCGCTTATCACGGCCGACCGATTCGATGCACCGCAATTTTGGCTAGCCTCTCTCGAAGCCCTAAGTTGCGACCGCTCGTGGATGAGATAGAACAATACTTGCAGCGGCTTCAAAGCCGTCCATCATGTAGGCACGACAAATTCATCGAGTATTTGAGCGTCATTTGTGCGCGCGGGGCCCGGCTACGGGCCCAAGAACTCGTTCGTCAAGCTGCAATTGCCTTGGCGTCGAGCGCGCTTCCACTTGACGTCATCTTGAGAACTCTTGAGCAGCAATCAAGCACCTTGTCAAACACGGCGCGCGATAAGAAACCCCTCTTTGAGCAAGACCTCAGTGACTTCGTGACAAACCTTTTCTCCAGCACGTGCAGCGCCATTCCTACCAGTTCAGAGTGGCTGAACGCTTCTTTAGGCGGCGGCTGGAAGCCAGGCGGGGTATACGCGGTCAATGCATCGTCGGCCGTGGAGGCCACGGACTTCTGTGCTTGGTGTGCTGAATTTGCTGCTCAACGCCGGTTCCCTACGATATTTGTAAGTCGCGCAATAAGCAAAGACGGCTTTGCAGAATGCGCCATGGCACGACACTGCGGCGTCGATGTGAAGGAGCTCTCGGAGTATCGTAAAAATGGCTTTTGCGATGGAGATGCGACGATGTTGGAGCGGATAGTTGAGGGAGGAGAACGGTTGAGCAGGCGAATAGCCCCCTATCTTGTAATGATAGAGGTACATTCAGAAATGACCGCTTCAGACGTGAGACGCGTCGTACGCACCGCCCAAGATCGAGTTGGCGTGGATCGTGATCTGCCAACGCTGCTAATCCTTGATCAGTTGCTGGTTCAGTCGTCTGGTAAAGGGAAACCCTCGCACACTGTAAGAGAAAGAGTCCATTTCGACGAAAACTCGCTAGTAGAAGGCGTAAAACGCCAGATGCAAGATTCATTAGTGGCGATAATCGCGGCCTTTTCGAGAATTGAGACCTTAGGCGAGGCGAAATTCGAAAAAGAAGAAGTTAACACCGCGCTTTTTCATAGCGACTTGAGGGGATCACATGCTGCTGATTGCACGTTAGCGCTCCAGTCGAAATGCGTCAAGGTGAGGAGTACAACACTTGAAAGAAACTTTAATCAGTTTGATCTTGCACGAGAGTGGTACAAAAGGTCCTATCCTCGATTTCGGGGGCACATCGATCGACTTTTTGATAAGGCCGAAGGGAACCACCCTCTTGATGAGGTAACCAGCAGTTACGCACGAATATCTCTTTTTGGGAAGGGATCAAGAACACTTGCCAATCCGGTAATCATTTACGAACGGCCTTATCATCGATTTAGAACGCTGAATATGGAACCGATAGGTTTGGAAAAGCACGATGTGGCGTTCGATAAAAACTCACCTGAGCTCTAGTTGAAGCCTTCTTGAGTTTCTGCACACATATCACTATTGCTGCCGTAATACAGAAAGTTTCTTGTAACAAATCGAGTGAGTAGTTCGTTAGATCTGTCTGAGCGTTGCAATGGCACACATTCATTTTCCAGATGGCATTCTCCCTATCCAATGGGTCGTGTTTTGGTGGTTACTAGCCATTGCTTTGCTTGTTGTTGCACTCATCGCGACCAGAAAGCACGCAATCGAGACTCAGCGATTAGCAATCGCAGGCATGCTTGCAGCCGTCTCTTTTGCCGTTTTCCAAATCGATATCCCAATTGCAGGCGGCGTTCATATGAACCTCACCCCTCTAATTGGGATCTTGGCAGGGCCGGGTATAGGATCACTAATTATCTTCATAGTTAACCTCTTAAGCGCGGCTGTGGGTCACGGGGGGTGGGGTCTTGTGGGCGCCAATACGCTCGTTAACATGAGTGAGATCACGGTAGCTTTTTATGTCTTTAGAATTACACGAAGTCGGTTTCAGATGTTCACGAGAGGTGCTATAGCTGCCATCTCAGGACTGGTCGTTGGTAACATTGTTCTGCTCGCTGTTTTAGTAATTTCGGGGATCCAAGGCAGCGAATTGCACGGCGTCGCATTGCTTATGTACTTGATTCAGATTCCCATAATTAACCTGATTGTAGCAGTCCCCGAGGCTATCATTACCGGCTTTATCGTTGATTATATGGGGAGGGTTCGACCCGATCTTCTTGGTGAATAACCTATAGTTCCCACATTATCGTGTGACCTTTTTTTCTCAGCAGCAGGTCTGCAGGGCAAACGTCTTGCTTGTGCTGTTTAATATAAGCTCGATTCGTTACAAGCTCGCGAAAGTAGTTGCGTTCGAAACAACTGAAGTCGCACAGCGCAATACTCCATGCTCCACCTCGCGAAACACCATTGAGAAAATGCACGCCTTCACTTCTTGTCTACGACCACGGCCGTTCCGTATGCTAAGATCTCCTGCATGTAGTTAGAGATCTCTGACGAGTCAAAATAAGCGCTTATTATGCCGTTTGCTCCGACTGACTTGGCGTGCCCAACCAGCCGATATAGCGCCTCGTCTCTCGCATTTTGCATCATCTCGACGTATTCGTGGATCTCCCCTCCAGCGATAGAACGGAGCCCAGCTGTAATGTTCTTTCCAAGCCCTCTGCTCCTAACTGTAAGGCCGTAGATGAATCCTCGTGTTTCTAATATGGTGTATCCCGGGATCCAGTTAGAACTGACTACAATTACCCCGTCTATAGTGATTGGGGCCGTTGTTGTTGTCCCCTTTCTTAGACTATCTCCCGCCTCAGTCTCAGTTACCCCAGTGCCACATTGAATGCAGAACTGTGCGTTTAGGGGTAGCTGAGCACCACACGCCTTGCATGTATCTTTTACGTTCATTTTATAGCCTCCCTTCTGTGTCTAAGCAGAACCGTGGGCTCTTTACACAGTGATCCGCGACCGCTAGAGCTTAAACCTTCTCAAGCTGGTTAGCCTTAGATATGGCTGAAGTCAGTCGTACGAGTCTTTCCAAATGCTACTTGCGTGGCGCAGCGAAATAGCTCTTATGTGATAGCGCAACGATGAAACAAACGCGTCGATCTCGAAGAGTTAAAATAGAGGGCCACTATCACAATGACTAGTAACTAGCCCTTGCGGACCGACTGCAGCGCCCGCACAAAGGACTGCAATATAAATCTGGACGTCGTACTCGGTTTGGAAGAGCTTACGTCAATCATCGGCTGGTGTGATTGCCGCAGTTGTCAACCACATAAATAAATATTACGGCGCAAGGACTCCAAAATGACGTCAGTAACGAATAAGCCACTTCTTATCACATGCGGATTGCCTTACGCGAATGGCCCTTGTCACATCGGTCACCTGAGGACGTATGTCCCAGCAGACATCTACGTTCGCTGTCTTAAAAAGCTTGGACAAAACCCGCTTTTCGTATGCGGTTCTGACACTCACGGAACTCCGATCGTTATTAACGCTGAGCAGCAGGGGACCACACCTGAGAAGCTTTCCACTTATTACCACCGTTACTGGGGGGACCTCTTCAAGGCATTGGCAGTTGATTTTAGTCATTATGGAAATACCGATGCGCCTACAAATCACTTCAGAACGCAGGAAATCCTAAAAGCGCTGCAAGAAAACGGCTACATATATCCGCTGGTCATTAGACTGGCTTATTGTCCCGAATGCGATCGCTTCCTACCAGATCGATATGTAGAAGGAGTGTGCTTTTTTTGCGGGATGCCGGCCCGTGGAGACGAGTGCGATCAAGGGTGTGGGCGCCATCTCGAATCGGGAGAAATCGTCGATCCTAAGTGCAAAACGTGCGGAGCAAGCGCTGAATACAGAGAAGAGGAACATTTCTTCTTTAAACTTTCGGCGTTTAAGGACTTCTTGTCAACGTATCTTGAGACGCTCGGAGGAACCGCCAACGCCCGCAACTATGCGCAACAATGGGTGACAAATGAGCTCAAGGACTGGAACATTTCACGGAACCTTTCATGGGGGGTTCCATTTCCGGGAACCGATCTCGTCGTCTACGTGTGGGTTGACGCCCCTATTGGGTACATTTCGTTTACCGAAGAGGCAACGAGCACGTGGGAAGACTACTGGAAGAATGAGTCGACTATCATTCACTTCATCGGTGGAGATATAATCTACCATCACGCCGTTTTTTGGCCAGCGCTGCTAAAAGGAGCAAACTATACAAGGCCTGCGGCCATCGTTGCCTCGGGAATGGTTAAAGTCGACAACGAGACTTTTTCTAAAAGCCGAGGCAACGTCGTTTGGGTTGATGACGATTACCTCGACCACGGATTCCATCCTGACCTGCTGCGGTATTATCTCGCGTGTTACACCTCACATACAAAGGAACTAAATTTTTCGTGGAAGGTATTTGGGGAAAAAGTGAACCATGAGCTCGTCGGGTCCCTCGGCAACTTCATTTATCGGACACTCCTCTTTGCGTACAAGAACTTTGGTTACATCCCAGACACGCCGGTTGACGCTGCGATTACTCAGGAGATAGCTGCCACACGCGAGAAGATGGTGAATGCGTTGGAAGAATACGAGTTCAAGAAGTTCGTCGATGCGGCGATGTCGTTGTCAGACTTCGGCAATGTATATTTCCAGTCAAAAGCGCTTTGGAACCTCGTAAAATCTGACAAAGAAGCGTGTGCGCGAGAGGTCAAGAACTGCATTCAGCTTGTGAAGGCCTTGGCTGTGCTTTTGGAACCAGTCATGCCGTCGACAATGAAGGGGGTGCAGGCACAGCTCGGTGAGACTTCGACCCAATTCTCGGATGCCACAGTCGAGGTTGAACCGTTGCGGCTGAACCAGCCAGACCTGCCCTTTGCCAAGATCGATGAGAAAAAGATCGTGGAACTTGAGGCCACACTCAGTAAGAGAATGGCTGGGTTGGTTCAGAAGACCCCCGCGAACGAAGTTCGGACAAAAACAGCGACAATCGAGCTCGAAGATTTTAAGAAGATGGATCTGCGGACTGCTCGCATTTTAGACGCGGAATCGGTCAAGAAATCAGACAAGCTCCTACGAATTACGCTGCAATTGGGCGATGAAACACGGCAAGTTGTTGCAGGAATTGCCAAAGACTATCGGGCCGAGGCACTCATAGGCACTGACGTAATCGTTCTCGCGAATGTCACGCCTGTGAAGTTGATGGGTGTGGAATCTCATGGCATGCTTCTCGCCGCTGAACACGAGGGTAGGGCGGTACTTATTCGACCATCGCAAAAGGTTCCCTCTGGTACTAAAATCAAATAAGCAAGTTGATTGAACGTGGCAAGCTCAAAGCATAACGAGCGGATCGTCATAACGGTTACCGGTTCTGACCATCCCGGAATTGTCGCAGCTTTGGCAAACTTGTTAGCGACTGCCAATGCCAACATAGAAGACATCAGTCAGACTGTCGTATCTGGAGTGTTCACGATGATCATGATCGTTAACATTGGCTCTGCAAACCTTGAGGAGTTAAAAAAAGGCTTGGAATCAATCGGAGCAGCTCAAGGGGTGCTAGTCACCGCCCAGCACGAAAACATCTTCCGTTATATGCATCGCATATAGGGTCTGGAAAGGTCCACTGATTTGATTGACGCAGCGACGTTTAACCAGCTTTTCCGAAACATCCGGTGAAAATCTCAGCGAGTATTAAGGGGAAGATTCAGGGGAATCCTCTGCAATCCGTGGTCTCTCGCACCTCATTTGCGCACCACGACGATCTCTCTTGTTAAACTCTTGTGAACGTATTGAGTGTGACGCCCCTCAATTGTGAAACCTACATCTAAGACTTCACGCTCAATTGGGTTGTGCGATATCAAAACGGCACGCGCGCCAGACTTAAGTATGCGAAGGATTTCGTCCAGAGCCATTTCAGTCAGCTGCCCTAGCGATTGGGCGTGTATGCTGACAGAACGTCCATATGGAAGGTCAGTTGTGACGGCGTCTACGCATTCATCTTGTAGTGCTAACCTCATAGCGTCTTGAACCAGCAAGGCACTCTCTACCAAAGTAGTCGAGGTTCATCTTAGTTCCAAAGACCATCCTGCTGTCAACATCTGACCCTAAAGCAGTTGCTCCGATGAGTCCTGCTTCAAGAAGTAAACCCCCAGTGCCACAAAAGGGGTCGAATATGAGCTCATGAGCTTTTATTCCAGAGAGGTTTACAGCGGCTCGTGCGATCCGAGGCAATAGTACGCCGGGATAGAAATATGGCCGAAAACGAGGCCGCCGTGATTCAAATTGAGACCGATTTATCTGTGTTAACGTCTTTCCGATTATGCAGACATCGTCGCTAAGTAATGCCCTGACGAGGAGCTGCGGATGAGCAAGGTCTATTTCAAATCCGCGCTCAGCAAGGGCCTTTCCGATTGTCGCCTCTACGTCTACGCTTTTTAGGCCGGGCCCAATTCGCTTAGCTCGTACGGCGACGCTAACACGAGGTAATTCAATGTTCTGTGCCGCTTGGTAAATTGACGTGAGCTTCTGCGCACAAATATCCTTGACTTCGATTACTGCGTGCGTCATTGCAAGTCGATTGGCTAGCTGTTGGTCGAAGATTTCGACGTCCATCACCACAACGCGCTCTATCTCTTGAACTACGAGACCGCGGAAGATGGCGAGAACCTCAGCTCGCGGAATGCTTTCACTCTCTCCGGATAGCTCGAATGCTAGTCTCATGTTGTTCGGGCGATGTTCATCGAGTATGCGCGAGACGTTGCTGAGCTTATTTACGCAAATGCTTTTGTTTAAACTTAGGCCTAGGTCGGCTTTTACGACCCCCCATACGATCTAAGCCGGAGTCGCAGCGCGGCATACGTATACACTTACGTCCGAGGTAGATAAAAATGCTGTGCACGTGTATTTGCCATACAAGCGAGATTTTGGGCTGAATCTCTTTCAGAACCCCCA
>Ga0066798_10001294_pt1 | contig 11050 bp, 8 predicted proteins | sample PersoiDNA2013203_FD_70961 | JGI IMG/M metagenome (GOLD analysis project Ga0066798, IMG submission 70961) | Permafrost soil microbial communities from the Arctic, to analyse light accelerated degradation of dissolved organic matter (DOM) -... | ecosystem: Environmental > Terrestrial > Soil >...
CCCAGGGCCAGGGCCAGGCGTTTTTCATCGTCGCTGATGGCCTTGTCGCCAGCTATGCCCGACCAGTGGGTGGCGCCGTAAGGCGAGCCGCCCGAAGAAGTTGTCATCAGTTCCGGGTTCGTGTAGGGCAGGCCCATGACGAGCATGCCATGATGGAAGAGGGGAATCATCATCGACAGCAAGGTCGATTCCTGGCCGCCATGCAGGCTGCCAGTGGAGGTGAACACGCAGGCAGGCTTGCCTGCCAGGCTGCCGGCCAGCCATTCGCTGGCCGTGCCATCCCAGAAGTACTTCATGGAGGCAGCCATATTGCCGAAGCGCGTGGGCGAACCGAGGGCCAGGCCCGCGCAGTCCTGCAGGTCGTCCAGTTCCACGTAGGGAGCGCCCTCGGGCGGCACTTGCGGGGCGGTCGCTTCGGCCACGCTGGAGACAGCGGGCACCGTGCGCAGGCGCGCATCGCAACCGGGCACGCTTTCCACCCCTTGGGCGATCAATTCGGCCAGCTGGCGCGTGGCGCCATGGCGTGAATAAAACAATACGAGAATAATCAGATTGGTTGGCTTCATCGTTGGTATTATAGGGTGCTTTACAGCCTGATACGACTGCTGTCATGGCGCGATCCTGATTTGAGTTACATGTTTTCCAAATATATACAGCCCTTCTTCGTTTACCTGTTCCGTACCGCCAGCGTCGGCATCGACGTCGTGCGCGGCATGAGCTGGTCCGAAACGCGCGAACTGGTGCAGTTTGCGCGCCGCCGCGTGCGCGAGGAAAGCCTGCCGCAAGTGGCGGGCAGCCTCACGTTCGCCACCGTGTTTGCGCTGGTGCCGCTATTGACACTGGCGCTGGCGATCTTCACCACTTTCCCCCTGTTTAATACCTTCCGCCACGCGCTGGAAGATTATTTCGTGCAAAGCGTGATGCCCAAGGGGATCTCGAACACCATCCTCGGTTACCTGACCACCTTTGCCTCGAAAGCCACGCGGCTGTCGGCCATCGGCGCCGGCGCCCTGATTTTCACGTCGGTGACGATGATGGGCTTGATCGAGCGCGTCTTCAACCGCATCTGGCGCGTGAAACAGGAGCGCCGCTGGAGCAAGCGGCTGCTGGTCTACTGGGCGATCGTGACGGTGGGCCCGCTGCTGGTGGGCGTATCGCTGACAGTCACGTCGCGTGTCTTCATTGCCACCAGCGGCCTGGTGGGCGCTGTACCTTTCCTGGGCGCCGTGTTTTATACCTTGGTATCGATCGGCCTGACCATGCTGGCCTTCACCTTGCTGTACATCTCTGTCCCTAACCGCGACGTCGATTGGCGCGACGCTGCCTGGGGCGGTTTGCTGGCCGCACTGGCCTTCGAAGTGGCCAAGCGCGGTTTCGGTGAATTCATCCAGGAATTTCCCAGCTATTCGCGCATCTATGGCGCGCTGGCCGCCTTGCCCCTGTTTTTGGTGTGGATATACCTGAGCTGGATGATTACCCTGGTAGGCGCCTTGCTGGTGGCCGCCTTGCCGGTCGTGAAATACGAGCGCTGGTGGTATGAGGCGGCGCCCGGCAGCGAATTTGTCGACGCCGTGGCCGTGTTGAAAGTGCTGCACGTGGCTTGCCACTGCGCCGATACGGCCCTGGTGGGCGCGGCCGAGATCCGCCGCAGCACGCGCCTGGGCTTCGAGGAAATGGAAAACCTGCTCGAAAAGATGGTGGTGCAAGGCTGGGTAGGCCGGGTCAATGTGGAAGGCCCCGTGCGGGTACAGTGGGGCAAGCGCGTGGCCAGCAATGCCGACCACTGGGTCTTGCTGGGCAACGTCAACCGGATTACCCTGGCCGACGTCTACCGCCTGTTCGTCTTTGGCGGCATGCGCGTCAATTCCGGCTACCCGGCCGGCTCCACCAATGAACGCGACCTGAAAGCGGCTGAAGACGCGGCAGCGCTGGCTGCGCAAGTCGAGGGCGCGGTGGAAGAGGGCCTGGGCATGACTTTGGCCCAGCATTTTGGGGAAGTGCGCTGTTCGTGATGGCGAATCAGGGATTGAGCCGGTCGTAAAGCAAGCTATCGAGGCTGCCTGTCAGCGTATTGCCATCTTCGTCGAGCAGCGTGTAAGCCTGCTGGCTGTCACCGAGCGATGCGCTGCCTTCGATGCCGCATACCAGTTGATAAGTGCTTTCATCGATTGCCAGCTTGATCATTGCCAGCACTTTCACACGCTGGCCGTCGGCCAGTTCCAGCGCATCGAGCATGGCCCCAAGCCGGGTTTGCCCCTGCCGTCCCTGGGCATACAGGTCCAGCAGCGAGGCATTGGATGCAACGACATCATCGATAAATTTTTCCGCTTGCATGGCTACCTTGTTTTGAAATGGTGTGGCGCTGTTGGCCGCCGCCGGGTGGTTAAACTCATAGCAGCACGGGCCGCAGGGCCGTCTGCAGCGCGAGGTTGTTAAACGCGGCTACGTCCTGCCCACGCACGACGCCCAGGTAATACGTATCTTCGCCACCCTGCATATTCACCAGCCGCAGGCCATGGGGCGCCAGGTGGCGGGCGATGGCGGCCAGGCCTTCTGCCATCTCGTCGCCGTCTTCCCGCTCTGACCAACCGAAATCGCGCAAGGCCGGTAAATCGATATGCTGGCCGATGCGGGTCACTTCATCGGTGGCTTTCCAGTCCAGGGTGGTGCCGTGTCCCAGTGCGTGGGCTGCCGTGGACCAGAGCAGGAAGAAGCAGGCCGCCTCCGGCGTCGCGCCTTCGTATTCCTCCTGCGGATCGTCTTCCGCCAGCTCTTCCAGCGTGATGTCGACGCAGCGCTGCGCCAAGTCCCTGTCGCCTTGCAGCAGCAGGGCGGCCATGGCAGATAGTTGTTCGTGGTCGGCCTGTTGCAGAATCTGCGCTGGCGTGTAACTGTTTTTTTGCGCGGCTTTTTTCCGGTTCAAACCCATGGCTGCGCTGAGCTGGGCCGTGATGTCTGCCTTGAACGCTTCTGCGGTACCGTGCTGCTGCAGCAAGGCGCCCGTGAAATCCATGCTCCAGGCGCAACCATCCTTGATGACATATAAAAAATCGTCTTGCACCACCACCCCGCGCAGGTGGTGCGCCGGCAGGTATTGGGGCGTGAACACCGGCTTGCCATCGAGGCTCAGCATGCAGGCCAGCCCTTGCGCATCGGTGGCGTAGATCAGGTTCTTGCGCACCCTGGGTGGCGATTCCGTGGTAGCGCAATCGATTTCGCTGTACTGGCAGGGCGCCACCAGCGCGCCTTTGAGATTGGCCAGGCCAAACAGGAAACGGCCGTCCTGGTGCTGGCTGACGATGGCGAGCTTTTTCTTGGTGCCGAAATTTTGCACGGAGCTGAACTGCGGCGCCAGCAGCACGGCGCCATGGGCGTCCATTACGCCGCAGACATTGCGTTCATCATTGTCGGCTTGCCGTTCGAAGTCGAGTAGGCCATCGTCGCGCTGGCAGAAATTGTCTACGCCATCGAGCAGCAGCGCGCCATCGGGCAGGCGCAGCAGGGAACTGGCGCCGTCTGGCAGCACCCGCTGCAGCAAGTGGGGGCTGATCACATACAGGTCGCCGGGAGCGGGCGGCAGGGCGATAACGCCATTCAAGTCCATCACACCATGCGCTTCGCCGATGGCAAAGGTGATCCAGCCATCGCCGGCGTAGTGGGTAGTGAGTTCGGTGGCGCCCAGCGACAGGGGGGCGATCCAGCGGCCGTAGGGCGTGACCAGGCCACGCCGCCCATCGTGGCTCTGGACCGCGTAGCACAGCGCATCTTCCACCCATTCCAGCACGTCCAATCCAAGCAGGAAGGGCAGTTCGTCCGTGTCGCCTTCCTCGACTTCCATCAACTGTGCGCTGGCGCTGGCCGACCAGTAACCAAGTTCTGGCATCCGTAGCAGGGGCGCCAGCGCCTGGCGGTCGCCGCGCAGCAGGGCTGCGTACAGCTGCCGTGCTTCCTCGCGCAGCGCTTGCAGCGCACCAGCATATTCAAGGGTGCCGATATCGTGCTTGATCAGTTGCACGCCATCGAGCACCAGCCAGGCCTGGCCCTCAGCGAGCAAAGCGCCGATGGCGGGTGATTGGGGCAGATCCACCAAGGCGCATAGCGCTTGCCAGCTCGCCTGCGCCTGGGCCATGGGCGCGGCCAGTACGCAGTCTGTCTCTGCGCCATCGCCATAGATGGGCCAAGGAGTAGTTTGCGCTTCGGCGCCCAGCAGCAGCTTGAACAGCATCGGTATGGCGTGCCGCCATTCGGCCAGGCCAGTGATGGCATCCGCGTCGAAGTCTGGGTGAGCGGGCAGGGTGGAGGTGCTGAACAGGGCTGCAGTTGGTATCATCGGTACGAATCAAAGTCAGGATGTGGCAAAAGAAAATAATGCATCGAGTACGGCGTCGGGTTGTTCGGCCATCAATTCATGGCCGCTGTCGACCGTCACCAGCTTGCCGTGTCCGATGATGGACGTCAGCAGCTTCGTCGATTTCGGCGGCGTCATCATGTCGCGCGCGCCGAAAATGAACAGGGTGGGGCAGCGTACGGCAGCGGCGGCGGGTTCGCCATTGGCGTAGGCGTTGCAGGCATAAAAATCCGTGTAAAAGACCTGCTGTGGATTGATGGCAGAGATACGTTGCTTGAGGCGCCGCGCGCCGCCCATGGCATAAAAGCCGGGGCCGGGAAATGACGGCTTTTGCGCAATCGACGAGTGCGACCAGAGATTGACCATGTCGATGGCGGCCGGTTCATCGCTGCGCGCCGTTTCCAGCAGTGCCGGCGACACTTTCATCGGGTAGGTTGAGCCCAGCAGCGCCAGATGGCTGACACGCTGCGGCGCCTGGAAAGCCGCTTCCAGCGCAAGCAATGAACCCATGCTGTGGCCGACCAGCATGGCTTGCTCCACGCCGGCCGCATCCAGCACGGCCAGCAGCCAGTGCGCCAGCGCTTCCACGCTGGTTTTTGCGGCGCCCTGGCTGCGGCCGTGACCGGGCAAGTCGACGGCCAGCACGTTCCAGCCGTGATGAGCGAAATAGCGGGTTTGCAAGGCCCACACGGAATGGTCGTTTTGCGCGCCATGTATAAACACGGCCGTCGGCTGGGCTGGATGAAAGGCTTTGCCGCCCGTGTAGCAATAGGCGCTGGTGTTTTCAACGGTGAATAGCATCTCAAGCGCCTTTCTGCGATTGCTTCAAACCATGGGCCAGGTCGTCGATCAAGTCATCCGCGTCTTCCAGCCCCACCGACAGCCGCATGGTGCCTTGCGTGATGCCGGCCAGCGCCAATTGATCGTTGGGTACCCTGAAATGCGTGGTGGAGGCGGGATGGATGACCAGCGACTTGGCGTCGCCCACATTGGCCAGGTGGGAGAAAATCTTCAGGCTGTCGACGAAACGCTGGCCCGCCGCGCGGTCACCGCGCAGATTGAAGGTGAAGACGGCGCCCGCGCCTTTGGGCAGCAGGGTTTGCGCCAGGGCGTAATCGGGGTGCGATTCCAGCTCGGGATACGACACCGTTTCCACGGCCGGATGCGATAGCAGCCATTGCACGATTTTGCGCGTATTGGCCACGTGGCGGTCCATGCGCAAACCCAGGGTTTCTATTCCCTGCAAGACGGCGAAGGCATTGTGCGGGCTCATGACGGCGCCGAAATCGCGCAAGCCTTCACGCCGCGCGCGCAGTGCAAATGGCGCTACCGTCGATTCCTCGGCAAACACCATGCCGTGAAAGCCGTCATACGGTTCGCACAGCTCGGCGTAACGCCCCGTCTTGTCGTAGGCCGCTTGCCAGTCAAACGTGCCGCCATCGACCAGCAAGCCACCGATGGCTGTACCGTGACCGCATAAAAATTTTGTCGCCGAGTGGAATACCAGGTCGGCGCCATGTTCGAAGGGGCGCAGCAGATAGGGCGTGGTGAAGGTGGAATCGACCATCAGCGGCAAATGGTGCTCGTGGGCGATGGCGGCGATTTGCGGGATATTGAGCACATCGAGGCCGGGATTACCCAGGGTTTCGGCAAACAGCACTTTGGTATGGGGGCGGATGGCGCTGCGCCAGGAGTCCGGGTCGCGCGGATCGACAAAGGTGGTCTCGATGCCGAAGCGTTTCAAGGTGTAGGCCAGCAGGTTGTGCGAACCGCCGTACAGGGCGCGCGAGGCAACGATATGGGAGCCTGCGCCGGCGATGGTGCAGAGTCCCAGGTGCATGGCAGCCTGGCCGCTGGCGGTGGCGATACCGGCCACGCCGCCTTCCAGCGCGGCGATGCGTTCTTCCAGCACCGCGTTGGTGGGGTTGGAAATGCGGCTGTACACATGGCCGGCCCGCTCCATATTGAATAACGAGGCGGCATGGTCCGAGCTTTTGAAGGCAAACGAGGACGTGAAGTGGATGGGCGTGGCGCGTGCGCCCGTGGCCGGGTCGGGCGCGGCGCCCGCATGCAGTGACAAGGTATCAAAACCGGGGTATTTCGGACCGCTCATGGTATCTCCGCCAATTATTATAGTGGCCAGATCGTACCCGGATTTGCGGCGGAGTAACAGGGCAGGCGTGCGGGCCGCATGGGCGCGGTTTTTCAAACGCAGAAAAATGTTTACGGCGAGGCGCGGTGGCGGTGATACGATGCCATGTCAGCGATATTCAGGCTGAGTCATCGTCCGCGCGCGTGCGCCGCGAGGTGGCCAGCGGCATTTCATGAAATCCTGGGCTTCAGACGCACTCATGCACTTCCACCAGGAAAGATCTTATGCCCGCAATATCGTTCGACGGCGCACTTGCCGTGCCCGCACTGTCGCCCGCCGACGGTTTGCGCCATGCCGGCTGGTGCATGCAAGACGATTTTCTGCCTGCCGGTTTGACTGCGCAACTGGCGGCCGAATGCCTGTTAGCCATGCGCAGCGGCCAGATGAAGGGAGCAGGCGTGGGCAGCGGCCATGCGCCGCTGCTGCAACCCGACATCCGTGGCGACCATATCCAATGGCTGGAAGCGGGCAGGTCCGGGGCCGTCGGCCACTATCTGGCCAGCATGGAAGCGCTGCGCCAGCAACTGAACCGCGAACTTTTCCTGGGGCTGGATGAATACGAAAGCCATTTCGCCCTGTATGCGCCGGGTGCTTTTTACCGGGCCCATCTGGATCGTTTCCGCGATGACGACAAGCGCACGGTGTCTGTCGTGATCTACCTCAATGCCAATTGGCTGCCCGAACATGGCGGCGCCCTGCGTTTGCATCCGGAAGGCGAGTCTTGCATCGATATCTTGCCCGAAGCGGGCAGGATGGCGCTGTTTTTGTCGGGCGAGATGCTGCATGAAGTGTTGCCCACGGCGCGAGAACGCTTGTCGATCGCAGGCTGGTTCCGCCGCCGCGCGTAGGCAAGGAATCCCTTGATTTGATTGCGTGCAAGGCTGGATTTTTTGATGGGCATAGGCTACATTCCCTGTAAGGGCTTAAAATAACTAAAATACCACTCACGCGGACAGGAAGGCCATCATGAAAGTATCTGAAATTCTCCAAGTCAAGGGCAACATTCTTTACACGGTCACGCCTGACCATCCCTTGCTTGACGCGGCCAATACCATGGCAGAAAAAGACATCGGTTCGCTGGTGGTCATGGAATTTGGCGACCTGGTCGGCATGCTGACCTTCCGCGAAGTACTGGTGGCGCTGCACGAAAACGCGGGCCAGCTCGGTGGCGGCACCGTGCGCAAGCACATGGATGACCACCCGATCACCGTCACGCCAGACACGGAAGTGAACGAAGTGCGCCGCATCATGCTGGAAAAGCATGCGCGCTACCTGCCCGTCATGAACGCCAAGACCTTGCTGGGCGTGATCTCGTTTTACGACGTGGCGCGCGCCGTGCTGGAAGCGCAAAGCTTTGAAAACCAGATGCTCAAGGCGTATATCCGCGACTGGCCGGCTGAAACGGCGGACTGAACCTTACTCTTGCTCCAAACGACAAAAAGCCAGCAATCATGCTGGCTTTTTTGCACGTTCGTCACTTTTATTTTTCTTCCCGCGTTTGCGTGACTGTTTCCCTTACTTCTTCCATCACTTGTTCTGTCACCTCGACCGTGCCATAAAACTTGACGCCCAGGTGGATGCGTTCACGGCCCATGGAGACGCGGTGTTCATTCGTGTCGCGCAGAGAATAGACGCAGCCGCAATACTCTTGCTGGTAAAAATTCTCGCGTTTACTGATCTCGATCATGCGGGCCGAACCGCCACCTTTGCGCCAGTTGTATTCCCAGTACAGCATGCCGGGGTAATGGCTGGCCGCGCGCACGCCACTGCCATTGATCTGCTTCATGTCTTTCCAGCGAGAAATACCCAAGGAACTCGTAATCACGGGGAAACCGTGCTCATGGGCATACAGGGCCGTGCGTTCAAAGCGCATGTCAAAGCACATGGTGCAGCGGCGGCCCCGTTCCGGATCATTTTCCATGCCCTTGGCGCGTGCGAACCAGTTGTCGCGGTCGTAATCGGCGTCGATAAATGGAATATTGAACTTTTCGGCAAAGCGGATATTTTCCTCCTTGCGCAATTCATATTCCTTGAGCGGATGAATATTCGGGTTGTAAAAGAAGATCGTGAATTCGATACCCGAGGCCACCATGGCCTCCATGACTTCACCTGAGCACGGTGCGCAGCACGAATGCAGCAGCACCTTGTTATTGCCACCAGGCCAGGCCAGTTTTTCGCGTGTGTATTCTTGTTCCATGATGCTATTCCGTCAAGAGATGGCGGGCGCCTGACCGGTCTGGCGCGCCACGTCGATAAAAGATTGCAGGTATCGTTTCACATGAATTTAAATAATGGAAGTATTAGATTTTACCATTATTATTTATGGATTGCAGTGTTTATGATGGTGAGCATACAACACAAGGAGTTCTCATGATCACAACACATAATCTGGGTTTCCCCCGTATCGGTGCCAAGCGCGAATTGAAATTTGCTCTGGAAGACTACTGGAAGGGCGCCACCACGCGCGAAACGCTGGAAGGCCTGGGCGCGGAGTTGCGTCAACGCCACTGGCAAGAGCAGCAAGTGCTGGATCTGGTGCCAGTGGGTGACTTCTCGTTCTACGATCAAGTGTTGGACATGAGTTTCACCCTGGGCAACGTACCGAAGCGCGTGCAAGGCTTGAGCGGCGATATGCTGGATAATTATTTTCGCGTGGCCCGTGGCCGTTCGGCCCGCGACAGCGACAGCGATTGCAGCTGCGTGCACGCCGGTGAAATGACCAAATGGTTTGACACCAATTATCACTACATCGTGCCTGAATTCTCGGCCGAGACCCAATTCTCGCTGGACGCTACGCGTCTGGTGGAGCAGATCAAACAGGCGCGCAAGCTGGGCGCCAGGATCAAGCCTGTCATCATCGGCCCTGTCAGCTACCTGTGGCTGGGCAAGGAAAAAGACGCATCGAACAAGCTGGCGCTGCTGCCTAAATTGCTGCCCGTGTATGCAGAACTGCTGGCCAGACTGGCCAGCCTGGGCGTGGAATGGGTGCAGATTGATGAGCCGGTGCTGGTCACCGAGCTAGATGCTCCCTGGAAACAGGCGTTCGTGACCGCCTACGATGCACTGCAAGGCGCACCAGTCAAATTGCTGCTGGCCACGTATTTTGGCAAGCTGCAAGACAATCTGCCGCTGGCGGCCAGCCTGCCGGTGCAAGGCTTGCACGTGGACGCCATCAACGCCCGCGATGAAGTCGCTGCCTTGATAGCCCAACTGCCTGCGCAGCATGTGCTGTCGCTGGGCATCGTAAATGGCCGTAATATCTGGAAAACCGATTTGAGCACCACCCTGGAATGGCTGGAACCTGTGCACGCTGCGCTGAAAGAGCGCCTGTGGCTCGCCCCGTCATGCTCCTTGCTGCATGTGCCTGTCGACCTGGACAATGAACAAAAGCTGGACCAGGATATCAAGTCCTGGCTCGCTTACGCCCTGCAAAAACTGCATGAAGTACAAGTGCTGTCGGCAGCGCTGAACCAGGGCCGTGCCTCGGTACAAGCCGAACTGGCCGCCAATGCCGCCGCCATCGCCGCCCGCCGCACTTCGCCGCGCGTGCACAATCCTGCGGTCAAGGCCGCCGTTGCCGCGATTGAAAGCCGATTGGGTCAACGCCAGAGCGCTTACGCCGAACGCGCCCGCAAGCAATCGCTACTGCTGAAACTGCCGGCTTTCCCGACGACGACCATCGGTTCGTTTCCGCAAACGGCGGAAATTCGCCAGGCCCGCAGCCAGTACCGCAGCGGCCAGCTGGACACTGCCGCGTACCAGGCGCTGATGCAGGCGGAAATCGCCCGCTGCGTACAAGCGCAGGAAGCGCTGGAACTGGACGTGCTGGTGCACGGTGAAGCCGAGCGCAACGATATGGTGGAATACTTTGGCGAGCAGCTGGCTGGCTACGCCTTCAGCCAGTTTGGCTGGGTACAGTCCTACGGTTCGCGCTGCGTGAAACCGCCTATTTTGTTCGGCGACATCAGCCGTCCAAAGGCCATGACGGTGGAGTGGAGCACCTACGCCCAGTCGCTGACCAGCAAACCGATGAAAGGCATGCTGACCGGCCCGGTGACGATATTGAACTGGTCCTTCGTGCGCGACGACCAGCCACGTTCGGTATCGTGCTACCAGCTGGCGCTGGCCATGCGCGAGGAAGTACTGGACCTGGAAAGGGCCGGCATCCGCGTGATCCAGATCGACGAAGCGGCACTGCGCGAAGGCTTGCCGCTGCGCCGGGCGCAATGGAAAGAGTACCTGGACTGGGCCGTGGCATCGTTCCGCATCACCGCCAATGGCGTGCGCGACGAAACGCAAATCCACACCCATATGTGCTACTCGGAGTTCAACGACATCATTGCGCAGATCGCCGGCATGGATGCCGACGTGATCACCATCGAAACCTCGCGTTCGGACATGGAATTGCTCGATGCCTTCGATGACTTCAAGTATCCGAATGAAATTGGCCCTGGCGTGTACGACATCCACTCGCCGAACATTCCAGGCCAGGAGCAGATCGTCAAGCTGATGCAAAAAGCGGCTGAACGCATCCCGGCGGCCCGCCTGTG
>Ga0066798_10001297_pt1 | contig 11025 bp, 8 predicted proteins | sample PersoiDNA2013203_FD_70961 | JGI IMG/M metagenome (GOLD analysis project Ga0066798, IMG submission 70961) | Permafrost soil microbial communities from the Arctic, to analyse light accelerated degradation of dissolved organic matter (DOM) -... | ecosystem: Environmental > Terrestrial > Soil >...
TGCCCTGGATCCTGGGCATGTACAGGTACATAAGCGCCCTGTTACCGAGGACTACCTCGGAGAACTCCCGGCCTATGTCGCTTGATCTGTTGAACGTCCACGATACATCCCCCGGCATCCAGTTTATGGCGCCCTCGATGACGTTCAACTTGAACTCGGCGAGCTGCGGCTGCCGGTACTGGTATAGGTTGCACATGAACTTCATCTCACCGAGATGACCCGTCGGGGCCTTCTCGCCGGAGACGGTAAGTATCCTCTCGCCGTCACGCGAGAGGTCGCAGGTGACTCGCCTTTCCGTGTCGCTGAACTCGATGCCGGCGAGGAATTTCGGGTAGTTGTAGAAATCGATCCCGGCGCGAAGCGCTATCTCCGTGGTCACGGGCAGATGGTATACGAAAACGCTGTACATTCGGGCGAAGTACTGTCGGAGCAAGTTGTACCCGGGGATAGGCGCGTAGTACGGGGAGTTCAAGAATATGCCCATGGAGAACTCGTTGTAGGGCTTGATGTCGGTATCGTAATACTCGAACGCTGTCAGGGTAACCGCCCCCACGCCCGGGAAGACCTGCGCGGGACATAACCGCACGTCGGGGAGCATGCTCTTGAGCTTTAGAAGATTCGCGGGAAGCACGATGGTGAACATGCGGGCGTCCCGGTAGAAGATCGGGAACATAGCGTTGCCCCCATCGACCTTCAGCTTCACCTGCTCGATGCCGTCGAAGAAGTCGTGATGCACCTTGACCACCTCCAAATATCTGCGGATAGATAAGTATATCACCTTAAGCCTCGTTGGCTCTTGGACCGCAAGAAGGGGGCAGGTCTTGTTTTTTGACTTTTAGTAGTCAAAACTTGTCATTTGGGTCCGAAAGCAAAAAACAAGACCTGCCCCCACCCTTCAGGAGGGAAAGATGTCTTCAAAGGTATATTTCGCAACTGCGGGGGGACACCTAAAACAGGGGCCTGTCGATAAGATACGAATGCTTTTCGACGCCGCGGGCTTCAAGAACGTCGTGTCCGAGCGTGACCTGGTCGCGGTGAAAACGCACTTCGGCGAGAGGGGCAACACCACTTTTATCTCCCCGGCATACGTGAGACCTATCGTGGAAGAGATCATCTCGTGCAACGGGCGACCGTACCTGACCGACACGGGATGTCTATACTTCAGCAGCCGCGCAAATGCTCGCGAACACCTTGTGGTGGCCGCGGAGCACGGCTTCTCGCCTGAAACTACGCTTGCCCCGGTGCTCATCGCCGACGGCCTGAGAGGGTCGGACGTCACCCCTGTCGAGGTAGGCCTCAAGCACTTCGAGAAGGTCGATGTGGCATCCGGCATCCACGACGCCAACAGCCTCATGGTGATAACCCACCCCACCGGCCACGCCCTTACCGGCTTCGCCGGGACAATCAAGAACCTGGGAATGGGTGCGGGCGGGCGCTACATGAAGATGAACGTCCACAACATGGTCAGGCCTTCGGTGGAGAGCGAGAAGTGCGACCTGTGCGAGGGGTGCCTGGAGAACTGCCCCACGGAAGCCATCTCGGTCGTTGACGGCGAGATAAAGATCGACAGTGACGTCTGCTTCGGCTGCGGGGAATGCCTGGCGATGTGCCCGAACAGGGCGATAAAGATCAACTGGATGGGAGACCCGCTGGTCGCGCAGGAGAAGCTCGCGGAGATAACCTGCGCTGCCTTGAAGAACAAATAGGGGCGCGTCGGGTTCTGGTGCTTCCTGATGAACGTGACGCCCTCCTGCGACTGCTGGAACTTCAGCACCGCACCCATAGTCAATGACATCGGCTTTCTGGCCTCGCTCGACCCCATTGCGATAGACCAGGCCGCGGCAGACCTCGTCAACCGCTCCACCGCTGCGTCGCAGGCGGAAAAAGAAGCGCCCGACAAGTTCCTTGCCCTCACCGGCAACCGCTGGGACCGGCAGCTCGAAGACGGCGAGGAACTGGGCCTCGGGACCAGGGACTACGAGCTGGTGCGGATCGGGGATTGAGGCAACCCGACCGTAACATAAATCCTGTTTATTCTCGACGGAGGCAGCATGCAGACAATACTCGCGATAGCTTTGTCAGTTGCAGGCACTGTCTTTTTAACTACGGCGCCTAACTGCAGAAGGTGGCCGTGGTCAAGCTGCCGAAGATAGAGCTCAAGCTCAAGTGATCTGTAGTAAAAGCGTTAAACAGAGGACCGCCGTAAAACAAGAGAGAGACCCACAGAAGGAGATCCATCATGCAAAAAGTGGTAAGGACGGCATGTCTCGCAACGACCCTCGCCCTGCTTCTCGCGATTACCGCCGTGTCTGCCACACCCAGTACAGCGGCCGAGAAGCGGGTGATAATGTGCGGCAGGTCAGTGATGGAGGGCTGGTTCGAACACTGGGGGTGGGACTGGGATGACTCGCACACCGTCTCCCGCAGTGGCTACACGCTCCAGCACGGCAAGCACCTATCGGGCCTTGGAGAAATGGTAGGCATCTTCAGCGAGATCTGCGACGCGGTGCCCGCCGGGACTAACCCGGTGATGTTCTTCAAGTTCTGCTTCGCCGATTTCAACGAGGACAACCTCGACCAACTGCAGAACATCGCCAACCAGGTAATCCAGACGGCTCAGAACCACGGGCTGAGGCTCATAATCGGTAATGCGCTTCCGGTCATCGAAGCAGAAACAAATCCTGTAATTGTTAGCGAGCATCGTGCCTACAACGCCTGGCTCGTCGAAAGGGCAAAGCAGACCTCGAACGTATGGATATACGACATGTACGGCGTGCTGTCCAACAGCGCGGGGGCCTTGAAACCGGAGTACCAGACAGGTAACTCCCACCCGAACGACGCGGGATACAACGCGCTGGACACGACATACTTCCCATTCCTCGACTCGGTGTTCGGAAGCGCGCCGCCTCCCCCGCCGCAGGTCAAGCGCTCCTGGTACTTCGCCGAGGGGACTACCGACTACGGGTTCGAGGAGTACCTCTGCATCCAGAACCCGACCGCTTACACCGCGACCATCGACATCACCTACAACACCACGAACGGGCCCCAGAACCGGCAGCCGCTTCAGGTCCCGGCCAGGTCCAGGCAGACAATCAGGGTGAACGACGAGGTAAAGCCGACCAACGTAAGCACTGTCGTGAACTCCGATAAGCAGATCGTCGCTGAACGCGCTATGTACTGGGACGGCCGCAGGGGAGGGCACTCCAGCATCGGGACGGCATCCCCGGCGGGTTCGTGGTTCCTCGCGGAGGGAAGCACGAACTGGGGCTTCGACACTTTCATACTTATCCAGAACCCATCGACCAAACCGACCACTGTGAATGTCAATTTCCTCACCACCGGTGGGCCGATCCCCATGAAGCCCTTCACTGTCGCGGCTGGCTCGAGGCACACCATCAACGCGCGCGATGAGATCGGCTCACGGGATTTCTCTACAAGCGTGGCAGCCACCGAACCGATCACCTGCGAGCGGTCGATGTACTGGAACAACGAGACCGGGAAAGCGGGACACGACACCATCGGGGTGACGAAGGCCACCTACAGCAACTACCTGGCCGAGGGCTGCACTAACTACGGTTTCGACACCTATGTGCTGATAAGCAACCCCAACAACGAGGTGAACGCCGTCCAGGTCACTTACATGACACCGAACGGGATCGAGCCGAGGGTTCCCATCACGATGGAGGCGAACACCCGCTTTACCGTGCACGTTAACGAGGACCTGGCCACGGCCAGGGTCCCTCCGACAGATGTCTCGATACGTGTTGTCGGGAACTACCCTGTGGTGGCGGAGCGGGCCATGTACTGGCAAAACAAGGGCGGCGGGCACGACTCGATAGGGTACATGAGCAACTACTGAGTCGAGAGTTATTTAACTAGGAGCCGAGCAACTTGCTTATGCTATCCATGAACTCCACGTCGTCAAAAGGCTTGCGGAAGTAGCCGGCGCACCCGAGCGATTGTGCCTGCTCCCTCATGTCCTCGTCGTCGAACGCGGTCAGGAATATCACCGGTATGCTCCGCGTGGAGAGCGAGTGCTTCAAGCGGTCCGTCGAGTCGAAACCACCCCCGGCGGGCATCCTTATGTCCATAATGACGAGGTCGGGCTTCCGCTCGTGGGCCACCTCATAGACCTCGACTCCATCGTAGGCCCCGACGACTTCGTAGCCGGCCGCGCGCAGCCTTATGGAAAGCGCGGTGACCAGGTCCCTGTCATCATCCGCGACCAGAATCAGTTTCTCGGCCACAATCCCCTCCTTACCCTATCGCATGGGCGTCAATGAGCACCGGACTCGTTCTTGTGCGCGGGGAGCGTAAAGTGGAATGCGCTCCCCCTGGCCTCGAGGCTTTCAGCCCACAGCGTGCCACGGTGAGCCCGCACGATCTCACGGGAGATGGCAAGGCCCAAACCGGCCCCTTCCTCCACGTAAACTTTGTCTCCCTCTACACGGTAGAAGAGCTCAAAAATATTCCCGAGGTCCTCGGTGGGCACACCTATACCGGTGTCCTCCACCGAAATCATTATCCTTCCCTCGTCCCTCGGTATGTAGCCGACCCTAAGTTGGACCGTACCCTGCTCTGTGAACTTGATGCTGTTGCCTGCGATATTCGCGATCACCTGCGCGATCAGGGCCTTGTCAGCGTACACAGGCGGCAGGTCATCGGGAACGGACACCTTGAAATCCAGCCCCTTGTCCTCGGCCTGAGCCTCCAGGCGCTCAAGCACTATGCCGATGATCTCCCTGATGTCGGCCTTTTCCATTTTGAGCTTCAGGGGTCCCGAGAGGATCTTGTTGGCGTCGATCAGGTTCTCGACGAGGTTCCGCAGGCGGAAACTGCTCCGCTTGATGACATCGACGTTCCCTTTCTGCTCCTCGTTCAGCTGGCCGCCGAGGCCGTCCAGAAGTATGCCGACGTACTGGCCTATGGCCGCGAGCGGCGTCCTGAGGTCATGGCTCACGTTGCTTATGAAGGTCTTGTAGATCTTCCCGACCTCCTCGTCTACAGTGACATCGGTGGCGACCGCCAGCCTCTCGAGCTCCCCCGCCGAGTTCCTTATATCCGCGGACATGAACCTGTAGCTCTTCCCGTTCTTCAGGACCGAGCGCCACCGCCCGGAGCCCTTGCTCTTGCCGCAGACCTCGCACGGCTCATCCCTGTCGTGAAAAACACGGTAGCAGGTGCCGCCGCGCATCCCTTCGCCGAATATCTCCTCGGCCGCCCTGTTCATGTAGAGTATCTGGTATTGTGGGGTGACCACGTAGGCGGGGTCCGCCATGTTGGCCAGTATCCCGCGAATCTGCCTGCCGGTATCCTCGATGACGCGGTTGGACCAGGCGATGCACCTCTGCTTCTGCCCTGTGCTGAGGGAAGCCAGGATCCGTGGTAGGGGGTCCTTTCCCAGGGGTTTGTACAGAAAATCGGCCGCCCCTTCCGCGAGGCTCCTGGCGGCCAACTCCCCCTGCCCTCCCTGCACTATGACCGCGACCGGCATATCTTCAAGGCCCGACTTCCTCAACCGTTCAGCTGGAGTCGGCTCATTGGGACTCGAGTCCTCGAGATCCCAAAGAACGAGGTCGCAGTTGAAATCAGCGACTCTCTTTACGCCCGCGGAGTCACGCGGCACCGCCACGAACTCGAACCCCGCTTTCTCGAGGGCGCCCGCGAGCATGCCCTGTTTACGACCGCTGCCTACGGATTTGGATGGCGGTCTGCCCACGGGTGTGCTCCCTCGAAAGCGGCCGCCGCGCGCAGGACCGCCGGCTCGTCGTACCGTCGCCCCACTATCTGGAGGCCGACCGGCAGGCCACCGGCAGTGAAGCCGCAGGGTATTGACGCCGCAGGCTGTCCCGTGAAGTTGAACGGGAAAGTGAAACCTATCCAGGAAGCCGGGTTCTGCTCCACGCCGTTTATGGTTTCCGGTCCCAGCATCCCGCCCTCTTTCAGGTCGAAAGCCGGGCACGGGGTCGTCGGCGTGAGCAGGAGGTCGTACTTCTCGAAGAACTGCCGCATTATTCCCCACATGTCCTCTCTATGGTAGCCGACGCGGACCATGTCCCTGCCGTTGAAGGCGTCCTTCAGGTCGAGAAACGGCCCGAAGAGCGTATACATCTTCTCCTTTGCCTCTTCCAGGTGGTGCTCGTGCTCGGCGGCCGTCTCAAGGATTACGAGTACCGTGAGGTCCTGGGCCATGTCGGGTATCCCCGGGTCATCCTCGACGACCTCGCAGCCGAGCTCCTCGAAAGAAAAGGCCGCCTTCCTGGTGAGCTCGACGACCTCGGGCTCGACCGCGGAGACGGCCAGGTCGGACGTGTAGGCTACCTTGAGGCCCTTGATGCCGCCCTTTAGCGACTCGAGGTAGTTGACACCGGAAGCGGGAAGCGACATGCGGTCACGTTCATCCGGTCCCGCCATCACGTCCATCATCAGGGCGGCGTCTGCGACCGTCCTCGTGATCGGTCCCTCGGCGTTCATGCTCTCCCATCCGTGGTAGGGCTTAGGCCCGCAGGGTATGCGGCCGAAGTGCGGTTTTAGTCCAAAGCTGCCGCAGAGGCTGGAGGGGATACGGATCGAGCCGCCACCATCGTTGCCGACGGCAAGTGGGCCAAAACCGGCGACCACCCCGGCCGCCGCGCCGCCGCTCGAGCCGCCGACCGTCTTCCTGGTGTCCCACGGGTTCAAGGCCGGGCCGAAGATGAGGTTGTCGGTCACCGCGACAAGGCCGAACTCCGGTACGTTAGTCTTGCCGAGTATCACTACCCCGGCCTCCTTGAGCCTTTCCACCAGGACCGCGTCTTCATCGGGGACGTAATCCTCGAAAAGGCGGGAACCGAAGGTGGTGCGGATGCCCCCGGTACATATAAGGTCCTTGACGGTCGCGGGTACCCCGGCAAGCGCCGCCGCCTTGCCCTTCTGGTACGCTTCCTCAGCCGCCCTGGCCTGCTCCATGGCTAGGTCGGCGGTGAGTGTGACAACCGCGTTTATCTTCGGGTTCACTTCATCGATACGCTCGAGTACCGCGCGCGTGACCTCCACCGGCGAAAGCTTCTTGGACCGGTAGGCGTCAAGCAGCTCTACGGCGCTCATCCAGCACAGCTCTTGCTCGCTCATGAAAAACCTCCCTTTTTTAGTGTCAGGTCTTGTTTCTTGCTTTTCGCGCGGCTTGATGGGACCGGGCATCGTGAAAGCAAGAAACAAGACCTGACACTCTATCTAGGTTGTAGGGGTCTCCCATGGGAAGCCGACCTTGCGGGTCACCTTCGTCCTCTTCTCCCTGATCGCGGGTTCCTGGTAAGCGGTCATGGTGAGGATCTTCCGCGCCTGCTCAGGGTAACCCGCTATGAACCTGAGCTCGTCCTCGGTCAGCGGTTTCTGCGTCAAGACGTTCGCCAGGCGAACGAGGTCGAGGATCTCGCGCGCCTCCTCGTCCGAGTGGAACTCTATCTCCAGCCGGTCGTAGACGTTGCGGAAACCCTTGATGCCCCCGTACGCGCCCGTCGTTATCATCCGCCCGGTCTCGATGATCTCGGGCTCGCCGCGGCCGAGCTCCTCGTAGTCGTAGAGCTCGTAGTTGCGCGCTTCCTTCAGCGCGCCGTCCGCGTGTATCCCCGACTCGTGGGCGAAAGCGTTCCTGCCGACACCGACCTGGTTCACCGATATCGGCACGTCGAAGGCGCGCGCGGCGTACTTCGCTATTCGCCAGGACTGTCTGAGGTCGATGCTGGGGTCGAGCCGGTAGCGCCCCTCCATCCCGGCGGACTTCTTCAGTGCCAGCAGGCAGGCGATAAGGTCGGCGTTTCCAGCGCGCTCTCCGATGCCGTTTATCGTGGTGTTTACATACACGTCCACCCCACCGTCTATGGCGCCCTTTGCCCCCGCGAGGGAGGTCGCGACCGCCATGCCGAGGTCGTTATGGCAGTGGACCTCCATCTCGATGCCGACTTCCTCCGCTAGCGTCCTCATCCTCTCGTAGATGGTGAACGGGTCGTCATACGCTACCGTATCGCAGTAGCGCACCCGCGTGGCGCCAGCCTCCTTTGCCGCCCTGGTGAACCGTGCGAGGTCATCGATGCCTGTGCGTGAGGCGTCCTCCGCGTTCACGCCGACGGTCTTGAACCCGATCTCGACGGCGCGGGTCAAGGCCTCCGTCATCATGCTTATGACGTCATCGAAGTTCTTCTTGCCCTTCCACTTACCGTTGATCATCTGGGGCGATGTCGAGATGGAGATGTTTATGTGCTCGAGGTCAGGCACCATCTCGCGGGTCAGCTCGACATCGGGCTCGATAGCCCTGAGCCACCCGGAGATCCTCGCCCGCTTTATCGCCCCTATATCGACGAGCTCGAGGTTCCCCTGCAGGTAGCTCGTCTCGTGGTTGGTGGTGGGAAAACCCGCCTCGCTCTGGAAGACGCCCATCCGGTCCAGATATATGTTAATCATGGTCTTCTCGAGCTTAGCGAGTCCCAGCTGCGAGGTCTGCACGCCGTCGCGGTTGGTGACGTCGATTATGTATATCGTGTTATCGGACATCGTTTGTTGCTCCCATCCCCTATTAACCGCGGTAGACAGCCGCAAAGACAATCCGGAGGGGGCCTCCTCAAGCCCCGCGCTTCATTTCCACCACGCAGCGATACATTATATCAAAGATCTCCGGTATCTCATCGACCTCGAGAGAGGATAGCGCGATGCGCATGTCGGTGTCACCCTCGGCTATCACGCCAACCCCGTACTGCTCGAGGAGCCGCACCCTCAGTTCCTCCGCGTCGGTACCCTCGAGCCGAAGGCACATGAAATAACCGGAGTTGAACGGGTAAGGCTCCCAGACCTCGGCGTAGTCCGGGTTAGCAAGCACCTCCCTCGCTCTGAGCGCCCTGCTCTTCATCAACTGGAGCTTCTCCCCGACCTGTGCCGCGAATTCAGGGTCACCCATGGCCTCGAGAAGGATCGACTGAGAAAGCTGTGGGCAGTTGGAGATGTTGCCCCTTATCGTACCCCCCACCTTTTTCTCAAGCGCTGTATAAACCTCTTTCTCCCGACCACCGGCAAGCGTGCTGAAAGTGATGAAGCCGACGCGGAACCCCCACGCGTATATCTCCTTGGTCGCGCCGTCGAGCTTGACAGGGAACAGGTGCTCGCTCTCGCCCGCCAACAGCCCGAAGACCGACTCGGACAGCACGTCATCGTCGTAGAAGAGACCGAAGTAGGCGTCATCAACCACCACCACGGCATCGCGGCCGGGGCCCGTGACTGAAGTAAGCGCCCGTACCAGCTCCTCGGCCTCCTTCTTCCTGATCGAATACCCGGTGGGGTTGTTCGGGAAGTTGAGGAGAAGGATCGCCTTTCCCTTCTCGGACAGGACCTCGTCGAGCCGGGCAGTCATCCCGTCGATGTTGAACCCACCCGCCCCCGTGAAGAACGGGAACGTCCTGATATTCGCCCCACGACGTACGCCGTAGATCATCCCGTAGTTTCCCCAGAACTTGTCGGGCAGCAGGACAACATCGCCGGGATCTACGAAGAGCTCACCCGTGATGGTGAGCCCGTGGGTTATGCCGCTCGTGACGACCGGCAGGCTTATCTCCCTGCCGGACAGGGAACGGTTTTTCCTGAGCATCTCGCCCAACCAGGCACGCCGAAGCCCCGGGTTCCCTGTGGAAGGCGCGTAGTCGATCGCCTGGTCGGGCGAAAGCCCCTTTGTCTGCCCGGTGACAGAGTCCAGGTGCATGGCCTCGCCGCCCGACCTGGCGATCCCTATGGTCGCGTCGTACCGGTATGCCTTCTCGCGGGCCTCCGCGGTCTGGGTCAGGATGCCACGCGGGAAATAAAGCTCCTTCCCGAGCTGCGAGAGCACCCCGAAGAGCGCGGGACACGAATCCTCTATGATGGCGTTTAACTCAGAGGCCAGTGGGTTCACGGCATCCTTTCAGGTTGAAGAGATTCTGGCGGCCTTTCCGCCCGTGGAATGATCAATCCAACCGGCCGACAACCGATGGATTTCGTAATGAAAGTATTGCCCGAACATGCCAAGAAAATCAAGACGGGGCCTTCCAGAGTCGGGTCGGGTCTTGAATCGTGCAACATCGGTGCCAGGCACTATTGTTGCAGGAGCCCGGTCTCAATAAGAATTCACGATTCAAGACCCGACCCCCTCCATTTTCACCGCGCAGACCTTGAGCTCAGGTATTCGCGACACCGGGTCGAGCGCGTCGCTGGTCAGGACATTGGCGGGGCTCTCGGCGAAGTGGAACGGTATGAAGACCTCGCCGCGCTTCACCCTCTCGGTAAGACGGGCCTCGAGGGTTAGCTCCCCCCTGCGGCTTGCCACCTTCACACGCCCACCGTCGGATATGCCCAGACCATTCGCGTCGGCGGGGTTCACCTCCACATAGGCGCTGTCGACCTCGCGGTCGAGAGATGGCGAGTTCCTGGTCATAGTGCCGGTATGGTACTGGAACATCATCCTCCCCGTCATCAACGTGAACGGGTACTCGTCATCCGGGAGCTCGGCGGGTGGCCTGTACTCAACGGGGTTGAAGCGACCTTTCCCGCGCGTGAACTGCCCCTCGTGCAGGAACACCGTGCCGGGATGGTCCGGCGTCGTGCACGGCCACTGCAGCCCCAGTGTCCCCAGGCGCTCGTAGCTGATCCCCGCGTACTGCGGCGCGAGGGACGCCATCTCGTTGAAAACATCCTCGGGCGAGGTGAAATCAAAACCTGGCGCGCCCATCGCGCGGGCCAGCCCGCATAACATCTCCCAGTCGGCAAGGGCTTCGCCCGGAGGCTCTACCGCCTTCCGCACCCGCTGGACGCGCCGCTCCGTGTTGGTGAACGTCCCGTCCTTCTCCGCCCAGCATGCCCCGGGCAGGACGACATCCGCGAGCTCTGTCGTATCCGTCTCCATTATGTCCTGCACGACGAGGAAATCCAGGTTCTCGAGCGCGGCGCGCACGTGTGTTATGTTGGGGTCGGAGACGAGGGGGTTCTCCCCCAGGATGTACATGAACTTGACCTTGTCGCTCGCGGCCG
>Ga0066798_10001298_pt1 | contig 11024 bp, 11 predicted proteins | sample PersoiDNA2013203_FD_70961 | JGI IMG/M metagenome (GOLD analysis project Ga0066798, IMG submission 70961) | Permafrost soil microbial communities from the Arctic, to analyse light accelerated degradation of dissolved organic matter (DOM) -... | ecosystem: Environmental > Terrestrial > Soil >...
TCATGCCAAAGTAGCCGCGAGTACTTGCAGGTACAGCACCTTCCATGTCCATCAGCGTTTCCAGAAACCCTCCAACTACAGTCAGTGGTGTGCGAAGCTCATGGGAGACATTCGCAATGAAGTCACGGCGCATGTGTTCTAGTTTTTCCAGTTGGCTCACATCACGCCCAATCAGCAATTTCTGGTTATCTCCAAACGGTACCAACTGCAGCTCTAATGTGACTGATGGGTCTCGCCAGGAGATGATCTTAATCGGGTCTGCGTAATCTTTAAGTTGTAGGTAATCGATGAATTCTGTGTGGCGCATCAGATAATTGATAGGCTGGCCAGAGTCTGACTTTAATGCCAGACCCAGCAGTTTTTCGGCACTTGGGTTGCACCATTCGATAATATCTCTTTGATCAAGTAAGACCACGGCATCGGGAAGTGCGCTAGCAGCATGTTGAAAGCGGTCTAGCACCAAGCTTAGTTGGCTTTGGTTACGGTTATGGCGTCTTTGCTCGTGGTAAATGGCGGCAAAAATATCCTCCCAGATGCCTGAACCAGCAGGAATTAATGCGAGGTCTGGTTTTTTGTACCAAGCTGAAAGTCGATACAGCCAGTATAGATTGCTCGCTAGATAAGCTAGCGCACCGAGGGTAAACACACTCAAGGCGAGCGTGAAGCCTTCAAATGCCCAAACCACCAGGCTAATGAATAAAAGAGAAAAAAAGAGCCAGAAGGCTCTCCAGCGAATATCTTGCACGCGGCGAAATCCTTAATGCTAAGGCTGCGTATTATGAGCTAGTGGGCAGAGAAACGATAGCCAACACCGCGTACGGTTTGTACTAAATCTTCATGGCCAGAGTTGGCTAATGCCAAGCGTAAACGCCGGATGTGTACATCCACGGTGCGATCTTCTACGAAAACGCGATCGCCCCATACACGGTCCAGTACCTGGGTTCTGGAATGCACACGCTCAGGGTTAGACATAAAGTAGTGCAATAACCTGAATTCGGTTGGGCCTAAGTCCAGTACATCGCCATTACCAGTCACTCGGTGAGTGACTGGGTCAAGTCGTAGTCCGTTGACTTCAATCGGGTCGTCAGTCATCTGCGGTGCGCGGCGACGAAGTACGGCTTTTATACGGGCATTCAGTTCACGTGGGCTGAATGGTTTGGTGACGTAGTCATCTGCACCGATTTCCAGGCCGCGTACTTTATCTATTTCTTCACCGCGGGCAGTCAACATAATGATGGGAATAGTCTTGGTGAGATCTTCTGATTTTAATTTTCGTGCAAATTCTATCCCACTCATCCCTGGTAACATCCAGTCCAAGATAATGAGGTCTGGCAAGGCTTCACGTATCAGCAATTGCGCCTGCTCAACACTCAGTGCGCGTAACGGGTTGTGTCCTGCCTGGGTTAGATTAAGTGCAAGTAGCTCTTGAATAGCTGGTTCGTCTTCAACGACTAATATATTTGCTGGCATATGGATTTCCTCTTTTGCGACTGCAGTTTCAGCTTACTATATGACGTTAATGTGACATATAGATGACAAAGTGAAAAAGCTTTTAAGTCATTGCTTTTTACTTAATTTTGATTGATTATCATGGATGTAACATTCTGTTACAAGTTTGGTAGATGAAGTAAAATTCAACCTCAACAGCACTTACATATCCAAAGTGGCTGGAGTAATTAAAGAAAATAAGACGCCTAAGCATAAACAAGGCAGCCAATAGGAGAAAATAATGTCATCTTTTTTATCTAAAGAGCGGATTACTGCCGCCCCGAACTTTAATCGCTGGTTAATCCCACCTGCCGCATTGGCGCTACATTTATGCATAGGCATGGCCTATGGTTTTTCAGTGTTCTGGAAACCACTCGGTAATGTTTTGCTTGGCGCAGATGGCAAGGCGCTCGCCAGTTGTGCGGCAGGAGCAAGTACATTTGGCGACAAACTTGCAGGAACTTTAAGAGCCTTAACCGCCACAGACTGCAACTGGACACAGTTTGACCTGGGTTGGATGTACACCCTGTTTTTTGTAGTACTCGGTTGTGCTGCCGCCCTTTGGGGTGGCTGGCTGGAACGCGCTGGCCCACGTAAAGCTGGCTTGGTCGCAACTATTTGCTGGTGTGGAGGTCTGTTGATCTCGGCTTATGGCATCTATGTGCACCAGTTATGGATGATGTGGCTGGGCTCTGGCGTCATTGGTGGTATTGGTTTGGGTTTGGGCTATATCTCTCCCGTATCTACCCTGATTAAATGGTTCCCGGATAAGCGCGGTATGGCGACTGGTATGGCTATTATGGGGTTTGGTGGTGGTGCGATGATAGGCTCGCCACTGGCGACCAAACTGATGGCACATTTTGCCGCATCAGGATCGGCTGGAATTTGGCAGACATTTGTGTCGCTTGCCGTTATTTATACCGCGTTTATGTTGCTTGGTTCTCTCAGTTACCGTGTGCCACCTTCTGGCTGGAAGCCAGCTAACTGGACACCACCAGTGACCAGCAGCAACAACATGATCGCGCAACATAATGTGCATCTAAAAAACGCGCACCGTACCCCTCAATTTTGGCTGTTGTGGCTAGTATTGTGCATGAACGTGTCTGCCAGTATCGGTATTATCGGGGCAGCTGCGCCCATGTTGCAGGAGACATTTGGGGGTGCTTTGATTAATCAGCCTGGTGTTGGTTTTGCTGAAATCAAGAAAGATGAAACCATGACGGTTGCTGCTGCTGCTGTAGGTGCAGGGTTTGTGGGCTTGATTTCATTGTTCAATATTTTTGGACGTATCGCTTGGGCATCCTCCTCAGACAAGCTAGGACGCAAGCAAACCTATTTTATTTTCTTTGTGCTCGGCGCTGTGCTCTATACGGTACTTGCTTTTGCTGCTGGACATAAGTCGCTGGCTTTGTTTGGTGCAAGTATTTGCATCATTGCTTCCATGTACGGTGGCGGCTTTGCCACCATTCCAGCTTACCTTGCAGACCTGTTTGGTACGCAGTTCGTTGGCGCGATTCACGGGCGTTTGCTCACTGCATGGTCAACAGCGGGCATACTTGGCCCAGTCGTGGTTAACTATATGCACGATGTGCGACTTGAGGCTGGGGTGCCATTTGACCAGGTTTATTCTTCAGTATTTTATGTGCTGGCGGGTATGCTAGTGATAGGCTTTATCGCCAACTTGCTGGTGAAGCCAGTCGCGACTAAATATTTCATGTCGGCTGAAGAACTGGCGGCAGAAAAGAAAATCGCGCACGAAAAAGTGGTGGTAGCTGGCGACCCAAATGCGAGTACAGGCGGAGGTAAGCCAGTGGCAGTGGTAATGTGGTTGCTGGTGCTTATACCTATTAGCTTTGGTATCTGGAGCACAGTGCAAAAAGCTTGGATACTTTTTCATTAAATGATTTCTCGTCAATGACATTGCGCTGTGCTTGGCCAAAATCCCCACTTGATATTGTTTACCACGATACCGAGTGGGGTGTGCCTGTGCATGATGACCGCAAGCTGTTTGAGTTTTTGATACTTGAGGGTGCACAAGCAGGCCTAAGCTGGTCAACCATACTCAAAAAGCGTGAACACTATCGATTGGCGTTTGATAATTTTCAGCCTGAAATAGTCGCGAACTATAACGATGCTAAAAGCCAAGCTTTGCTGCTTGATCCGGGCATTGTGCGTCATAGGCTGAAGATTGCAGCAAGCATCAATAACGCACAAAGATTTTTGCAATTGCAGGCCGAGTTTGGCAGTTTTGATGCTTATCTTTGGCGATTTGTAGCTGGTAAGCCGATTCAAAATCATTGGCATGACCATACACAAATTCCTGCTAGCACGCCAATTTCAGACCAGCTATCAAAAGACTTACAGCAGCGCGGATTCAAATTTGTCGGAACCACGATTTGCTATGCATACATGCAGGCGGTCGGACTGGTGAACGACCACGCCATTGCTTGCTTTCGCTATTAATGTTCGCTACTGGCGATTCATCACTCAATTACGTCTGTAAATCGCTTCATTTCAAAGCATTGCCCAGTCGGCTATAATCTCGCCTTATTCTTAGATTAACCATCCAGCCATCATTGTCATCAATGGGCGTATCAAACAAATAACGGAGCACACGTGAAAGAAATTTCCCAAGATTTAAATGGTAATGGTTTGCGCATAGGTATTGTGCTTTCGCGCTTTAATAGCGAAATTGGCGAAGGCCTGTTGGCTGCATGCGAGGCTGAGTTGATTAAACTGGGGGTTGCTGAAGATGACATCACCTTGGCAACTGTACCAGGGGCTTTGGAAACGCCGCTTGCCTTGCAACAAATGGCCGATAGTGAAGAATATGATGGGCTGATTGCGCTTGGTGCGATTATCCGAGGTGAGACCTATCACTTTGAAGTGGTATCAAACGAGTCTGCCCGCGGTATTTCAGAAGTGCAACTCAATACTGGTGTGCCAGTGGCTAATGCAATCCTCACTACACAGAATGATGAGCAAGCTATTGAGCGCATGGCAGTAAAAGGTGCAGAAGCGGCATCAGTGGCGATTGAAATGATTAACCTGTTGAAACAATTATGAATGACGCAGATAAAAAAGCCATAGACGTAAAGCCTAAGCAGGCGAGCAAGAGTCGTCGAAAATCTCGTGAATTGGCGCTTAAAGGCTTATATCGCAGCTTTCTTAACCAGACGCCGATTCGCCATGTATTTCTTGATTTGGCGGATGACCTGGATTTGGCAAAAGCTGATGAAGCCTATTTTCATCAATTGCTTGAGGGTGTGACACAAAACCTGCAAGAGCTGGACCATAGAGTATCGGAATTTCTGGATCGTACGCTGGCAGAGTTGAGCCCCGTTGAGCATGCAATATTGTGCATCTCAGGCTATGAGTTGATTTTTGATCCTAGCATTCCCTACCGCGTTGCAATTAACGAAGGTGTAGAGCTGGCAAAAATCTATGGCGGTACCGATGGACACAAATATGTGAATGGCGTGCTCGATAAATTAGCCGCGGCAGCTCGCCCTGACGAATTCAGGCAGAATGGCAGATAATGGGGCTCCTAAATCCTGCTTAATGCTTGAATTCGATTAAATATTATATCTTTTATCTGAATATCATCTTTTTGAAAAAAATCGTGTGTAATATCAGCTGTTGAATCAGTATAGCAAGATGCATAGATAAGCATAAGCAGAACGCACTGGGCAATGATATTTTTCAGTATGCATTTTGAATATTTTACAGTGCACATTCGTATATTTATTCGTACTATTTAGAGTAAGGGGAGCAGGTTTGCAAAAGACCTTCTGGCAATCGAATTTGTTTGCGATCCTCTTCATTCATCTGCTGTTTTTATGCGTTGGCGGTTCCGCCATTTTACTAAGCTTTCATATTTTCCTGGGCTTTCACATTTCTTCTGGCCTTCAGCGTAAAGCTTACGACTTAGGTGTTAAGGTATTTTCTCCTAATCCAGCCGAAACCTAATCCATGAATATGACTGGCATTTTGGAGATTGTTGGGCTCTCTGATGTGGGGCAAAGACGTGAACCTAACGAAGATGCCATTGCTAGCGATATAGACTTAGGCCTGGTGGTTCTGGCAGACGGCATGGGAGGTTATAAAGCTGGAGAAGTCGCGAGTGAAATTGCTACGCAGACGATAGTCGCTGAGCTAAAAAAACGCATGCAGAGCCTTGAACCTGGCCTTGTCGATGCGGTTTCAGGCATGCAGGCTGTAAGTCAATTGTTGCTTGATGCTGTCACCCGGGCGAATCAATCTATCTATAGGGTATCGCAGAGCCAAGCACAATGTGCTGGCATGGGTACTACATTAGTGGTCGGCTTGTTTACCAATAATAAGCTCCTGGCTGGCCACATCGGTGATTCACGTCTTTATCGTTTGCGTCAGGCTGAGTTTGTGCAAATGACTGAGGATCACTCTTTATTGCAGGGGCAACTTAACTCTGGCTTGATTACCCCAGAGCAGGCCAAGCACTCGAACAACAAAAATCTGCTGACACGAGCATTAGGCATAGACCCAGAGGTGGAGCTTGAATTGCATCAGCATGAAGTATTGCCACACGATATTTACTTGCTTTGCTCTGATGGATTAAATGATTTAGTGCCCGATGATGAAATTGGCGCAACCATAGCCAATTTGAGTGCTAATCTCGAGCTGGCTGCTAACCAATTGATTCAGATGGCAAATGATAACGGTGGTAAAGACAATATATCCGTCATACTGGTAAAAGTGCTGAAACCTTTTCCTGTTGAGCGTGCATGGTATAACAACTTTTTTCATTGGCTAAAATAGCAATGTAATCCATGGCTATGCTGATTCCTTCACTGCTTGGCTAGGCTAAGTCCTTGAGTCATTAAGATGTGACTGCTGGTGTGAAAATGGGGTTCTATTTAGACGCGATTTAATAGTGGTGATGGAATGTAATTGGTGCTTAACTAAGGTTATGGATTTTTACCTTAAAATATTTATCGAAATAAAACCACAGCAATTTCACTAAATTTTATGGGGATACGGGAAATATCTGATGACCGAGCAGCAAGAGCTACTGCAGCGACAAGACTTACTTAAACGATTAGATCGACTCAATGCCATAGGTATTGCACTCTCCGCTGAACGCAACAACAAGCGTTTGCTGGAGATGATTTTGCTCGGTGCCAAAGAAATTACCAATGCAGATGGCGGCACCCTTTATACGGTGGAAGATGATCACCGGCTCAAATTCGAGATTATGCATACTCAGACCTTGGGTCTTGTCATGGGCGGTACAACAGGCAAGGAAATTCCTTTTCCACCTTTGTCGCTATATCTCGAAGATGGCACGCCTAATCTCAATATGGTAGCCGCCTATGCTGTGCTGACTGACCGAGCCGTCAATATTGAAGATGCTTACTATGCCGAAGGCTTCGATTTCTCGGGAACGCGCAAATTTGACCAGAGCATGGGTTATCGCTCCCAATCATTTCTCACCATCCCGATGAAGAATCACGATAATGAAATCATCGGCGTGCTGCAACTGATTAATGCAATAGACCCTGTTAGCAAGCAGATCGTCCCATTCTCAGGTGAAAACCAGCAACTGGTAGAGTCACTCGCTTCTCAAGCTGCGGTGGCATTGACCAATCATAAGCTGATAGAGGGCTTGAAAAATCTGTTCGAGGCTTTTATTGAACTGATTGCTGATGCCATTGATGAAAAATCCCCATACACGGGTGGCCATTGCCAGCGGGTGCCAGAACTGACCATGATGCTAGCGAATGCTGCCTGCAAAACGCAAGTTGGCCCATTGCGTGAATTTAATCTGACAGAAAAAGAAATCTACGAATTGCGCATAGCAGCCTGGTTGCATGACTGCGGCAAAGTCACAACGCCTGAGTCGGTCATGGATAAGCCCACCAAGCTTTCATGCATATTTGATCGTGTGCATTTGCTTGATCAGCGTTTTGAGTTATTGAAAAAGCAGGCCGAAATTGAAATGTTACGCAAACAGCTGGCCTTACTTCAGGCTGGCGAGGCAGATGAATGCAATCTGCTAGCGTCTGAATTGCATGCGTTTAATCAGCGGCTGGATGAAGATAAAGCATTTTTGCAAAAGGCTAATCTAGGCGGTGAGTTCATGAAGCCTGAAGACCAGCAACGTGTGATTAACATCAGCGCTTATGCACTATATTCTGCAGAAGGCGAGCGTATTCCATTTTTGAGTGAAGACGAAATCTATAACCTGAATATCGCCCGCGGAACATTGACTAACGAAGAGCGTACTGTCATCAATAACCATATTGATGTCACCATCAAAATGCTTGAATCTCTGCCATATCCTAAAGATTTACAACGCGTTCCAGAGTATGCGGGCGGCCATCACGAGCGTATGGATGGCAAAGGCTATCCACGTGGTTTGAAGCGTGAACAGATGTCGATACCCGCACGCATTATGGGGATTGCTGATATTTTTGAGGCGCTGACTTCGCGTGACCGGCCATACAAAAAAATTAAAACGCTGTCTGAATCGCTATTTATTCTGGGGAAAATGAAGTTGGATCAGCATATAGATCCAGACTTATTTGATCTTTTTATCCGCGATAAAATTTACCTGCAATATGCACAGCAATTTCTTGAGCCAGACCAGATTGACGAGGTATGCGAGGAAACCATACCTGGCTATGTTGCTGATTGAGTAAGTTTCTATATCCTGATTGTTTGCGATATTAAAGTGGCTTGGGTATAGACGTGGCCTGGTATTTGAGCCTAGCCACTTGAATGCGCAAACGCCTCTAAAGCGCTGGCCATCTCATTCAGATTATCCAGTGCCAGGCCATGCAAGAATGGCCCCTCAGGAGCTAACTTGAGATTGATACCTTGCTCACAGCATCCCAGGCATTTAAACCTTTCAACATTGAGCATCCAGCCTTTTGCTGCAATCAGTTCTTCAATCTGTTTGACCAAAGCTTCACTCCCTTTAGCTGCGCAAGAAGGCTGATGCGAGCTAGTTCTATGTTTAACGCAAACGATGACTTTTTTAAGGACATGACTAGACATCTGATTGCTTTAACTGATGGAGCTGCAGCAGCAGATTATGGCACCCTGAGCGATCGAGTTTTAAACAGCTGCCTTGATCATACCAATCGCCCAGCACCCAGCGTTCACAGTAATACTTGTCTATTTCCAGTACATGTTTGGCAGGGCGATGTGTATGACCATGTATCAATAAATCTGGATAGTTGTAAGCTTGGAAAAGTGCTTGCACAGCACCCTCATTGACATCCATGATGGTTTCACTTTTTTGCGATTTTTCAGTCTCGCTACGCATTCTTAATGCTTCAATCTGTAATTTTCGTGATGATAGCGGCTGTGCCAGAAACTGCTGCTGCCATGCTGGATTTCTTACTTGGGTGCGAAATGTCTGGTAAGCCACATCATCTGTGCAAAGCGCATCACCATGGCTGATGAGTATGCGCTTGCCATAAGCTTGTAGCAAAGTCGGGTCAGCCAGTAACTGAATATTGGCGGCGCCAGCGAAGCCATGACTGATTAAAAAATCACGGTTGCCGTGAATGAAATAGACGGAAGTTTTGACGCTTAGTAGCTTGATTGCATCAATCACCTGCCGATGATGTGCATCATCTATATCGTCATCGCCTGCCCAGTATTCAAACAAGTCGCCAAGAATGTAGAGCGATGTTGCATTTATTGCTGCATATTGCAGAAACTCAACAAATAAAGCTGTAATGGCAGGCCGTGTATGGCACAAATGCAAATCGGAGATGAACAAACTGAAGTCTGCATCATCCCCGCTGGTGTTCATCCTTAAGCCGTGCGCCCAGACAACTTCGACTAGACGACTTTGCCTAGACGACTTCCGCGCGTTCAATAATCACTGGCTCAACAGGTACATCCTGATGCCCATTTTTGCTACCTGTTTTTACTTTCCTGATTTGATCAACGACTTCTGTACCAGCCGTGACTTTAGCAAATACCGCATATCCCCAGCCTTGTGAGGTAGGTGCAGTGAAGTTAAGGAAATCATTATCAGCAATATTGATAAAGAACTGGCTGCTGGCGGAATCAGGGCTTGGTGTACGCGCCATGGCAACGGTGTATTTTTTATTGAGCAGCCCATTATTGGCTTCATTCTTGATGGTTGCATTCGTCGGTTTTTGCGACATGCTAGGCTCAAACCCACCGCCTTGAATCATGAAACCGTCAATCACGCGATGAAATATGGTGTTGCTATAAAAGCCGCTTTCAACATACTCAAGAAAGTTAGCGACAGTAATAGGTGCTTTTTCAGCATCCAGTTCAAGCGTAATTTCGCCATAATTTGTATGTAGTTTAACCACGTTTTTTTCCTTTAGCTTTGGGTTTGGTTGGTTCAATGGGTGCAGGTGTAATATTTTCTGGGATTATAGGGATATCTAGCAGCCGTGCGTGTTCCACGATAACCGGTTCTATGGGTACGTTTTTGTTTAGGCCAATGACTTGGGTAGGACTGGCCGAGATTGCCTGAAGTACATCTAATCCTTTAATTACTTTGCCAAATACGGCGTAGCCTATGTAATGCGGATCTGCTTTATAAAAGTTTAGAAATTTATTGTCTGTCAAATTGATAAAAAATTGCGAGGTTGCGGAATCTGGTTCAAAAGCCCGTGCCATGGCTACAGTGCCAGGTTCATTCTTCAGGCCATTATTGGACTCATTGACAATGGGCGAATACGTGGATTTTTGCAGCATCTCTGCGGTTAGTCCGCCACCCTGAACGACAAAGTTTTTGACAGTGCGGTGAAATATCGTTCCATCGTAAAAGCCAATTTCGACGTATTTCAGGAAATTTTCCACCGTGGCAGGTGCTTTCTCAGGGTATAACTCAAGTACAAAAACACCGTGATTAGTTTGAAATTCCACTTGAGGCTTGCCCGCAGTTAGACCTTCCGCTCTTGTCAGCAAAGCGAATAGTGTGGCGATGACAAAAAAGAAAACTAATAAACTACGTAATATAAAAGGGTTTGGGGTCATACATTCTCCATTCAGTCTCAGTCCTGAGGCTGCTGGGGTGCTTAACTTGATTGGCTATTCAAATTGCTAGCTTCAGGCTGCACCCTCATATAGTATTTTCCAGCGTTGGTTTTCGAATATCCAATATTGACGTTTGCGCATCTTGCTATCTAAATTGTCGCTCTTGTAATCCTGATCAAAGTTCACCACAGCCATCTGTTGCTGACTACTAGGATAGCGGAACATGCTGACATTGGATAGTTTGATTTCCACATGCATCTTATAGGATTGAATGCGACGCTTCTCTTTAGACCAGCCATCTAGGTTCGTTGATTGCGTAAAAAACTGGTTTGAATAATGCGATAAATAAGCATCCGTATCTTGCGACTGCCAGTCTTTACGCCAATCTTCTATTGCTTTTGTTAATTCAGTTTTTTGTGCTGAAACCTGATCTGGGCTGACCCATTTCATGTTATTGGCAACAATGAAAAGTGTTTTGCCTTTTTGTAGAATGGACCCTATCGATTTCAAGTCGGGGTTGGATA
>Ga0066798_10001299_pt1 | contig 11022 bp, 7 predicted proteins | sample PersoiDNA2013203_FD_70961 | JGI IMG/M metagenome (GOLD analysis project Ga0066798, IMG submission 70961) | Permafrost soil microbial communities from the Arctic, to analyse light accelerated degradation of dissolved organic matter (DOM) -... | ecosystem: Environmental > Terrestrial > Soil >...
AGAGCCATGGGGTCCATGGTGAGGCCAATGCCAACGGTGGAATCACCGCGACCAAAATGGCAATGGCGACCACCGCTGGAATGTAGTAGCGCGCGAACTGGTCAACGAAGCGCTGCGTCGGTGCGCGCTGTCCTTGTGCCTGCTGCACGCTCTTGACGATGCGCGACAGCGTGGAGGCATTCTGCAAGGCCGTGACGCGATAATCGAAGGCGTTGTTGCCGTTGATGCTGCCGGCAAACACCGGGTCGTTGAGTTGCTTGTTGACCGGCAGGCTTTCTCCGGTGATGGGCGCCTGGTTGATGGCGGGCTGGCCTTGCGTGACCACGCCATCGAGCGGAATGCGTTCGCCCGGTTTGACGCGCACGCTGGTATTGAGCGCAACTTGTTTGGCGGCGACGCTGATCCAGGCGTCATCCTGCCAGATGGTAGCCTGCTCGGGCGACATCGCCATCAAGCCGGTAATCGCATTGCGGGCGCGATCGAGTGACAACGATTCGATCATCTCGGCCAGTGTGAACAGCACGATCACCACTGCCGCTTCGGGCCATTGACCGATCAGGGCGGCACCGATGACGGCCAGCGACATCAGGAAATTCATGTTCAGCGAAAAATGGCGCAGCGCAATCCAGCCTTTTTTCAAGGTGTCGCGACCGCCCAGCACAATCGCGCACAGCGCCAGCGCGATCACTGCCAAGGAACCCTCATCGCCGCTGAACCAGGCCAATGCTTCGGCAGCCAGTGCGCAGAGGGCCGCGGCGCCGACCAGTAGCCATTTGTGCCGTGGAATGGCGAATGCGCTGCTGCGCTCTGCAATGCCGTCAGTGCTGCCGGCGTTGGCATCGAGTGTGTCGCTTTTGATCTTGGGCAGCATGTCGAGCGCACTGAGGGTGGCAACGATCGGCGCGACCGAGGGCAGGCGATGTTGCACGGTCAGTTCGCGCTGGATCAGATTGAATTGCAGGGCGGCGATGCCGTCCATCTGTGTGAGCTGTGCGCGGATCAGTTTTTCTTCCGTCGGGCAATCCATGTTCTGGATGAAAAACACGGCTTCGGCAGCGCCATCGAGAGCGGCGGCCTGCTTGCCGGCTACTGAGGCGCTCGCAGCATGATCGTGTGGCGACAGGTGATCATGATCGTGGCCATGATCATGGTGGTGATGGTGGTGACTACAATTGGACATGCATGCTCCTGACAGCAAAAAAAGAGGGCTGGTGGTATATTAAAAAGCCTGATGTAACTACAGGGTCAAGCCTTTATTGGCGGCTGTGTTGACCTTGTTGTCGATATGGGTATGACTATTTTGTGAGGGACTTGCTATGGATGCATTGAAGATAGGCGAACTGGCGGCGCGCACCGATTGTCCGGTGGAAACCATCCGCTATTACGAACGCGAGGCATTGTTGCCGGCGCCAATGCGCTCGCAGGGCAACTATCGTCTGTATGGACATGTGCATGTCGAGCGCCTGCAATTCATCCGGCATTGCCGTTCGCTCGACATGACACTCGACGAGGTGCGCAACTTGTTGCAATTGCGCGATGCGCCAGCCGACAATTGCGGGGAGGTCAATGCCTTGCTGGACAAGCATATCGGTCATGTCGCCCAGCGGATTGCCGAGCTGAAAAAGCTGCAGACCCAATTGAAGCATTTGCGGGCGCAATGCGATTCTAATCAAGCCACTGGCGATTGCGGCATTTTGCAGGGACTGGCCAATATGAGTGACGACAACAAGCCGGTCAACCTGGGTAGTCATGGCAGCGGCTGTCATTGAATCTGGTCTCTGCAATGGCGCAGCCAGGAACTAATACGCTGTATTTTCCTCAAAAGCAGCCTATTAGTTTGGAGATTTGCGGAAATGAAGAAGTTGTTCGTATGTTTTGTAGTATTTATTCTAAATAATATGCCGTCCACTGCGATGGCGCAATATGTCGGCCCGCTGCAGGATGCTGAGGTGAAGACGGCGACCATGGCAAGTCGGGCCGCCGACGGCATGCCGGTGACGCTGGAAGGGTTTTTGATCGATAAAATCAGAGACGAGCATTACACCTTCCAGGATGCCAGCGGCAGCATCGAAGTCGAGATCGAGCGCGAGCATTTCCCGACCGTGCCGGTGGCCGCCAGCACCAAGCTGCGCCTGCGTGGCAAGGTCGACAAGGACTTTGCCCACGACGCTACGGTCGAGGTTGATCAGGTCAGTATCATCGTGCAGTAACAGACGAATGGCAGGAAGCCTGATTGCCCAGCGCATCGAGAATCGGGCAATCGGGTCGGGCATCGCCATGGCAATGCAGCACCAATTGTTCCAAGGTCGATTTCATGGTTTGCAGTTCGCGGATTTTCTCGTCGAGTTCATGGATGTGTTCCTTGGCCAATTGTTTGACCTTGCTGCTGGGGCGTGCCTGATCGAGCCATAATCCCATCAGGTCGGCAATCTGCTTGATCGAAAATCCCAGCACACGGCCTTGCCGGATGAAGCGCAGCAAATGGATGTCGCGTTCGCTGTAGCGCCGGTATCCGGCATCGGTGCGCGCTACGGCCGGTATCAGGCCGATCTCTTCATAGTGCCGGATCATCTTCGCTGACACGCCCGAGGTGGTCGCTGCGTCACCAATATTCATGCTCATGTTGCGTCTCCCTTGTGCAGTTGGGACGGTGGATGCCAGCGCTTGAGCAAGAGCGCATTGCTGACGACACACACGCTCGACATTGCCATGGCAGCGCCAGCGATCATGGGATTGAGCAAGCCGAAGGCCGCCAGCGGAATGCCGACGATGTTGTAGACAAAAGCCCAGAACAGATTTTGCCGGATCTTGCCGTAGGTACGCCGCGAAATATCAATCGCATCGGCCACCAGCGCCGGATCACCGCGCATGAGGGTAATTCCGGCGGCTTGCATGGCGACATCGGTGCCGCTCGACATGGCGATGCCGACATCGGCGGCAGCCAGCGCTGGCGCATCGTTGATGCCGTCGCCGACCATTGCCACGATGTGCTGTTCGGCATGCAGTGCGGCAATGGCCTGGGCCTTGTCTGCTGGCAGAATATTGGCCTGAAACGTATCAATGCCCAGTTGTTGTGCCACGCGCTGTGCGGCACCGTAGTTGTCTCCGCTGAGCATCACTGTGCGGATGTGCAAGTCGTGCAGGCGCGTAATGGCAAGGGCGGCACTGTCTTTGATGCGGTCGCCAAACGCCAGCAAGCCGAGCAGGGCAGGTGCGCCATCGTCGCTTTGTCGGGCCAGCCAGGAAATCGTATTGCCTTGCTGTTCCAGTGCTTGCGCGGCGCTATTCAATTGCGGCTGGGTCGCCAGCGCAATACCTAGTTCCGCCATCCAGCGTGCACTGCCGAGATACGTGGTGCGGCCATCGATGACTGCCTGCGTACCGCGTCCTGGCACGGCGCTACTGGCGCTGGCCGCAGGCGTTGCCAAGCCGCGTTGGCGTGCTGCCTGCATGACGGCGTGTGCCAGTGGATGCTCACTGTGCTGTTGCAAGGCTGCCGCCAGCGTCAGCAGTGCATCGTCCGAAGCGTAAGACGACACTGCCTGACAGGCCATCAGCACAGGCTTGCCTTGCGTCAAGGTGCCAGTTTTATCGAAAGCGACGGTGGTGATGCGGTGGGCGATTTCCAATGCTTCGGCATCCTTGATCAGAATGCCATGGCGGGCCGCCACGCCGGTGCCGGCCATGATCGCGGTCGGTGTCGCCAGACCCAGCGCACAAGGGCACGCGATCACCAGTACTGCCACGGCATTGAGCAAGGCCTGTTGCCAATCGCCCTGGATGATGCCCCAGCCGAGCAAGGTCAATGCTGCCAGTACCAGCACCACCGGGACAAACACGGCGCTGACTTGATCGACCAGGCGCTGGATCGGTGCCTTGGCCGCCTGGGCATGTTCGACCATGCGGATGATGCGCGCGAGCACCGTCTCGGCGCCGATGGCGGTGGTTTCGACCAGTAATTGCGCCGCACCATTGATGGCGCCGCCGGTGACCTTGTCTCCCGGCTGTTTGGCTACCGGCAGGCTTTCACCGGTGAGCATCGATTCATCCAGCTGACTTTGGCCTGCGCGTACCAGGCCATCGATGGCGACGCGTTCACCCGGACGCACCACCACCATGTCACCGATGCGTAGCGCCGACAGCGGCACTTCACTGTCGTTGCCGTCTTTGCTGCGCACGGTAGCACGTTCCGGCTGCAAGGCATTGAGGGCGCGGATGGCGTCGGCAGTCTGGCGTTTGGCACGGGTTTCCAACCATTTGCCGAGCAGCACCAGCGTGATAACGGTCGCCGATGCTTCAAAATAAAAATGCATTTCAGCATGCGCGCCAGCGTGGGGGCTTTGCCATTGGCTGAGCAACTGGAACAGCGACAAGCCATAGGCGGCGCTGGTGCCGAGCGCTACCAGCAAGTCCATATTGCCGGTGCCGGCCTTGACGGCGCGCCAGCCGGCCCGATAGAAGCGCGCGCCGAGCCAGAATTGCACCGGTGTTGCCAGTAGCCATTGCCAGACACCGGGGAGTTGCCATTGCACGCCAAACGGCATGAGCAACATCGGCAGCAGCAGCGGGGCGCTCAACAGGGCCGCCACGGCGACTGGCCACCAACTCGGCAAACCTGCGCCTGGAGTGCCGGTGACCACCGCATTCGCTTCTTGGGCGTCGTAGCCGGCGCGCTTGATTGCAGCAATCAGTAGCGGCAGGGCAACCGGGCTGGCAGTGCTGATGCTGGCTTTTTCACTGGCCAGATTGACGCTCACCTGGGTCACGCCGGGCACTTTGGCGAGCGCCTTTTCAATCCGGCTGACGCAGGAGGCGCAGCTCATGCCGCGCACATCCAATGTCACTTCCTGTTGCTGGACCTCGTAGCCGGCATGCTGCACGGCGGCAACGATGGCGGCGCTGCTGACGCCGCTTTCGGCTTCCACGGTGGCGACTTCAGAAGCCAGATTGACACTGACGCCATGCACCGCAGGAACCGCACGCAGCGCTTTTTCAACGCGCCCGACGCAGGAGGCGCAGCTCATGCCAGTGATGGTGTAGCGATATTCCTGCAAAGGTAGTGGGGCAATACTGGACATGGTGGTCTCGCAAAGGGGATCGTGGCTTTAGCATTATCCTTCCCATCATGGTAAGGTCAAGGTCTATTTTGCCAAAAGCGGCTTGACCTTGCCCACATGGGAAGGTCTATGCTGGTAACACGTTCACTACCAACGGAAAGGAAATTCATCATGACCAGCTTCCACGTGCAGGATATGACCTGCAATCATTGCGCCGGTGCCATCACGCGTGCGCTCAAGGAAGTCGATGCTGCGGCCGTCGTGCAGGTCGACGTCGCCGACAAGCGCGTCAATATCGATAGCAAGCTGCCTGCGGCCAGCCTGGCAGCGGCCATTGAAGAGGCTGGTTATACGCCGATTACGGTATAAGCCAGTTGCTGGAAGGTAAGTGCGCCGCTATTTGCTCAGCAGGCGCATGGCCCGTTCCATGCCATCAATTGTCAGCGGGAACATGCGCTGCTGCATCAACTGCTGAATCAGCGCAATCGACTGGCGGTATTGCCATAGTCCTTCCGGTTCCGGATTGAGCCAGGCGTAATGGCGGAAGCTGCTGGTGAGCCGCTGCAACCAGACTGCGCCAGCTTCGGCATTGTTGAATTCCACCGAGCCGCCCGGCTGGACGATTTCATAGGGACTCATGGTGGCGTCGCCGACCAGGATCAGCTTGGTGTCGGGACTGTACTTGTGCAGCAGATCCCAGGTCGGGAAGCGCTCGGCATGGCGGCGCCGGTTGTGCTTCCAGACATGCTCATAGACGCAGTTGTGGAAGTAGAAAAACTCCATGTTCTTGAATTCACTCTTGGCCGCCGAAAACAATTCCTCGGTGCGCGCAATATGATCATCCATCGAACCACCGACGTCGAACAGCATCATCAGCTTGATGTTGTTGCGCCGTTCCGGCTGCATTTTGATGTCGAGGAAACCGGCATTGTGGGCGGTGGCGCGAATGGTGGCGTCGAGCGCCAGTTCTTCGGCGGCACCGTCGCGCGCGAATTTGCGCAGGCGGCGCAAGGCTACCTTGATGTTGCGTGTGCCTAATTCGCGTTCGCTGTCGTAATCCTGGTAAGTGCGTTCTTCCCATACCTTGACGGCGCTGCGCTGTTGACTGACGCCGCCGATGCGCACGCCTTCCGGGTTGTAACCGCCATTGCCGAAGGGTGAGACACCGCCGGTGCCGATCCATTTATTGCCGCCTTCATGGCGCTCATGCTGCTCTTTGAACAATTCCTTGAGGCGCTCCATGAGCTTGTCGTAGCCGAATTTTTCCAGGGCCGCTTTTTGTTCGGGTGTCAGTTCGCGTTGCAGCCGCTTTTGCAGCCAATCGAGTGGAATCTCGGGACGTTTTTCAAAGATCGTGGCAATGCCTTTGAAGTAGCTGCCAAATGCCTGGTCGAACTTGTCGAAATGGGCTTCATCCTTGACCAGGGTGAGCCGCGAAAGATAATAAAAATCGTCGATCGAAGGTCCGATCACCTGCTTTTGCATGGCTTCCAGCAAGATCAGAAATTCCTTGATGGAGACTGGGATGCGGGCATCCTTGAGGGTAAAGAAAAAATCGATCAGCATGATATTGGCAGATGACGATGGCGCTTAATGGCCCAGCTTGAATTGTAGGTGCCGCTTCACCGCTGGCCATTCTGCATCGATGATGGAAAACACCACCGTATCGCGCAGCGAGCCATCCGGCATGCGCTGGTGATTGCGCAGGATGCCATCTTGTTTGGCGCCCAGTCGCAGGATGGCCTGGCGCGATTGTTGGTTAAGCCAGTGGGTGCGAAATTCCACGGCAATGCAGTGCAGGCTTTCAAACGCATGTGCCAGCATCATCAGCTTGCATTCGGTATTGATGCCGGTGCGCTGGGCGCTGGCGGCGGTCCAGGTTGAACCGATTTCTACGCGCCGATGTACCGGGTCGGCATTCATATAGGTAGTCATGCCGCACAAGCTGCCGGTGTCGTGGCGACGTACCACGAACGGCAGCATGCTGCCCTGTTCCTGCAAATGCAGGCGCCGCTCGATTTCGACGCGCATGTTTTCCGGTTTGGGAATGGCGGTGTACCACAGCTTCCACAGCTTGCCGTCGGACACGGCGGCAATGAGCGCGTCGTGATGGTCCAGCGACAGCGGTTCCAAGGTGGCGTATTGGCCCTTGAGCGTAAGCGGATGCAGGAACTGCATGGCGGATTCCTTATTAAGGATGTCGTCGAATTGTAGCTAGACCAAGTATAGGCCAAAACACTGCACAAATAGTCGTCTGCTTTTCCTGCACATGGGATTCGTAGTCACGAACGTCATTGGTAACTGGCGCTAAGCCCACCCTATTGTCCATTAAGTCCATCAGCAGAATGCTGTCTGAATTTTTTGATGAAATGGGCTCTGCTATCGGACTGTGCAACGTTGACCTGCTCATGCTCTGTTAAAAACGCAATAGATTGATAAATCGCTTTGCTACCAGGCTTTGTGCCATCCATTGGTGAATCGGGTAGACATTTTCTCGGGGGACTTCGTAATGAATCGAACTTGCTTTCGTCTGATATGGAATCGGCGATCTTGCCAGATCCAGGTTGCTTCCGAAATTACCCGGCGTAATGGAAGGGGGCGTGGTAACACGGCTTCAACGCTATCCTCGGCGGGGGCAGGAGCGGTAAAAAGATTAACTTTATTGATGCTTGCTGGGTTGCTGGTCTGGAGTTGTTCAACCGCGGTCATGGCAGACGGCAATGGTGGCAATAATAGCGCCTACGGCGGTCTGGATTTTGGCGAAAATGGCGCAGCTGGCGGTGGTGGTGCTGTTGCAGGATTAGGCGGTGCGGGTTTTCCTGAACTGACGCTGGATGCTGAGAATGGTACTGCTTCAGGTTACGGCGGTGCGGGCAGTGCAGGTAGAAAAAGTGGCGGCGTTGGTATTATTCCAGAACCCGGTACAGGGGGAGTACCGGGACTCGCTTCTTACACTCATGGTGGGCGGGGGGGCGATGCCGGAGATGCCTCATGCTCTGCAGCTGCAAGTGATTGTCCATCGTATGGCGCCAGCGGCGGCGGCGGCGGCGGTGCCGGCATTGTCGTGCCACTGATGGATACGGGGCCTAATGCGGTTATCACCGGCGGCAATGGCGGCGACGGCGGCAATGTGATCAGTGGCGCTACTGCCGGCGGTGATGGCGGCAGCGGCGGCGGCGGCGGTATCGGCGTGGCAATCAGCGGTGGCGCAGTGAGCACTGAATTTCGATTGTTTATTGGCGGTAACGGTGGTAAGGGCGGTAACGCCTTTCTTGCTGGCGGTGCAGGAAATGCTGGCGAGGGCGGGACAGCAATTGTGATCAACAATGTGGCGCTTACCGTTGACGCTCGCAGCAGTGTTACTGGCGGCAACGGTGGCAACGGGGGGGATGCCGCTGTGGTCCCCGAGGGCAGCGAAGTAGGACGTGGACGTCCAGGGGCGATCGGGGGCGGAGGGATAAATAGTACAAATTCCACGATTACTAATTTCGGAAATATTTCCGGTGGCACTACCGGCGCAAATGGGGCGTATCCCAATGTCCAATCGGCCTTGCGTGCAGCAGGCATTCAGGCACAAAATACGACCATCATCAATTTCGGCACAATCACTGGCGGCTATGGCAACGATGGATCGGTAGGCAATGCCATTTACTTCAGCGGCGGCAACAACCGTCTTGAGTTACGACCCGATAGCGTCATCACCGGCTCGGTCAATGCCGCCGTTGGTACTGTCAATACCTTCGTTTTGGGTTCCGGCGATGCGGACGACAGTGGGGTATTTCAAGTCGGGGACTTTGGTTCAAAATGGAATGGCTTCACTACCTTTCAAAAAACCGGCAACGGGACGTGGCAGTTATCCGGTTCGACTTCTCAATTAACACCGTGGACCATTTACGACGGCAGCTTGCTCGTCGGTGCTGATGCGGCGTTAGGCGCTACCGGTGGCGCCCTAACATTCGGCGCAGCGGGTGTTGCGATAGGTACTGAGTTAAGCGGTGGCACGGGACGATTGGCATTGACAGGAACATTTTCCTTGAATCACGCCTTGATTCTCAATGGCGATGCCACGATCGCGGTTGCTAGCGGCAACACCGTGACCGCTAACGGCGCCGTCAGCGGCGCTGGCGCATTGATGATTGACGGCACCGGTGGCACGTTAGTGTTGGTAGGAAGTAATACTTATACCGGTGCCACCAAGGTCGTCAATGGCAACTTGGCCGCAGGCGCTGCCAATGTCATCCAATCAAGCAGTGGTCTGGAAATTGGCGATGGCGCAACATTCGATATGAACGGCTATGCGCAATCCATCGCCCAGATTTCGACTACCGGTTCGACCGGTATTCTCACACAGGGCGCGGCGGCACTGACCCTGGCCGGTTCGCCGACCGCAAGTACGGCGACCTTTGCGGGCGTCATTGACGGTAGTGGCGCGGTGGTCAAGGAGGGTAACTACACGCAGGTGCTCAGCGGCGATAATGCGCTCGGCTACACCGGTACGACCACCATCAGCGGAGGGGTGCTGGTGTTGCGCAATATTGTCGGCCAGCCTGCGAACAAACCGATCATCCTCAACGGCGGCTGGCTGGATTTGTCAGACACGGCAGACACGACACACTGGACCGGCCTGCAGATTACCGACTCCGGTATTGCGCTGCCGGGTGGCGTGATTGGCTATAGCGACGTGGTTTTTCTCCAGCCGGGGTCGTTCAGCGCAACGCTCGGTTCGGGTGGCGGTCCGCTTGATCCTGGCAATGGCATCTATGTCGTCAAAGATACGCCAGGAGAAACCATTCTGAGTGGTAGCAGCAACACGTATGTCGGCGATACGCAGATCAAGCAAGGCATTCTGACCGTGAGCCGCGACGATTTGCTGGGTAATACGGTGGAAAATCGGGAAGTGATTTTGCAAGGAGGTACCTTGCGCCTCGATGGATCCTTTGTCAGTACCCGTGCATTGTTACTGGAGGCCGACGGCATTGTCGATGTGACTGCCGGCAATAGTAGCGAATGGGCGGGTGTCGTTGAGGGTGACGCTGGTGCCACCACTTTCGGCTTGACCAAGACCGGCGCGGGAGTTTTGGTTTTGTCCGGCGATAATCATTACACGGGCGATACCACAATCGCACAAGGTACGCTGGCACTGAAGGGCGTCGCCGACTTGCATGGCGGCAACCTAGTGTTCGCACCGGGCGCGACTGCCGCAAGCTTTGATGTGTCGCAGGCGAGCGACGCGATGGTTGCCATTGGTTCACTGACTGATGGTGGCACCGGCAGCGTCATTGCTCTAGGTAAGACGGAGTTGCAGGTACAGGGCGGTGGAACCTTCAACGGCATTATCCAGGATACTGCTTTGTCAGGTGAGAGCGGCGGAGCGCTGCTCAAATCCGGTAGTAACACCTTGACGCTGAGCGGGGTAAATACCTATACCGGCGCGACATCGGTGACGGATGGCACGCTGGCATTGTCCGGCACGGGCAGTATTGCTAGCAGCTCGGCAGTGCAGTTGGCGGCGGCAACGGCAGTTCTGGATATTAGCGCCACGACGGCGGGTGCAAGCGTCAATAATTTGAGTGGCGTAGCACACAGCACAATCAATCTGGGTGGCCAGACATTACTGCTCAATAATTCGCAAGAGACCTTCTTTGCGGGCGACATCCTCGGCACCGGCAGCATTGCGAAAAATGGACTGGAGGCCTTGATACTGTCGGGTAATCTGGCCTATACGGGAACGACCTTGCTCAATGCAGGCGATCTCATACTGGACGGTGCCGACGGCGGTGCGCAGTTGGTCAGCAATGTCATCGGGACTACTGGTGCCAGATTGTTTTTGTATTACGGTGCACGTTTAACGGGGACCATTGATCCGGCCGATTTGTCAGTGGATGCGGCCAGTAGCTGGAACATGACTGGCAGCTCTGTGCTGAACACCTTGACGCTGGCGGGTGCTATCAATATAACGGCCCCG
>Ga0066798_10001301_pt1 | contig 11010 bp, 10 predicted proteins | sample PersoiDNA2013203_FD_70961 | JGI IMG/M metagenome (GOLD analysis project Ga0066798, IMG submission 70961) | Permafrost soil microbial communities from the Arctic, to analyse light accelerated degradation of dissolved organic matter (DOM) -... | ecosystem: Environmental > Terrestrial > Soil >...
CCTTCATCGTGTTTGAAGATGCGGACCTCGATGGCGCCGTGGAAGGCCTGGTCGATTCGATCTGGTTCAACCAGGGACAAGTCTGCTGCGCCGGTTCGCGTTTGCTGGTGCAGGAATCGATACAGGAGCGCTTCCTGAACAAGGTGCGTGCCCGCATGGAAAACCTGCGCCTGGGTTCGCCGCTGGATAAATCGATGGACGTGGGCGCGCTGGTCGATCCGGTTCAGCGCCAGCGCATCGCTGCACTGGTCGATTCGGCCCGCGCCGAAGGCTGCGACGTATGGCAACCGGCCTGCGAACTGCCGGCCGATGGCTCCTGGTTCCCGCCTACCCTGATCACGGGCGCCTCGACTTCGGCTGCCGTGGCGCAGGCTGAAATCTTTGGCCCGGTGCTGGTCGCCATGAGCTTCCGCACGCCGCCTGAAGCGGTGCAACTGGCGAACAACACGGTGTACGGCCTGGCCGCCAGCGTGTGGACCGAGTCGATCAGCCTGGCGCTGGACATCGCCCCGGCCATCAAGGCTGGCGTGGTGTGGATCAATAGCGCCAACCAGTTCGACGCCGCTTGCGGCTTCGGTGGCTACCGCGAATCGGGCTTCGGCCGTGAAGGCGGCCGCGAAGGCATGCTGGAATACATGACGGCCCTGGCCGAAGATGCGCGTCCTGCCGCCCCAGTGGTGGAAGTCAAGGCGAAAGCCGCCGCCAAGCCGGTGGCAGCCGATCCATTTGCAATCGACCGCACGGCCAAGATGTATATCGGCGGCAAACAGGCGCGTCCTGACAGCGCCTACAGCGCGCCAGTATTCGGCGCCAATGGCGCCCTGCTGGCCGAGGTGGGTGTGGGCAGCCGCAAGGATATCCGCAACGCCGTCGAAGCAGCGCATAAAGCGTCTGGCTGGACCAGCGCCACCGCGCACAACCGCGCGCAAGTGCTGTATTACATCGCCGAAAACCTGGCAGCCCGCTTTGATGAATTCGCCGCCCGCATCGCCGCCATGACCGGCAACAAAAATCCGGAAAAAGAAGTGCAGGCCTCGATCGAACGCCTGTTCTACTACGCTGCCTGGGCTGACAAATACGACGGCCTGGCGCACCAGCCGCCTACCAAGGGTATCACCGTGGCGCTGAACGAAGCGGTCGGCGTGATCGGTATCGTCTGCCCGAACGAAGCGCCTTTGCTGGGCTTCATTTCGCTGGTGGCGCCCGCCATTGCGCTGGGCAACCGCGTGGTGGTGGTGCCGTCGGAAGCGCACCCTTTGAGCGCGCTGGATATGTACCAGGTGTTCGATACGTCCGACTTGCCGGGTGGCGTGGTCAACATCATCAGCGGCAACGCCGATGAACTGGCGCGCACCCTGGCCACCCACGCTGATATCGACGCCGTCTGGCGCCATGATGGCTCAAGTGAAGGCTGTGCCGAAGTCGAGCGCCTCTCGGCCGGCACCCTGAAGCGTACCTGGGTCGGTGGCGCGAAGGGCCGTGACTGGTACAGTGCGGCCCAAAGCGGTGGCCGCGCCGTGCTGGCGCATGCGTCGCAAGTGAAAAACGTCTGGATACCTTACGGCGTTTAGTTGACGAATTATTTGGCTGACAATTAGCATTACAAAGCTGGGGTCAGACCCGTCGGGTCTGACCCCAAACCTATTTTTATTGGAGTTATTCCATGTTTTTAACCCAAGAAATCATCCGCAAAAAACGCGACAAGGGCGTCTTGAGCGCAGAAGAAATCCAGTTTTTCGTGCGCGGCATTACTGACGGCAGCGTCAGCGAAGGCCAGATCGCGGCGCTGGCCATGGCGGTCTTTTTCAATGACATGAACATGGACGAGCGCGTCGCATTCACCCTGGCCATGCGCGATTCCGGCGAGGTGCTGGACTGGCGCTCGTTGAACCTGCCGGGCCCGGTGGTCGACAAGCATTCGACGGGCGGCGTGGGCGACGTGGTCTCCTTGCTGCTGGGCCCCATGATCGCTGCCTGTGGCGGCTATGTGCCGATGATCTCGGGCCGTGGCCTGGGCCACACGGGCGGCACGCTGGACAAGTTCGACGCGATTCCAGGCTACTGCACGGTGCCGGACAATGAACTGTTCCGCAAGGTGGTCAAGGAAGTCGGTGTGGCCATCATCGGCCAGACGGCCCAGTTGGCGCCTTCCGACAAGCGTTTCTACAGCATCCGCGATGTCACCGCGACGGTGGAATCGGTGGCCATGATTACCGGCTCCATCCTGTCGAAAAAACTGTCGGCCGGCCTGGACGCGCTGGTGATGGATGTGAAAGTGGGCACGGGCGCCTTCATGCCGAGCTACGACAAATCGGTGGAACTGGCCGAGAGCATCGTCACTGTCGGCAATGGCGCCGGCATGCAAACCTCGGCCATCCTGACGGACATGAACGAGTCGCTGGCGCCTTACGCCGGTAACGCGCTGGAAGTGCGCGGCGCCATGGATTACCTGACGGGCCGTTCGCGTCCTGCACGCCTGCACGAAGTCACCCTGGCGCTGTGCGCCGAGATGCTGGTGCTGGGCGGCTTGGCCACCACCGAAGAAGAAGCACGGACCAAGCTTGAAGCGGTACTCGCTTCCGGTGAAGCGGCCGAGCGTTTCTCGCGCATGGTGTCTGCCCTGGGCGGCCCTGCCGACCTGATCGACAACCCAGACAAGCACCTGGAAAAAGCCCCATTCGTGGTGCCTGCGCCAGCGCTGTCCTCAGGCTTTGCCTATGTGCGCGATTGCCGCGGCATCGGCCTGGCCGTGGTCGCACTGGGCGGCGGCCGCCGCCGTCCAACCGACGCCATCGACTTTGCCGTTGGCCTGACGGAACTGCTTGAACTGGGTCAGCAAGTAAGCGCCGGCCAGCCGCTGGCCATGGTGCACGCGCGTACGCAGGAAGCAGCCGAGCTGGCCGTCAAGGAAATCCAGGCTGCGTATGAAATCAGCCCGGTCGCATTGACGGCCAATCCGGTGATTTACCGTACGATACGTCCGTAAACTAAACCCAGAAGCAAAGTCCGGGGTCGTACCCTTAGGGTACGACCCCGGTATCTCGCTGTTGGGGGTTATAAGAAAGAGACAAAATGAACAAACAAGAACTGATCGCCGAAGCCAACGCCGGCCGCGAGCTGGCGTATGCGCCGTACTCGCGCTTTAAAGTCGGTGCGGCTTTGCTGTGCAAGGATGGCCGCGTGTTCCGTGGCTGTAATGTGGAAAACGCGGCCTATGGCCTGTGCAACTGTGCTGAACGCACGGCGTTTTTCAGCGCAGTTGCCCATGGCTGTAAACCAGGCGACTTCGCCATGCTGGCCGTCACGGGCGACACTGCCGAGCCTATCTCTCCATGCGGCGCTTGCCGCCAGGTGATTTTCGAATTGGGCGGCAAGGACTTGCCTGTGGTGCTGACCAATCTGAAAAACGAGGTCATGGAAGTGACGGCGGGCTGGTTGCTGCCGCACGGTTTCGGTAATTCCGACCTGGACATGCAGCGCTAGGACCATCTTGAACAAGACGATCGACATCCAGGCCGCCGTGGCCATCGCGGCAGCCGAAGCCATGGCCGCCAAGACGCAGGGCACGTTCGGCGTGGGCGGCGTCTTGCTCGATGGCGCAGGCAATGTGCTGCAATCGATGCACAACAATGTCGTGCGCCAGGGCCTGGTATTCGATCCGACCGCGCATGGCGAACGCCAGCTGGTCGACTGGTATTTTGCCGAGCGGGCCAAGGGTACGCCCTTGCCGCCGCCTTGCGAACTGACCATCGTTACCTCGCTGGACCCGTGTTGCATGTGCACGGGCGCCATTTTGGAAGCAGGCTTCAATGTAGTGGTCGCGGCGCCCGACGCCAAGGCCGGCATCAATTACGATGGCGCCGCCAGTTTCACGGCCTTGCCGCAGCCGCTGCAGGCATTGGCTGGCAAGCGCTTTGCCTATCCCAGCGTGCGCGGCGCCACCGAATATGCGCGCGCACCCAGCGGCGCCTCGCCCAAGTCTTTTTTTATCGGCAAGAGTATCTCTGAGGCGACGCAAGCTTTGTGCTCGCTGGTGTTCGAGTCCACCTCGGCCGAGGTAATGCGCTTGCTGCATGCGGGCGACGATGCGGCACTGCTGGACCCGGCCGCCTTGCCGCCTGATCACGTGGTGGTGCGCGCCTTGCGCCGCCGCTATCCCGATGCGCTCACTTACCGCTGCGCGCCGCATGCGCCCGACGCGGGCCTGGCGCCGTTTTTACAGGCGGCCATGGAGCAGGACAGGCGCGATGGCGGCCAGGGCGATGCCGCCGCCTTGCTCGATGCCTTTGGCAATCTGCTGCTATGCATGCCGGGCCAGCTGGCCAGTTCCGTCATCCGCACGCCGTTCATGGAATGCACACGCCAGTATGCGCAGCTGCGTTATGAATTGATGGCTAACGCTGACACATCGCTGCAGGATGAAATCAAGCGTTACCTGAGCCACCCCAAGCATGGCACCTTCGTGCTGGCCATCGGCCCGGATGCGGGCGCGGCCAGTTTCATGACCCTGGGCGCTTATGGCTCGACGATGGAAGGTGCGCTACCGGAAAACAACCCGGCGCAATTCCAGTATGTGCGGCCCGCCATGCCGCCAGCGGAATTGCTGGCGCTGTGCCGCGCCATGCCGCCGCTCTACCGCAATATCATCCAGGTCCGCCCCACGCAAGTGGCCGACCGCGCGCTGGTGGCCGCCATCGGTTAAATGGTTTGCCGCTCAGGCATCGTCATCGGGTAAATTCTGAAGTAGGAAGTCGCGCACGTTTTCACCGGCGATACGGCGTATCTGCGCCTCGGATAATCCCGCGTCCAGCAGCGCCTGCGTCAGTGCCGGCAAACCGGCTGCATCGATGGCCGTGGTGACGGCGCCGTCGAAGTCCGAACCATAGGCCACGTGTTCCACGCCGATCAGTTTTACGGTGTAGCGTATGGCGCGCGCGATGGCCGTCACATCCTTGCCGCAGACGGCTGTACTCCAGAAGCCGATGCCCACCAGGCCGCCTTGGGCGGCGATCTTTTTCAGCTGTGTATCAGACAGGTTGCGCCCGTTGTCGCAAGTGCCGCGCACGCCCGTGTGCGAGACGATCACGGGCCGCGTAGCCAGGTTTAATACGTCGTCGATGGTGGCCGGCGAGGCATGTGCCAGGTCGACGATCATCTTGCGCTGTTCCATGGCTGCCAGCCATTGCTTGCCCAGCGGCGTCAGCCCACCTTTGTGCAGACCGTGCTGCGAGCCGCCGATTTCCGTATCGAAGAAGTGCGTGGGCGCAGCCATGCGGTAGCCGGCGCGGTACAGTACATCGAGATTATCCAGCTTGCCCTCCAGCGCATGCGCGCCTTCCAGCGTCAGCCAGCCCGCTGCCAAGCCGGGTGTGGTTTCGCGCGCGGCGATGAAATTGCGCAGCTGGGTCCGGCTGCAGATCACCGTGACCTTGCCACCGCTGCGGCTGGCCAGCTGATGCAGTTCCTGCGCCTGGTAAGTGGCGCGCGCCAGCAGGCTGGTCCAGGTGGCGGGCGGCAAGCGCTGCGCAATGACCAGCGCCGTGATGTTGTCTGTGTCGCTGCCATTGTGGTCGATATTCATCTGGCGCGGCGTCTTGGTCACGGCCGAAAACGCTTGCAAGGCCACGTTGCCTTGCATCATGCGGGGGAAATCGACATGGCCGCGCCCGTTGGCCTGGTTCAGGTCACGCTGCCACAGCAGGCTGTCCGCATGCAGGTCGGCGATCCACAGGCGCTGGTGCAAGGCCAGCGCCTGCCTGGATACGGGCTTGGACGAGGGCGGATACACCTTGTTCAGCGATTTGTCGACAAGGATGGGCGCAGCCAGGACGCCGCCAACGAGCAGCAGGCCGATGGCGCTGGCGCCGACAAGAATGGTTTTGCGTTTTACCATGGGTCGTAGGTTCCCAGACTCCAGACGTGGCCTTCCAGGTCGCGGCAGGTAAAGCCGCGTCCTCCGTAATCTTCATCTTTGATATCGAGCACGATTTCGGCGCCCGCTTCGATGGCGCGCCGGTAGACTTGGTCGGCGTCTTCCACGACCAGGTAGCAGCCTTGCGTGTTTGCCTTGTCGATTTCCTTGGGCTGTTTCATCAGCCGGCCATATTCGCTGTCGACGACCGAACCGAGCATGATCATGCCGTTGCCAAAGCTCAGTTGCGCATGGGCGATGCCGCCATCGTTGTCGGGCACGACCAGCTGCTTTTCAAAACCGAATGCTTGGCATAGCCAGTCGATTGCTGCCGGTGCGTCGTGGTAGCGCACACAAGGGATGGTGGTTGCCCGGGTGGCTTTTGCGGTACTGGACATACGGAAACTCCTGTGACGGGGATGGAGTAACTTCGATCATGCACGCCACGCAGGGTTCAGTATCAGCGCACTCCATGCTGATGGAGTTGATGCCTGTCATGATCGTGCTCAAGTACCAAGTACTATATGCCACACCCATTCCCGTCACAAGCAGTGTTCCCGCTTATTCGTGTTTGCCTGGCTGTTCCGCCGTGGCCGCTTTTTTATCCCAGCTGGAACCGCCCATATTGCTGGCCCATTTCAGCAGCAGGAAGATGGCGAACAGGGTGATCACCAGCGGCAGGATGGTGATGATGAAGGCCAGGCCGATGGCGCAGGCCAGCAGCATGGGCCAGGGCATGGCGCTCACGGCATCGAGGCCCTGGCGCGCATAGCCGCACAGGTCTTGCCAGAATGCCGAGAAGGAGTTGCTGCCGGGTGCCGAGTTGATGTCTTTCATGCTGCTCTCCAGTTATCGTCGATGTGCCTGCCGCGCTTGCGGCCTGGCGATGACTGCACTGTAGCGTTGTCCTTGCACTGGCACACCGGGTCTGCGATGAATGGAGGATTTGGCGGCATCAACTGCGGTATGCCCCGATAAGCAGTTATTCAAAAACCTTCAGCTTGAGTTGAAAACTGAGTGCGCCGTATAGCCGGTCTTTATAGGACGGCACGATGGCGATGTTGACGCCCACGCGCTGGTATTCATAGCTGACGGTGGGGATCAGGGCAGGGAACCAGCCGCCATCGCGCATTTTTGGATAACCGTTGAAGCCGCCGACCACGGCGCCCAGGCGCAGCGGACCCATCTGTATAGGCTGGTAGTACACACCCAGGTAGTTCGAGTACGCGCGGTCGCTATTGTAGAAGCGGCCAGCGGTAACCGAGGCCACGGTGGAAAAACGGTATTCGGCGCCCAGGCCGGGGTTGCTGTCGTTCAGGTTCTTGTCGCGCTGGAAGTGGTACGAGTAAAAGCCCGCGTTGAGCCAGGTCTCACTGAGCGGCTTGTTTTCAATCATGTTAAATACGTCTGCTTGCGCGCCGCAGGCATAAGCCAGCAGCAAGGCGCCAAATGACCATCGTTTCATTGCACTTTTCATCCTTAAATTACCCGCTTGGGAGTGAGGGCTGATGCCATTGCTGGCGCTGGCGTGATCGTATCATCAAGTCCACCGGAGTTCGTAGCACTCCAGGCACTATATCAGGTGCACAGTTGCGCAGTTGCCGATGAGAATGATATTTCGCCGCCGATGTTTCCTCCTGTTTCCGCCCATAAATAATTTAAAACTGGATAAGTGAAAATGATTCTAGTAATGCAATATAGTTTCAATTTTTACTAGGAAAGTTGTAATTTTGAGACAGATCAAACTCAGCAGTTATGATATTCTCCGTATAACTTAATTTTCAATTTGGAAACAAAATGTCAACCATGTCCAAAGCACCACTGTTAATCTTGCTGTCCACCGTGTTTGTTGCCGGTACTGCCCAGGCAGCGGTCGTCGATCTGGGCATAGGCGGCGCCAATCTGTATTCCCTGAATAATTTCACCGCCAATAGCAGCGATGTGGAAGGAGCCGTGCTGGTCGGTGGGAATTTGACCGCATCGAGCTATTCGATCAACCAGAACAACAAGGATGCGTATGGCACGAATGGCTACGCGCTGGTGGTTGGCGGCAACCTGAACTACAGCTCCGGTTCGATCAAGAACGGCAGTTATTATGTGGGCGGCAGCACGACCACCAGCAGCACGGGTTTTGACGGTGCGTCGAAATCGGCGACCTCGCCCGTCTCGTTCGCTGCCACCTCGGCCCAGCTGAAAAGCACTTCGACTTCGTTGTCGGCAGTCGCCGCCACCGGTAGCAGCAATGTGCAGTATGGCGGCATGACCCTGACCGGCGGCAGTGGTACTGGCGGCGTGCAAGTGTTCGATCTGACTGCTGCTGCGCTGGGTTCGGTCAACTACTTCAATTTCAGCAACCTCAATGCGAACGATACGCTGATCCTCAATATCAGCGGCAGCAATGTGAATTTGAGTGGAGGCTACGGCAACTTCGGCCAATACAATGTGCTGTACAACTTCTACGAAGCGCAAAACATCACGCTCAATGGCGTGGGCTTGTATGGCAGCATTTTGGCGCCTTTGGCGACCGTCTCTGGCGGCAATGGCCAGATCAATGGCAATGTAGTGGTGGGTAACTGGAATTCGAATATCCAGGTCAATTCCAACCACTACTTCAACCCGACCAACGTGGCTGGCCTGGTGTCGGCCGTGCCGGAACCGGAAACCTACGCCATGTTGCTGGCTGGCCTGGGAATGATAGGCTTCATGGCGCGCCGCCGTAAAAACAAGGCCGCCTGATTAAGCGGGCTAGCTGAAGAAACCGCCATCACGGCGGTTTTTTTTCACCTTGCGGTTTCATCGCCACCGCCGCCAGCACCATTTGAACGATCAGCGCTTCGGCGTCATCAAAATCCTTCTGCGTAAGTTCCTCGCGGTCCAGCACCAGGGTCATTTGCGCCGAAAAATCCGCATACGATTGCGTCATGGCCCAGATGGCGAACATCAGATGCGTGGCGTTCACAGGGGCGATCTTGCCGGCCATGCTCCACGCCTCAAACATGGCGATATCCTTGCGCAGCAAGGGTACGACACGCTCGCGTATCTGCCCGCCATACAGCGGTGCGCCATTGATCACTTCCAGCGCATACACGCGCGAGGCCCATGGCTGTTCGCGTGAAAAGCGCAGCTTGGCGGCGATGTAGGCGCGCAGCATATCCTGCGGCGCATGCTTGTCCTCATCACCTTCGCCATCGGCTGCGCTGGCAAGCTTGTCCATGCGTGCCAGCCAGTCATCGAGCACATCATCCAGCACGCGCTGGTACAACTGCTGCTTGGTGGGGAAGTAGTACATCAGGTTCTGCTTCGACATGCCGGCCCGTTCGGCGATGGTGGCGATCGATGCGCCTTCGTAGCCGCTTTCCGCAAACACGCGTACGGCTTGTTCCAGGATGTCCGCTTCCAGGCGGTCGCGGTTTTGCAAACGCCGTCCGCTGGCGCTCCTGGCTGGCGTGGTGGCAGGTTTTTCGCTATCCATGAAACCTCTCTAGCGGGGACGTATCGATTGCAGGAAGGCCTGCAGCACGGGTGTGTCGGTGTAAGCCACGTTGAAACGGAACCACACCGTCTCGGGCGGACGCAGCATGAAAAATTCATTCGGCGACAGCAGTATGCCTGCCTTCAAAGCCATGTCGGCCACCAGCTTGCCATTCCATTCCGGCGTCTGGATGTCGGGCCAGCCAGCGCTGACGAACATGCCGCCACGCGGGCGCGCCACCGGCGTCATGCCTGCTTGCGCAAGGCTATCGATGCTGCGTTCACGGGCGTCGTCGAGCTGGGACACCAGCTTTTCTATCATGCGTTTGTAAGGCCGCGCAGAGACGGCGTGGTAGGCGGCGCGCTCGTTGATTTCCGAGGTCGTCAAGCCCGTCAGCATTTTCACGCGCACCAGTTCGGCCAGCAAGGATGGCGAAGCGCAGATCGAACCTACGCGCAGCACGGGCGACAGGGTTTTCGAGAAGCTGCCTACGCGGATCACGCGGCGCAAACCATCCATGGCTGCCAGCGAAGCGTCGCCGCGCGTCGCCAGTTCGCGGTAGATATCGTCTTCCACCAGCCAGAAATCGAATTGCTCGGCCAGTGCCAGCAAGCGGTGCGCCTGCGCCTGTGAGAGCGAGGTGCCCAGCGGATTTTGCAGCACCGTGTTGACGAACATCAGCTTCGGCTGGCTGCGTGCTGCTTCGGCCGCCAGCGCATCGAGATCGAGTCCCGCCTCGCCGCGCTTGATGCCGACGGGGATGCAGCCGTGGTGGCGTATCAGCGATAGCAGGTTGCTGTAGCCAGGGTCTTCCACCAGCACCGTATCGCCCGGTTTGGTCAGGCTGCGCAGGATCAAATCAAATGCGTGCGTGGCGCCGTGCGTCAGCAAAATCTGGTCCGCCTCGACCTGGAACAAGTCTTCAGACAAGGTAGATGCCAGGTGCTGGCGCAGCGAAGGAAAACCCAAGGGATGGCCATAGCCGCGCAGCCGGCTTGCCGGAATGCGCATGGCCTGGCGCACCGCGTCGAGCACGGTAGCCTCGCCATACATTTCCGGCGGCAGCCACCCCGCGCCCACGGGCAGCGCCTCCGACACACCCGAGTACAGATCGGGCGTGAGGGCGTCGATGGCGGCGTGGCTGGTCTGTACGGCTGTTTGTGGCGAACTAGCCACATCATGGCGGGCAACAAAGTAGCCTGAACCGCGGCGCGATGACAGCAAGCCCAGGTTGACCAGGCGGTCATATGATTCGACGACGGTAAAAGTGGAGACGCCATTGCATTTGGCGAACTGGCGTACAGACGGCATCTTGGTGCCGATACGCAAGGCGCGGCTGCCCACCATGACGCTGACGGCAATCACGATCTGCTCGACCAGCCCGCCTTTTTTATGACGGCCTATCTCGAGCACGGGCCAGCCGCTCACATTGCAGGATGGCTCTTCCATGTTGTCACTGTGCTTCACCGGTGGCTCCTTATGCTGCCTGCACAAAAACTGTAGTGGTTTTTCGACCTGTACGGTTGGCTAACTTTGCCGTTTGTGTATCTGTGCCATTGCGGGTGGCCTGACTATGATTAGACCAGCTTTTTGCCAACTGGTAAATTATTTTACGCTTCGTCAAAAA
>Ga0066798_10001302_pt1 | contig 11008 bp, 10 predicted proteins | sample PersoiDNA2013203_FD_70961 | JGI IMG/M metagenome (GOLD analysis project Ga0066798, IMG submission 70961) | Permafrost soil microbial communities from the Arctic, to analyse light accelerated degradation of dissolved organic matter (DOM) -... | ecosystem: Environmental > Terrestrial > Soil >...
GGAGTTCTGGGATGAGGCAATGGCCTGCGAGGCCAATGTTCATGCGGGTTGGTGGGGTTTGGCAGGGACGACTACTTTGGGTGTACCAGTGCTCCGCGATGTAGGGCAGAATGCGGCCAATAGGCGACATTCGCCTTGCCATGAACCGTTTGAGTGCAATGAACGATAACGCCATAGACCCAGACCTGTCACCGGCTCAAATAGAGCGAGTCAGCAAGCTCAACGCGGAAGACCTTGTCCTCATCGATGAAGCGCTCATGTCGCAAGTATCCAGAGAATGGAGGAAGGTGGCGCGGGTTGTCGGGACGGCAATGCTCTCTATGCCGACGCGGCCACATGGCGTGCCCGACGTGTTCTTTGCGAAACGGGTCTCGTTGCTTGTCGATGCTGGTCGCCTAGAGTCACAGGGCGACCTCCGCCGGATGCGCTTCGGCGAGGTGCGACTTTCTTCCGCTTGAGGGCCGAAGGCGGCCAGAAGCTGTCCTTCGGACTCTGGCAGTTTTGCTTTGCGTAGCCGATGACTGAGAAAAACCTGCATCGCTCAATGCACGAACTGCAACCTCACGCGTTCCATCGCGTTGCGCACCTCTTTGCAAGCCTGCCCTACGGACCAACTATCCCGAATTCAGTGATTTCTGGAACAGGGCCCGGTCGGGTATTTGTCGATTCTGAGATAGAGCCGACCGCGGCACTTGTCTACAACAACGGTGCGTGCACACTGGCTGGCAGTGCCGACAGCATCGCTTTTGGTAAAGCGGTATGCCGGTGGCTATCGGAGTACCACGGATCCGATTACTTCATCCTGTATGCATTTCCCGATACTTGGCAAGAGCTATTGGACAGAGAGTTGACGCGGGGAGTCACAAAGCGGCGGCGCCTCGATTTCGATTTTGTGCTTACAACATTTGCTTTGCACAAGGATTGGGAAAGCCAAATCCCAAGTGGCTATAGACTTCACCGCGTCGACCGCGCCTTAATGGAGCTGATGCGAGATGAATTACTTCCCTGCAGCCGTAGCTACTGGAGATCCACTGCTGATTTCGAGCGCCATGGCGTCGGCTTCTGTTTAATCCACCAGGATTCAATTGCCAGCGTCTGCTACACATGCTTTGCGTGGAATGACCATCACGACATCGACATCATGACCATCGAGGACCACCGAGGCAAAGGCCTTGCTCTCGTGGCAGCCTGCGCCTTCATCGACCACTGCCTGAGCCGCGGCCTTACTCCGAATTGGGACTGCTGGACCGAGAACCAGGCCTCCGTCGCCCTTGCTGCAAGGCTCGGATTCGTACCGCGTGTGGAAGTGACGGCGTACCACGGAGTGCGCTATTAGAGCCTCCGGATTAGGAGCACGGTGAACTTATGATGTGGCGGCTCAGGTCCTACCTTGGCTCTTTGATGTGGGGCAGAATTCGGCCAGGAGCGGTCTTAACGCTCGACCCCATGCTCGCTTTGAAGTTTGCCAGAAACCCATTCCTTGGATGTGGTGGGTGCTTTGCGAATTTTTCTCTGTGACCGAAGGTATCCGATCACTGCACAACATGAGAGCGCCATCGCCGTCAGGGCGAATGCGACACTCAAGAAAATTCGGGAATGCATGCCCCAGGAGTGGGCAAGTGTCGCGTGCGCCGAAAAAGACAAGATAAAGGGTACAAACGCAGGCCGGGATGCACGCCATTGCCAACGAAAAATGCGGAAGTTGGACACCAAGACTGTAAGAGGCGCGATCAAAAATATGACGTATGCACTGGCCTGCTCGCCGAAGCTAGGCCACGAGCCACTTGACGTAGCAAAAATACCGACAAAGCAAAATGAGACCCAGGAAGTGACAGCAAGTAGAACCCCGTCGATGAAGAGGATTCCTTGTCGTGCAAGACGGTCAACGCTGGGGTGTTTCATGCATCGATTGGCGACTCGTTTCGAGCACTATAGCCCGCCTGCGGCTGATGCATTACTTGATCTGCACAACTTTGGAAGACAGGTTTGAGGGTCTTGTGCGAAGGACCGCTACGGGCCCGCAGCTGTCGTCACCGTTCCTCTGCAGAAGATCAATCGGCTTTTGGTTGAGTGAGACGAACCTCGGAGAAGCGTATGTTCATCGGATCGCCCGCCAACTCAAGCACACCGCTGCGCTCCATCTCAGTGATGCGGACCGACATGTAACTCATCGGAAGGTGGGGGACTTTCTGATCGAATGCATTCATCGCAATTCCGACAACCATGGCCACCTTTCGCCATCGGGTCGTGCAACTTTGCAGAATTAGTGAGTCAACCATCTCGGCGTCAGCATGTGTTGCGAGCCGCATCTGTGCCCACTCTTGCTGTGTCGGGCCTTCATCATTCTCTTCGTCCTCGGCGTTGATTGGATTTAGAGAATTTGGCATGTATTGCTCCCAATTGCTACGGCGTCTAAATGCCTGATACGGCCGCTTTTGGCCGATTTCGACTCTTTGCAAGCATACCGCCAAGGCCAGCAACCACCGCAAAGCCGCCTTCACCTCCATTCACCCCCTGCTCGGGTGTTTGAATTCCACCTTCCCCACACACCCGGTCCGCAAATGGGGCTCAAAAGGGCTCCGCTTCTGAGGGTTCTGGCACGGCCCGGCGTATCCTGCAGGTCTTGTGGACTGCCTTGCCTTGCATTGCATTGAGCCTCATGATTTCATCTCAATTTGTCAGCCGAATCACCCTGCGCCGCGACAAAGTCGATTCGTTCGATCGTTACCCGTTCTGTCTTCCGGCGGTTCGTTCACTTGAGAGCATCGATCTGCACCCGAAGGTCACCTACTTCGTGGGCGAAAACGGCTCGGGCAAGTCCACGTTGCTCGAGGCCATTGCGGTATCGCTCGGGTTCAATGCAGAAGGCGGGTCCAAGAACTTTCGCTTCGATACCCGGCGCTCCCACTCTGAATTGCATGAGTACCTTCGGGTGGCGAAGGGGTTTCGACGGCCGCGAGATGGCTTTTTCTTGCGGGCAGAAAGCTTCTTCAACGTGGCAACGGAGATCGAGAACCTGGATGGCGAGCCGGCACCGGGCCCGCTCGTCATCAGCTCTTATGGTGGCCGATCCTTGCATGAGCAATCTCACGGGGAGTCTTTCCTGGCACTGCTGACTGAGCGATTTGGCGGACAAGGCATCTACATCCTTGATGAACCTGAGGCGGCCTTGTCGCCACAAAGGCAATTGGCTGTCCTGCGGCGCATACATGACCTGGTGCTCGACAACTCGCAGTTCATCATCGCCACCCACTCACCCCTCTTGATGGCCTACCCCGAGTCAGTCATTTACCTCTGTGGCAAAGACGGTGTGTCGCAGGTGGCGTACAAAGACACCGAGCATTTTCAGGTCACGAGAGATTTTCTGGCCAACCCGAATCGCATGCTTCAAGAGTTGATGGCCCGGTGACTGGCCCGGCGCCGATGACGGCCGTCCTGGGTCGGTTGGCGGGGTTGGCTTTGACAGCCTTGTTCAAGCAGGCGTTGGGGTTTGCGAATACATTGGGCGCCTGGATCCAGGGGGTGCTGCACGCGACGCGGCACACGCTGGGCCCCATGTCGAACCACGGCGCCAGGTCTTGGCCTTGCCGCCTGCCCTTTCTTATGAACCAACTCGATTCGATGCGTGCCCTGTTGAGTGTTGTCGACCAGGGCGGATTTGCGCCTGCGGCGCAAGCACTCAACACCTCACGGGCCAAGGTCACCCGGCTGATCCAGGAGCTGGAGGCCACCCTCAACATCCGCCTGTTGCAACGCACCACGCGCACGCTGTCGCTGACCGAGGCGGGCGAGGTCTATGTGGCGCGCATCCGCCCCTTGATCGAAGGGCTGGATGCCGCCAACGATGAGGCCAGCACCAGCGGGCGCATGCCCGGCGGCCTGTTGAAGGTGCAATCGTCACTCGATTTTGCGGCGGCGCAATTGATCCCCCGGGTTCCGCGTCTGCAGCGTGTCTACCCCCGGCTGGAGATCGAGATCAACACCAGCGACCGACACCTGGAGTCGCCCGACCTCAAGTCGGACGTGACGGTGCTGTTCAGCCGGCAGGGGCTGGCCGATGGCGACTACACCGCCGTCAAGCTGGGCACCACCCATGCCTTGCTCTGCGCATCGCCCCGCTACCTGGAGGCCCACCCGGCCCCGGCGCACCCCTCAGAGCTTGAGCGGCATGAGTGCCTGTTCCCCAAGGGCAAAGGCCTGGCCGAGGTGCTGCAGTTTCGCCCGACGGCGCCGGGCGCCCAGCCCGGTGTGGATGTGCGCCCCGGGCCGGCCAAGTTCCACTCTCACAGCCCCGAGGCCTTGTACATGGCCGCTTTGCAGGGCATGGGGATCATCGGCATGCTCTCGGCCCACGCCCAGCCCTATCTGCAAAGCGGGGCCCTGGTGCGTGTGCTGCCCGGCTGGGTGGGCGAGTCCTGGCAGGTGTGGCTGGCCTTCACGGGCCGCAAGCATGTGCCGCGCAAGGTGCAGGCGTTTCTGGCTTTTCTCAAATCAGAGTTTGGTGATCCTGACGCCGACCCTTGGCAAGGGGTTTGAACTGGGTACGGGGGGCTAGCCTGTCTGAATCATCCGGCAGTGCGTTGTGCAGGCTGCGAGCCTTGGCTGGGCAGCGTGTTCGCCTGCACCTGCTGCAAGGCCGCACTCAGGCGCTGCACCCCATCCACAATCGCCGCTTCGCCCAGCAAGGCGTACCCCATGATCAGGCCTGCGGGCCGTTGCTGGCCGGGCCCGGTGGGGTGGGGGTGGGCGTGGGGGTGGTACAGCGGGCTGATGGGGTAGACGCGCACGCCCAGATCGCGGGCGGTTTGCGCCAGGGCTGTTTCGGCGCTGGAGGGCAGCGAGCGGCACCACACCACCACATGCAGCCCACTGGCGGCACCCTGGATCTCGATGCGGTCGCCCAGATGCTGCGTCAGTGCTTCGGTCAGCGCGCGTTGGCGGACCGCCTGGTGGCGTCGGATGCGCCTCACGTGGCGCGCATAGCTGCCGTCTTCCAGCAGCAGGGCCAATGCGCGCTGTACCCCGGAGGCCGTTTGGCGGTCGGTCAGGCGCTTGGCGATGGCAAAGGTGTCCACCAGACCGGGCGGCAGCACCATGTAGCCCAGGCGCAATTGGGGCGACAGGGTTTTGGAAAAGGTGCCCACGTGGATCACGCGGGCGTGGCGGTCCAGCGATTGCAGTGTTTCCTCGGGGCCCACCGTATAGCGGTACTCGCTGTCGTAATCGTCCTCGATGACCCAGGCCCCCGTTTCGTGGGCCCAAGCCAGCAACTGTCGCCGGCGGGCCAGGGGCAGGAACGAACCCATCGGGAACTGGTGAGTGGGTGTGACGTAGGCCATTTGCGCAGGGCCCAGCGCTTCAAGCTGTTCGGTGTTCATGCCCTGCGCGTCCACATCGATGCAGGCCAAGCGCGCCCCATAGGCCGTGAACGCCTGGTGTGCGGCCTGGTAGCCCGGGTTTTCTACGATCACGCCATCGCCCGGGTCCAGCAGCAGGCGGGCGCAGAGGTCCAGCGCTTGTTGTGATCCGTTGACGATCATGATCTGGTCCAAGGTGCACACCAGGCCTCGGGTTTGGCTCAGGTGGGCGTGCAGCGCTTGTCGCAGCTGCAGATTGCCTCGCGGGTCTTCGTACGCCAGGCGGCTGACCCGCTGGCGCTCCACAAGGCGCATGGCCTTGCTCCAGGCCAGGGTGGGAAAGTCGGCGCCCGACAGCGGCCCGTAGATGAAGTCGATTTCGCCGTGTGCCGTGGGGCGCGCATCGTGCAGGCCAAAGGCGGCCATCCGATGACCGATGGCGGAGAGGCGGCCGGTGTTACGCCCGGCAGGGGCAGACCTGCCATGCAAGGGGGGCAGGCCCGCTGAGGGATCGGTGGCTGCGCCTGCGGCGCCCCCCGGGGCCACGCGGCTGCTGGCGCCGGTTCGCGTCTCGATGAATCCGTCGGCGGCCAGTTGCTCGTACACCTGGGTGACCGTGGCCCGCGAAAGCCCCCGCTCTGCCGCCAGTGCGCGGGTGGAGGGCAGGGCCAGGCCGGGGGCAAAGGTGCCGTCTGCAATGCTGGCCCGGATCTCTTCATAGAGTGCTCGGCTGCGGCTGGGTCGGCCTTTGGGCATCAGGGGCATGGTGAAACTGGCCTGGTCATTTTCTAAAAAACTGGATATTTCTTTCAGGCCAATGATGCCGCAAAGTGGCAGGGCTCGCCGGGCTTTTCCGGCGTCTGTCCCGATCAAGGTTGTCACATGTACCTGCCGACTCAATTTGCCGAGCCTCGCATCGAAGAACTTCACCGCATCGTCCGCCACAACGCCCTGGGCATGTTGGTGACGAACACCGCCAACGGGTTGGAGGCCCATCACCTGCCGCTGCTGCTGGAGGCTGATCAGGGCCCGCAGGGCACACTCATCGCCCACGTTGCGCGGGCCAACACCCTTTGGCAGGAGGTGGCCGATGGCGACACCGTTCTGGCGGTGTTTCGCGGTGCCCAGGGATACATCTCGCCCAATGGGTACCCCGGCAAGCACGAGACGCATCGGCGCGTGCCCACCTGGAACTACGAAGTGGTCCATGCCCATGGCACCGTGCATGTTCACGACGACGAACGCTTTGTCCGGGGCGTGGTGGCCAAGCTCACGCGCGAGCACGAGGCCGACCAGCCCAGCCCCTGGAAGATGGGGGATGCGCCGGCCGATTACCTGGCCGAGCAGTTACGCCACATCGTGGGTCTCGAAATCCGCATCACCCGCCTGGAGGGCAAGCGTAAGCTGAACCAGCACCATCAGGTGCCAGACCGCGAAGGCGCCATCCGTGCCCTGCAGGCCCGGGGCAATCACGCTCTTGCCCAGGCAATGGCCGAGGCCGTGGCACCCACCATCCAGATTTGATCGTCGCGGCGCCGTGTCGTATTGCTCGTTCTTCATGGCGGCATGGCTGCTGGCGATCACCCCTGGTCCCGGTGTCGCCTATGGGGTGGCCCGCACCGCGGCCGGAGGCCGGGCCGTCGGATTGGCGTCCTGCCTGGGGGCGGCGCTGGGGGGCTGGTCCATGTGCTGGCGGCGGCCTTTGGCCTGTCCTTGCTCGTCGCGCAGTCTGCGTGGGCATTCAGTGTTCTGAATTGAGAGACGCCGCCGCACCAGGGCGTGCAGCCCCTGCCGTTGCGTCGATGGCGGCGGTAGTTGGCCTCATCATGGATGGGCGTCCGGTCAACGCGAACCGAGGCAGCCCATGCCCTCCAGGGTGGCCTCCACAGCTTGTTCCAGAGGTGTGTGCGGCTCATGGCCCAGGACTTCGGTCAAGCGACGGTTGCCCATGCGCACGGCCTCGTTCCAGAGGTACTTCATTTCGCGCAACTCGCGCAATGTGGCGTTGAATGGCGAAGCCAGCGTGATCAACCACCAGGGGAAGGCTTGCAATTGCGGGCTCACGCCCATGCGGCGGGTCACCACACGCTGGATCGCCTGGGCCATCTGTGTGCCATCGGCATCCCAATGGCCAGCCAGGTGAAAGCGCGCGAAGGGCTCCAGGGTGTCCCGACGCTCCAGCAGCTCGACCATGGCGCGTGCCACGTCGGGCAGATAGGACCATTGGTGCCCGATGCCTGTCCTGCCGGGCAGGCTGACCCGGGTCACCGGCTGACCCGGCTTGATCAGGCCTTGCCCGAACCAGTTGTTGCCTGATTTCGGGCCGAAGAAATCGCCCGCCCGAACAATGATGACGCGACAGCCCTGCGTGCTTGCCGTCTGCAGACGGCGCTCCAATTCGACGCGAATCGCGCCTTTGCGGGTCACGGGCTGTTGGGGCGAATCCTCCTGCAGTTGTGCGAATGCATCAGGCCCGTAGTTGTAGACCGTACCGGGCAGCACGATGGTGGCGCCCTGGTCAACCGCGGCTGCGACGGTGTTGTCCAGCATGGGCAATACCAGCTCGTCCCAGCGCCGATAGCCGGGTGGGTTCACAGCGTGCACGATCACCGAGCATCCAGCCGCTGCGGCCATAACGTCGTTGCGGTTCATGGCGTCGCCGCGCAGCCAGGTCATGCCATCGCGCTCTTCCTGGGCTGCAGGGCCACCCCGTTGGAGCGCGCGCACCTGCCAGCCCGCATCGCCCAGCTGCCGCGCGACCTCGCCACCGATGCCCCCTGTGGCCCCCAGCACCAGGGCCTTGTTCGTGTTGCCTGCCATCAAGTTTCTCCAAAACCAGTTGTGATGACGGAAGTCTGAACGGCAATACATTCATATGGAATTGCCGATGATGAGCTATCGGCTATACATTTATGCATGGATACAGACATTGGCTGGGAGCTCTATCGCTCATTCCTCAGCGTGCTGCAGGAAGGCTCGCTATCGGGCGCCGCACGGGCGCTGGGGGTGGCCCAGCCGACCGTGGGGCGCCACATGGTCGCCCTTGAGAAGTCGCTCGGCGTTGTGCTGTTCACGCGCTCCCAACTCGGTCTGATGCCTACCGAAGCGGCGCTGGCGTTGAAGGCCCATGCCCAAGCCATGAGCAGTTCTGCCGCTGCGCTCAAGCGTGCAGCCGAAAGTCAGGGCGCCGGCGTCAGGGGTACGGTGCGAATCAGTGCCAGTGAGGTGGTCGGCGTGGAAGTGCTGCCGCCCATCGTGGCTCGCTTGAAAGACCAGTACCCCCTGCTGAAGGTGGAGCTGGTGCTGACGAACAAGGTGCAGGACCTGCTGCTCAGAGAGGCTGACATCGCCGTGCGCATGACGGCGCCCAAGCAAGATCAGCTGATTGCCAGTCGCGTGGGCCATGTGGAACTCGGCTTGCATGCGCACAGGAGTTACCTGGGCCAACGTGGCACGCCGGCCAGCATCGCCGAACTCGGTGCCCATGTCCTGATCGGCTTTGACGAAGAAACGGCTTTTTTGCGTCAGGCAAGAAAAGGCTTTCCCGCCTGGAACCGTGATGCATTTGCCTTGCGCAGCGACAGCGATCTGGCTCAGCTGGCCCTGATTCGGGCCGGGGCCGGCATTGGCATCTGCCAGGTGGCCCTGGCCGGGCGCAATCCCGAGCTGGTACGCGTTCTGCCCGAACAGGTATCGCTCAACCTGGAGACCTGGCTCACCATGCACGAGGACTTGCGCAGCAGCCCACGCTGCAAGGTGGCGTTTGACGCGCTGCTGCAAGGGCTTCAGCACTATTTGAGGCCACCGTTGACGCAATGAAGACGGCAGTTGACCGAGGCGGGTGAGGCCTATGGGGTGCGCATGCCCCCTTTGATCGGGGAGCTGGATGCCGCCGACCATGAAGCCAGCACCAGCGTGCGCAAGCTGGGCGGCCTCTTGAAGGGGCAACCCTCGCTCGATGCGAAGCGGGGCCTCGGTGCGTGTGCTGCCCCGCTGGGTGGGTGACCCTGACGCGGACCCGTGGCAAGTTTCAGGCGCCCGCCTTCAGCCCTCGTGACCGGGGGCCCCATAGGCGGCCCAGAAAACACTGAGTGCGCGCTTGGCCGCTTCCGAGATCTCCTGCGGGGAGGGCACCTGGATCACACCGAACAGGCGTTTGTGAAAAAACTGCGACTCCAGCAAACCGCGAAGGTGATCCGCCGCCATCGTGGTGTCGCAGTGCTTGAGTTCGCCCCGCTCGATGGCGAGGTTCAAGAACTCGACCATGGCATGGTCCGCCAGCCTGGGGCCTTGCTCAAACATGCGCTGGGCCAGCTGCTTGTCGACGGAGCCCGCAACCACCAGTCGAAACAAGGCCAAGGCGTCGTCTGAGGTCGTGACGCTCAACATGGCCTCAGCAAAGGCCTGCAAGGTTTCTCGAATCGGCCCTGTCGGATCCAGTTGGCCGAAGGGCGTGTCGAACTGCGCGTCGGCCAGGGTTTGCACCGTCACCAGGAACAGCTCTTCTTTCGACTCAAAGTAGCCATACAGGGTGGCTTTGGAGTACCCCACGGTCTGGGCAATGTCGGACATCTTGGTGCCGCCATAGCCGTTCTCCAGAAAAACATGGGCTGCAGCCTGGACGATGGCCTGGCGACGTGATTCGGTTTTGACGCGCATGGTTCATCCAACTTTACATTTATCTACGCAACGGTTGTTTGCCTGGCTCAGGGGTGCATAAAAATAGACCCATAAGTTTAGTTATGATTGGGTCTGTTCACAATGCAAATTGACAAGCCGCTGCGCCTTTCGTGGGTCGTGGCATGGGTGGCTTCCCTGTTGGTCGGCTGCGCCACCGTCGGTCCGGACTACGTGAAGCCTGAGGTGGCCGTGCCAGAGGCCTGGCAAGCACCGCGCCCCCACGGCGGGCAGCTGTCCCAGATGGCCGATTGGTGGGCTCAGTTCAAGGATCCGGTGCTCGCTGAGCTGCAGCGGGCCGCCCAGGCCGACAGCCCGAGTCTGGCCAAGGCCACCGCGGCCATCCAGTCGGCCAGGGCCACGGTCACCGTGAACCGGTCTGCAGGCTTGCCCTCGGTCAGCGCCAATGCCTCGTCAACCCGGTCGGCCGATCAGACAGGCGTCTCGGGCATCACCACGGTGAACAGCGCGGGCCTGGACGCCAGTTGGGAGATCGACCTGTTTGGCAGTGTGCGGCGCAACGTCGAATCGGGCCAGGCCTCGCTGCAGGCCAAGCAGGCCGATTGGCACGATGCACGCATCAGCCTGGCGGCAGAGGTGGCCGGCGATTACGTGGACTACCGGGCGTGCCGTCTCAAGCAGGCGGCTTACCAGGACCAGGCCCTGTCGTATCGGCAGACACTGAAATTGACCCATGTCTCGGTTCAGTCCGGTTTGGGCGCGCCCTCGGATCTGATGCTGGCTCAGGCTGGCGCGGCATCGGCCTCGGCCAATGCCCGGGCGCAGCAGGCCAGTTGCGACCTGTTGGTCAAGACCCTGGTGGCCGCCACCGGGCTCCCCGAGCCCCAGGTGCGCAGCTTGTTGGGCGAGGGGGCAGGCGCATTGCCCAGCCCCGCAGATTTTTCTTTGGACGCCCTGCCGGCAAGCGTGATCGCTCAGCGCCCTGATGTGATCTCGGCAGAGCGGCAGGTCGC
>Ga0066798_10001303_pt1 | contig 11003 bp, 14 predicted proteins | sample PersoiDNA2013203_FD_70961 | JGI IMG/M metagenome (GOLD analysis project Ga0066798, IMG submission 70961) | Permafrost soil microbial communities from the Arctic, to analyse light accelerated degradation of dissolved organic matter (DOM) -... | ecosystem: Environmental > Terrestrial > Soil >...
GGACATGAGCGGCGCCGCAGTATATGATGTATCACAATCAACCCATCCGAGGTCGCCACGCATGAGTCGAACAATTACCGGCCTGCTTTCATTGATATTCGTTGGGGCTCTTGCAAACGCGGCGGCAGCGGCCAACGCGGCCAATGGCGAAACGCTGGCCAAGCGCTGGTGCGCGAGCTGCCATGTGGTGGCCTCCGACCAGCAGCGCGGCACCACGCAGGCGCCGCCATTCTCGGCCATCGCCAAGATGCCGCGCTTGGATGCTGCTAAGCTAGCGCTGTACCTACTGCTGCCGCATCCGAAAATGCCGGACATGAATCTGTCGCGCGCGGAAGCCGCCGATCTCGCCGCCTATATCGCCAGACAGGGCCGCTAGCCCTGCGCCGATGACCCATCATTCGCCCAGAAACTTGGCGCTAACGGCCCTCGCAATCGCGACGGCGCTGATGTTTCCGATCGGAAATTCAGTGCAAGTCCGGGCGCAGGGCAGCATGCATCAGCCGCCCGCCGCCGGCGCGCAATCGGCGGAATACCCATTCGGCTTCGAAGCCTATGGCGTATTCAGCACAATGATAACGCAGCGAAACTATCTTGCCGTCGTTGCGCTGAAAGACGCCGTCGATGCTCGTGCCACCGATGCAGTGGGAGCGGTATCCGGTCTGCGCGGCGAGATTTCAATGATCGAGGGGCGCCTTATCATCAGTTATGGCGCCGAATGCGGCGCTGCCTGTCCGTCCGCCGCCTCCGAAACCGCAACCTTGCTGGCAACGGCAACAGCGCGGAACTGGCGCCCCGTTCCGATCGACAAGGACCTTGACGCGAAAGCCGTGGAGACCTTCATCCGGGAACAAGCCAAAGCCATTGGCTTGGACGAAACCAAGCCTTTCCCGTTTCGCATCAACGGCGCGGTCACCAACTTCATCATGCACGTGAACGCGGCGCCTAATCCGCGCTTCAAGGGCCATGGTTTGTTCGATGAGATGGCGATCACCGGATTGGCGAAGGGGCCGCACATCGTCGGTTCCGTGGTCGGATTCTATGCGCCGCCCGCCCTGCAGGGGGTGATCACGCATATGGGAGAGTTCTTCCACTCGCATTACGTCGATGAGCAACGAACGATGACGGCGCACCTCGACACCTTCGGCATCGCGGCGGGGTCGGCACTTATGCTGCCCAGGCAAGAATAAGAAACGGGATCAACGGAGATTGTTTAAGCCGCGTTCTGCGCCCGCCTTACATCCGGCGGCACCGCCTCATTGGCGAACGCGGCCAGCGCCGCATCGAGCGGCATCACCTGCTGGCCTTCGCTGCCGAGGCGGCGGATCGAGACCAAGCGCTCGGCGGCTTCCTTCTTGCCGACCACCAGCAAACCCGGGACCTTGGCGAGCGAGTGCTCGCGCACCTTGTAATTGATCTTCTCGTTGCGCAGGTCGCCGTCCACGCGCAGGCCGAGCTTGCGCGCTTTGGCGATCACTTCGTGGGCGTAATCGTCGGCGTCCAGCGTGATGGTGGCGACCACCGCCTGTAACGGCGACAGCCACAGCGGCAGGTGGCCGGCATAATGCTCGATCAGAATGCCGGTGAAGCGCTCGAGCGAGCCGAACATGGCGCGGTGCAGCATCACCGGCGTCACCTTGTTGGAATGCTCGTCGATATAAAACGCGCCCAAGCGGCCGGGCAGATTGAGATCGACCTGTACGGTGCCGCATTGCCATTCGCGGCCGATGGCGTCGCGCAGCACGTATTCGAGCTTCGGGCCATAGAAGGCGCCTTCGCCCTTGTTGAGTGACCACGGCCGGCCCGAGGCTTTCAGCGCCGCCATCAGCGCGGCTTCCGCCTTATCCCACACCGCGTCGTCGCCGATGCGTTTCTCGGGCCGGTCGGAGAACTTGATGCGCACGTCGGAGAAACCGAAATCCTCGTAGATCGAAAGGATCTGGTTGTTGACCTTGAGCACTTCCTCAGCGATCTGGCTTTCCATGATGAAGATGTGGGCATCGTCCTGGGTAAAGGCGCGCACGCGCATCAACCCGTGCAGCGCGCCCGACGGCTCGAAGCGGTGCACCTTGCCGAACTCGGCGATCTTGAGCGGCAGGTCGCGATACGACTTCAAGCCGTTCTTGAAAATCTGCACGTGGCCAGGGCAATTCATCGGCTTGATGGCGTAGACGCGCTCGTCCTCCTCGCGCTTGGCGGTGAGGAACATCATGTCGCTGTAGGTCGGGATGTGGCCGGTGGTGACCCACAGCTCGCGATCCATCAGCTGCGGTGAATTCACCTCGACAAAGCCGGACTCCTGCTGGCGGCGGCGGATGTAGTTCTCCAGCGCCTGGAACAGCGTCCAGCCTTTGGCGTGCCAGAACACCGAGCCAGGCGCCTCTTCCTGGAAGTGGAACAAGTCCATCTCGCGTCCCACGCGGCGATGGTCGCGCTTCTCGGCTTCCTCAATCTGCTTGAGATAAGCGTCGAGCTCTTCCTGCTTGGCGAACGCGGTGCCATAGATGCGGGTGAGCATCGGGTTATTGCTGTCGCCGCGCCAATAGGCGCCGGCCACCTTCATCAGCTTGAAGGCGCCTCCTATTTTTCCGGTCGAGGTCATATGCGGGCCGCGGCAGAGATCGAACCAGTCGCCCTGCTTGTAGATCTTGAGCGACTGATCTTCCGGAATGGCGTCGACCAGCTCGACTTTGAAATTCTCGCCCATGTCGCGGAAGGTGTTTTTGGCCTGCTCGCGCGACCAGATCTCTTTAGAGAACGGCCGGTCGCGCGCGATGATCTCGCGCATTTTCTTTTCGATGACGGGCAGGTCTTCGAGAGTGAACGGCTGATTGCGGGCGAAGTCGTAATAGAAGCCGTTCTCGATCACGGGGCCGATGGTGACCTGCGTGCCCGGCCAAAGGGATTGTACGGCCTCCGCCAAAATGTGTGCGCAGTCGTGCCGGATCAGCTCGAGCGCGCGCGGGTCCTCGCGCGAGACGAATTCGATCTTGGCGTCGCGCTCGATCGGGTCGGCGAGATCGGCAACGGTGCCGTTGAGCGCCATCGCCACGGTGCGCTTTGCCAGCGAGGGCGAAATGCCCTTGGCGATATCGAGCCCGGTGGTGCCTTGGGGGTAGTCCCGACTCGCGCCGTCGGGAAAGGTCAATGCGACCATGTCTCTTCTCCTGTGGCTCACTCCTGCGAACGAGCGCAGGTAAGCGTGAATTAGAAGGGATATAGCAGCCGATTCCGGTGACGCAACTGCTTTTAGCGCGTCTCAGGCTGGGTCAATCCGGCGCGATAAACGGTCGCTACAATGAGCACGCCCAGCGCGATCAGAAGCCCGCTCAGATTGGCGAGGAATTGGCTGGCGGCGTCGATATTGTTGCCGATGCTATAGCCGAGCCCGAGATAAGCGGACGTCCAGATCAGCCGGCCAACCAGTGCGAACCCCAGGAAATGCGAGAATCGATAACGGCTGACGCCGGCGAGCAGGCTGACTACCGAGCTCAGCGAGGATGTCAGCGTGCGCGAAATGATCACCGTGACGCCGCCCCATTTTAGCAGCAGCGATTGGATGTGATGCTTGCGCTCCGCGCTGTAGCCGATCCAGCGGCCATGGCGGGCGAGGAAGTCCTCGCTCACGGCGCGTCCTACGCCGTAGGCGACCATATCGCCGGCAAAAGAGGCGATAACCGCGGTTGCCGCGGCCCAGCCCCAATGCAGATTTCCCAGCGCCGCGAGCGAGCCGGCAAGAACGGCCGCCACCCCGATTGGCAGTGGCAAGCCGATCGCGCCCAGCAGCAGCGTCGCCGCCAGCGCCGGATAGCCATAGATCAGCAGCGCCGACAGGATGCGATCGGTTAGTCCGCCAGAGCTTTGACCATTGGTTGGCGCGGGCGGTGGTGCCACGGTGATCGTCTCGCCAATCGTGCGCTGCACCTGCCGAACGAAATCGAAGCGCGGCACGCCGCGCCGGTCGGCGATGGATTTGAGGCTTTCATCGCGTTTCGTATCTGGCGGCAGACCGAGGCGCGGGAGCAGCTCGTTCAGCGGCACGCGATAGCTCGCCGCCACATGGTCGAGCGTCATCCACGCGCGCAGGCTGCTCACCTGCGGTCGGCCGGCTTCATAGGCCGAACGCAGCAGCAGGAACGAGCCGTAGCTGCGCAATCCGAATAATATCGAAGCCAGCGCGCTCAACGCGATCACCAGTAAGAGAATGTGGCCGGTACGTTTGCTCATCGCGGCTCGATGGAGTCATTCGTCCCGCGCCAGCGCCCATAGCGCCACGGCGTCCACCAGCGCGCGCGCTCTGGCAAAGTCGCGGGCACGAAGTCGAGCCCCGATGTCCCGAACGGATGGCAGCGCAGGATGCGCGCGAGCACCATCCAGCCCCCCGCCCACAGCCCGAAGCGCGCGAGCACCTCATCGGCATATTCGGAGCAACTCGGCAGATGCCGGCAGCGCGGGCCGATCAGAGGCGCCAGCGTGTAACGGTAAATCGCCACCAGTCCACGCCCGGCGAGCCGCGGCAGCCGCGCGAAACCGGATGATGTCGCCCGCTGTTGGCTCATTTCAGGCATCGAAGATCCGAAAGTTCCATCGCGCGGAACCGCGCAGGTTTTGATCGAATTCGGCGGTCGATTGCGACCTTTTTACACTAGACCCGAATCTGGCTGCTTACTAAATTTGACAGATTCGGGGTTCTAAAAGCCGCCAAAACTCAGCAACGTGGATGGCCACGTCAACATTAAGGAAGGGTTCGGCGGTCAGAAGGGGGAAGAATGCGTCGCTCCCTTGGCTTCGCCGTTGCGCTGGCTTTAGCAGCGCCAGCCTTCTTTACGTCGGCCTCCGCGCGGGCGAACGATCGCACGCTGCCGATGCGCTTCGATCTGCGTCTGCAGGGACCGGCGGAAACCTGCGGCGCCACCTGCAAAATCTGGATCGCGGCGACCGGCGCCATCACCGCCGATAGCGTGCGCGACTTCAAGCAGTTCGAGCAAGGCCACGATCTTAGCAACGCCACCATGGTGCTCGACTCCGACGGCGGCTCGGTGCTCGGCGCCATCGCGCTCGGGCGCGAAATCCGCCGCCTCGCTCTCGCCACCACGGTCGGCCGCACCGTCGATCTTGCGCAGCCAGCGGAACACGACCAGGCGCGCGCCGTGCTGTCGCCGCGTGGCGATTGCGAGTCGATGTGCGCCTTCGTGCTGCTCGGCGGCGTGCAGCGTACCGTGCCGCCGGAAGCGCGCGTGATGGTGCATCAGATTTGGCTCGGCGACCGCCGCGAGGATCCGACCGCGGCGAACTATTCGGCCGAGGATCTCGTGCTGGTGCAGCGCGATATCGGGCGGCTTGCGCAATACACCGCCGACATGGGGGCCTCCATCGACCTGCTTGATCTCGCGCTGCGGATTCCGCCGTGGGAGCCGATGCATGCCATGACGCGCGACGAAATGCGCCGCACGCGGCTTGCGACCGACGAGGCGGGCGCACCGGCGGCGGCGACCGTTGCCGCCTCGCCGCCGGCGGCGGCATCGCAACCGGCGCCACCCGTGAGCGACGGCCTGCGCGCGACCGCGATCAGCGAACGGCGCTGGGCCATGGTCGATCGCGCCGGAGCCTCGGGGCTGGCGCGGCATCATCCGCTCACGGTCGAAGGCGAGGACATCGGCAGCTTCGATCTCGTCTTGGCATGCGGCGCCGGCAGCGAGAGCTTCGACGTCAGCTATGTCGAGCGCCGCCATGACGGCGACCGCACGCCGGTGCCGGCGAAGCTTGCCGCGATCACCATGCGCCTCGGCGCATCGGCGGCGCTACTCAAGGTCGCGTCCTCCAAGCGCCGCGCGCAGCCGGACGAGTTGATCACTTACGCGGCCGGAACGGTGCCGGCGGCGCTGATCGGCGGCTTCGCCGCCGCCGGTAACCACTCGGTGGTGATCGAGACTGAGAGCGATGGCATGGTCACCATCATCCGCGTCGGCAACACCGGCGCGCAGCAGAATCTGCCGCAGCTGGCGGCGAGCTGCAGCAAGGTGATCGGCGACCGCGCGGAGTTGCCGATGAATAAGACCGGCGGCTTGGCCGCCGCGCAGTAGTCATAATTTTTCTTGGCGCATGATCTTGCCCGAAAACCGGTTCCGACTTTTCGGGATCATGCGCTCGCTTGCTTCTGTGTTCGCTTGGCCTCGATCTGGTCGACGGCCTGCACCACCGCATCGAAGGTAAGCATGGTCGAGGCATGGCGCGCCTTGTAGTCGCGCACCGGCTCGAGCAGCGCGATGTCGGCCCATTTGCCGGCCGGCGGCGGTCCGTTTTCCTTCAGCATCTTGCGCACGGTCTCGCGCAGTTCGCGCAATTCGCTGGGCTTGGACCCGATCACGTGGCGGGCCATGATCGAGGACGAGGCTTGGCCGAGCGCGCAGGCCTTCACGTCATGGGCGAAATCGGACACCACCGGGCCGTCCATCTTGACGTCGACCGTGACCGTGGACCCGCACAACTTGGAATGGGCGGTGGCGCTGGCATCGGGCGCATTAAGCCGTCCCAGGCGGGGAATATTGCCAGCCAAGTCCAGGATTTTGCTATTATAAACGTCGTTAAGCATTGAGGTTTTATCGATTTTCCCGGTCGGCGGATTGCCTCGGCCGCGCAAACGAATATATAGGGACTGACCCGATGGTGCGAGAAGGGGTTTCTGCGCCAGGCAAGGCTTTAACAGCCATGCCAAATGGGAATGCGGCGTCCAGGCGCCCCGCATTGGACCGCAAGGTCGCAAGCGGGATACTGACGCGGCCACCCCGGTGACACTCCCGGTCCTGCTCTTGCGTTGAGCGAGGACCGGTCGAACGGAGAGGGCCGTCATGGACGCGAAGAACACAATTATAACGGCGTGGCCGAAGCAGGGCTTGTCCGAGCATGTGCGGGCGGCGCCCACCCCGGTCGAGCCGCGCCCGTCGCGCGAGCAGGCGGAAGCCGCGGTGCGCACGCTGATCGCCTACGCCGGCGACGATCCCGACCGCGAAGGTCTGCTGGAGACGCCGAAGCGTGTGATCGGCGCTTATGAGGAGCTCTATCAGGGCTATCGCGAATGCCCGGTGGAGGTGCTCGACCGCACCTTCAGCGAAACAGGCGGCTACGACGACTTCGTGCTGGTCAAGGACATCAGCTTCAATTCGCATTGCGAGCACCACATGATGCCGTTCTACGGCAAGGCGCATGTCGCCTATATGCCGGTGGAGCGGGTAGTGGGCCTCTCGAAGCTCGCGCGCCTGATCGATGTCTATGCGCGACGGCTGCAGACGCAGGAGCATCTTACTTCGCAGGTGGCGACCGCCATCGACGAGATCCTCAAGGCGCGCGGCGTCGCGGTGATGATCGAGGCCGAGCATATGTGCATGTCGCTGCGTGGCGTGGAGAAGCCCGGCGCGATGACGGTGACCACGCATTTCACCGGCGCATTCCGCGAAGACGCCAGCGAGCAGGTCCGCTTTTTGACGATGCTGCGTGGGGCGCAACGCTAAGCCCCGCGCCAAAACGCGAGGCATATCTTGACTGACAAATCTTCCTTTGCGCCGCGTGGCTCGACCGCTGAGGTTGAGGAGGGCGCAGTCTTTGCTCCAAAATTCGACGACGATGGGCTGATCACCGCGGTCGTCACCGACGCCAAGTCGCGCGACGTGCTGATGGTCGCGCACATGAACGGCGAGGCGGTGCGTAAAACCATCGCGAGTGGCGAGGCCTGGTACTACAGCCGATCGCGCAAAGCATTGTGGAAAAAAGGCGAGAGCTCCGGCCATGTCCAGCGCGTGGTCGAGTTGCGCGTCGATTGCGATCAGGATGCGCTCTGGCTCAAGGTCGAGCAGCTTGGCCCCGGCGCGTGCCACACCGGACGGCGCTCGTGTTTCTATCGCGTGCTGCCGCTCGGCAAAGCGGGCAGCGTGACACTGGAATTCCGCAACGGCGAAAAGACGTTCGATCCGGGCAAGGTCTACGATCAGAAGAAATGATTTCTCGGCGTCATCATCCGCGAAAGCGGATGATCCAGTAACCACTGCCTCTGCGGCGCAACCCGAAATGTCGCTGTTTGCTGGATGCCCCGCTTGCGCGGGGCATGACACTCGTCACTTTTTGACACTGTCCAACAACCGTTGCGCCCGGATCAGATGCGGGCGGTCGAACATCTTGCCGTCGATGCCGATCGTGCCGGCGCCGGGCTGCGCGGCAAAGGCCGCCACCACCGCCTTGGCTTTCGCGATCTGCTCAGGGCTAGGCGTGAACACCTCGTTGATCACTGGCACCTGCGCTGGATGAATCGCCAGCCGCCCGGTGAAGCCGTCGCGGCGCGCGTCTTGCGTGTCGCGGCGCAAGCCCTCCGAATTGCGGAAATCCACATAGACTGTCTCGATCGCCGGCAGCTTTGCCGCCGCCGCGCCATAGAGACAGATCGAGCGTGCCAGCCGATAGGGCTCAGTGAGAAGCCCTTGCGGATCTCGGTTTGTTTCCGCGCCGAACTCCGCCGAAAGATCCTCCGGGCCCCAGGTTAGGCCGATCAGCCGTGCGCTTGTCCCGCGGAAGGTGCCCGCGAGAAATAATCCGGCTGCCGATTCCACCGCCTGCGCCAGAATCTTGATCTGCCCTTCGGGCAATCCGGCCATCGCTTCGCGCGCGGTGAGCTTGGCGTCGAGATGCACGACGCTTGATCCCCCTTCGGCTTTCGGAAACACGATCGCGTCGGGCTTGCCCGGCACGATCGCCGCAAGATCGGCATCGGTCATGCCGGTGTCGAGCCCGTTGATGCGCACCAGCAGGCGAGGGCGCTGCTTTGTTGCTTGGGCGGATTTGAGAAAATCTAATGCGGCGGCGCGGGCTTGCTCTTTACGCTCGGGCGCGATCGAATCTTCGAGATCTATGATGACGGCGTCGGCGCCGCTCGCCATCGCCTTGTCGAGCTTAACCCCGCCGTCGGCGGGAACGAACAGAAGAGAGCGCATCATTTTTGCCGCTTCACTTGGGCCGCTTCATTTGGGCCGCATGTTGATGAAGGCCTGGCGGTGGCATTCGGCCACCAGCGTGCCGTCCTGCTTGAAGGCTTTGTGATGAAATTCGACGATGCCAGCGCCGGGGCGCGATTTCGACGCGCGCTTGCTCACGACTTGCGTGGTGCAATTCACGGTGTCGCCTTCGAACAGTGGATTTGGAAACCTCACGTCGGTCATGCCGAGATTGGCGATGGTGGTGCCGACTGTCATGTCGGAGACCTGGATGCCGATCATCAGCCCGAGCGTGAACAGCGAATTCATCAGCGGCTGGCCCCACTCGGTCTCGGTCTCGCAGAAGTGGCGGTCGATATGCAGCGGCTGCGGGTTGAGCGTCATGTTGGAGAACAACATGTTGTCCATCTGCGTCACGGTGCGGGTGTACCGGTGCTCGTAGAGTTTGCCGACCTCGAAATCCTCGAAATAGAGACCGCCGCGCTTGTGCCGCTGAATTGTTTCCGCCATCGCTCACCTCCGAAAAAGAAGTCCACTTCCGCCTTTAACGCTTCATTTACCATAAATACCCATGGTCGATAGGGCCGCCATGGCGGCGCGTCGTGTAAGGCCCATAGCAGCCGAGTTATTCCCAGGGCAACCCGATGGCCGTCGATTCCGTCATTGCGAATGCTGCGCCGCAGATCACCGGCGCGATCCGGCAGGCGGCACGTTCGACCGGCATCAGCTTCGAATATCTGCTCACCGCCGCGCAAATCCAATCCAATCCAATCCAATCCAATCCAATCCAATCTCAACCCGACGGCGCAGGCCTCGACCTCGTCTGCAAGGGTCTCTATCAGTTCATCGATCAGACCTGGCTCTCCACCATGAAGGGGGCGGGTCTGCGGACGGCTATGGCCGCTATGCCGACGTCGTATCCCGGTCGCCGGACGGACGCTACGACGTGGCGGATTCCACAATGCGTGCGGCGATCATGCGGCTGCGCAACGATCCGGGCGCGAGCGCGATGATGGCGGGCACCTTCACGCGCAGCAATGCCGAACACCTCCGCGGCGCGATCGGCCGCGCACCGACGGAAGGCGAGTTCTACATCGCCCATTTCCTCAGCTCGGACGGAGCGGGCAAGCTGATCGGCGCCGCTACGACGCAGCCGCGGGCGAACGCCGCGATGTTTCCGCAAGCCGCGGCGGCAAACCCAAACATATTCTACGACGCCTCCGGCCGCCCGCGCGGCGCGGGCGATGTCTATGCCAAGCTAACCAACCGTTTCGAGGTCGCGCGCACGATCAGATTCAACCCCCGGCCTGCGCACGGCCGACGGCACGGGCGCAGATCAGGCGTCTTCGCTCGACACCGCCGGCGTCCCGTAAGCTTTGGCGAAGGCCAATGACGATCGTCCGCCGCTGCCGGACACCAAGCCGCTGTTCCCGGCCATGTTCACCGATCGCGCGCGCCAGGCGGTGACGAAAACCGTGAGCAGCCTGTGGGCGCCGGACCAGAGCGAAACGCCGGCCACGGCCAATGCAACGGCTGCGAGCGAGTCAGTGCGGCCGCTCGAGCTGTTCACTGACCGCGCGCCCGATACGCGTAAGCTGTTCAGTGGCGGCGCATGATCCCGAAAAGTGGGAACCGGTTTTCGGAAAAGATCATGCGCTATCAAAACGCCGGATAATCGCGAGCGCCGCCGGCGCTCGCTTCGTTAACAGCCCATCAATATCTATGGTGAACGCTTTGTTAAGCCTCCTCCGCTAGGCTCGAGCCGGGCCGTCAGTATGGACGGCAGTGTCGTAGCGTCGGTCTGTGCCATGATTGTTCGTCAGTTTTTGCAATGGGTCCGTAGTGCGCCGCCCGGGGAACGGGCCGAGGCCACGTCCGCTCTGGCGCGCGCCTATCTTTATTCCGATTTATCCGCCGACGATCTCGCCGCCGCCGAAGGCGCGATGATCATGTTGCTGGACGATCCGTCGCCGCTGGTGCGGCGCGCGCTCGCCGACGTGTTTGCCTCCTCGCAGAAGGCGCCGCAGA
>Ga0066798_10001305_pt1 | contig 10995 bp, 10 predicted proteins | sample PersoiDNA2013203_FD_70961 | JGI IMG/M metagenome (GOLD analysis project Ga0066798, IMG submission 70961) | Permafrost soil microbial communities from the Arctic, to analyse light accelerated degradation of dissolved organic matter (DOM) -... | ecosystem: Environmental > Terrestrial > Soil >...
AGATGGCACGAGCGCATCGTCGCGAACTCGAAGGGAAGTAGCATGACCCGGCTTCAAGACATCGGCTTGCTGCGTCAGCAGGCCTTCATTGGCGGCAACTGGGTAGCTGCTCGTAGTACCAAGACCATGGAGGTGCTGGACCCTGCTTCCGGGCAGCACGTCGGGAACGTACCTGCATGCGACGAGCAGGACACGCGGGATGCCATCGACGCGGCGCACCAAGCCCTGCCGGCGTGGTCGAACCTCAACGCACACGCACGCGCAGCGCTCCTGAGAAAGTGGCATGACCTCATACTCCAGCACGCTGATGACCTGGCGCTGCTGATGACCCTGGAGCAAGGGAAGCCGCTGTCTGAAGCCAAGGGTGAAATTCTTTACGGTGCGTCCTTCGTCCAGTGGTTTGCCGAGGAAGGTATCCGCAGCTATGGAGAGACGATCCCGGCGACACAGTCTCGGCGGCGCATCATTTCGCGCAAAATGCCGGTAGGTGTGTGCGCTGCGATTACGCCCTGGAATTTCCCCAACGCCATGATCACCAGGAAGCTGGCGCCGGCACTCGCTGCAGGCTGCACAGTCGTGGTCAAGCCGTCTGACCTGACGCCATTCTCTGCGCTGGCATTGGGCGAGCTGGCGCAGCGGGCGGGGTTTCCTCCTGGCGTCCTCAACATCGTCACAGGTATGCCTGAGGCGATCGGCGGGGAATTGACGCGCAACCCCTTGGTCAGAAAGCTGACGTTCACCGGCTCAACCAAGGTCGGCAAGCTCCTGCTTCGCCAATGTGCGGACACCGTCAAGCGGGTGAGCATGGAGCTGGGCGGGAACGCCCCGGTAATCTTGTTCGACGACGCGGATTTGCCACAAGCGGTCGCGGGCATCATGGCCAGCAAGTTCAGGAACAGTGGACAAACCTGCGTGTGTGCGAACCGCATCTACGTTCAGGAAGCAATTTACGAGCGAGTGACGGAGCTTCTGGTGCAAGAGGTCCAGAAGCTCCGTGTCGGGCGTGGTACAGAGGCCGGCGTATCGATCGGCCCACTGATCAACCAGGCAGCGATCCACAAGGTCGAAACACACGTTCGCGATGCTCTTGAAAAAGGCGCCAAGATCCGCACTGGCGGCAAGGAGAGTAGCGAAGGACCTCGCTACTACACGCCCACGGTACTCACTGAGGCCTCCGACGATATGCTGATCGCCAGCGAGGAGACTTTCGGGCCCGTAGCCGCATTGTTCTCTTTCCAGACCGAGGCCGAAGTCATCCAGCGCGCTAATGACACGCCCTACGGCCTGGCTGCCTACATCTTCACGCAAGACGTCAACCGTGCTTTCAGGGTCAGCGAGGCCCTCGAATCGGGCATGGTTGGCGTGAACACTGGAGCGATCTCAATGGCGGTCGCGCCCTTCGGTGGAGTGAAGGAATCGGGACTTGGACGGGAAGGTGCCCATCACGGTATCGATGAGTTCCTGGAGATCCAGACACTGCACTTCGAGATTGCCGACGCGGCTTGACCACCCGCGCCGCTCGATAAACACAAGGAGATGACGTTGGTGCGTTGCAGCGCATCCAACGTCATCGCGCATTCGAAAGCTCTTCATGACAGTCAATGCGATTTCGCCGCGCACGGCCACGTTTGTCGGCAGTGTCTCAATTCTCTTGCTCAGCGCGGTTGTCGGCTTGATCCGAGGGGTCAGCGTCAGCCTTGGGCCCATCGGCGGCGCAGCGATGATCTACACGTGCAGTGCGCTCATCCTGCTGGCAACGTTTGGCTCACCCAAGTTGTCCAGCATTCCGCGACGCTATCTTTGGGCCGGAAGCGTGCTGTTTGTGGCCTACGAGGTATGCTTTTCCCTGTCACTGGGTTTTGCGCACAACTCAAAACAGACGATCGAGCTGGGAATGATCAACTACCTGTGGCCTTGTTTCACGCTGGTTCTCGCGACCATCGTTGACAAACCTCGCAGGCTGTTTGCGCTGATCCCCGGTCTGGGCCTGTCCATGGCCGGGATCTACCTGGTGCAATCCGGAGATGGCTACAGCGGACTTGCGGAATTTCTCGCGAACCTTGAGCAGAATCCGTTGAGCTACACGCTATCGTTTTCTGGTGCGGTGATCTGGGCGGTGTACTGCGTGGCAACCAGCAAGATGGCCAAGGGAGTCAACGGTATCACGCTCTTTGTAGCGTTGACGGCATTGGCCATGTGGTGCCACTATGGATTGGCAGGAGCTCCCTCGATGCGCTTCAATCTACAGGGCGTCGTTCTGCTCGGATTCGCCTCTGCCGCTTTCGCCATCGGCTATGCCACGTGGAATGTTGGGATGCTCCATGGCAATGTGGTGATGCTTGCTGCGGCCTCGTACTTCATCCCGATCTTGTCTTCTGCATTTGCCGGGTGGCTTCTGGCCGCCGTTCTGCCTGTTTCGTTTTGGCAAGGGGCGGTGCTGGTATGTGTGGGATCCATGGCGTGCTGGGTCGCCACCAAATGGCCGTGACTGAGGCCGCTGCGCCTGTTGCGCCATCTGCCCCCCCCTTGCAGAGCCGGCTCACGTTATGGCTACACAAGGAGGAAGCAACGGACGCAACATCACCCGCTCGCCAGCGACCAGACTCACCCTGGACGGGGTAGATGGAGATGTTGACCTCAAAAGAAAACTGACAGGTCAATTTTGAATTCGCCCCAACATAGAGAGGCCGTTTCTACGCCTAGCCCGCCAAAAGCCGCTTCACCAAGTCTGGAGTGTTCTTGACGTTGTACTTGCGTAGCAAACGTGTCTTGTAGACATCCACAGTGCGCGGGCTGATGCCAAGCGTCCGTGCAACTTCTTTCCCAGCCTTGCCTTCGATCAAGAGTGCAGCGATATCCCGCTCGCGAGATGTCATGGACCCACGCAAAGCGGAGTTCACCTTGCGCTCAGTAGAAAGATCAGTGAACGTCCAGATCGTGTCCGCATGCGGATCTTCGGGGGTGTACGTAAAGCCGCTGACATGGACCCAGAACAGCTCTCCGTCCATGCGCCGCATCACGCGGTCATCCGAGAAAGTGAGGTTCTTGGCGAGTACCGGCCCGATGCGGTCCCCCGTCTGTTCAAAGTGCGCTTGTGTGGGATAGAGGCCCTGGAACGAGCTTCCGATGAAGTCACCCGCCTTGCCTCGGAAGATGTTTATGAACTGCCTGTTGCAGTCCACGATCACCCGATTGCGCCCCAGGGCCTGGCCGACAGGAGCATCCATGAACGCCCGGCGGTAGTCGATTTCAACGATTGGTTTGCTTGCTTCCTGTGTCATTTACGGTCATCCGGTTGTCATAAACGCTTAAGTGTTTAACACCTATTGTTGTAAGTGTATACGCGTCCTAGACTCTTACTACATTAAGTGCTGGAGGTTCAATGTCGATATTCGTGTTTCGTAATGCAAACGTTCTTGATCTGGACGCCGGCGGATTGATCGAGGGCATGGACGTGGTGGTTGCTGATGGAGCCATCGCGGATGTGGGGCGTGGCCTCGCTGAACCAGTGGGCACGGATGCCGTGTTCGATCTGCATGGCATGACCTTGATGCCCGGCATGATCGATTGCCACGTGCACGTCATGGCTTCATCCGTGAACCTCGGACTTTCCGCCAGGTTGCCCAACGCACTGGCCGTAATCCGCGCGTTGCCAATCCTGAAAGGAATGTTGTCGCGTGGATTTACCAGCGTACGCGATGCCGGCGGCGGCGATTGGGCCCTGTCCCAAGCTTCCAAGGAATGGCTGATCGAATCTCCCCGGCTATTTCCTTCGGGTAAGGCGCTTTCGCAAACCGGTGGCCATGGAGATTTCAGGGCACGCAGTGACCAGCTGGAATCCTGCGCATGCTCCTTCCGGCTCGGCAACATTGGTCGTGTGGCGGATGGCGTCGACGCGGTTCGGCTTGCAGCCCGTGAGGAGCTGACCAAGGGTGCAACGCAGATCAAGGTGATGGCCAGCGGTGGCGTTACCTCGCCCAATGACCCCATCGGCAATACCGGTTATTCGATGGAGGAGCTCCGGGCCATCGTCGCCGAGGCCGATGCTTGGCAGACCTATGTGATGGCACACGCCTACACCCCCAAGGCTATCCAGCGCGCCGTTCAGGCCGGGGTACGAACGATTGAGCACGGCAACCTGGTCGATGAGCCTACGGCCCAGTTGTTGAAGAGTTCCAAAGTCTTTGTTGTGCCGACACTGATCACCTTCGATATGCTGTCGCTTGAAGGCGCCCAGCTCGGCCTTCCACCAGAGTCCATCGCGAAGGTTGATGACGTGCGCTTGGCTGGTCGGGACGCCATCGCCTTGCTCTATCGCGTGGGCGTCAAGATGGGCTTCGGCAGCGACCTGCTCGGCGAGTCGCATCGTCACCAGAGCGAAGAACTGCGAGTGCGTGCCGAGATCGTTGGCAACCTCGAAGCGCTGCGCAGCGCGACGACGACTGCGAGCGAGATCGTGCAGCACTCCGGCCGTCTGGGCGTGGTTCGCCCTGGCGCGATCGCGGATCTTCTGATCGTCAAAGGCAACCCCCTCCAGGACATCGGCGTGCTCACTGGCCAAGGCGAGGGTCTGGCTGCGGTCATGAAAGATGGCCGCTTCTTCAAAAATGAGATGACGGCGCGGACAAGCACCGCCAAGGCGGCGTGACATGGACGCCCTCTTAGAAGTCACGGGCGTGCGCGCCACTTTCGGCGGGCTGCATGCACTCGATGGTGCGAGCTTTTCTGTGAAGCGCGGCAAGACCACTGGCTTGATAGGCCCGAACGGTGCCGGCAAGACCACGCTGTTCAATGCGATCACCGGTCTGTTGCCCCAGGCATCTGGCAGCATCTCTTTCAACGGCGCCAATATCTCCGGCATGCGGCCAGAGCGGATCTCTCGCGCAGGTCTGGTTCGCACGTTTCAATTGGCCCGTGGATGTCCGCGCATGACGGTCTTCGAGCACCTCATGCTCTACGGGCCCAACCAGTCTGGAGAAGGTGTCATCGCCGGCATGTTTGGCGGCACCGCTATCTATCGGCGCGAAGAGGAACTTCGCGAAAAGTCCTGGGCAATGGCGCGCCGACTGCGGCTGGACCATGTGCTGGACAACCTCGTGACGGCACTGTCGGGAGGCCAGAAGAAGCTCCTCGAAATCGGACGGGCCTTGCTAGCCGAGCCGAAGATGATTCTGCTCGACGAGCCCATGGCGGGTGTCAACCCGACCCTAGTGGGAGAGATTGCAGAGCAGCTTGAGCACATCCACGACGAAGGAATCTCAATTTTGCTCATCGAGCACGAAATGGCACTCATCAAGAGGCTGTGTGAAGAGGTTGTGGTCATGGCTGAGGGCAAGTACCTGACCCACGGCACGTTCGACGAAGTCACAGCAGACGCCCGCGTGCAATCCTCATACCTTGGAAGGAGCCGCGCATGAGCACTCTGTCTGTTTCTGCGATTCGCGGTGGCTACGCCACTGCCGACGAAATCGTGAAGGGCATAGACCTGGAAGTACGTGCGCACGACCTAGCCGTCATCATCGGACCTAACGGCGCAGGGAAGTCCACCTTCCTCAAGCTGGTCGCCGGCCTGCTCAAACCCAAGGAAGGACTGGTCTCGATAGATGGCCAATCCTTGGGCGCAGGCAATGCACAGGACGCCTGCGAGCATGGCATGAGCTTCGTTCCCCAGGAGCGCAACGTCTTCCAGAGCCTCACTGTCAAAGAGAACCTGGAAATGGGCGGATACCTCATCCGCTCCGAGCTCAAGACTCGCGTGGAAGCCCAACTGGAAAAGTTTCCGCTTCTGAAACCTCGCCTGAAAGACAAGGCCGGCAACCTATCGGGTGGCCAGCGCCAGGTATTGGCGATGGCCGTGGCGCTTATGACACAACCCCGAGTGCTGCTGCTGGACGAACCAACGGCCGGGCTGTCTCCCGCCGCGGCCGATGAAGTTTTCGACTTGATCCGCGATTTGGCTGCGCAGGGCCTTGCAATTCTCATGGTCGAGCAGAACGCGCTGCTCGCTCTGGAATACGGCACGCGCGGAATTGCGCTAGTAGCGGGTCGCAAGCTGCGCGACAACACCGCCAGCGACCTGTTGCACGACAAAGAGATCCGGCATCTCTTCCTGGGCGGCGCTCACGCCCACTGAGCGCCTAACCTCTCTTTCCCCTTCCCTCTCTTTCCAAACTTCCACTACCCCCATCGAAGGAGCTGACCATGACGAGCAGAAGAACATTCATGTCTGCCGGTGCCGCCGTGACACTTGGCGCAGCGCATCCCATCCTGTTCGCGCAGGCATCGCGCGAGCCCATCAGGATCGGCATCGTCATTCCTCTCACCGGAGCAACGAGCCAGTTCGGTGCGACGATGAGCAAAGCGGCCCAGATCGCTGCGGAAGAGATCAATGCAGCCGGAGGCATCAACGGCCGCAAGGTCGAGGTGCTGATCGAAGACGACCAGAGCAACCCCGAAGCTGCTGTACGCGCGGCGCGCAAGCTAATCGACGTGGACAAGGTGGTGGCCATCGGTGGCTCCTACGCTTCGTCAGTGACCTCTGCGATCGCATCACTGTGCTGGGAAAGCAAGGTCGTTCTAGCCACGTCGTCTGGTGCAGACAGCATTACCAAGTTGCCTCACCAAGGCTACATCTTCCGTACCTCGCCCACGGTCACGCTGCAGGGAACCAGGGTTGGCGAACTGGCGGTGGAGCTCGGCGCCAAGAAGATGTTTTTCCTTGGACCCCAAACGCCGTTCGCCCAGTCGTACATCGACATCATCTCCGGCATTTTCGCAAAGGCAGGTGGCTCTGGTTCTGGGTTGATCTACGAAGACAAGAAGTCGAGCTACCGATCTGAGATCGACCAGGCACTCAAAGCCAAGCCTGATGTGATTGTGCTCGGCGGCTATGTGCCTGATACCTCCGTCGTGCTCAAAGACCTGTATCGAGCCGGCTTCGAAGGCAAGCGCATCGGATTCTCGTTCGGCATCAATCAAAAGCTATTGGAAGCAGTGCCCGCCGAAGTCGGCGAGGGGGCTTATTCGCTGGTGCCATCCGCGTCGGTGACGGCCGGTGCCTACAAGCGCCTGACTGCGAAGATGAAGGTGGATGCGCTGGATAGCTACTCGTGCCAAGTCTACGATCACGTTCAGATGGTCGCGCTTGCCCTTGCTAGCGCTCCGAAGGCCGATGCCAACGGCACCTCCGTTCGCGACAACCTCCGCAACGTAACGCAGCAAGCGGGGGCCACTGTCGTTGACAACGTGGCGGATGGCATCAAGCAACTGGTCAGTGGTGGGCGCATCAATTTCGACGGCGCAAGCGGGCCCCTGGAATTCGCCGACAACGGCGACGTCAAAGGCGTTTTCTTCCGGTACGAGCAGATCCAAAAGGGCAAGCTCGTGGTGACCAAGGTCGCCTGATCGGCGCACCGCCAAGACGAGGAATTCCATGCTCGCCGATTTCATTCAACACGTAGCCAATGGCCTTGTCATGGGCGCGGTGGTTGCGCTGCCCGCGCTCGGTCTCACGCTGATTTTCAGCGTGCTTGGCTTCATCAACTTCAGTATTGCCGCCCTGATGACTGCAGGAGCGTATGCCGGCTGGCTGGTGAACAGCCATCTGCATTGGCCGCTGTTGCCAGTGCTCTTGGTTGCATTCCTAGCCGCGGGAGTGCTGGGTGTGGTCGGCGACAGACTGGCGCTCGTTCCCATGCGGCGCCAAGTGTCTGCTCACACACCACTGATGGTGGCGATCGTGTCGATCGCTCTCAATCTCGCCCTTGAAAATGCTTTGAGATTTGGCTTTGGGAGTGACCTCAACAGCTTCGAGATACCCATTGCCAGGGATGTGCAGTTTGCGGGGATCCGAGTCGGTCCTCAACAAGTGCATAACCTTGGAATCGCTCTGAGCGTTGCGTTCGTCCTCGCGATCTTCTTCACGGTCACGCGTGTCGGGAAAGCCATGCGAGCCGTGGCGGACAACCCAGACCTTGCCCGGCTTAAAGGGATCGATCCAGCCCGACTGTCCAATCTGGCGACCTTCATCGGTATGGGCCTGGCCGGCATCGGCGGAGCGTTGTTGGCAATCGACACCAGCGTTGATCCTTCTACTGGATCTCGTCTGCTGCTCATCATCTTCTCGGCCAGTGTGCTGGGAGGCTTGACCAGCCTCTCGGGGGCGGTGCTCGGGGCCTTGGTCATCGGGGTGATCAGCGAAGTTGCGCTGATGGCGGTTTCCCCCGTCTACCAGTCGGCCACCGCGTTCGTCGCCATCCTTCTCGTTCTACTGGTTCGTCCCAGCGGTCTTTTTGCTGGCGCCTCGGGAGTTCGTAAATGACGTCTTACCTTCTCTTCATGGCCACACTGGCCGGCATCTATGCAATCCTGTCCCTAGGCCTTGTCTCCATCTGGGGGCAAGGCGGCATGGTCAATCTCGGCCTGGTCGGTTTCTATGCAGTTGGTGCCTATACATCGGCGCTGCTGTCGCAGGCTGGCCTGCCCTTTGGAGTCACGCTGCTCGCAGGGGGCTTTTTGGCAGGTGCGGTGGGTGTCGCGCTTTCCTACGTGACCCGACCGCTTCGAGGAGACTATTTGGCCATCGTGTCCCTGGGCTTTGCGGAAGTGATCCGGCTCGTTGCCACCAACGAGAAATGGCTCACAGGTGGCAGTGATGGTCTTGCGAGTATCCGTTCCCCCCTGAAAGTCGAACTGGGGGCGCTGCATCCCTGGTTCTACCTCCTGCTGGTGTGGACCATCGTCGCGATAGCTGCCTTCGGGCTGACGCGCCTGATGAGGTCACCCTATGGGCGTGCGCTGCGCGCGGTACGCGATGACGAGCAGGTAGCCGCGGTTGCCGGCAAGTCCGTGCTCCAACTCAAGCTCAAGACGTTCTTCATTGGCGCCGCGCTGACAGGTGTGGGTGGTGGCATCTATGCCCACCTCACCAGCTATATCGCACCCGACGGCTTTGTCCCCTTGCTGACCATCTACATCTTCCTCGCAGTCACGGCTGGCGGCTACACGCGGATCATCGGCGCCGTTGTCGGATCGTTCTCTGTTGTGGCTTTGCTGGAGGGCACCCGGTTCATTGCAGCTGCCATCCCGGGCCTCAATGCCGTGCAGGTGGCGTCGTTGCGCGAGTTCGTTATTGCCGCCAGCCTGATCGCGATCATGCAACTTAAGCCGGAAGGCTTCTTTGGCAGCAAAAATCAGCCATCCAAGGGGCCTTCGGCTCCGGCGCCAAGTGCAACGGCTGGATTGGCGCCGAGCGCAGCATCTCCAGTGTCGGGGCGTGCATGATGGCGACGGTTGAGTGGAAGGGGTTCGCCGAGACGCTTCGGAACGAAGCCACCACATGGGATTTGTTCACGGTTCTGGAGGTGGATTGGGCCGATGGCCTGGTCCGCCGCAGCTACTCCTCGGACGAGTGCAGTTACCCCAGTGGCGGCACGAAGAAGCTTATGGACAGCGAATGGGCGAAGCACGTGATCCATCGGCAGAACGTCTTCTCCGCCAACGATGAGATGGCTTTCAGGTCTGCATTTGCGGACTACGAACTGTTGGAATCCATGGGACTAAGGTTTGCCCTCAACTTGCCGATCGTCGAGAAGGGGAGGACGGTTCGCACCCTCAACCTGCTGCGCAGCACTCCTGCCTTTGGCGAGAAGGACCTGTCGCGCGTTTTCGAACTGCTGGAGAATTTGCTCGGAACAATCCGTAGGCGAGGATCTGATGATTGACATTGGCGCGCGGCGCACCGAGCAACTGCTTCCCTATGGCGAGCTTCGAGAAGAGCTCATGCACGTCATGCAACTTGCACGCGGTGGCTGCGTGCGCTGGGTGGAGCGGGGGCACATCACTTTGGACTCTGGCACGACGCTGTATTCGATGGTAGCGGCCGATGATGAAATCCTAGTTAACAAGACCGTGACGTTGAACCCTGCCAACCCAGTTGTTGGGCGTCGTATGCAAGGTGGGCAGGTTTCGGTGTTCGAGACTGCGCAGGGCTCTCCGCTGATGGTCTTGGACGGTCCTACATTGACATCCAGGAGGACTGCGGCAGTTTCATCGATCGCTATTACGGGGTTCTTGCCCCAGGCTCGATCTGCCCTCGTCGTTGGATATGGCATGGTGGCCCGCGCGCACGTCCAGAGCCTTTTTGAACTCAACGGCATTCGTGAGTTTGCGATTGCTGGAAGAGACGTTCACGCCGCGGAAAGACTGGCGCAGTTTGCACGTGGCCTCGGTAGCCTTTGCAGCGTCGTCGACGACGTCAGCAAGGTGTTTGACCGCTACGACGTAGTGCTGACGGCTACCTCCAGCGAGACACCTGTACTACCAGAGAGCGCCCGGGGGGATCAGCTCATCATCGCCGTTGGCTCGTACAAGGCCTCGATGGCAGAGCTGCCCCCTGGACTGGTTACGGGCGCAGAGTCGATAGTAGTCGACAACCTTGATGCCGCAAGATCAGAGGCTGGTGAACTTATCCAGGCGGATATCGCTTGGCACACTGTACAGGAGCTCAGCAACGCGCTTGGTATTGCGGGTGCAGGCCAGCGACCGCACGGGTACAGGATCTTCAAAAGCGTTGGGCACAGCTTGTGGGACTTGGCTGCCGCACGACTGGCGTGGCGAGGCTTATCGGCGACGTTGGGTCGCAAGTAGCCGTCCCCGGGGTGCGAGCGCCGGTGCGGCGCTCCGCGCTTTGGCCCAAGTGCGGACCAGCTATGCGCTGGGCAATGCGGGTGGCGCGGGCGTTGGCAAACACATAGGCGTGGTGGGGCTGGGCTGAGCCAAAGACGGCCACCACCCGGGCCAAGGCGGTGTCGGGACCAGCTCGCATGTCCATGGGGGCCACCGCCAGCCAGACCGCGTCGATGCGGATCACCGCAGCCAGTCCTGCAGCGCACCAAGGCACTGAGCGGCAGCGGCTAGATGACTTGCCGAGACGCTTACGGTTCACAGAGCACGGCAGGAGCCAATCCACCAGCCAGCGCAATAGCAAGCTGCCGC
>Ga0066798_10001306_pt1 | contig 10987 bp, 9 predicted proteins | sample PersoiDNA2013203_FD_70961 | JGI IMG/M metagenome (GOLD analysis project Ga0066798, IMG submission 70961) | Permafrost soil microbial communities from the Arctic, to analyse light accelerated degradation of dissolved organic matter (DOM) -... | ecosystem: Environmental > Terrestrial > Soil >...
ACGTTGAAGGCTTTGTCGCCCGAACCAACTTCGCTGTTGCCACCAACGGTGTAGACTGCACCGTTTTTGTTTTTGATCTTGGCGTACGAAGCGTAGGTGCTGGTACGTTTCGACAGAGCGTACGAGTAGCCCAGTGCGAATTGATCAGCATCAGCGTTAGCGATACCTTTGTCGTTGGCTTTGATGTACGAAGCCATGAAGGTGCCGGCTTCGCCGACTGGTACGGTTGCGCCAACCAGCAGGGTGGTGCTGTCGATGCTAGGAGCAGCTGCTTGGTAAGCGTAGGCGTTCAGGCTGCTCGAGCCGGTGTAAGCGCCGCCGTTAGCAGCGAAGTTGGTGTTGCTCAGGCCCGAGTTGTAAACATTGCTGTTCACGCCTTTGTTCACGCCGTATGCCAGGTAAGCCTTGGCAACAACGAAATCGTAGTTAGCAGCTGCCAACAGGTTACGACCGCTGCCGATATTGCTGTTAGCCGAGGTTTGGTTGTTAACCAGGTTGTACACCAGGCGTGCGTTCAGAGGACCGTTGGCGTAGCCAGCCGATGCGCCGATTTGACGACCGGATTTGTTCGAATCAGCTTGTTCGCCGAAGGTGTAAGCCACGTCAGCGTCAAAGCCGTTGAACTTAGGCGAGGTGTAGTACACGGTGTTGCTGGTGCGGGTGTTCGATGGGAACAAGTTTTTAGCGGAACCAGCGTAGCCAACTGCGAACGGGTCAGCAATTTTCGACAGCGTGTTGTAGTACGGGGTGTATTGACGACCCAGGGTCAGGGTGCCGGTGTCTTTGCTGGTCAGACCAACGTACGATTGACGATTGAACAGGGAACCTGCTTTGTCTTGTGCGCCAGTGTCAACACTGAAACCCGACTCCAGAACGAACAGAGCCGACAGGCCGTTGCCCAGATCTTCGGTGCCTTTGAAACCGATACGCGAAGCCGACGACGTACCGCTGCTGATTTTGTTAACCGTACCTGCTGCACCGCCACGCTCGCTGACGAAAGCTGCGTCAACGGTACCGTAGATGGTGACGCTCGATTGAGCGTGAGCGATGCCGGTGCTAGCTGCTGCCAGAACTGCCAGGGAGATCAGAGTTTTTTTCATTGCATGTTTCCTTTAATTTTGAAGCAAAAAGTAATACGGCCTATGCATCTCGTGCTGCGCTCTACAAGAACGCTTTTTATGAGTGAGGGCAAGGTCTCCACCTGCCGCTGTACTGTTCCGGTCAGAGGAACATTCATATCGGTATCGGCACGCTATTGCACCGATAAGCAAGAAGGCTGCATGACGACCGTATTTCGTGCGCCGGTTCGGTGCTCAAGTGGCACCGGAAGCGGCACTATAACGACCGTTTCACATTCCATCAAGTTCCGACATGTTACTTCCAGTACCAGGCCAGGGGCCATTTTCAAGCATCCCGACCATCGCTAACCAGACTTCACGACAGAGCCAGTGCCCCTTGCCAAACTATGCATTGGCCTGATTGACCCTTCCATCATAACGCAAGCCATGTCGGCGTCCGTTGTATTAGCGCAACAGTAACAGGGTCGTGATCAAAAAGCCAACATGCTTAAGCCATCATTTCCTTTACACAATTTACGCGACAAAGCACACAATTTGTAAGCTGATAATGGATAAACGGGACGAAGCATACACTGCATCCCGGATCTTTGCTGCCGACCGCCCAAAAATGGCCAACAGAACGCCCCAATTTGGTGCAATGGCGCATTGTTCAGGGGCGTAGTGCCTGATTTTGGCGTTGACTTAAGGACTGTATGTATAGTCAGAGTCACAATGAAATTACTGACTCTTCGGTAATTTAAATTGCTGCTCTAGAAATTTTTTATTGACCTTCAACAAATGCCGGCATGTGGGATCATGGTGCCAGATGCGATGACTATTGCTGGTAAATTTCGCGGCAATTGAAACAATTTATTACAATCTTGCTTTCTAAATATCAAGATTTCTTTGTGTCGAAAAAACGACATTCTGCTTAAGCACGGCATTTTGAGTGAAATAGTTGACAATATTTCCTTGGAAATTAGCCAAAAAACACACTAACGCTGGCTTGCACGCCTGAGCAGCCGCATCAAGCCACCCAGTAGCGGCAGTTTCTGATACAGCTCTTCGGCCACGTCCCAATAGTCCCGATGCAGCAATACGCGCCCCTGCACATCGAAACGCACATGCGTTGCCCCACGCACACATTGCTCTCCCGACACAAAACGCCGCATGTGGAAACGGAATTCCCAGGTCAAGAACGCTTGTCCATTCTGCTGCATGCTTTCAAGTACGATGAAGCGGGGAGCATCGACTTGCACGAACATGTGTTCAAAGATAGCCAGGATGGCTGCATGACCCTGCACTTCATTGAAGGGATCCTTGAAACTGGCGTCCGGCGCATACACGGCGCCAAGCTGGGCCAGGTTTTCCAGGCTCAGGTTTTCATAGAAGGCTACCAGACGCAGCAGGGCGTGTTCGCCATCGATTGGCGGCACTGTGATATCGGCGCTCATAATCCTGTCACCTTGTTGATCAGCCAAAAATACGCGCGATACGGCAAGAGCCGCGCCAGCCGCATGCTATTCGTAAAACGTTTGGGGAAGTGAATATGAAACTGGCCCCGCTCGATGCCGCGCAGCATGGCGGCAGCCGCATCGTGCGCCGTCATCAGGGCCGGCATCTTGAAATCATTGCCGGCTGTCAAAGGCGTATCGACGAAGCCAGGATTGATCTGATACACATCAATGCCGCGCGGATGCAAGTCCAGGTATAGCGATTCCGTCAGGTTGATCAGCGCCGCCTTGCTGGCGCCATACACCAGCGCCTTGGGCAAGCCGCCATATCCAGCAACTGAAGCAACAATGCCGATGCCGCCCGCCCCTTGCGCCAATAGCAGCGGCAGGACTGGCGCCAGACAAGCAAAGACGCCGCCCACATTCAAGTCCATCAAACTCTGCGCTTGCGCCAGATCAAAATCATCGGCGCGCATGGCGGTATAGCCGCCAGCGACCACCAGCACCAGGTCGATGCGCGACCATTGCTGCTGCAGGGTGGCGCACACGGCCTGCACTTGTGCAGGCTGCGTGATATCGAGCGGCAGGGCCAGCGCAAGCGGCTGGCCTGCGCACAACTGTTCCAGCTTGCTACGGTGGCGCGCCGACAGGGCTACGCAGGCGCCCTGCTCCAGCAGCAAGCTGGCGCAGGCGGCGCCGATGCCGGTGGACGCGCCGATGATCCACACCCGTTTACCCACCCAGCTATCGATCTTGCGGTTCATCGAGTCTTGCCTCCGTATATATATGTTGTAGCGGCGCGCGCCACAGCAGCAGCGCGGCGGCCACCTTCAAGACGCAGGGTAGCAAAGCATACGCGGCGGACAAGGCAGGCAGCCCGCCGCCCTGCCCCGGCACATAACCGAGCCAGGCCAGCAGGGGCAAGGCGATACCGGCAGCCAATGCCAAGCTCATCTGCACGCCCCAGTTCCACCAGCCGAAATACGCCGCTTCATGCCGGCCCGCGTGACCGGCCGCACCGATCAGGCCCGCCAGCAAGGCGGAAGGCAAGGCCAGGTCGGCGCCCAGCGCCAGGCCAGACAACAGGCAGATGGCGCCGAACCCCCACACGGCTCCCACACCCAGGCCATAGGCCCAGACAAATACCAGTGCAGCGGCCAACATGCTGGCCGACCAGGCGCGTGCCTCGCCATAACGGCGGGCCAGCGCTACCCACAAAGGCATCGAGGCGGCGGCCGCACAAAAATAGATGATCAGGAACAGGCCGGCATAGGGACCCAGGCGCAGATAATCGCCGGCAAAGAACAGGAACAGGGTAGCGGGGATGGCGGCTGCCACGCCGTTGATGAGCAGGATGGCAAACAGATGGCGGAAAGCACGCTGGCGAAAGGGCACGGCCCACGGGGTGGCAGATATTCCTGTGGCTGACATTGTCGGGGACGCTAGCCGCTGCGGCGGACGAGGTCCATAGCGCAGCAACACCACGCCGCAAGCGAGCAGGCAAACGGCAAACACCAGCGACAAGCCCTCATAGCCGAGCACCGAAGTGAGGCCTGCCGCCAGGATCACACCCACCAGGCCACAGCCTTCGCGCACCGCCGTCACTCTGGAACGCTGGGCCAGCGCCTGGCTCAGCGCCGCACCCCAGCTCTGGTGCGCGATACTGGCCAGGCCGTAAGCGGCATACACCAGCAGCAAGGAGGCCAGGAACCAGGCCAGGGTAGCGCCCTCGGGCAGTGCAGGTGGATGAAACAGGGCGCCAAAGCCCAGCAACAACAAAGGCAGGGCCAGCGCGATGCAAGCGGCATAACTGCGTGGGCCACGGGCGATCCAGGCGCCCAGGGCCGGATCGATAAAGGCCGCGGCAATGCGCGCCGCCAGCAGCACGGCGCCGATCTGCGCCAGGCCCAGGCTGCTGCGCTGCGTATAAAACGGCGCAACATATATATAGATAGGCAAGGCCAGCATGGCCAGCGGCAAGCCAAACAGGCCATACGAGAACAAGGCAGGCAGCGCCAACGGACTGCCTGATGTGCTCATGGCATACTCATGGCAAGGCAGACGCCTGCGGAAGCGCGTTCTGCAGCAAGGCGCTGCGCAGCTTGGGCGCCGTGGTTTCCGGCGAGAGCCAGATGGCAAAGAAGGCGCGCGCGAAATCGCCGTCGGTCACGTCGGCCATGACCTTGCCATCCAGATAAAAGCGTACACCCGGCGCCACGCCAGCCCGGTAGGCGCCGGCGATGCGCTGGCCTTGTTTGACATCCGGGAAGATGCGCTGCATGGTGCGCAGCCATTCCAGGCGCTGCGCTTCCGTACCAGCCTGGATTTTCTGCATCTGTTCATAACTGGCCTCGGCAATCTTGCTGCCGTCGAGTCCGCGCGCATAACGCAGTTCCAGCACGAACGGCGCCGTCGCTGACGCCAGGCCCTGATAACCTTGCGGCCCTACCCACAGCTGCGCCTGGTAAATGCGCATGCCAAACCAGGTATAGTCGCCTTCGCCTGCCAGGCGGGCTTCCGGCACGTCAGCACTGATAAAGGCGGCAGGCGATGAGGGGCTTGCTGGCGGCGCGGCATGGGCCGCCACCGACAAGAAAGAACAGGAAAACAAAATAACAGACAGCAAACGGCGCATGGTCATCCTTTCAGCAGGGTAAATTGCATGACATCCGTATTATGAGCCTGAAAGGCCGCCTCGCAATAGGCCAGATAAAATTCCCAGGTCAGCAGGAAACGGCCATCGAATCCCTGTTTTTCCAGCGCCACACGCTGGGCCAGGAAACTGGCCCGCCACTGGCGCAGGGTTTCCGCGTAATCGAGGCCGAAGCTAAAGGCGTCGACCACACGCAAACCCTGCGCTTCGGCGGCGCGGCGAAACTCGGCTGGCGAAGGCAGCATGCCGCCAGGAAAAATGTATTGCTGAATAAAATCGGTGCTCTTGCTATAGCGCTCAAACAATTCGTCGGCGATGACGATGGTCTGGATGCAGGCGCGCCCGCCCGGTTTTAAATTGCGTGCGACACATTCAAAATAGCCGGCCCAGTAACTTTGCCCTACGGCTTCAAACATTTCTATCGAAGCAATGGCATCGTACTGGCCGGCGCTATCGCGGTAGTCGCACAGCTGCAAATCGGCCTGGTCAGCCAGACCTGCTTCCTGCAAGCGCTGGCGTGCATACGCCAGCTGCTCGGTTGATAAAGTCAGTCCTGTAACGTGGGCGCCCTGCTCGCGGGCCGCCGTTTCCGCAAAGCCCCCCCAGCCACAGCCTATTTCCAGCACCTTTGCACCGGGCTGCAGCTGCAGCTGGTCGGCGATGCGGCGGTATTTGGCCAGTTGCGCCTGCTCCAGGCTGTCTCCCTCGCTGAACAGGGCGCTGGAATAAGTCATCGATGGGTCCAGCCACAGCTGATAAAAGGCATTGCCGATATCGTAATGGGCGTGGATGTTTTTCTTGCTGCCCGCGCGCGAATTGCGGTGCAGCAAATGGCGCAGACGATACAGCAGATTGCCCCACCAGCTGCCATAGATCAGCGCTTCGATCTGCGCGCGATTGCGTATCATCAACTCGATCAGGCCGGGCAGATTGTCGGTGCGCCAGTCGCCGGCGATAAATGTTTCGGCAAAGCCGATGTCGCCAGAGCGCAAGACGGCCGAACACATATTCCAGTTATGCAAGTCCAGGTGGATGGGCGCACAGCCGTCGCCATACACCAGCACAGCGCCATCGGGCGTACGCAGGCGCAAGGCGCCAAATTTCAACTTATCGAGCAAGGATAAAATCATGCGCGCCGGTGCGGGCAAGTCCAGGTGCTCGTACGATGCGCCACTGCGCGCATGCAAGCCATTGGGCAGGGATTCCGTATTCATCGTACACCTTTCATCGTGACAGTTTTTCCTGGGGAGGTTGGGGTTTGCTGAAAAACGGCACGCGCCGCAGCCACAGGCGCAGCGCCTGCCAATGGATGCGGGCCATCACGCCGAACGTCATCAGCGGATAACGCAACAGGGCGCGACCCAGCGCGCGGTCGCGCAAGGGCACGGCGATGCCGGACAAGCTCGTTTGCAGCAAGGGGCCGCTGCTGTCGTCGTAATCGACGCAGGCCAGATGGCGTTCGCCTTGCTCGGCGCCATCCTTGCTGCGCAGAAAGCGGAAGCGGTAGTTCCCCTCGACCTTGCAAAAGGGCGAAACGTGAAAGATTTTGTTGGCGCACAACTCGCTGCCGTAGGCAATCGCTGCGCCATGGTCGAGCAAATAAAGGTGGCGTTCGCCAAAGGTATTGCGCACATCGCACAGCACCGCGCGCAAGGCGCCATCGGCACGGTGGCAAAACCAGAAACTGACGGGATTGAACACATAACCGAATACGCGCGGCATGGCTTGCAGCCAGATTTCACCATCGGCGTCCGTCACGCCGTGTTCCTGCAGCACGCCATCTATCCAGGCTAGCAAAGGTGTGCTGCCATCACCATGGTCGCTATCGCGGAACGACAGCACATTGGCGCCGTTGCGCGAGATCAGGCGCGCAGCGAAATCCTGCTCCCCCATGCTGCGCAAGGGCAAGCGCAAGTAATAGATACCGTAGCTAAAGAAATGCCGTCGTGGCCGCAAGCGCGTATGGCGCACTTGCCCCAGGCACAGCTGCGGCTGCGCCGTGCTGGGCAGCGACGAATCACGCGGCATGATCCAGCTCCGCTGCCGCCAGGCTGGCCAGGGTGGCGGCCACGGCCAGGCCCGATTTCAAGCCATCCTCATGGAAGCCGTAACCGGTCCAGGCGCCCGCGAACCAGGTATTTTGCATGCCCTGGAAGCTGGCCAGCCGCTTTTGCGCCGCAATCGCCGCACCGTCGAACACGGGATGCGCGTAGGAAAATTCGGCAATGACTTTGGACGGATCAGGTTCATCGAGCGGGTTCAGCGATACCATGACAGGGGTGCTGAAAGGCATCGGCTGCAACTGGTTCAACAGATAATGCACGCACACTTGCGGCGCCTCGCCTTCTTCCACTGCAGGGCGGCCCTGGTAATTCCAGGCCGACCAGGCACGCCGGCGTTCCGGCAAGCACGAGGCATCCGTATGCAATACCGCCCGGTTCGGCTGGTAGCGCACGGCTTGCAGCACCTTGCGTTCGTCGTCGCGCACGTCCGACAGCAGGGCCAGCGACTGGTCGCTATGACAGGCGAGCACCACCTGATCGGCATGCTCGACGCCATGCGCCGTCAGCAATTCAACCCTGCGCGCGCCGCCGTGCTGGCGGCGCACGCCCAGCACAGGGCAAGCCAGGCGCTGCTGCGGGATGCCTGCCAACAGTTTTTCCACGTACACGCGCGAGCCGCCACGCACCGTACGCCACTGGGGCCGGTCATTGACTTGCAGCAAACCGTGGTTGTGGCAAAAGCGGATAAAGGTCGCCAGCGGGAAGGCCAGCATCTGGCGCGCCGGGCAAGACCAGATACAGGCGGCCATCGGCAGCAGGTACCAGTGGCGAAATTCGGCCCCATAGCCGTGCAGGTCGAGAAAATCGCCCAGGCTCATCACCGGCGCCGGCAACTGGGCCGTGGCGATGGTGCTGGCCTGGCGGTTGAAACGCATGATGTCGCGCAACATGCGCAGGAAAGCGGGACGCAGCAGATTGCTGCGCTGGGCAAACACAGTATCGAGATTGGCGCCCGCCCATTCCAGCACGCGCGCGCCCGGTGCGCTACCGAGCGGCATCTTGACGGAAAAAGACATATCACTGTCGGCCGCCTCGACACCGAGTTCATCGAACAACTGCACCAGCTTGGGATAGGTGGCGTGGTTAAACACCAGGAACCCCGTATCGACGCCATGCGTGACGCCGCCCAGGGTGACATCCACCGTATGGCTGTGGCCGCCGAAATAATCACCCGCTTCATACAGGGTGACGTCCTGGCCACTTTGCGCCAGACGATACGCACATGACAACCCTGCAATTCCAGCTCCGACGACCGCGATTTTCATATCAGCACCTGTGTCATGTTAATCCTGGGAAAGATGGGCCACGCCAATAATTAATAATCAGATAATTATTGATCTATGTCAATGCGTGTTCCAGGAGTTCACAAACTTATACGCAGGCAACTTTCAATCGGATTCAGCTATTTGAGGAAATACTCTGAAGAGGCCGCAGGCACGAGCGTGCAATGTTGCTAATCGAACAGTAAAGAAGCTCGCCCGCTGCGCGCTCTGGTAGAATAGCCAGTCCAAGTGTCCGGCGCCGCCGGGCCTAGCGTAAGCACCCGTCACCATCTATCCATGTTTAGTTTCTTCAAGAAAAAACCTGTAGCCCCTGAAGCTGCGCCCGCGCTGCCGCCTGCAGCCATGCCCGACGCTGCGCCGGCCAGCCCACCTTCTTCAGCCAGCCTGAGCGGCGCCCCGGCCGAGCTTGTGCCTGCCATCGTGGCGGTCGAGCCGGAGAAAAAATCGTGGATGACGCGCCTGAAAGCGGGCCTGTCAAAGACCTCGTCCACCTTGTCGGTGCTGTTCGTGGGCGCGAAGATCGATGATGCGCTGTATGAAGAGCTGGAAGCGGCGCTCTTGATGTCCGACGCCGGCATCGACGCCACCGACTATCTGCTCACGGCCCTGAAGAAAAAGGTCAAGGAAGACAAGCTGCTCGATGCAGCCCAGGTCAAGGCCGCATTGAAAGCGCTGCTGATCGAATTGTTGAGCCCGCTGGAAAAACGCTTCGAGCTGGGCCGCCACAAGCCGCTGGTGATGATGATTTCCGGCGTGAATGGCGCCGGCAAGACCACCACCATCGGCAAGCTGGCCAAGCACATGCAATCGAACCATCAATCGGTCTTGCTGGCTGCGGGCGACACCTTCCGTGCCGCTGCGCGCGAACAACTGATGGTCTGGGGCGAGCGCAACAACGTGACCGTGATCTCGCAGGAATCGGGCGACCCGGCTGCCGTGGCCTACGACTCGGTGCAATCGGCGAAAGCGCGCGGCATCGACGTGGTGATGGTCGACACGGCCGGCCGCCTGCCGACCCAGTTGCACCTGATGGAAGAATTGAAGAAAATCAAGCGCGTGATCGGCAAGGGCATGGATGGCGCACCGCACGAAACCCTGCTTGTCATCGACGGCAACACAGGCCAGAATGCGTTGACGCAAGTAAAGGCCTTCGACGATGCATTGCAGTTGAGCGGCCTGGTGATCACCAAGCTGGACGGTACCGCCAAGGGCGGCGTGCTGGCGGCGATTGCCCGCGTGCGTCCCGTGCCTGTGTATTTCATCGGCATCGGTGAAAAAATTGAAGACTTGCAGCCCTTCGTGGCTGCCGAATTTGTCGAAGCGCTGCTCGGATAAGCCTACATGATTGAATTTCAGCACGTCTCAAAGCAATATTCCCCCGACGCAGTGGCGCTCAGCGACATTTCGCTGAGCATTGCCAAAGGCGAGCTGGTATTTTTAGCGGGGCCTTCGGGCGCCGGCAAGTCCACCCTGCTGAAAATGATCGCCGCCATGGAACGCCCTAGCTCGGGCAAGCTGATCGTCAACGGACAAGATATCGGCAAGATCAAGCCAGCTGGCGTACCTTTTCTGCGCCGCAACCTGGGCCTGATCTTCCAGCAACAAAAATTGCTGAATGACCGCTCCATCCTGGCCAACGTCATGTTGCCGCTGCTGGTCGTGGGCGCGCACAAGGTGGCGGCCGAGCAACGCGCCCGCGCCGCGCTCGACAAGGTTGGCCTGCTGGACCGCGCACTGGCGCGTCCGCTGTCGCTGTCTGGTGGCGAACAGCAGCGCGTGTCGATCGCGCGCGCCATCGTCAACCGGCCGCAGATTATTTTGGCCGACGAACCGACCGCCAACCTGGACCGCGCAGCCGCCGACAAGGTGCTCGACGCCCTGAAAGCCTTCCACTCGGTAGGCGTGACTTGCCTCATTTCCAGCCACGATGAACAGATGCTGGACGCCGCCGCGCGCGTGATCCACCTGAAGCACGGTCAATTGGTGTCCATCGAAAAAGCCACGCAAGCACCCGTCTTCGCGCCGCCCGATCCGAACTTTGCGCCAGGCATGGGCAACGCAGAAGGAGAGGCGCCATGAGAGGCTGGTTCCGTCAACACCGCTTTGCGCTCGGCTCGGCGCTAATTCACCTGCGCAAGTCGCCGGGCGGCTTTTTGCTGAACGTGTTCGTGGTGGCCATCGCCCTGTCGCTGCCGTTTGCCGGCTTGACCATGCTCGACAATGTGCGCCCGATGTCGGAACAGATGTCAGTCGATCCGGAAATGAGCGTGTTCCTGAAAATCGATACGCCGCGCGAACAGGCCAAGGCTCTGGCTGGCGACATCCGCAAGATCGTGCAGGGCAACAAGAAAGCCAAGATCGTCTTCATCCCCCGCGAAGATGCGCTGGACTCGCTGAAAAGCAAGAATGGCCTGGCCGATGTCTTGAATACCCTGGGCGACAATCCCTTGCCGGACAGCTATGTGCTGAAACTGGA
>Ga0066798_10001308_pt1 | contig 10975 bp, 7 predicted proteins | sample PersoiDNA2013203_FD_70961 | JGI IMG/M metagenome (GOLD analysis project Ga0066798, IMG submission 70961) | Permafrost soil microbial communities from the Arctic, to analyse light accelerated degradation of dissolved organic matter (DOM) -... | ecosystem: Environmental > Terrestrial > Soil >...
CAACACGCAACGTATCCAATCGTCCCGCGGACTCGAAAGCCAGACTGGCACGATGACGTTGCCGGACAATGCCGGTAAAACGCTCAGCCGCACCGGAGATCCCCCTTGCCGCCTCAACCTTGACGGCGCGCGTAGCAGGTGGCTCTACCGGCTCGGTACGAGAGCAGCCACTCAATAGCAGAGCGACAAGGCAGACCACACAGAAACCACTGATGAACGATTCGGCCGTTCTGGAAGGCACATTGAAATGACGAAACAGGGCAATCTCCCATTTCATCAACCTCCGTACAACGCAACCCTTCGTCCAGGAGGTTTCGGGTTGTGTAGGGTAACGGTTCATTGCGAAGACTCACTGTCGGAAAGTAGTTGGGCAGGTACCGCATCAACGCCACAGAGCACGCGATAAATAGCCAGCCGGTTGAGCAACAGCGCCTGACGAGCCTGTCGCCATGCCACGTCAACCTGAGCCACACGAATCTGCGCAGCCAACAAGAGAGTACGGTCGGCACCGCCCGCCTCAATCTCAGCGGTGACTCGTTGAACTTTGTTCTGCGCGAGGGCACTCAACACCCTTTCGCTGCGTACACGCTCCAGCGCATGCCGACGTTCGATCAGCACGTCAGCCATTTCACGGAACGCGGTTTGGATGGTTTTTTCGTATTGAGCGACGGCGATTTGCTTACGAACTTCGACCAAGTTCAAGTTGGCGCGATTGCGCCCACCGTCAAACAAGGGCAGCGAGAGCTGCGGGCTGAACAACCACGCGCCATTGCCACCGTCAAACAGGGTGCGCAAGCTGTCGCTGGCAATGCCGACACCGGTACTGAGCTTGATCGAAGGGAAAAACGCCGCTCGGGCCGCGCCGATGTTGGCGTTGGCGGCTTTCAAGCGCTCCTCGCTCTGCCGAACATCGAAGCGCTCCAGCAGCCGGTCAGAGGGCATATCAACCAGCCACGCAGGTGTACCAAGCTCAACGGGGGTAGCCTCGATAGGCTTAACTTTAATGGCTGGCAATTGCATGTAGCCTGTCACCAACAACAACGCCTGGAGCGAACGATCATGCTCTACCGTTGCAGCGGCCAGCCGCAGGTGCGCGTCTTGTGCCTTTGCATGCTGGGAGGCAACATCGTCAAACGACGCGGCACCTTCGACCTGTTGCCCTTCCAGCATACCCAGTACCGTCTGTTCTGCATCGTCAATCAGCCGTGCATCGGCTTGCTGGGCTGCCGTTAACTGTTCAAGTAAATACAACCGGGCGACTTCAGCGACCAGTGCACCCCGTACGACTTGCCGGCCGTAGGTCGTGGCCAGGTAGTCGTGTCGCGCCGCGTCGGAGAGGCTGCGAATCCGACCGAAAAAATCCAGTTCGAAATCCGAAACACCGACCGAGATGGACGTCAGGTCTTGGCCATAACGTTCGTTATTCGCTGCGTTGTCGAATTGCTGACGATCACGCTCGAAACCGGCGGCCACGCTGGGCGTGCGATCAGAGCGGGCCGTACGGTAAAGCGCCTGAGCTTCCTGGACACGTAGAGCCGCCACTCTGAAATCACGATTGAAGCCCAGCGATAACTGCACCAGAGGTCGGAGCGTTCCCTCGGGTGAAAGCTCTGTGATCAGGCGTTCTTCATCCTGAGAAAGGTTGATCCCACCGGGTGTGGAAGCCCCTCCCAAACCCTCCCCCATCACACTCGTCATCTGCGTTTGCGGCACGGGCAGTGACGGCCGTTCATAGGTGGGGGCCAGGGAGCAGCCTGTTACGCTCAGCGTCAGCCATAACACCGACCAGCAGCGCTGACGAGATCGGATAGGCTTGGACAGCGGTGCGTTCGTCGACATAGGATCCGTTCGTGCCTGTGAGGTCTGGGAGCTATCCTAGGCGTCGACTATCAATAAACCGTTCGCCAAATATCAAGATTTGATCAAGAGGCTCTCAGTGTCAGGAAAACGTATTCTGGTCGTCGAAGACGATGCCGACAGCGCCAGCATTCTCGAGGCCTACCTGCGCCGTGACGGCTTCGATGTGATACTGGCCGAAGACGGACAACGGGGCATCGAACTACACCGACAGTGCAAGCCCGATTTGATTCTGCTGGATGTCATGCTGCCGCGGGTGAACGGCACCGACGTGCTTACGGCGGTCCGACGCTGCAGCGACACCCCCGTCATCATGGTCACGGCGATGGGTGATGAACCGGAGAAATTGGGCGCACTGCGTTACGGTGCGGACGATTATGTGGTCAAGCCCTACAACCCCAAAGAAGTGGTTGCACGGGTTCACGCGGTCTTGCGTCGTTCATGCGCAAGTGCCGTCGCCACAGAGCACCTGCGGTATAAAAATCTGCTGGTTGATCTCAACGCAGTCACTGCCAGTATCGAGACCGTCAATCATGAACCGCTACTGTTGGACCTGACACCTACCGAATTCAAAATTCTGGCCACGCTACTGAAAACCTCCACCAAAGCCTTCACCCGTGAAGAGTTGCTGGACATCTGCCTGCCTGAAAGCGATGCCCTCGCCAGAGTCGTCGACACGCATGTACACAACCTGCGTCGCAAGTTGGAAATCCAAGGCATCGAGGATGTGTTGGTGACCGTCCGCTCAGTGGGTTATCGATTCAGGTGAACACCATGTTCGACGTTTCCAAGACTCGGCAAAAACCCTTGTGGCGCTGGGTCGGCATGCGCATGAGCCTGCTGGCGATCGGCGCCGTTGTGGCGATCGCGATCGGTATGTGGCTGCATTTTATGATCTCGGATTGGGCGACACTGCATCGCATGCCCCTCGACGTGCGTCTTGAGTTCGAAAATCTGCGTGCTCACCCACATCTCAATGAAGCCAGACTGTGGCAGCTGTCCGCTCAATATTACAACGTTGAGGACATATTGCCGGGCATCGCCAACAAGGACTGGTTCCTGCTGGCGAGTCTCGTCGTCGGGGCTATTCCCATCATCATCGTGTGTGGATTCATGTTTTCACGACCGTTATCGAGCCAGTTCTCAGCCGTTGCAAAGGCCGCACGTCAAGTCGCACAGGGGGACTTCATCACCCGGCTGCCCCCCAGCGAGAAGTCCCCGGAAGAGCTCCAACGGCTGGAGAGCGACTTCAACAGCATGACCACACAACTGGAGCGTTATGAACGGGAAGTCCGTGAATCGAGTGCTGTCATTGCGCACGAACTGCGCACGCCATTGAACGCGGCCATGGGTCGAGTCCAGGGCATGATCGACAACGTGTTTCCCCATGACATCAATCAACTGGAGATGGTCAAGCGTCAACTCGGCCAGCTAAACAAATTGGTCGATGATCTGCACCTGCTGTCACTCGCCAGAGCAGGACAACTGGCCCTCGACAAGACCGAGTTCCCCCTCCACAAACTGGTTTTCGAGCGTTTGGCCTGGTTCAGCGCTTCACTTAAAAACACCGGTATCAAACCCATCGTTGACGTACCCGCACATCTGAATGTTCAGGCAGATCGCGACCGAATGGGCCAGGTCGTCAACATTCTGATCGACAACTATCTGCGTTACGCCACACAAGGCCGTGAACTCCATATTTCGGCGATGGTTTCTGAAAAAAAAGTCGTGCTCGCCTGTGCTGACCGAGGCCCAGGCTTTGAGCAGAAAGACTTGGACCGTGTATTCGACCGTTTCTGGCGGGCAGAACGCTCTCGAGCTCGTCACTCGGGAGGCAGCGGTTTAGGTTTATCCATCGCCCGTGCCATTTGCCTTGCGCACGACGGAAACATCACGGCGGACAATCGAGCCGGAGGGGGCGCTATCATTTGTGTAGAAATCCCGTTTGCTCAAGATTAGAGACCTCGAACTGACGGGCGAGTCCGGTAAAAATATTATTACTCAACCCGGCCGCACGGACGTCCCGCATGCATGGTTTCATATTCCGCGCCGAGCCCCCCGCCCGCGACAATTATTCGTTGCCTGGGTCCAGCCAGACCGTGTCAGAACGGCTCTGGGACAACGGCTGGCAGCCTCTTGGCGGTAACAGAAGCTTTCTATAAAATCGCAAAAACATGGTCATCTTCTTAGATGAATTGTTTCATCTTCTGTAGCCCTCATCGTCACCCCTTCGTCACAAGCTTCGCCCCATAATGCCCCTGTTACCTTGATACGCCTCTCTCCCTGGCATTAGCAGGGAGCTCGCGCGACTTCAAGACGCTGCAACACAGGCTATATCACCGTAACACTCGGGAATTTTGGTACTGGAGGACCGGGGTTAATGGCCTTGTCATCATCAACGCCGACAGGCCCGATCACTAGCGCCCCCCATGCGTTGATCCGTCGTCGCGGCTCAACAAGGAGAACATGACTTGACGATCTTCCCTCGTGCTTTTTTTGAAGCCTGTAGCCCCGGCGATGAGACGAGCACTCGTACCTATGCAGCCCGCAAAGGCCCTCATTCTGCCCCTCGTCACAAACCTGCGGCAGCGTGGACACTGTGCGCGACGATACTCTTGAGCGGCCCCGTATCAGCAGCGTCGGTGATGACACAATGGGGCACTGTCAGCGAACCCGCGTTGCCCTCTGCCTCCTCCTTGTACGCTTCGGTGCCCGCGACGCTTGCACCCATCAACGGCTCTGTCGATAGCCTGGACAGCACGCCTGCGTCGTCGAGCCCCGATACCGCACGTATCCAGGCCGCAATCGACGGATGCACTACCGGTCAGGCTGTGAAGCTTATACAGGGTTCCGCAGGCCAGTCGGCGTTTCTGAGTGGGCCACTGCACCTGAAGTCGGGAGTGACTCTATGGATAGACCAGGGCATCACACTGTTCGCATCCCGTAACCCGGCCGACTACGACAATGGCGTCGGCACATGCGGTACTGCGACAGCAGCCAACACGAAATCTTGTCTCCCGCTGATTCTGGCCAAAGGGACGACCGGCAGTGGGATCGTCGGTGACGGCATCATCGATGGCCGAGGAGGCAGCGTGATTACCAACGGGCCGAACGCGGGCCTGCGCAGTTGGTGGGACGTCGCCTACCAGAACAAGACCGCAGGCTTGAACCAACAAAACCCTCGTCTGGTACAAGTGACAGGTGGCACCAACTTCACGCTGTATCGGGTCACCCTGCAGAACTCACCCAACTTCAATGTGGTTACCGATGGGGTCTCCGGCGTCACCGCCTGGAGCCTGAAAATCCTGACGCCTAGTCTTGCCTATAGCGTCAAAGGTTACGCCTGCCCAGCAGGCACCACACCTGACAAGCTCACACCGGCAACCTGCTTTACCCCAGACACCGTAAAGAACACGGACGGTTTTGATCCCGGACAGTCGAGCAACGTGCTGCTGGCGTATTCATACATCAGTACGGGCGATGACCATGTGGCGGTCAAATCGAGCACATCGCCAGGTACCCAGAACCTGACATTTGCTCACAACCATTTCTACTACGGGCATGGCCTCTCGATCGGCAGTGAAACGAATGGCAGCGTCAGCAACATGGCGGTGTCGGACCTGACCATGGACGGCAACGACAGTCCGAACGGCAACGGTCTTCGCATCAAATCGGATGTGTCGCGTGGTGGCACCGTCAGCGGTGTCACCTATACCGGCGTGTGTATGCGCAACACAGCACAGCCGTTGGTCTTCGACCCGTTCTACAGCTCCGCGAACGGTACGCTCTACCCGAACTTCACCGGTATCACGATCAGAGACTTTCATTACCTGGGTAGCACGAAATACAAAGGTGGAAAGCTCACGTTCCAGGGCTACGAGGCGAACGGCCAGAACAACCCACTCGTGATAGCACTCGACAACGTGGTGTTTGACGGCACGCAACCTACACTGAGCAAGAGCGCCGCCACACACTTCACTCTTGGGCCCGGGGCCGTCAGCCTCTCTAACCAGATCGTGACATCGAGCGCCAACGACGTCACTGTTTCGGGTTCGCCGGGTAATTCGGTCCCGGTCGATTGCAGCACTGCTTTTGTGCCCCTGAACTCAGTGCTACCGAGCTCGCCGATTTGACGCTACCAGAGGAGTTCCGCGGCCTCACTTATGTGGGAACAACGAACTCCCCACCTGCCGGCCCCCTACAACGGCAATCCCGTACGCAGGAAGCTTTCCAGGCGACTTTGGATAACGGTGCTCCCCGCGTCAGGTCCAGTCGCATAGGGAGGCTTCACACAGGGTTGCCTCCCAGCAAAAAAGCTAGCGCACCAGTGCAGAGATCATTCGGGCCAACTTGTGCTTTGAGGCCGTGTAGGGAGGAAACAGCAATTGCGCTGGCGTGAATCGCCCCCCCGTCAGAACGGCCCGTTCATGGGAAAAGGCACGAAAGCCAAAAAAGCCATGGCTGCTGCCCATCCCCGAATGATTAACGCCCCCAAAGGGTAAATTGCTGTGCGTATAGTGCTGCATGCATTGGTTTACACAGACGCCCCCAGAACTGATCTGCGCCAACAACTGCCTTATTTCGGCGGCTCGTCTACTCCAGAGATACAAAGCAAGTGGCTTGGGCCCGCTATTAATGCGAGAGATGACCTCAGTAATGTCGTCGAAGCCTATCACCGGTAGCACAGGGCCAAAAATCTCTTCCTGAGCGATTCGAGAGGTTGTCCCTGGATCGCCCAACAGCGTAGGCCCGATATAGCAGCGACCGACATCATGCTGCCCACCAGCAAGCAAAGGTACACCGTTTGCCATTGCCTCCTCCAACAACCCTACTACCCGCTGGGCCTGTTGCCGATTAATCATCCTGGCCAGGTCCGGATGATCAGCGGTGTCATCACCGTCGGTGCCATACCGCTCTTGCAGAAGACGTCGACAATGCTCGACAAATTCCTCACGCACACGGTTGTGAACAAAAAGATAATCGGGTGCGATGCAGGATTGTCCTGCGTTGATAAATTTCCCCCACAGCACCAATTCCGCCGCACGTTTCAGATCAGCGCTCTCCCCTATCACGACCGGGGACTTACCTCCCAACTCAAGCGTCACCGACGTGAGGTGACGTGAAGCGGCCGCCATGACGATTCGCCCCACTGATGGAGAACCCGTGAAAAAAATGTGATCGAACGGTAACTTCAAGAGTGCTGTAGCTGTAGGGACACCACCCGTCACAAGCACAACGGTATGCCTCTCAAAGGCTGACATAACGATGCCGTTCAGCACACGGTTTACGGAGGGGGTGTATTCCGAAGGCTTGCACACCACCGTATTACCGGCCGCAATCGCCGATACGATGGGCCCCAGTACAGTAGCCACCGGATAATTCCAGGGCCCGATAATCAAGCATCGCCCTCTGGGCTGAAACTCCACCCGGCCTCGATTGCCTAGGCTCATGAGCGTCATTGCAGCGCGGCGCGGACGCATCCAACGGCCAAGGTGTTGAATGGCATGCCTGATTTCATCCAGTACCGGCAAGATTTCCGTGAGTTCCACTTCGGTAGCGGGCTTCCTGAAGTCGTCCTGAAAAGCCTGGTAAAGCGCTTCTCGGCTAGCGAGCAATGCATGACGAAGCCGTTTTAATCCGGCGATACGCATTGAGGCGGTGGAGCTGCGCAAGCGCATTGCCTGGTCAGCCTGCGCCAAAAAACAACGCTGGATAAACACCTCGTCCACTTCGGAAATGGCATCGACTTCAACTAACTGGCTCATGGGCGCTTTCCTGAAGTTTGCAAGTGAGGTGATACCACCCTAATGTCCTCTGGCGGGGGCGGTAACTCGCGGCGCAACACCCAAAGAAGGAAGGGTTTAGGGAGCACCCTCGCCAGCCGCACAATCCATCCTATGGACCACGGAAAGAGATAATCCCAACGCTTTCCGCGCATAGCTTTGAGCATGTGTGAAACGGCATCCCCCTCCGACAACTCCAACGGCGCGGGCATACCGTCGTTTGCCGTCTGAGCCGTTGCAACAAAGCCCGGATACAGAGAAAGGAAGCGAATACCGTACCCACCAAACTCTATGCGGCAGGTATCAATCAGCAGACGTAATGCGCCCTTGGCCGCGCAGTAAGGCCCTTGCAGTGGTACGCCAATAAAACCCGCCAGAGAATTGGTTTGTACGATCAGACCACTCCGTTGCCCCTTCATTTGCTCCAGCGCGGGAAACAGGTAATTAACCGCCACGTCATAGTTGGACCTCATGTAGGCCGTGACTTGCCCAGCGTTCATCTGCCGCATATCCAGTGCTGGCGCGCCACCAGCGTTGAGCACCACCACGTCAAGGCGGCCGTAAAGCGCTACAACCTCCACCACCAAGTCGGCAGCGGCCTGCTCGTTCAAAGCATCCGCCGCTCGTACCAGACACCTTCCACCCTACCCGACGATCTCACGCTGCAGTTCATTGAGTTGTTCCTTGCGCCGTGCGGTGGCCACCACTACAGCGCCCTCCTGCGCCAAACGTAACGCCAGGCCGCGGCCCATACCGGAGGAGGCGCCGACGATCAGGACAACCCTGCCATCAAATCCACCCTCTTCAATCACCGAAGTCCTGCGCAACCAACACAACAGGATGAACGCCAGTAGAGAAAACCCAACACTGACAAGCGCCACTGGCTGAACATAATCGCCGACCACCCACTGCGAGGCGACCAATGGCCCGAAGGCGCAACCCAGCAACTGCATGCCTGGAATCAGCACCGCAACGCGCCCGGACGGATCAAGACTCAATGCAATCCGAACCTGAAAAGGGGTGAGCATCAGGTATACCAGGCTGAAAAAACCGCTGAGCAACATAAACGCTTTTGCCCCCTGCCCCACTGACAGGTACATACCGACAGCAATGCCTCCCAACAGCACGGCAGCCGTCGCCAGCAGCTTGAACTCAGAAACCCTGCGCACCAACAAAATGCCGCAACAACCACCCAACACCTGCATGAACAAGGCTGCCGAAATCATTGCTTGCGCGCCCTGTGCATCCAGTCCGGCGTATTTACCCAAGGGTTCCATATAAGCCCAGAGCGCTCCAATGGCCGAGAGCTGGATAAAGACCGCTGCCAGCAACAGCAGATGTGAACGCTGCCAGGAAAAACCACCCTCCTGGCTCGCGCCACTGCTCAGAGGCGCCAGTCGGACAGGTTGCCAACAAACCAGCAGCACCGACGCCAGCGATATCATCGCCAGCAACACAAATCCTCCGGATACGCTTTGCCGCGGCAGTACCCAAAAAGCCAGAACCGCCGCGATGACACCCTGGGCCAGGGTCTGGACCACCATGAACAGGCCTGATACGCGATCTGGATGAGGCCCCTGGACAATCAGACTGACTGCCCCCCACAACAGAAGGCCCTCCGTCAAACCCGCCAAGGCACGCACTACGATGAGTCCGGTATCCCCCGTTGCCGTTGTGGTCATGAGATCCAGCGCGGCGGTGAACACCGCCGCCACGATCGTGATAAAGCGCAGGTTCATCATCGATCGCAATAAATCGCCGACAATGACCCCGGCCCCCAACGCGACGATCTCCCCCATGGCAACCAGACCGACCCCTTCAAGCGAGAGCCGATCCGCCGCCAGCAGCTCGCCAAGGAGAAGGGGTTGCAGGCCCACCATGAGTACCGCCACGGAACCTAGAGTCAATGCAGCAACAAGATGCTTGCGAGAAACAGCGGACGAGGTATGCATGAGCGTTGAGCCTCTATAGATGATTCAGTAGCCCCGACTTTCCGGAGGGAGTTGGCCGTTGGCAAAACAGCGCGCCGCCCTCTTCTCGTCTTTCATCAATCGACCATTGGCGATGAAGGCCACCCACCAAGGCAAGTGCGTGATCCGAGCGCCCGTGGCCTCAGCCAGGGTGTAGGCTTTAGCGCACTTTTCAAACAATTCGGCATTGAGCGCCATGCGTGTGCCCGTGGCCCCCAGGCAGGCAGGTACTCCCCTGACCAGTACCGTATTACCCCCCTGGCGCAAGGCTTCGGCCAACTCACCGAGCATTCCCACTGGCGAGGCCATATGTCCCAGATGTCGCGCCTGCTCATCAAACAGGATAGGCATGACGCCGCCAAAATCAGCCAGGCAATTGCCAAATGCTCCACCACCGAGGAGGATCGCACCCACATCATGGCGCACCCGATAAATAGCTACATGTGCCTGCGCATCGCCCACCGGGGCCACAGTCCAGTCGATCCTGAGTGGTTCAGGGCTATCCAGTCGCCCCCACCACATCCCCTTCTCGCCAGGTAAACGCAAGGAGAAACTGGCGTGAGCGGCGACCTGGCTGCTCAGACGTTGACGCAAGTCCAGCCATTGTTGTCGAAGTAAATCTCGCATGACATTCACCTCACACCAATTGGAAAACGGCGTCGAATCGCTCGAGTGCCTCGTCGATGACCTCGTCGGTATCAGCCAGACTCGTATAAATCCGGCTCCCCGCCAGGGTGATCAGACCGTGGGAGGTATAAGCAGCGCCCATCTCTTCCATCATGTGCTTGCGGGTTTTCGCTTCGTTGCGCGCCCGTAGCAGTTTGAGCGGGTTGCTGGTGTCGAGCAGCAGCACACCGGAGGTCTGCAAGTGAACGATGGAGCCCATGTTGTAAGCCACATACGGCAAGCCTCGACGGGTGATAATCTCTTCAAGCCCCTTGCGCATCCGGTCACCAGCACGCCCGGCCACGGCAGGCGCATCCAGGCGCCGCGCCTCCAGCAGCGCGTAGTAACCCGCCACGCAGGACAGAGGATTGGCCGACAGCGTCCCACCGACGAAGGCCCGCCGGGCGGAGGTGCCGATACCGCCGGCGAGCAGTTGCATCACGTCCCGACGCCCGCCGATGGCACCGGCCATCGGGTATCCGCCGGTCAGGCATTTACCCAGCACCGTAATGTCCGGCATGACGTTGAAATAGGCTTGTGCCCCACCCAACCCGGCACGGAAACCGGTCACCACTTCATCGAAAATCAGCAGCGTGTCGAACTCGTCACACAGTTTGCGTAACTGTCGGTTGAAGTCCGGGTGTACCGGACGGGTTCCGCTTTCAGGCCCGAAGGGTTCCACCATCACCGCAGCGGTGC
>Ga0066798_10001309_pt1 | contig 10970 bp, 11 predicted proteins | sample PersoiDNA2013203_FD_70961 | JGI IMG/M metagenome (GOLD analysis project Ga0066798, IMG submission 70961) | Permafrost soil microbial communities from the Arctic, to analyse light accelerated degradation of dissolved organic matter (DOM) -... | ecosystem: Environmental > Terrestrial > Soil >...
TGCGGGGCGCCAGGTGGGTCGAAAGACCGCCGACAGAAGCTTGAGACAGGCTTCGAAATACCGCTAAAGCGCTGGTTCGGTGTTGCCTCACACCTGCCCGGCAGATCGTTGAGGTGGAGACACGCGCTTTGAACAACCCACGCCCCGTTGTACGTCTTACGCCGATCACGGCGAGTCTGCCTTTTCGCAACCCTAAAATTCTCCTTGGCGGTACGCACCAGCCCACGCTGCTGCGTTATCTCGACGGCTGGCCACGACGCAAGGGCCGCGCCTCGGCGTTCCTGATCCAGTTTGTCGAGGACGGCGAGTCCTTGGTCCGTTTTGCCGATGACAGCTTCGACCTGGCGGTGATCCAGGCGCCGGATGCCGAGCGCGCCGAAGCCGTGATCCGCCAACTGACCCGCGTTGCGCGGCAGGGGCTGATCACCCGACGCTAAGGCCTGCCCCAGGGCATTAGGGCAGGATTTCAGCAGATGATATTTGTGCGTTTTTCAAACAGATATTGTGCTGGTTTGTGCGTTGTTGAGACATGAAGGTCTTCCTGGACTGGCGCTCCAGTCAACTCATGTTCTCAACAGGACACCTTCGGCGTGGCCCGTGGATCGGATACAGTTACCCTCCACGTGTAGCTTGGTCGGCATGCTGCGCTCGGACAGGCACTGCCTGATCACCCCTCTGAGACCCTCATATGACGGATGAACCCCAGCGCCGTTCCACCCAAGGCGCTTCACCCGCACGCCTGCGTTTCGCCAGGAAATTCAAGCAGGCCCGCCAGGCTGCCGGACTGACGCAGGCGGACGTGATGAACAAGGCCGGGGTACAAAGAACCACCTTGTCAGATATCGAGCAAGGCAAACACAACGTCACGATCGATGTGATGGACCGCCTGGCAAACGCTGTCGGCTGCCCGCTGGCTGATCTCGTGTAGTGAGCGGCAGGCGCGCCGCGCCACATGAATACGTGGATGCGATGCTTGCAACCTTAAAAAGTAGGATATATCCTACATTCCGTCTAGAAAGTCCGACTCGCCATCGCCCGTAATACGCGGTCCGGCAGTCGGTTCAGGTCCAGGCAAAAGCGTATTCGTGCGTTGTGCCGACAGCCCAGGTGCTGTGGCAAGAGCTGCTGGGACTAGGCGGTTAGACGTGCTCAACATTGATTCGCAGGGCAGCGAGCTATTAATGAAAACATACGACCTTATCGGTATTGGAATAGGCCCGTTCAATCTCAGCCTTGCAGCACTGGCAGCGCCAACCACTTTAAATACATTGTTTCTTGAGAAGAGGGACTCCTTTGCCTGGCACCCCGGGATGCTGATTCCCAACGGGCAACTACAGGTTTCCCCCCTCAAGGATTGCGTAACACTGGCTTCGCCAACCAGCCGCTTTTCATTTTTGAATTACCTGGCGGAGCATCGTCGGCTCTACAGTTTCATCAACAAGGGATGCGCCTCCACGTCTCGAAAGGAGTTTGCCGACTACTACGGGTGGGTGGCTCGACAGTTGCCCAATCTGCGATTCGGCCAGGAAGTCCTGGACATCATCGAGTGTGCCGAGGGCTACCAGGTTTTCACGGCGCAGCAGTGCTATCACGCCAAGGCAATTGCAGTCGGCGTCGGCATATCGCCTCGAATCCCGACCTGTGCCCGCCCTTGGTTGGGCAACAGTGTCTATCACGTCGCCCACTTTTTGCACCGTGAAAACTTTCGGTCTGGCGAGCAAGTGCTGATTGTAGGCGGCGGACAAAGCGGTGCAGAGGTGCTTGAGCACATGCTGGGCGATGCGTCTGTCGGGGCGCTGACCTGGATCACGTCGCGTTCCAATCTTTTCGCCATGGATGACAACGCATTCGTCAACGAAGCATTTTGTCCGGCCCACAACCATCAGTTCCAGTCGATGTCCATGGCCCAGCGAAGCCGTGTCGTTCAACAGGAGCGCCTCACCAGCGACGGCATTTCAGCGGGCCTTTGCAATCGCCTGTACGAACAGCTTTATGAGCGCCGTGTCGGCGACAACCCGCGTCAACCGGTGACTATCTTGCAGTCTGTCGTGCTCGATAGTCTGGAGCCGGAGGGCAAGCGCTGGCGTGCCACGGTTAGGTCGCTGATATCGGGTGGCCAGCGTGATGTGGTCGTGGACCGGGTGATTCTGGCGACCGGCTTTGAGCCTTGCCCCCAGCCGTATATCGATACCTTGCTGGCCAAGGCCCGAGTCGACAACGGTCAGCCTTTGATCGACGAGAACTACGCCGTGCGATTTGCCGAACCCATGCCGGGGCCGGTGTATTTGCAAAATCGAAGTGTCGTCCAGCATGGGCTGCAATCGGTGAACCTGTCGATGGTCGCTTATCGCAACAGCCGGATTATCAATAACCTGCTGGGGTATGAGCATTTCCACGCCGAGCCGGACGACCCCATGTTCAGTCAGATCGACGCACTCTCCGACCGCCCCGTGTTGCTCGAAGAGGTTGAGTTTGAACCCTGCGAGCAACTGTCCTGACAACCGTGCAACGTCTCGGCTATCGCAAGAGTATGTGTCATGAGTGATCACCCTGATCAATTGCCCAGCACGTTGCCGGCAGCCGCGTTTATCCCGTTCCTGATCGCCGGTGTCATCATTGCCGGCGCTTACGGCTCCAGTTTCCTGTTGCCGGAATACTTGCGTGCATTGGGTTTCGATAGTGTGGTGGCCGGCGGAGTAATTTCCATCGGCATGATCACCACCATCGTCTGCTGTTGCCTGGCTGGCTGGAGTGCGCAACGGATAGGCGTGATGCCTACGATCACGCTGGCCACGGTGGCCATGGCCATCGCTATGTTGTCGTTTGCCTGCGTCCCCTGGGAACCGAGCGCTGCGTATCTGGGAGGGTTGATGCTCGGCGTGGGGTGGTCGGTGTTCTACATCCTGGCACCGCTGCAAATCATACATCACCTGCGCCCGGCATCACGCCTGCAGTATTTCACGATCATTTCCGGCGCGCAGATGGCCGGTCTTGGCCTGGCAACGCCGTTGGGTCATTTCACCGTGCGGATGACATCCAGCTATACCCTGTTTTATGCAATCTTTTGCGCGGCCTGCGTGATCTCCGCGTTGTGCCTGGTTTTCGCTCGCCGTGCGATGGTGACGTTACCGCAATCGGCGATCAATCGGGTCTCCCTGCGCCCCGTCGAGGTCTCGGCGTTGTTGCGTGGCAGGGCCGCCGTTCCGATTCTCATGATTGTCCTGGGCGCCTGTATCTTTTCCGGACTTTCGACTTATCAGGCCAGCTATGCGCAAGCCCGGCACCTTGGGCCGGACAACTTCTTCATCACCTTCACGCTGACCAGCGTGATCCTGCGTCTTTCTATCGCTCGATCAATCGGACGCATACCCCTGTACCGGCTGGCCATCGCCTTGTTTATCTTTACATCGGCATCGCTCGGGCTCTTTCTGTTGAATGACAACAACACGATTGCCTACATAGTGACCACGATGATCTTCGCGATCGGTTACGGGTTGAGTTATTCCACGCTCAACAGCATGGCGGTCAATCAGGCCGAACGGGCGGGGTTGTCACCTTCAGTCACTTCGCAGGTATTTACGCTGGGCTACTTCGTGGGCCTATTTGGTTTTCCCTCGATAGGCGGGGTCATTATGCGTTTGTGGGGCATTGATTGGGTATTGATGTTGTTGCTCGTGGTGTCATTGAGCAATCTGTTGTTGGTGGTGAGTATGCGTGGCAATAAAATGCTGCCCGTGTAAAAGACAGTCGTAAAAATAAATCAGGGAGTATGATTGATGTTATCTGAATCGCAGGAACAGCAGTGGCACACGGATGGCTATCTCAAGTTAGAAGGTTTTTTTGATGCTGATGGCCTGCAGCGCCTTTCGCAGTTTGCCAACGAAGTGGCGCAGTGGGATATCAGCGATGATCAATGGATGATGTGGTTCGAGAGGACCGACGAAGGCAAGAAAATTATTTCAAAACTTGAAAATTTCATTGACTTTCACAATGGCTTTCAAGACGTGCTACTGGGCGATCAGCGTATTACTCATACCGTTGAAAAGTTGCTCAACGAAAAAACCCGCCGGCTCAAGGAACTGTTGATCTTCAAATACCCCGACAGTGGAGGTTTCCGCCCCCATCAAGATATCTACCATACGCCGCATAAGTTGAAAGACCGTATGGTCCATGCTGTCGTGGCCATTGCCATCGATGATTCCGACGCCGACAACGGCGGGCTTTATTTCAGCCCGGGTAATCACAAACAAGGGGTTTACCCAATGGACGCGGGTGGCGTGATCCTGCCGGAGGTTGCCAAACAGTTCGAGTGGGAGGCGGTGTCCTGGCGGGCCGGGGATATCTTTATCTTCGATGACTATGCCCCGCATTATTCATTGCCGAACAAAAGCAATCGGTCTCGTCGCACATTGTATCTGGTCTATCAGCGCGCTTCGACGGGCGGTCCGACACGGGATGAGTACAACGCAATGAAGCGCGCTTACAACCCGCCTGAAGGGCGAGTTGCAGATATGGATAACCTCAAACCTTCCAACGGTATTTTCTACCGCGATTGATCGTTCGCTCGAGGTAGTTATGTACGTCAAACGCATAGAACCGGACATGATGCGCCCCGAATACGGCGTGCTCGTGTGCCGACTGTTGGAACATTTACCGGCCGGTCTCAGTCCTCGGTTTGGCATGTCGATAGTTGAAGTCGAACCTGGCGCGGCGGTCGACCTTCACGGCCATCATGAACATGAGATGTGGGTATTGATTGCGGGCGAGGGCATTTTTCAGGAGCGCGCGCGAGAAATGCCGGTCAGTGGTTCCATGGTGTTTTACATGGAGCCGCATATCCAGCATTCGATCCGTAATACGCACGCTGAACAATCATTGAAATTTCTTTCGGTATGGTGGGATTAAAATGGCGACAACGCAGAAAACCTATTTTGCCTGCCCGGCACCCCCCTGCCCGAATGGCAAGTTGCATTTGGGGCATATTGGCGGTGTCTACCTGCTGACGGATATCTATGTGCGATTTCAGCGAATGTCCGGCCAGCGTGCATTCTATGTGACGGGCTCGGACGAGCACGGTACCTACACGCTCGTCAAAGCCGCGAAGCTGGGCAGGCCGGTTGATGAAGTGGCGCAACTGCACAACCGGGAAATCCTCGCCTGTTTGCAGGTGATGGGCATCGAGCCCGACGAGTTCGTGCGTACGTCGTCTGCTGACCATGTCGCCAATAGCCTCGCGATTTATCGAGACCTCAGGGCCAGGGGCTTCATCAAGGTCGATGACGGGCAGCAGCTCTATTGTGAAACGTGTTCGGAGTTTGCTGCCGACTCCCTGGCCGCCGGAGGTTGCCCAGCGTGTTCGGCCCCCACCGACAGCAACCTGTGTGAGAACTGCGGCCTTGCTGTCCACCACGCGGGGTTGCAGCACCCGCGGCACTCCTCCTGTTCAGGCCCGTTGACACTGCGGCCCATTCGCCAGGCTTACCTGGATGTCGAGAAGCTTTCCAGCGAGTTGCACCAGGCGATTGCCGACAGTCAATGGCCTGATGCGATAAAAAACCTGGAGCTGAAGTGGTTGCGAGAGGCGCTGCGTGCGCTACCGATGTCCAGGCATTTTGACCGGGGGGTTGTGCTGCCCGAGCCCGAGGAAGTCGCTGGGCAGACGTTGCTCACCTGGTTTGAAGGGCTGTGGTGTTTCGATACAGGCATTCGTCGGCTGTGTGAGCGTGAAGGGCTTGATTATCACCAGACCCTGAAGAGCCCGGACACTCGCATCGTATTCTTCATGGGCCAGGACAACCGCTTCTACTATACCGTCGGGGTGACCGCGAGCCTGTTGGCACGGGGTTATGCGATTCCGTTCAACCAGAGTGTCCAGGACTTTTCCACGCTGGAAGGCTCGAAGTTTTCCACCAGCCGTGACCACGTCATCTGGGCGGATGAAGTCGCTACGATCATTGACCAGAATGTGCTGCGGTTCTACCTGGCAAGCATCGCCAAGCCGTTCGGCACCCATGACAACGAATTCGAGCTTGAGGGATTGATCGCGGCAGCGAGCAAGCTGCATGCCCTGGAGGCTGGCCTGCGAGCCTATGCGCAGCGTGCCAGGGAGATAGCGCCAGCAGGCCTGGCGCCACGCTTGATGCAAGCAGTAGACGCCTATGGCGTGGCAATGAGCGAATTGGCGTTCTGGAAAGCATTCGAAGCCATCGACCGCTTTGTCGACGATTCCAACCTCTATAGCGACTCGACAGTCTGGAGCGCCAGTGAAGTCGCGGCGTTGTTAGGCATGCTGGCGCCGTTTGTGCCGCTGTGGGCCAGACGCTATGGGGAACTGTTTTTCGGCAGTGACTGGGAGCCTTCGATGGACACGCTTTTGTCGCCGCAGCTACCGCTGCCGAAGGCGCGCTTCCCGTTGACGGAACGCCATATTCCGGAGCGTTTTATCCGCGCGTACACGCAACGGTTCCGTGCGGCCGCTACCGTCTGAGGGGGAAAAACATGTCGTCTATACGTAGCCAGCGATCCCGCGCCTATGGCGCTTTCGATTACTCGTCGACCAAGCATGCGATCAACTTCGCATATGGCATGCCGGACCCCGAGACCTTTCCCAGTGTGCCGTTGCCACCCTCGCTGTTGCCGCAGACCGGCGTCGGGCTCAGCGACCTGCTTCAATACACTGACTCGCAAGGCCTGCCAGAGCTGCGCCGGCAGCTCGCTGAACGCTACGACGTTTCGCCAGAGCACACCCTTGTCACCGGTGGTGCTTCCCAGGCCCTGACACTGCTGGCTGATCTGTTGATCAATCCGGGAGATATCGTGCTGACTGAAGACCCGGGTTATTTGGGGGCACTGCGGATTTTCTCGGTGGCCGGTGCCAACGTCATCCAACTGGGCATGGACTGCCACGGGGTGCACATTGCCGCGCTGGAGCAGGCACTGGAGCAGGCGAACGGCAAAGTGGCGCTCTATTACACCTCGCCTGTGTATCACAACCCCACAGGGTGCTGTTTTTCGGTTGATCGCATGAGCGGTGTCGCCGAGCTTCTGAAGCGTCACGGCGTGCCGTTGATACAGGATCTGGTGTATGCCGAGTTGCCTTATCAAACCCCCGAGCCCGAGGTGATGAAGGCGGGTGACAATGTCATCAACATCCATAGTTTTTCGAAAATAGCCGGTGCCGGACTGCGGGTCGGGTGGGTGATCGCCGAGCCTGGAATCGTTCAGGTGCTGGCACTATTGAAGTCCGATGGTGGTGTCAGTCCGCTGGTCAGCAATGTGGTGCTTGAGGTGTTGCGCTCGGACGCGTTGCGCTCGCACATCCTTGATTTGCGCGAACACTATCGGGCCAAGCGCGACCTGATGGCGCGGGTACTCCAGACCTGCACTTTCTGTGATCAGGACTACGTGTTACCGATGGGAGGGTTTTCTTTCTGGGTAAGGATCGTCGAGGGTGTCGACCCGTTGGCGCTTATCGACAAGGTCAGGTTGGAGAGCAACGTGCACCTGGTTTCAGGTGCAAAGAGCGGTCCCGGTTCGCAACGTTATGTCAGGCTGTGTTTCAGCTACTTGTCAGACACGCAAATCGAGTTCGGTATCCAGCGTATCGAGCAAAGTTACCGGGCGCTGATTGCCTAGTGCGCGGTAGACGGCCCCCGATCGGCAAGACGTCTCACCGGGTTGGCCTGGGGGTATCACGGCAAGCCGCCAGGGCCTGGAAAAAGGCGCGCGCGCGTGGGTCGCTGGCGTAGGCGACGTTTATGCGTATCCAGTCGCTGCGAAGCCCGTCGAGGTAGTACGCGTCTCCGGGGGACAATAACACGCTACTAGCGGCGGCAATCGTGTTCATGTCGTCAAAGCTGAAAGGCTTGCAGCGCGCCCACACGAACATGCCGCCGACCGGTTCGGCGAACACCTCCCAACCAAAGTCCTCCAGGGCCTTGAGGGTATTGGCCATCTCCTTGTCGAGTCGATCACGTAAACGCTGGACCAGTTTGCGGTACGAGCCATTGGCCAATAGCGTCGCGACGATACTTTCGACGAAGCGAGAGGTACCCATGCTGGTGACGGTCTTGAGGTGTGCCAGGCGGCGTACCAGTTCAAGGCTGCACACCACGTAGCCGACGCGTAGTGATCCACTCAGCGTTTTTGAAAAACTGGCGACGTAGATCACCCTGTTTTGCGAGTCCAGACTGGCGAGCCGGGTGCCAGTGCCGTTCTGCAGGTCTGCGTAGGTGTCATCTTCAATGATCTGGAAGTCATGGATCTCGGCCAGTTGCAGCAAGCGATGCGCCACCGCCGGCCTCAATGAAGTGCCCGTCGGGTTGTGGTACAGGCTATTGATAAAAACGCACACGGGTTTTTGCCGCTTGAGCAGGGCTTCCAAGTGACAGGTGTTCGGCCCGTCGCACTCCCTCGGCACACTCAGTATTCGAATGCCGTGTAACTGCAGCAGGTGGAACAGATTGGGGTAGCCCGGCGATTCGACAACCACGCAATCACCCGGTTTCAGCAGGGTTCTGACCAGCAGGTCCATGGCGTGGCTTACCCCTTGGGTGGTGAGTATTCGCTCTTGGCAGACGCGCACATCCATGCGTTCGAGGCGCTTTTGAATATGTTGGCGCAGCAGGGGAAGGCCCAGTGGGGTGCTGTAACTGAAGAGGCTATCGGGGTCTGTACGGGTCACCTGGCGAATGGCAAAACCGATGGTTTGAGCCTCGCGCCAGGCCTCGGGAATCCAGCCGCAGCCCAGATTGAGCCGTGCCTGGCAGTCGTGGGTGACGGGTTGCCACTGCGTGTCGACGATGTGCTCGGTGTTTTCCTGGCCGGGGCCTGCGCTCACGACCTGTTCGGTCAGAAAAAAACCTTTGCCTTGCCGAGACTCCAGAATTCCCATGGCCACCAGGCGATCATAGGCCTCTATCACCCGCGACTGGCTAACCTGCTTTTCGCGAGCCAACTGCCGAATGGAGGGGAGGCGGGTTCCTGGCCGAATGCGCTGCGTTTCGATCCAGTGACAGACACCGCTGACCAGTTGCTGGGCCAGGGAAAGGTCAGCGTTTCGCGTCACTATGATTTCTTTCATTTGAACATCCACTGTTCGGTTTTTTCAGGAGAACAGTTAACCATAAAAGGACACAAACTGTTACTTGTTGCCAGACGGGCGAGCAACGATAGTTGGCACCGCCGGGGCGCGTGTCATGCGCTTGATGCCCTCTGTCGCCGATGAGTCCTGCATGGGCGGATCTGACCAACTTCGTTGAGGTTTTCATGCTTGAAGTGAGGAGTGAATATCTCGCCGGTAGTGCAGCAAAGGCTGGATCGTCAGCCTCACACAGCTATCGTGAGGAAGAGTTGGAGGCGCTTGATCGGCTGTTTGCAAGTGCTGAAGGCTCGACGCTTGAAGCTTCACGCTGCGCGGTGTTCCTGTTGGGGTGGTACTACCCGGCGGAGGTGGGAGGCATCGACCTGTCGCGGGTTGGCTGGAAGGTTTCCCCGTTCGTTGCGGTCGACCTGTCCATGGTGTTTGCACTGATGGTGCGGCTGCAGCAGCGCGGCCTCGGGGTGACCCAACTGGGGCATGACGCGCGTGCCCGGTCGTTACTGGTCATGTGGTTCCCCGAGGTGTTGGGCATGGCACCTGTGCCGCCGACCGGTCATGAGTTGAAAGCCTTTCGTCGACGGCACGACCTGGCCGTGCAGGATTGCGCGGAGCTGGTTCGTGTGCCGCTCGCCATCTACAAGGAGTGGGAGCGGGACGAGCACCCGATCCCACTGGCACTGTGGATCGAGCTTCGCGCGCTGATGGGGGAGCGTCGTTCCGGGCTGACCAGGCTTGGGCTGGCGGCTGAGGGGATGTTGATGGCACGCTGAGGACTTGTCGGTGCCTGGTGCGTGAATCAGTTATAAGTGATTTTGTTGACGTACCAGGTCGCTTCGCCGCTCGGCGTTTGAACAACGACCTCGTCACCTTCGCTTTTCTTCAGCAGCGCCCGGGCCATCGGTGAATCTATCGAGATGTAATCATTGCGACCGTAAATCTCGTCGTAGCCCACGACCCTGAATTTCTTGAACTCGCCATTATCGTTTTCGATCTCTACCCACGCGCCGAAGAAAACCTTTCCTTCCTGTTCCGGGGAGTAATCGACAACCTTGACGTCCTCTAATCGCTTGCGCAGATAGCGGACTCTTCGGTCGATTTCTCGTAGCAGCTTCTTGTTGTACTGGTAATCCGCGTTCTCGCTCCGATCCCCGAGAGAGGCTGCCCATGTGACCTTTTGGGTGATCTCGGGCCGGTAGACGCGCCAGAGATGATCCAACTCTTCTTTAAGGGCAGTGTGGCCGCCCCGGGTAATGATATTTGTGGCCACATCGGTCTCCTTTCATGGCGTAACCCTTGCCTGCGGGCATACGCGAAATATCTGCATTTCCCTGGCGAAACAAGGTCTTGAGTCTATCAGCCCTCGCGCAGCACTGTCAGTGGGCTGACATTCAACGCCCGGCGGGTGCCGAACACACCGGCGCCGCCGACCATCACCGCACCGATCAACGGCAGCAGCAACAGCCACGGATGCAGGTGCCAGGGCAGGTCGAAGGCGAACCGGTAAAGGACCCAGCTCACCAGTTCCGTGCCGAGGGCCGCCAGCAGGCCGCTGGCCGCGCCGAGCAGGCCGAACTCGATCCGTCGGGCCTTGACCAGCAGTTTGCGCTCGGCCCCCAGTGCCCGCAGCAGTGCGCCTTGGCGGATGCGTTCGTCGAGGGTCGCCTGCAAGCCCGAGAACAGCACGGCCATACCCGCCGCGAGGACGAACAGCAGCACGTACTCCACGGCAATGGTCACCTGCGCCAGGATACTGCGCAACTGCTCCAGCAGGGCTTCCACCTGCAGGATGGTCACTGCCGGGAAGGCCCGGGACAGTTCGACGACGTCCTTGTCGTGCCCCGGTGCCAGGTAGAAGCTGGTCAGGTAGGTC
>Ga0066798_10001314_pt1 | contig 10960 bp, 12 predicted proteins | sample PersoiDNA2013203_FD_70961 | JGI IMG/M metagenome (GOLD analysis project Ga0066798, IMG submission 70961) | Permafrost soil microbial communities from the Arctic, to analyse light accelerated degradation of dissolved organic matter (DOM) -... | ecosystem: Environmental > Terrestrial > Soil >...
CCCCCTCTTTCGGCGAACGGCTACGAGCTTCCAGCACCAGCAACAAGGAAGGGGCACTGAAGGACTGCATCTAACCTCAAGGGACATAACAATGAAAAATATGAAAATAGGTATGCGTTTGGGTATCGGCTTCGCCACAGTTCTTATCTTGCTCAGCGTCATCACGGCCATTGGCGTCTGGCGTTTGCAATCGGTTGGCAAACTGACGGACTTCATCGTCAACGATGCACTGGTCAAGGAACGGCTGGTCAATGCGTTCTACAAATCCATCGAGCTTAACGTCGGCCGCATTGTTGCAGCCGCCAAAAATACCGATCCGGTACAGCAAAAGTTCTACAAGGACCAGGTAGTCGCGACCATCGCCAAGAACAACGAATACGTCAAGCAGATGGAAGCCATGATCCAGGACGAGCAGGGCAAGGCCTTGCTCAATGAAATCAATGAGCGCCGCAAGGTGGTCATCGACAACAACAATGCGGTGTTCAAAGAGAAAGCCGCTGGCAACGAAGACGCTGCCAAGAAAATCGTCGATGAGCAGTTGCTGCCCAATAGTCAGCGCTACCTGGCGGCGATCGACAAGCTTTCCAACGTCCAGAGCGACGCCATCACCACGCTGACGGCAGAAGTGGACCACCTGTTCAGGACCGCGCGCTTATTGATGATCGTGCTGGGCAGCATCGCGCTGCTGGCCGGTATTGCGCTGGCCATCTACATCACGCGCTCGATCACGCGACCGTTGGTGACAGCGGTCGGCCTCGCCAGTCGTGTTGCCCAGGGAGATCTGTCCACCCACATCAAGGTCGAATCGCGCGACGAAACCGGTCAGTTGATGGCCGCGCTCAAAGACATGAACGACAATCTGGTCAATCTGGTCGGCCAGGTCCGTAGCGGTACCGACACGATCGCCACCGCCTCGACCGAGATTGCCACCGGCAACCTTGACCTGTCGGCACGCACCGAACAGCAGGCCGGCGCACTGGAAGAAACCGCTGCCGCCATGGAAGAACTGACCTCCACGGTCAAACAGAACGCCGAGAATGCACGCCAGGCCAACCAGCTTGCCGTGTCGGCATCGGCAGTGGCAACCCAGGGCGGTACCGTGGTCGGCCAGGTGATCGACACCATGAGCGCCATCAACGACTCGTCGAGAAAAATTGTCGACATCATCAGCGTGATCGATGGCATCGCCTTCCAGACCAATATCCTGGCACTGAACGCCGCAGTGGAAGCAGCGCGGGCCGGAGAACAAGGCCGCGGCTTTGCCGTGGTGGCGTCGGAGGTGCGTAATCTGGCGCAACGCTCGGCCTCGGCTGCCAAGGAAATCAAGGAACTGATCACCGCTTCGGTCGACAAGGTCGATAGCGGTAGCAAGCTAGTCGAAAACGCCGGCGCCACAATGTCGGAAGTCGTCGCCAGCGTGCGCCGCGTGACCGACATCGTGGCCGAAATCAGCGCCGCCAGTACCGAGCAAAGTACCGGCATCGAAGAAGTCAACCGCGCCATCGTGCTCATGGATGAAAACACCCAGCAGAATGCGGCACTGGTCGAGCAGGCCGCCGCCGCCGCACGCGCCATGCAGGATCAGGCTGCCAATCTGAAGCGCATTGTCGGCATTTTCAAAATGTAGCGATACCGCAAGGGGTGGCCGGAGGAGAAAGAGATTTTCCACAGTTGTGTGCTCTCTCACTACAATGGCTGCTCCCTGTTCTGGACAAATTGAGCCAATTGCATGACCACTATCGAAGATATCCAGGCCGCGGCCCAGCGGTTGCAAGGCAAGATTCTCAATACCCCCTGCGTGGAATCGCGCACGCTGTCCGATATTGTCGGCGCCCAGGTATTTCTGAAATTCGAAAACCTGCAATTTACCGCGTCCTTCAAGGAACGCGGTGCCTGCAACAAACTCACCGATCTGGCCGCCAGCGGCGTGCAGGGTGTGATTGCCATGTCCGCCGGCAACCACGCCCAAGGCGTGGCCTACCATGCGCAACGGCTCGGCTTGCACGCCCTGATCGTCATGCCACGCTTCACACCGGGCGTAAAGATCGAACGCACGCGCAGCTTCGGCGCGGAAGTGGTGTTGCATGGCGACACGCTGGAAGAAGCGCGCACGCATGCCTTCGCGCTGGCCGCCGAACGTGGCTTGAGCTTCGTCCATCCCTATGACGATGAAGCCATCATCGCCGGGCAGGGTACCGTGGCGTTGGAAATGCTCGACGCCGTACCCGATCTCGACACGCTGGTGGTGGCCATTGGTGGCGGCGGTTTGTTGGCCGGCATGGCCATTGCAGCACGCGCACGCAATCCGGCCATCGACATCGTGGGCGTACAGGCGCAGCGTTTTCCGTCGATGATCAATGCCATTGAAGGCACCCAACATCCACTCGGTACCAGCACGATTGCCGAGGGCATCGCCGTCGCCACGGCCGGCACATTGACACGCGCCATCATCGCGCGCGAGGTCAACGACCTGTTGCTAGTCGATGAAGGCGATATTGAACAAGCCGTGCTGATGCTGCTGGAAATCGAAAAGACACTGGTCGAAGGCGCTGGTGCGGCCGGGCTGGCGGCGATGATCCGCCATCCCGAACGCTTTCGTGGCAAACGGGTCGGGCTGGTGCTATCCGGCGGCAATATCGATCCCCTGCTGCTGGCGGCCATCATCGAACGCGGCATGGTGCGCGCAGGCCGCCTGGCGCGCCTGCGCGTGTCGGCGCGCGATGTGCCGGGCGTGCTGGCGCACATCACCGCCACCGTCGCTGCGGCCGGCGCCAATATCGACGAAGTGCATCATCAGCGCGCGTTCACCATGCTGGCGGCGCAAAATGTCGATATCGAGCTGGTATTGCAAACACGCAGCCGCACCCATCTGGCGCAGGTGCTGGACGCGTTGCATCAGGCCGGTTTCAGCGCCGAAGAACAGCACTAGCCACAACCAATAACGATCACAAGCCGGTCAAGCGGCACAGCAAGGGCAAGGGATGGGATTTTCTTTAGAGAACTTCGAGCATCTGGCGTATTCGCGCCAGCACGAACCGGCTGCGCGCGAGTTGATGGAACTGCTCAATGGCCTCGACCGCAACTACGGCATGCCGGGTGACGGCTTCAGTGCCAAACCGCTCGGCAGCGTCTTGCCGCGCGAACTCAACGAGCATGTGGTCACCCGTATTGCGGCGGCCATCTCTTGCCTGTTTGCCGATCCCCAATTCCAGTTGTCGGCACCGGGCTTTGGCCAGTTGCTGTTGATGCATCGCTGGCTATCGAGCCTGTTTGGCGCCAGCCCCCTGCGCAATGCCGACCATGTAATCCGGGCCTGGAATATCCGCGGCAAGGGCAATCTGCGCGAGGTTGAAATCAGTGACCGCGATCTGGTCAAATTTTGCCTGTTGTATACCCCCGAATCGGAAGTGCCGATCAATCTGGATGCCTTGTGGAGCCACAACAAAGTCTTGGCTGCCGGGCTCTGCCTGGCCTTGCTGTCGCCCCGCTTGCTGGCCACTTCAGTGGCCTACGAAAAGCGCGAGCAAATCCTGCCCTGGCTGGCTGCGCGGCTGGAACAGATCGACGACCTGTCGCAGCTGCCGTCGGGCATCCTGCACGATGTCTACATGCATTGCAGCTATGCGCGCCGGGCTGACAAGCACGATATCAAAAAAGCCATCAATGGCATGATCCAGCGCAATATCGCTGGCGCCGGGCTGACTGCACTACCGCCGCCGCCGATGCCGGCAGTCGGCAAAAAGCCGGTCATGCTGGTGGTGGTGGAATGGTTTAGCGCCGCTCATTCAATCTATCGTACCCATTCGCGCACGCTGGAAGCCGCACGCGAACGTTTTCATCTGGTCGGCATGGGTTATGCACAAACCGTGGATGACGCTGGCCGCGCCGTATTCGATACCTTCATCGACATCGCATCTGGCAATATCCTCAAACAGATCGCACAAATACGCGAAGTCGCCGCTGCACAACAGGCGCAGGTGCTGTACATGCCCAGCGTCGGCATGTTCGCGCTGACCATGTTCTTGTGCAATCTGCGGCTGGCACCGCTGCAGGCAATGGCACTGGGCCATCCGGCCACGTCGCATTCGCCGCACATGGATCTGGTGGTGGTCGAAGAAGACTACGTCGGCGACCCTGCCTGCTTCAGTGAACAACTGTTGCGCCTGCCATCGGATGGCATGCCCTACCGCGCCTCGGCACTGGCAGCGCCGCTCGACCTGCCATTGCAGATCCGCCCGCAACCGGCAGTGGTGCAGATCGCGGTGGCGGCCACCACGATGAAGCTCAATCCCGATTTTCTGCTGGCCTGCCAGCGCATCCTGCGCGGTGCCAAGACCCGGCTGCATTTTCATTTCCTGATTGGTCAGGCGCAAGGCATGCTGATTTATCCGCAAGTCAGACGTGCGATTGTGCATTATCTTGGCGACGCCGCTACCGTCTATCCGCACCAACAATATGGTGCCTATATGAAGGTTGTGGCCAGCTGCGACATGTTCATCAATCCATTTCCTTTTGGCAACACCAACGGCATCATCGATACCGTCAGCGCCGGGTTGGTGGGCGTGTGCAAGACCGGGCCGGAAGTGCATGAGCATATCGATCAAGGCTTGTTTGCCCGGTTACATTTTCCTGACTGGCTGGTCACCGGCAGCATCGACGACTATGTCAGTGCAGCCGTGCGTCTGGCCGATGACCATGGCTTGCGCACGCAATTGCGCGAGCAACTGACCGGGGTCGACAAGGTCGAGACGATCTTCCAGGGCCGGCCTGACATCATGGGAAAAATGCTGCTGCAAGAATGGCAACTGCGGCAGCAACAACACCCGCAACAACCGCCCCAGGCAGACCGCGCTACCCGCCAGGAAAAATAATCCGCCGGCATCACAATATCGCTGCCTGTGCGCCGTCTTCACTGCATGGAACCGACGCTGCCCTCATTGCCGATGGCCAACACCAACCAACACATCACTGATACCGTGGTCCGCGAAAGTGCGCGCTTGCGCAATTTCATTCGGCGTCGCATCCCCGATCCGGGCGAGGCCGAGGACATCTTGCAAGATGTGTTTTATGAATTGGTGGAAGCCTGCCGACTGCCCGACCCGATCGAACAGGTCGGTGCCTGGCTGTATCGCGTAGCGCGCAATCGCATCATCGATCGTTTCCGCAAGAAACGCGAAGTGGCCTTGCCTGATCTGGTCAACGACAGCGAAGATGGCGACGACCACTGGCTGGAGCAATTATTGCCAGCCGAACAGGATGACGGTCCGGAAGCTGCCTATGCACGGTCGCTGCTGATGGCGGCGCTGCAGGATGCGCTGGAAGAATTGCCGGTGGCGCAACGTGACGTGTTCATCGCGCATGAACTGGAACGACGTAGCTTCAAGGAGCTGGCAGCCGAATCGGGCCTGAGCATCAACACGCTGCTGGCGCGCAAACGCTATGCAGTACTGCATCTGCGCGAACGCTTGCAGAGCTTGTATGACGAATTCAATTTGTAGGCTGGCAGCAGAACGCTTAAACCAGCCATTGACTGATCAACGTAGGAGAACCACCATGAACCGCAGCCGTCACATTTCTAAATTTTTGATTCTGGTCATCGCCGGCAGTGCCGCGCTGGGCTGGCTGGTCATGTTCTTGTGGAACTGGCTGTTGCCGTCGTTATTTGCCGGCGCGCATGCAATCAGCTACGTACAGGCGCTCGGGCTGTTTGTGCTGTGTCGGGTACTGTTTGGCGGCTTGCGTGGCCACGGTGGCTGGCGTCATGGTCCGGGCCATTTCGGCCAGCGCTGGGAACAGATGAGCGATGAAGAACGCACCAAATGCCGTGAAGCGATGCGGGCATTTCGTGGCAGTGGCAACCGCAAACGCGGTGCCGACAAAGACAATGCGCCGTTGGCCGACTGAGCAAGTCAGCCTTTACCGATGGAAATCTGCGGCGCATCGGGATGTTTCTTGTCAGCCGCTGGCGGCTGCGACGGCTGCGACGGCGAGCCGGGCATGCTGTGGTCCAGCTTACCTTCGGTCGATTCGGCATATTCCTGAGTGGGATCAAGCGGCTTGTCAGGCACGCTTGTAGATGGTCGGTTCGGCATGGCAGCTCCTGATCCGGTAACAAGAAGTACCTACTGTAAGCAGAAATGCTGCAGCCGCCCATCGGACAGCGCCGCAAATGTCTGTAGGAAGAGCACGCCGCCGCTACCTTGGTTATTACCAGCCGTACTGTGCCGCTGCCTTGCGATACGCCAACCCCGCCAGCGCCACATCTTCCAGGCCGATGCCAATGGCCTTGTAGATGATGATGTCATCCGGCTGGCGTTGATAGGTCATGCTGCCATCGACGGCCTGTGCCAGTTCCCACACCTGATCCCAGGAAAACGTTCCTGGCGCGCATTGCACCAGATCACCAGCCTCGGTCTGCGCCTGCGGTTTCCATTCCACTACCAGCGCAGCGGCGCGCGCAATGGCGCGATCATCGAGCTCGCGCACGCTGGCCTTGCTGGCGCCCACGGCTGCCACGAACGCGCCCGGTTTGATCAGGTCACCCGAAAACAGCGGTTCCGACGCACGCGTTACCGTCACCAGCACATCGGCCTGACGTGCTGCTTCCTCGATAGTCACGACCCGCGCCGGCACGCCGTAAGTGGCAGTGACTTCGTCCGCCAGCGCCTGTTGACCGGAACGGCCTGCAATGAGGATTTCCTTGAAGCTACGCACCTGCAGCAGCGCCGGTATATGCGAACGCGCCTGGACGCCAGTACCGATCACCGCCAGCACCTCCACCTCTTTGCGCGCCAATGCATCACAGGCGACCGCAGTTGCCGCAGCAGTGCGCAGGCCGGTCATGGTGTCGCCTTCGATCGTGGCCAAAGGCGCACCCGTTTCGCTGGAGAACAAGGTAATGACGAATTTGAACGCGCCCTTGATGGTGGTGTAGACCTTGGCACCGGCGATACCGGCGTCGGGAATGACGGCACCCATCATCGACAACATCACGCCATTGGCGGCGCTGGTGCGCACACGCGCCTGCTGGGCACCGCTGCCGGCGCCGGCGAAGGCCTCCCGCATCGCTTGCACGGCGTCGGCGGTGGTGACGAGTTCACTGACTTGCTGGTTGGTAATGAGTTTCACGGTAGTCCTCTTTCTCGATGAGTTAATGCTCGTTGATGCAATTGCTTTTGATTGTCACTGTGCAGCATGCAGCGTACCGAGGCAAGACCAGATACGGTCCAGCGCGGGCCGGTTGTCTTCGCGTCGACGGTACACCCGGATATCCATTGCGTCGCTCCACCAGTCGTTGTCCAACGCTTCCCGATCGTCCGGTGCGATCGCCAGCGTCAGCTTGCCTTCGGCCACTTCACGCGTGACCGCACTGGCCGGTAACCATGCCACGCCGTGGCCTTCCAGCACCATGCTCTTCAAGCCTTCGGCCAGGTCCGACTCGAAGCGGCGCACCACGTACACCGGCCGGGCGCTGCCGCTAAGCTGCTTTTCGACGATACGGCTCAGGGAAGAATACGACGAATAACTGAGAAACGGCACCGGTGCCATTGGCGTACCGGGCAGCGTGTATTTGGGCAACCCCTGGTCCACCACTTTGACATAGGGCCGCAATGGCTCCTTGCCCAGCGACAGCATAGCGTAACGCGCATTGTCGAGATCGATGCCTTGTTGCGGATGGTGATAGCAGATCAGCAAATCGCAATGGCGTTCCACCAGGGCCATCACGGCATCATGCACATTGGTGGCTTGTACCGTGCTGGCCATGGTGCCGTTGCGGTTTTCCAATTGCGTCAACAAACGTGGAAACAAGGTCAGCAACAGCGTATGCGGCATGGCGAACTTGACCGGAGCCTGTTTGCCGGTCAATTGACCGCGCAGGATCAGGCGCGCCTGGGTCGATTGATTGAACATGTCGCGCGCAATTGGCACGAACGATTCACCGGCCACCGTCAGTACACAGGGATAGGTCGAGCGATCAAACAGTTCAGCGCCGAGCCAGGCTTCGAGCGAACGGATGCGACGGCCAAAGGCGGGCTGGGTGACGTTGCGCAACTTGGCCGAACGACTGAAGTTGAGCGTCTCCACGACCGAGAGAAAGTCTTCTACCCATTTGATTTCCATGATGATTCGTTGATTGTGGATCGTATTGATCGTTGCGGTTCACGGGATGGCGCGATGCTTCGGTGCGTCACTATACAAATTTGACCTTGCGCTGTCCCATGCCGATTCGGCATGATCTGTGTCTGAACCATTTTTTGCACCCGTCATGGAGTCCCGATGCCACACCTGAACGACCTGATTCTCGCCAGCGACCAATTGAGCCCGTTGACCATGGCGCTGCGTGCGCTGATCGTCTTCTTTTGCACGTTGATTTTTTTACGCATCGCCGGACGCCGCTCGTTCGGCCAGCGTAGCGCTTTCGACTTGTGCATCACGGTGTTGCTGGGGGCAATCCTGAGCCGGGCCATTGTCGGCGCGTCACCACTGCTGCCGACGCTGGCGGCCGGTGCCGTATTGGTGTTGTCACATCGCTTGCTGGGCATCCTGATCACACGTAACAACTGGCTCGATGATCTGGTCAGTGGACCCGAGCGGTTGTTGGTCGAAGACGGCCGTATCAATACCCACCAAATGCGCGCCGGTCTGATCAGCGAGCGCGACCTTGTCGTGGCGCTGCGCAAGAAGGGCGACGGTGCCACCTTGGCCAGAGTGGCCCGTGCGGTGCTGGAACGCAATGGCGAAATCACCATCACCCTGCAGGCAGAGGCTGTCTCTTGAGGCGGGCGTACAATCGCTGCGCCACTGTTACCACCAACCTTTTCCAATGACGACTCCCGCGATGCTCCAACTCCATGGCTTGCGCTTCCATCATCCAGAGGGCGTACTGTTCGACCAGCTATCGATCGATCTGGCTGCTGGCCTGACCATCGTTCGTGGTGGCGAAGGCCGCGGCAAGACCACGCTGCTGCGCCTGCTTGCTGGCGCTGAGCAAGCGCATGGGGGCACGCTGACGCTGCATGGCCAGCCTTGTGACACCCGCTCGGCGGCCTATCAGGCGCAGTGTTATTACGTCGATCCGCGCACGGAGGCATTCGACCAGTTGCGCGTGCCCGACTATTTCGCGGCCGTGCGGGCACGGTTTGCCGGATTCGATGATGCCGCATTGCCAGCCCTGATCGATGGCCTGGCATTGACGCCGCACTATGACAAACAGTTATTTATGCTATCGACGGGCAGCAAGCGCAAGGTTTATCTGGCCGCGGCATTTGCTGCCGGTGCCGCGATCAATCTGCTCGATGATCCGTTTGCGGGTTTGGATAAGGGGTCAATCAACTTCGTCTGCGACACGCTCAATGGCTTGCCTACCCGCGTGGCAATACCGCAAGTGTGGCTAGCCAGCTTTTATGCCGTGCCAGCAGCGCTCAATGCCGTCGCTGTGCTCGATCTAGGCGATTGAAGCGTGACCCGGCTTGGCCCGCATCATTCCGCCGAAATGCGGCAATCCTGCAAGGTCGGGCCACTGGCTTGCTCGATGCTGATGCATTCAAGCGTACTGCGCAATGGTTCACGCGGCGGCGTTTCACGGGCGCGTGCAAAATTTTCTGCATTCAGGGCCGCTTGCACTTTGGCGTGTTCAAATACTTGTTGCTCGTAGGGTGAGCGGTTGCAGCCGCTTAACACCAACAGCAACAGACTCAGATTACATAGTGTTCGCATAGTAGTCTCCGCTCCCGACAAACTGCGCCAGATCGGGGAGAGGCTGCGGCTTGTCATCATTGCACTGGATTCGGCTGGTGCCGTGTGGCGGATGCTTTTAGTTGCTATTGGTTACCGCCTGCGCAAATGGTAACGATTTCTGGCGGGCAACGATGTAGGGAAAGCTGGACAATTTGAGCGGCCGCGCCTGATAGTTGCAGTAGGCGTTCGCGCCGATGTTGTTGATTGGTTAATGAATTTATCGATTGATATCCCTGTTGACGGCAAGTTTAAATAACAATGGTTCTCATCTATAATTCCTCCCATGTCGTAAGAATCGCTTCGACATCGCTGGTATGGGAGTCCATCATGAATCAACAAACGCCTCACGCCCCCTGGTCATTACAGGAGCCAGCCCCGCAAGAATTTGCCACGCTGGCACGGCATCTGGCCAAAGCGCAACGGCGCTGCAGCGACCAGTTGGTCGAACAGGCCAGGGAAATTGCCGAGCTCAAAGCGCAGGCCATGCGTTTGCGCGCGCAGATTGTGGTGCGTGACAGCGAACTGGCCTGGGCGGCGCAAGATCGCACCGCGCTTGCGCTGACGCTCAAGGATTTGCCCGAGCGTGTAACGCTGTTGCGCGAGGTGATGGCCTTGCGTGAACGTGTGCAAACGTTGGTGCGCGATGCCTTGCGGCCAACCATTTCAGCGCCACTGCCGCGGCCAGCTGCGCCTGACCGGGTATTGGATCAGGCAGCCGATCTGGAGGCCAGTATTGTGGCCGCTGATCTGGTGATCTGCCAGACCGGCTGCTTGAGCCATGGTGCCTATTGGCGGGTTCAGGATCACTGCAAGCGAACCGGAAAAACTTGCATGCTGGTGGCGCAACCGGCGACCTTCCGGGTGGTGCGGATTCATCAGCAAAGCGTCCTGCAACAGGATGTGCTGGTACCGCTTCTGAATATCGATAATCATCTTGCCTAAACACGGGGCCATGCCTGAGCTGGTGTGGCGGGCAACTTTCTTACTTCTATTTACCGATCAAAAACTGTCGGCTTCTTTTCTTGGTTGCTGATGTTGTGTTTTCTTCGGACGAGCTAGCCGGGTACCTCAGTGTGTAGTTGAGTCTTTGTTTTCTTCGGACGACCTTGCCGGGTGCCTCAGTGCGTAGTTGAATCTTTGTTCTCTTCGGACGACCTAGCCGGGGGCGGCCCGGCAGCCGCTCACTTTCTTTGGTCTCGCCCAAAGATAAGTAAGCAAAGAA